>Ga0335085_10013459_pt1 | contig 11996 bp, 13 predicted proteins | sample Lox_Sample_45_FD_206712 | JGI IMG/M metagenome (GOLD analysis project Ga0335085, IMG submission 206712) | Soil microbial communities from Loxahatchee National Wildlife Refuge, Florida, United States - Lox_Sample_4.5 | ecosystem: Environmental > Terrestrial > Soil > Wetlands | place: USA...
TGCAAGCTTCGCCGCGCTGCCGATGCAGGACCCGGAAGCCGCCACCGCCGAGCTCACGCGCTGCGTGAAGGAGCTCGGCTTCGTCGGCGCGCTGGTCAACGGCTTCTCGCAAGTGCGCTCGCCGGACAACGTCACGTATTACGACCTGCCGCAGTACCGGCCGTTCTGGAAGGCGGTGGAAGCGCTCGACGTGCCGTTCTATCTGCATCCGCGTAATCCGCTGCCGAGTTGGACCCACCAATACGAAGGCCACAACTGGCTGCTCGGGCCGAATTGGGCGTTCACGGCGGAGACCGCGGTGCACGCGCTGCGGCTGATCGGCTCCGGCCTGTTCGACGAATGCCCGCGTCTTAACATCGTGCTCGGCCATCTCGGCGAGGGCATCCCGGTGCAGCTCTGGCGCATCGACGGCCGCAACGGCTGGATGCAGGCGCCGCATAGATACGCCGCCAAGCACGGCGTCGGCCATTACTTCCGCAAGCATTTCCATCTCACCACCTCGGGCAACTTCCACACGCCCTCGCTCGCCAACGTCATCGCCGAGATGGGGGCCGACCGCGTGATGTTCTCGGTCGATTGGCCGTTCGAGGCGGTGGAGGAAGCCGCCCAATGGTTCGACCGGGCGGCAATCGGCGAGGCCGAGCGCACCAAGATCGGCCGCGAGAACGCCATCCGGCTGTTCAAACTGAAGCCGAGCTGAGTGTCGATGGCGCGCGCGCCGGCACAAGCGCGCTACGTCATGCGAAAGCGATCGATCGCCTTATCGTCCCACACCATGCCGTTGCCCGGACGATCCGGCACCAGCGCCTGCCCATCGGCAAGCACAAGCGGCTCTTGCAGCAACGGGTTCGCCCAATCGACATATTCCAAGTAATGGCAAGTCGGCGTCGCCGCCAAAAGATGCGCGCTCACTTCCGGGAATAGATGCGACGACATCTTTATACTTTGCGCATTGGCAAGCGCGGCGGCTTGCCGCCAGCCGCTGACGCCGCCGATCCGTTCAAGGTCGGGCATCACGTAATCGGGCTTTGCCTGATCGAGGGCGGCGGCCATGCCGGTCGGCAAGGAGAAATTCTCGCCGATCTGGATCGGCGTCTTCAGCTCGCGCGCAAGCCGCGCGGCGCCGGCATAATCGTCGTGGCGGATCGGCTCCTCCAGCCAATAGATGTCTTCCCGGTCGAGCGCGCGGCCGCGCAGCAAGGCCTCGTCGACGCCGAGCACCTGATTGTAATCGACCATCAGCGCCACGCGCTCGCCGATACGCTTGCGCACCGCGTGCACGGCGGCGATATCGCGCTCGAGCGTCGGATAGCCGAGCCGCAGCTTGATCGCACGGAAATTGGCGACCGCGATCAGCTTCTCCGCCTCGGCGGCGAGCGCGCCGAGGTCGTCCATCAGCCCGAGCCCGCAGCTGTTGTAGGCGGCGACCGGTCGCGGCTCGGCGCCGATGAGCCGCACCAGCGGCTGCCGCGCGGCCAGGGCGACGGCGTCCCAGCAGGCAACGTCGATGCCGGCGAGCGCCATGCGCACGATGCCCTGCACGCCGATCAACGCGTACCGGCCGGCCAGCTTCGCCCCCAGCGCCGCCGGATCGACCGTGTCGCCCTTGATCGCCTCTTCGATGTCGTCGATCAGGCTGATGATCGCCTGCGCCGCCGCGCGCAGATAGCAGAACAGATACGAGCGTCCGGTGATCCCTTCCTCGGTCTCCAGATCGATCAGCAGCAACGGCACCCGGCGAAAGGCGCCTCGGCTGGTGCCGAGGATGAAGGTCGGAGGGACCTCGACCGCGGTGGCCCAGATGCCGCGCACGGTGAGGGCTGGAAATGACGGCTGGTTTGGCATGGAAGCCCCGGATTGCGGGGCGATCATAGAGCCGTTCGCGGGCGAATTCCCCTTGTTCTTGAACCTTTAACCCGGTCTGCCCATATTAGCGGGGACCGGACGGCGGTTGCCGCCCGGTTGGGGCGCCCGCGAGGGCCCCGTCAAAGTCGCTTCAAGCGAGGGCTTTGAGACCATGTCACGAGTGCCGTCACTGTCCAGCCCGTTCCTGCTGGGGTTCGACGAGATCGAGCGCGTGCTCGACCGCGTCGCCAAGGGAGCCGATGGCTACCCACCCTACAACATCGAACGGCTGGCGCGCGAAGGGCAAACGCCCGAGCGGCTGCGCATCACGCTTGCCGTCGCCGGCTTCACCCGCGACCAGCTCGACGTCAGCGTCGAGGAAAGTCAGCTGGTGATCCGCGGCCGGCAGCAGGACGACAAAAGCCGCCAATTCCTCCATCGCGGCATCGCCGCACGCCAATTCCAGCGCACCTTCGTGCTGGCGGACGGCATGGAGGTCCTGGGCGCCGACCTGAAGAACGGACTGTTGTCGATCGATCTGGCGCGGCCGCAACCCGAGCGGATCGTCAAGACGATCGCCATCAACGAGCAGGAATGACGCAATCGTGAAGAGAGGACTCGACCGCGTTGAGCGTTCATAGAAAGGAGTCGAGGGCCATGAACAAGTTGACTGAAACGAATACCACGCACCCGGTGATCACGCAGGAAGCGCTCGCCCATCTCGGCGACGGCCGCCTGGCCTACGTCAAGGCGATCCGCTCCGAGGATGTCGCTACCCTGTTCCCGCAGGCGCCCAAGATCGCGCCCGGCATCCAGCTGTTCGCCCTGCACGGCGCGGACGGCACGCCGATTATGCTGACCGACACGCGCGAAGCCGCGCTCGCCAATGCCTGGCAACAGGAGCTCGAGGCGGTCAGCGTGCACTAAGCGCATAGCGCGACATCACACCAACGCTGTCATCACCGGGCCGCGCCGAAGGCGCGTGACCCGGTGATCTCGTTTAGAGAGGCACGTGTCTGCCTAAAGCGAGATGGCCGGGCCTTCGCGTGCCTAAGGGTCCAGCGCACAATTCAAGAAACGGAACGCTTCGTCCCGCAGGCGGGACAAGCCCGGCCATGACGATTGAGAGGTCTTCGCTGATGCGAACTACGCCGCGCTCGACGCCGGCGGCATCGCCAGCACGGCATAGAGCGCGTCGGCGTCGCGCGAGTCGCGCAGCTTGCGCGCGACGTCCGGATCGCGCAGCAGCCGCGCGACGCGGGCGAGCGCCTTCAAGTGATCGGCGCCGGCCGCTTCCGGCGCGAGCAGCAGGAAAATCAGATCGACCGGCTGGCCGTCGAGCGCTTCGAAATCGATCGGCCGCTCCAGCCGCGCGAACAATCCGAACAGACGGCCGAGCTTCGGCAGCTTGCCGTGCGGAATGGCGATGCCGTTGCCCACCGCGGTCGAGCCGAGCTTCTCCCGTTGCAGCAGGATCTCGAGGATCGCTTTCTCGCTCTGTCCAGTGAGCTCGGCCGCGCGCGCGGCGAGTTCCTGGATCGCCTGCTTCTTGCTGTTGACCTTGAGCGCCGGAACAATCGCGTTGGGCGCGACGAGATCGGTGAGCGTCATGGACATGGCCAATGATCGGAAAAGACGGCGCTAGATTGCAAGGGGTGTAGAAGGCGGCGGACCATAAGGATGGCGGTGAGCGGCGTCAATGCCCGGGACCGGGCCGGACTTGCCACTTGTTCCCGCATGTTTTTCACATGTTTCAGGGGGCGCGCTGGACGCGGCGGCGCTTGTACCGCCGCAAGCGCTTCTCGATGTGGGCCGCCGCCAGATCGGCGCTTTCATACGCATCGGCGGCCATTCCTTCGGCTTCCAAGAGCGCGCCGGAATCGAGATGCAGCACGCATTCGGTGCGGAATCCGAAGCCGTCCTTGCCGACGGTGGCATGCCCCGAATAGCCGCCGCGAAAGTATTTCGACATCGCCTCTTCGACACGATCGACGATGCGCTCGCGCAGCGCCGGGCCGATATTGATGTTCTTGCCTGATACCCGCAAAGGCATTGTTTTGCCTCCAGTTTTCTACGTACGGCCTTGATTCAGCTATGGAGCGCTCGACGAAAGGTCAATCCGCTGCTGGAAGGCGTTCCACATACATGCACTACAGTTCCGCTGCCTGTTTCTCGCGGCGGCGCTGCACCGAAGAGGGGATGCGCATCGCCTCGCGGTATTTGGCGACGGTGCGGCGCGCGATATCGATGCCGGCGCCGCGCAGCTTGTCGACAATCGTGTCGTCCGACAGCACATCATTGGCGGTCTCCGCGTCGATCAACTGGCGGATGCGATGACGCACCGCCTCGGCGGAATGCGCCTCGCCGCCGTCGGCGGAAGCGATCGACGAAGTGAAGAAATATTTCAGCTCAAAGATGCCGCGCGTCGTCGCCATGTATTTGTTGGCCGTGACGCGCGAGACGGTCGACTCGTGCATGCCGATGGCGTCGGCGACGGTCTTCAGGTTGAGCGGCCGTAAGTGCTGCACGCCGTGCGCAAAGAACGCGTCCTGCTGACGCACGATCTCACTCGACACTTTGAGGATCGTCTTCGCGCGCTGATCGAGCGCGCGCACCAGCCAGGTCGCGGTCTGCAGACAATCGGCGAGATAGGTCTTGTCCTTGTCGCTGCGCGTCGTCTTCGACACTTGCGCGTAATATTTCTGGCTGATGAGCACTTTCGGCAGCGTGTCGGAATTGAGCTCGACCTGCCAGGAGCCGTCGGGCGCGGGACGCACATATACGTCCGGCACGATCGGCTGCACCGTGGTGGAGCCGAAGGCGAGACCGGGCTTCGGATTGAGGCTGCGGATCTCGGCGATCATGTCGGCGAGATCTTCGTCGTTGACGCCGCACAAGCGGCGCAAGGCGGCGAGGTCGCGCTTGGCCAAGAGATCGAGATGCGCGACCAGCGTCTGCATCGCCGGATCGTAGCGGTCGCGATCCTTGAGCTGCAGCGCCAGGCATTCGGTGAGATTGCGCGCGCACACGCCGGGCGGATCGAGCGTCTGCAGAATGGCGAGCACGGCCTCGACTTCGGCGCGCGGAGCGCCGAGTTTCTCGGCCACGCTGTCGAGATCGCCGGTGAGGTAGCCGGCCTCGTCCACCATGTCGATCAGGTATTGGCCGATCATGCGGCGCGCCGGATCGGAGATCGCCAGCGCCATCTGCTCGGCCAGATGCGCGGCAAGCGTCACCTCGGCGCTGACGAAGGCTTCGAGGTTATAGGCGCTATCGTCGCCGGACTGGCTGCCGGCGCCCGACCACTCCGAATAGCCCGGCGGAGGCGTTTCCGGCGCCGCGTTTTTTTCACCGCCATCGTCGGGGAAGACATTTTCCAGTTCGGTGCCGAGCCCCGCTTCCATCGAGGTACGGCTGGTCTCCATCTCCTCGCCGAGCCAATTGTCCGCCGTCGGCGCGCCGATATCGTCGCCCTCCGGCGCGGCTTCGGCGGCGGCGCCCTCGCCCTCGCTGGCCTCGGCCGGCGCCTCGTTGTCGTCGCTGGCGCGCTCGAGCAGCGGGTTCTTTTCCAGTTCGGTTTCGACGTAGGCGGCGAGATCGAGGCTGGACAGTTGCAGCAGCTTGATGGCTTGCATCAGCTGCGGGGTCATCACCAGCGCTTGGGTCTGGCGGAACTCTAATCTTTGCGACAACGCCATTGGGTTTCCCGGCGGAAACTGGTCCGATTCTTGCTTGTTCCTGCCTATATAGCAGGTCTTTTCCGCCGGCGATATGAGATTCCGCAATGCGGTAATGCACAAATATTGTGCGAAAACGACGCTTGCCTAAAGCTTGAATTCTTCGCCGAGGTACAGCCGGCGCACGTCCGGGTTGTTGACGATGTCGTCGGCGCGGCCCTCCATCAGCACCGAGCCGGAATAGATGATGTAGGCCCGGTCGGTGAGGCCGAGCGTCTCGCGCACATTGTGGTCGGTGATCAGCACGCCGATGCCGCGGTTGGTGAGATGGCGCACCAGCGTCTGAATGTCGCCGACCGCGATCGGGTCGATGCCGGCGAACGGCTCGTCGAGCAGCATGTAGCTCGGCCGTGTCGCCAGCGCGCGCGCGATCTCGACGCGGCGCCGCTCGCCGCCGGAGAGCGCGATGGTCGGCGTCTTGCGCAGCCGCGCGATGTTGAATTCCTCGAGCAGCGCATTGAGGTCGGCCTCGCGCCGGCGCCGGTTCGGCTCGACCATTTCCAGCACCGAGCGGATATTGTCCTCGACATTGAGGCCGCGAAAGATCGAGGCTTCCTGCGGCAGATAGCCGATGCCGAGCCGCGCGCGCTGATACATCGGCAGCACGGTGACGTCGTAGCCGTCGAGCTCGATGCGGCCGCGGTCGGCCTTGATCAGGCCGGTGATCATGTAGAACACCGTGGTCTTGCCGGCGCCGTTGGGGCCGAGCAATCCGACCGCCTCGCCGCGGCGCACGTAAAGCGTGACGCCTTTGACCACCATGCGGCCGCCGAAGCTCTTCTCCACGCCGTGCACGGCAAGATAAGCGGGGCGGGCGGCCTGTTGCCGGCCATCGGGGCGGCGCGGGCGGGCGACGGGCGCTTGCGCCGGCGCCTTGCCATTGCCTCGCCGCGCCGGACGCGCATTCACCGCCGCCGGAATGACCTGGCGGATCAGCGGCCCTGCCGATTGGGTGATCGTTTGCCGGGCAAGCTCGAGCCGGCGGCGGAACACTGTGAGGATGTTCACCGGGCGACCTCGCGGTGATCCTCGTGCGCGGCCGCAGCGGACAATCGGTTCGCAGGTTTCGGCGTCATGCGCTGTTCCGAACCGCCCTTTCGCCCGGTCCTGCCGGGCGGGCCACTTTAGCTGATTCCGCGCCGCGGCGAGCGGCGGCCTGAGCGGTGCCGGCGGTCAATTGGACCCCGTCGGCGGCCGCGCCGGCGCCGCCTTGAGGCCGGCCTTGGGATCGATCGGCCCCGCGTTGGACGGCAGGAATAGGCCCTGCACGCGATCGTGCCCGTCCTTGCCGGATTCGACCCGCGACACGCCGCTGGTCAGATCGACCACCAGGCGCTCGCCGCGCAGCACGTTCTGCCCCTGCGTCATCAGCACCTTGCCGATGAGCGTGACCGTGTTGGTCTTCATGTCGAACACGCCGGTCTCGCCGGTCGCGGTCTGATCCTTCTGCGTCACCACCACGCCGCCGCGCGCCTCCAGCCGCTTGATGCGCTGCTGGCCGCCGGGACCGGGGCTGGCGGCTTTCAAGGTCTTGCTGGCGTCGGCCTTGGCGTCGTCCTGCTCGTAGAACACCACCAAGGTCTTGCAGCGCAGATTGGTGTCGCCTTGCGTCACATGCACGTCGCCGCTGAAGGTGGCGACCTTGTCCTTGTCGCGCACTTCCAGCGTCGCCGCGTCGATATGCACCGGCTCATTGCGATTCTGCGAAAAGCCTTGCAGCGCGTTGGGCGGCCCTTTCGCCGGCTGCGCGTTGAGCGGCGTCATGCCGAGTACGGCCGCGACCGCGGCGGCGATCAGAAAGGGACGGGACGACACAGTCATGGCGCTCCGGTTTTCGCTGGCGCCTTGGCGGCGTCGCCCATCATCAGGGTCATGTTGACGCCGCCGTCGAAACGAATCAGATCGCCGTTATCGACGATCTCCAGCCCGTTGGCGAACAGCGTGCCCTGCAGCATCTCGACCTTGACCGGCTGCTTCGACACCACGTGGCTGTCGCGGATGTTGACCGTCGCCTCGCTCAGCTGGCTGCTATAGCCGGCGGTGGAGGTGAGCACGATGTTCTGCTCGAGCTTGAGCGTCTCGCCCTTGCTGTCGTAGAGGCCGCTCGCCGCCGACAGATCGACCGTGCTCTTGTCCTGCATCTGCACCTTGGCGTGCAGATTGCGCAGCTCGACCACGTCCGGCTTGGCAAGGTCCTGCTTGGCCGCGTCGGCGGACAATTCGTAGGCGCGCGCGTCGCGCGTGAAGCCGGACAGATGCGGCTTCTCCATGGTGATCTTGGTGCCGGCGACCATGAGGTCCTTCACGTCGATCGGCAGCTTGGTGAGCATGCGCAGCGGATTGAAATAGACCAGCAGAAAAATAACGGCGGAGCCGAGCAGCACCGCGAGCGGAATGGCGACGCGCAGGATGCGCACCACGCGGCTGTGCCGGCGCGCCGAGCGAAAGGCGCGGTCGCTGTCGCCGCGCCCCATGGTCCAATAGGCGCGCGCGGTCTGCGGATCGGTGCGGGCTGTGCTCACGCGGTTCATGCCAAGGCTTAGCGTTCGGCTCCGTTCGATCGCGCTGTCGGAAATGACCCTGACCCCTCGAACGGCCAACCTGCCGTGCGAATATGGCCCCTGCGCGGCAGCGCGCCATCAGCAAATTGCGGCCTTAATACAACAACTTACACAGAATGCGAGAAAATATCTTGGGCCGCCCAGCCGGCCAGATCAAGCCGCGCGCGGTCGGGCAGGAAGCGGAAGCAGGCGGCGGCGAGCTCACTGCGGTTTTCGCGCGCCAACATGGCGTCCAGCTTCTCCTTGAGCGCATGCAAATGCAGCACGTCGGTCGCCGCGTAAGCCACCTGCGCGTCGGTCAACTCGTCGGCGCCCCAGTCGGACAACTGCTGCTGTTTCGACAGATCGATGCCGATGAGCTCGCGCGCCAGATCCTTGAGCCCGTGCTTGTCGGTGTAGGTGCGCGTCAGCCGCGAGCCGATCTTGGTGCAGTAGACCGGTCCGGCCATCACGCCGAAGGCCTTGGCCAGCATGGCGAGGTCGAAACGCGCGTAGTGGAAGATCTTGAGCGCCGACTGGTCGGCGAGCAGCTTCTCGATATTGGGCGCCTTGGTCTGGCCGGCGGCGATCTGCACCACGTCGGCATCGCCATTGCCGGGCGACAGCTGCACCACGCAGAGCCGGTCGCGGTTGGGATCGAGACCCATGGTCTCGGTGTCGATCGCCACCGCGCCCTTGTAGGCGGAGAGGTTGGGCAGATCGCCGCGATGCAGGCGGATGGTCATTGCGTCACCCGGTCCGGAATTCTGGTGCCCAGGAGAGGACTCGAACCTCCACGCCTCGCGGCGCTAGTACCTGAAACTAGTGCGTCTACCAATTCCGCCACCTGGGCTGGCGCAGGACTAGGTACGGAGCCGCTTTCGGCTTGTCAATTCAGCCGCAACGCTGCCCTGCGGCAGGCGCCGACGGGCCTGTACAGTCGCCGGCCAATCCTGTATTGCCCGGCTTCAGACCCGTCTCTGCTCGCGAGAGCGCCGATGACCTCCAAAAGCAACGCTGAAACCCTCGTCACCGTCTATGGCGGCTCGGGCTTTCTCGGCCGTCACGTGGTGCGGGCGCTGGCCGGCCGCGGCTACCGCATCCGGGTAGCGGTGCGCCGCCCCGATCTTGCCTTTCACCTGCAGCCGCTCGGCCGCGTCGGCCAGATCCACGCCGTGCAGGCCAACCTCCGTCATGCCCCCTCGGTGCAGGCGGCCGCGCGCGACGCCGCGGTGCTGATCAACCTGGTCGGTATCCTGTTCGAGCGCGGCAAGCAGAGCTTCAATGCCGTGCATACCCACGGCGCCGAGCAGGTGGCGCTGGCGGCGAGCGCGCATGGCGCCCGCCTGGTGCATGTGTCGGCGATCGGCGCCGATGCGAATTCGCGCGCCGCTTACGCGCGCTCCAAGGCCGAGGCCGAGCGTCTGGTGCTGGCGGCCGTGCCGCAAGCGGTGATCATGCGGCCGTCGGTGATCTTCGGGCCCGAGGACGACTTCTTCAACCGCTTCGCCGCGCTGGCGCGCATCTCGCCGGCGCTGCCGCTGATCGGCGGCGGCGAGACCCGCTTCCAGCCGGTGTTCGTCGGCGACGTCGCCGAGGCGATCGCGCAGGCGGTCGACGGCAATGCGCAAGGCGGCACGAGCTACGAGTTGGGCGGCCCGGAGGTGAAGACGTTCGAGCAATTGCTGCGCTTCGTGCTGACGACGATCGGGCGCAAGCGGCTCTTGGTGCCGGTGCCCTTCTTCGCCGCCAAGATCAAGGCGGCCTTGCTGCAATTCATGCCGAAGCCGCCGCTCACGCCCGACCAGGTCGAGCTGTTGAAGACCGACAATGTGGTGTCGGAAGCGGCCAAGGCGGACCGCCGCACGTTGCAGGGGCTCGGCATCGAACCGGAGTCGATGGAGGCGATCGTGCCGTCCTATCTCTGGCGCTTCCGCAAGACCGGCCAGTTCAAGAGCCGCATGGCGTAACGCTCACTCCGGGCTCGCGCGTGCGCCGGAGCGACGATTGCTTGCTCAGAGCAAATAAATTGCCAGCAGCCCGAGCGCGCCGACCAGGATGCGCCACCAGGCGAACAGCGCGAAGCTGTGGTGCTGCACATAACCCAGAAACGTCTTCACCACGATCCAGCCGAAGATGAACGAGCAGACGAAGCCGACCGCGATCAGCGTGATGTTGGCGTGCGCGAGCTCGGCGCGATCCTTGAACGCCTCATAGGCGAAGGCGCCGACCATGGTCGGCATCGCCAGCCAAAAGGAAAATTCCGCCGCCGAGCGGCGATCGGCGCCGAGCAGCATGGCGCTAACGATCGTGGCGCCGGCGCGCGAGACGCCCGGAATCATGGAAAAGCACTGGCAGATGCCGATGATGAAATACATCGGCAGCGTGAAGCCGGTCGCCTCGCGATAGCGCGGCTTGAGATCGAGCCGATCAACGCCGATCAGGATGAAGCCGCCGACGATAAGCGAGACGCAGACGACGCGCACGTCGAACAGGTAGGTCTTGATGACGTGATAGGCGAGCGCGCCGATCACCGCCGCCGGCAGAAACGCGAGCAGCACGCCGATGACGAAGCGCGCCGCTGCCCAATCGGTGAACATGGTGCGCACGAGATTCCACAGCCGGCCGAAATAAATGCTGAGCAGGGCCAGGATGGCGCCGAGCTGGATGAGAATGGCGAAGGCCTTGCCGAAGGAATCGTCGCCCCAGCCGAGGATGTGCTCCATCAACAGCAGATGGCCGGTGGAGGACACCGGCAGGTATTCGGTGAGCCCTTCGACGAAGCCGAGCACCGCCGCCTTGATGAGGTCGATATTCGCCGCGGTGAGGCTGGCCGCCTGCAGGGCGGAAAGGGGCATGGGCTAGCTCCAGATAGCTCGGCTCATTGCGGCCGGTGGCGGGAAAGCGCCCGCTTTTGGCGCAATGCCCAGCCCCGGGCAACGAAAAAAGCCCTCGCTGCCATCAATTTGCTCCCCTTTCATTGCTCCAAAGCGACGGCTTTCTATAGTGCTGTCGTTTGATTCCCCACCCACGGCCAGAATACCGGCCGGCAGTTCCAGGACCCATGTTGACGCTGTTTCACCAGACGTTGTGCCCGCGTTCGCGCTATGTGCGGCTGATCCTCGGCGAATATGGCATCGACGTCGCTCTGCTCGAGGAGCGCTTCTGGGAGCGGCGGCGCGAGTTTCTCGAGCTCAACCCGGCCGGCGAAATCCCCGTGCTGATGGCGGATGGCAAGCCGGCGATTCCCGGCGCCGCCATCATCGCCGAATACATCGAGGAGACGCTGCCGCCCGAGCACGGCGGCGACCGTCTGCTGCCGGTAACGCCGGAGGCGCGCGTCGAGGTCCGGCGGCTGGCGAGCTGGTTCAACGACAAGTTCCACGCCGAAGTGAGCAGCCCGCTGGTCAACGAGCGCGAGTTCAAGCGCCACATGACGGCGGAACAGGGCGGCGGGCCGCCCGATACCGCGGCGCTGCGCGCGGCGCGGCACAATATCCGCTATCATCTCGCCTATATCGGCTGGCTGGTGCGCACGCGCGACTGGCTGGCCGGCGACCGGCTGAGCCTGGCGGACCTCGCCGCGGCAGCGCATTTGTCCGCCGTCGATTACCTGGGCGATGTGCCGTGGAGCGCAGACGAGGCCGCCAAGAACTGGTACGCGCGGGTGAAGTCGCGGCCCTCGTTCCGCGCCATTCTCGCCGAGACGCTGGCCGGGCTGCCGCCGTCGGCTACTTACGCCAATCTCGACTTTTGACTCTCCGCCTCCCCTCCCCCCACGAGCTCTTGCGAGTGGTGGGGAGGGGTCGGGGGTGGGGGACGGCATGACGATCGCAAGAAAATCCCCCCACCCCGGTTCGCATCGTCAAAACGA
>Ga0335085_10013460_pt1 | contig 11995 bp, 15 predicted proteins | sample Lox_Sample_45_FD_206712 | JGI IMG/M metagenome (GOLD analysis project Ga0335085, IMG submission 206712) | Soil microbial communities from Loxahatchee National Wildlife Refuge, Florida, United States - Lox_Sample_4.5 | ecosystem: Environmental > Terrestrial > Soil > Wetlands | place: USA...
CGCCATCACCGCGGCCTGCATGCCCGCGTCGATCGCCGCAAGGCAGCCGATCGCGGCGACGATGGTCTTGCCGCTGCCGACGTCGCCCTGCAGCAGGCGCTGCATCGGGTGCGGCTGCGCGAGGTCCCCGAGGATCTCGGCCATGGCGCGGCGTTGCGCGCCCGTGAGCCGGAACGGCAGCTTGCCGAGGAACTTCCTCAGCAGCGGCCCGTTCGAGGGCAGCGGCAGGGACTCGCGCGCGCGCCTCGCCCGGTATGCCAGGCGCATCGAGAGCTGCTGCGCGAGCAGCTCGTCGATCTTGACGCGCCGCCACTCGGTGCTCGTGCGCCCGGCGAGCGCCGCGGTGTCGGCGCCGGGCTGCGGTCGATGCAGCGCGTGCACGCTCGGCGCGAGCGCCGCCAGGCCGTAGCGCTCGCGCATCGCCGCGGGCAGCGTGTCCTCGAGGTCGACGCGATCGAGCGCCTCGAGCACGAGCTTGCGCAGCTGGAACTGCGAGAGGCCGGCGGTGGTCGGGTAGACGGGCGTGAGCGCGCGCGGCAGCGGAGTGCCCGGCGGCACGATGCGATAACGCGGATGCACCATCTCGGCGCCGAAAAAGCCGGGCCGCAGCTCGCCGTAGGCGCGCACGAGCTGGCCCTCGTCGGCGGCGCGCTGGAACTGCTTGAGCTGGCTGCCGTAGAAATTCAGGAAGCGCAGCACCAGGCCTTCGGCGTGCACGACCAGCTGGCGCTTGGGGCGGAACTTCACCTCGGCCTTCTGCACGCGCGCCTCGACTTGCACGGGCGCGTCCGGCGGCGCCGAGTCCACGGGCGCCAGCCGCGTCTCGTCCTCATAGCGCAGCGGCAGGTGCAGCGCGAGGTCCTGCGGCGTGCGCAGGCCGAGCTTGGCGAGCTTCTTCTCGAGCGCGGGCGCCGGAGGCTTCGTCAGAAGGAACGCGCCTACGCGTTGCCGGCGTAGAGGATGCAGTCGATCTCCACGAGCGCGCCGCGCGGCAGGCTCGCCACGCCGATCGCGGCGCGCGACGGGTACGGCTGGCCGACGTACTGCGCCATGATCTCGTTCACCTTGGCGAAATGTCCGAGGTCGGTGAGATAGACCGTCATGCGCACCGCCCGGCCGAGATCCAGCCCCGCGGCCTTGGCGATGGCTTCCAGATTCCGGAACACGCGGTGAATCTGCGCCTCGATGCCGTCGACCAGTTGCATGGTCGCGGGATCGAAGCCGATCTGGCCGGAGACGTAGACGGCATCGCCGGCGCGCACCGCCTGCGAGTAGGTGCCGATCGCCGCGGGCGCGTCCTTGGTCTGGATCGGAGTCTTCATATGGGGGTATCTTAGCTCGTATGCCCGCGCCCTCGGTCGACACCCTCGAGAAGCTGATCGGCACGCCGCGCGACGGCAGCCTTCTGCGGTTCTCGCTCGGCCTGGAATATTCAAGATTGAACCAGTGGCAAAAGGCCATTGAACATTTTCGTCATTCGGTCGCGGCCGATCCTGGCTACTCCGCCGCCTGGCGGGCGCTCGGCAAGGCGCTCGAATCGTCGGGCCGGGCGGACGAGGCGCTCGCGGCTTTCCGCGAGGGCATCGCCGCCGCGCGGAACAAGGGCGACAAGCAGGCGGAAAAGGAGATGAGCGTGTTCGCGCGGCGCCTCGAGAAGAAGCGCTCCGGATGAAGGACCGGCGCGAAGCGCAGGCGGCGCTCAACGTGCTCGGCGGGCCGCTCGCGCCCTGCGGCCTCGATCCGCTCACGGGCTTCTACCGCGACGGCTGCTGCAACACCGGCTACGAGGACACCGGCATCCACACGGTGTGCGTGCGCGTGACCGCGAAGTTCCTCGCCTTCTCCCGGCAGCGCGGCAACGACCTCTCTACGCCCGCGCCGCAGTTCGGCTTCCCGGGCCTGAAGCCCGGCGACCAGTGGTGCCTTTGCGCGGGGCGCTGGAAGGAGGCGCTCGACGCGGGTCTTGCGCCGCCGGTGGTGCTCGCCGCGACGCACGAGGAAACGCTCGCCGTGGTGGCGCTCGCCGACCTCAAGCGCCACGCGCTCGATCCGGGCTAGGCGGGCTTGCGCGCGACCACGTTGACCAGCGTCTCCTCGCGCACCTCCGGCACGCCCAGGCCGAACCACTCCATCGCGCCCAGGTCCGCGCGGCTCCACCAGAGGTAGGGCAGGGAGACCTGCTGCGGGCCGAACTGCAGGCCGTGGCGGCGCAGCATCGCGAGATATTCCTCCGCACTGCGCTGCTGCGCCATCGGATGCCGGAACAGCGCGCGGATGATCCACGAGCCGATGTAGGCGCGCGTCGATTCCGCGAGCAGCAGCCAGCCGCCGGGCGCGAGCACGCGGCGGAACTCGCCGAGCGCGTCGTCCTGGTGCACCAGGTGATGCAGCGTCTGGTGGCAGAAAACGAGGTCGATGCTGCCGCTCGCGAAGGGCAGCGCCTGCGCGTCGCCCAGGTGCAGCTCGGCCGCAATGCCGTGCTCGAGCGCCCTGCCCCGCGCGAGCGCGAGCGCCTTCGGGTCGGCGTCCAAGCCGATCAGGCGCGCGGGCCGGAACTGCTCGTGCAGAAGGCCGAGCGACAGCCCCTGGCCGCAGCCGACGTCGAGGACCACCCCGCCGGCGGCAAGCGGCGGCTGCATCATGCGCACCAGGTCGCGCAGCGCCCGGCCTACGACGTGCACGCGCCAGGTCTCGGTTCCGAGGAACCAGAAGCCGAACCGCGATTCCTCTACGTAGTCGCGTGCGCCCATGCGTTCCTACCTTGCCACAAGTGCCGCCAGCCGTTGCGGCGGCAGCGCCTCCACCGACAATGAGACTTCCTCCGACTCGCCGGCCGTGCTCCAGGCCAGGCCGAGCGTGGCGTCGTCGCCGGCAACCGGATGGGCGAAGCGCCAGCGCTGCCGGGCGCCGCTCCAGTACGCAGGCGCCGCGGCCAGCCGCTCACTTTCGAAGGCGAACTCGTCGAACGGCAGCGCGAGGCCTTGGCCGAGCGCCTTCGCCAGCGCCTCCTTGAGCGTCCAGCAGCGCAGCAGGAACGCCGTGCGCTCCCCGGGCGCAAGCCGCGCCATCTGCGCCCTCTCCTGCGGATGCAGCACCGCCTGCGCCAACCCCTCGAGGCTGCGCCGGCGAGCGCGGCGGCGCTCGAGGTCGATGCCCAGCCGCCGCGGCCCGGACACGGCGCAGGCGACCAGGCCCGCGGAATGCGCGAGGCTCGCGCTCGGCGCGCCGACGCCGTTGTCCAACGCCTCGATGCGCAGCGCCTGCCCCGGCGGCGCGTGCAGCCGCCAGCGCAGGTGCGGCGCGAACGCCGCCAGCGCATGGCCGAGCAACAGCCGACCCGCGGCGAACTCCGCGCGCCGGCGAGGACTCGGCATGGATCGGTAGCGAGTCGCGTCCTCGCCCTCCAGCCAGGCGGGCGGCGTCGCGCGGTCCTGCGCGGGACTCCAGCCAGGCGGCAGCTCCAGCACGAAGACCGAGATGAGCGCGGTCGGCCGCATGCCGCGAATTATGCCCACCGCGCGCCGCCGCCGCCGCGCGCGCTGCTGTAAGTCATCTGTAGCTATGAGCAGGCGAGTGATTGGCATATCATCGCTGCGAACCTCCGCAGAGGGGTCTCGGGGGTGGGGGGGAACGTGCACAACGCAAGCGACGGTTTCGGCTGGAAGGCGCCCGTGATCCGCTGGATGGCATGGGATGCGCATCCGCAGCGCAACGCCGCGCCGCCATCTTCCGACCTCGATTTCGTCGAGCCGCTGCTGCGCCGTCGCCTCAGCCCGCTGGCGCGCATGTCGCTGAAAGTCGCGCACGATTGCGTTCGCGACCTCGCGAGCGTACGCATGGTCTACGCTTCGCGCCACGGCGAGCTCAACCGCACGACGGAAATGCTGCAGGACCTCGCGGCGGGCGAGCCCGTCTCGCCCGCCTCGTTCAGCACCTCCGTCCTCAACGCGAGCGCGGGCCTCTTCTCCATCGCGCGCCAGGACAGGGCGCCTTCCACCGCGGTGTCCGCGGGCGAGGAGAGCTTCGGCTTCGGGCTGCTGGAGGCCTGCCTGCAGCTCGCGGACCGGCCGCAAGATCCGGTGCTGCTCGTCTTCGCCGACGAGCCGATTCCCGACATTTACGGCGAAGCGGACGCGGATTGCGCGCACGCCATCGGCCTGCTGCTCGGCGCGGGCGCGCAGACGAGCATCGCCTGGTCCTGCGCGGAGCACGACGGCGCGGCGAGCGCCGAGCCGCAGTCGCGCGCATTCCTGCCGGTGCTCCGGGACGGCGCGTCCGCGAGCTGGCGCGGCGACCGGCGCTCCTGGACCTGGTCGCGGGAGGCCGCGTGAGCGGGCGGCTCGGCTATTGCTGGCGGCTGGTGGCGACGGGATTCTGCTTCGCCGCCTTCAGCGCCGGCGGGCTGGCGCTCACGCTGTTCGCCTTCCCGGCGCTGCTGCTGCTGCCGCGCGCGCGCCGCGCGCCGCGCGCGCGCCGCCTGATCCGGGGGTCGTTCCGCCTGTTCCTGCGCATCATGGAGGCGCTCGGCATCATGCGCATGGAGATCGTCGGCGGCGAGAGGCTCGAGCGCTGCGGCGGCATGCTGGTGCTGGCGAACCACCCGACGCTCATCGACGTGGTCGTCCTGCTGTCGCTGCTGCCGACGGCGAGCTGCGTGGTCAAGCAGGCGCTCTGGCGCAATCCGTTCCTCGGCGGCGTGGTGCGCGCCGCGGACTACATCAGCAACTCCGAAGGCGAGCAGCTCGTCGATGCCTGCGTGCGGCACCTTTGCGACGGCAACGCGCTCGTCATCTTTCCCGAGGGTACGCGCAGCCAGCCCGGCAAGCCGCTTCGCTTCCTGCGCGGCGCCTCCTTCATCGCGCTGAAGAGCGGCGTGCCGATCCTGCCGGTGCTCATCGACTGCACCCCGCCCACGCTCACCAAGCGCGAGAAGTGGTACCAGATCCCGCCGCGCCGCTTCCACCTGCGCATCGAGGTCCTCGACTGCGTGGACGCGCGGCGCTGGGTCGCCACGAACGAGGCCTCGCCGCTGGTCGCGCGCCGGCTCACGCGCGGCCTGGAGGACTTCTTCACGCGGCAGCTCGCCCGCTATGGATGCCTTGACCACGCTCAAGCTTGAGATCAAGCGCCTGATCGTCGACGCGCTCGACCTCGAGGACCTCGCGCCGGAAGACATCGGCGACGACGTCGTGCTGTTCGGCGACGAAGGGCTCGGGCTGGATTCGATCGACGCGCTGGAGCTCGGCGTGGCGCTGCGCAAGAAGTACCAGCTGCAGCTGGAAGCCGGCGATGCCGCCAACCGCGAGCATTTCCGCTCGGTGAGCAGCCTCGCGCGGCTGGTGCACGGCCGCAACGCGCCGGCGGGCGCCTAGCGCTCGGGCTTTGACGCGATAATAGGCCGCCACGGGAACACGCCGCATGACCGACCATCAGATTCTCGAGGAGCTCAGGAAGATCCTCGCCGAGGCGTTCGAGATCGACCCGCAGCGCGTCACGCCGGAGGCGCATTTGTTCGATGAGCTCGACCTGGACAGCATCGACGCGGTGGACCTCGCCATCAAGCTGCAGCAGATGACCGGCAAGCGCATCCGTCCGGACGAGTTCAAGAGCGTGCGCACGGTGGGCGCGGTCATCACGGCCGTGCAGGGCCTGCTCGCGGCCTGAGCCCCGGGCCATGACGCGCACGCGCGCGGGCGCATTGCTGCGGGCGCCGCTCTGGCTGCTCTATCCGCTCACGATCTTCTTCGGCCTGCAGCTGCTCGAGCCGCGCTACGTGGCGATGATGCTCGCGGCGGCGCTGCTGCTGCGCTGGCGGCGCGGCGCGGCGCGGTTCCTGTCGGGCCTCGCCGCGGTCCATCTCGGCACGATCGCGGCGCTCGCCGCATTGGCGGCGCTGACGGTCCTCACCAACAGCGAGCTCATGCTGCGCCTGTACCCGGCCGCGATGAGCCTCGGCCTGCTGCTGCTGTTCGGCCTGTCGCTGCGCTTTCCGCCCCCGATGGTCGAGCGCCTCGCGCGCCTGAGCGAGCCCGAGCTGCCCGACGCCGGCGTGCGCTACACGCGGCGCGTCACGCAGCTGTGGTGCGGCTTCTTCGTCCTCAACGGCGCCATCGCGCTCTGGACGGCGCTCGGCGCGAGCCGCGCGGCCTGGGAGCTCTACAACGGCCTGATCGCCTACCTGCTGATGGGCGCGCTCTTCGCCGGCGAGTGGCTGGTGCGGCGGCGCCTGCTGCCACGCGCGGCGGGCTAGCGATGTCGATCGCAATCCACGCGCTGCTCGCCACGGGCCGCGCCGGCGGCCACCCGGTCTATCACGACGGCGAGCGCTTCGTTCCGTGGCGCGAGTTCGCGGCGCTGGCGGCCGCTCGCGCGGGTCGCCTCGCGCGCCGCCCGGAGCGGCGCTGGCTGCTCGCGAGCGAGGCGCCGCAGGACTTCGCCGCCTGGCTGCTCGCGCTGCTTCAGGCGGGCAAGACGCCCGTGATTCCGCCGAACGCGCTCCCCGGCACGCTGGAGCGCCTCGCGGGCTGCTACGACGCGATCGCCGGCGCAGACGCCGAAGCCGGCGACGCGCCGCCCTTCGCCGCCGCCGCGTTCGATGCGCGCGCGGCGCACCTCGAGCTCTTTACGTCGGGCAGCGCGGGCGAGCCCAAGCGCGTACCCAAGACGCTCGCGCAATTCGAGGCCGAGGTCGCGGCGCAGGAGGCCCGCTGGGGCGCGCAGCTCGGCGACGCCGCGATCGTGTCGACCTCTCCGCACCAGCACATCTACGGCCTGCTGTTCCGGCTGTTCTGGCCGCTGTCGGCGGGCCGCCCGTTCGACGCGATGACCTGCGCGCAGCCCGACGCGCTCGCGGACCGGCTCGCGCGCCTCGGCGTGGCGCGAGGCTGCGCGCTCGTGTCGAGCCCGGCGCAGCTCTCGCGGCTGCCGGAGCTGATTGCGCTCGGCTCGCTGCGGCCCGCGCCGCGCCTGATCTTCTCTTCCGGCGGTCCGCTTCCGGCGGCGGCCGCCGCCGAATTCCACCGCCAGCTCGGCAGCGCGCCGACCGAGATCTACGGCAGCACCGAGACCGGCGGCGTCGCCTGGCGCCGGCAGGAAGGCGGCGCCGCGGGCGACGCCTGGACGCCGCTGCCGGGGATCTGCGTGAGCGCGGCACCCGACGGAGCGCTCGCGCTGCGCTCGCCGTTCGTCGCCGACGGCGCGCCGTGGCGCATGGACGACGCCGTCGAGATGCTCGCCGACGGACGCTTCCGGCTGCGCGGCCGGCTGGACCGGACCGTCAAGATCGAGGACAAGCGCCTGTCGCTCGCGGACCTCGAGGCGCGGCTCGGCGAGCACGCCTGGGTCGCCGCCGCCGCCGCGGTGGCGCTGGCCGGCCGCCGGCAGAGCGTCGGCGTCGCGCTCGTGCTCAACGCGCGCGGCCGCGAGCAGCTCGCGGCGCGCGGCCGCGCCGCGGTGGCGCAGCAGCTGCGCCGCCATCTCGCCGCCTTCTACGAGAAAGTGCTGCTGCCGCGCCGATGGCGCTTCCCGGAACGGCTACCATTCGACCAGCGCGGCAAGCTGCCGCAGGCCGCCCTCGCCGCGCTGTTCGCCGCCGCCAACGATGAATCCGCTCCAGCCCCGCGTGCTCGCCGTAAGCCCCGGGGACGACCGTAGCCCGCCGCGGCGCGTCGTCCTCGAGCTCGACGTCCCGCCGGCGCTCGCGCACTTCGCCGGGCATTTCCCGGGATTCCCGATCCTGCCGGGCGTGGTGCAGCTCGACTGGGCCGTGCGCTTCGCGCGCGAGCACCTCGCGGTGCGCGGGGAATTCGCGGGCATGGAGAGCGTGAAGTTCCTCTCGATCGTGCGACCCGCTGCGCGGCTGCGGCTCGAGCTGCGCCACGAGCCGGAGCGCGGCCGGCTCGCGTTCGCCTACTCGGCGGGCGCGCGCAAGTGCTCCAGCGGCCGCATTCTCTTCGGCCGCGACGCCGCAACGGGCGCCGCATGAGCGCCGCCTTCGCGCCCTGCGTACTGGTGCCCGTCTACGACCACGGCGACCAGGTCCGCGGCACGATCGAGCGGCTGGCGCAGCACGGCGTGCCGATCCTGGTCGTCGACGACGGCAGCGATGCGCCGACGCAGCGCGCGCTCGAGGAGCTGCGCGCGCGCTTCGCGCTCGTGCGGCTGTTCCGCCTGGAGCGCAATCGCGGCAAGGGCGCGGCGGTGATGCGCGGCATGCGCGAAGCGCGCGAGGCCGGGTTCACGCATGCCCTGCAGATCGACGCGGACGGCCAGCACGATGCGGCCGACGTGCCGCGCTTCCTCGCGCTGGGCCGCGCGCGCCCGGCGGCCGTGGTGTGCGGGCGGCCCGTGTTCGACGCAAGCGCGCCGGCCAGCCGGCGCTACGGGCGCTATTTCTCGCATGCCTGGGTCTGGATCGAGACGCTCTCGCTCGCGATCGGCGACTCGATGTGCGGCTTCCGCCTCTACCCGCTCGAGGCGGCGTGCGCGCTCATCGACGCGGCGCGCATGCCGACGCGCATGGACTTCGACACCGCGATGGCCGTGCGCCTCGCCTGGCGCGGCCTCGAATTCGTCAATCTCGACACCCGCGTGACCTACCCGGCCGGCGGCGTGTCGCATTTCGACCTGCTGCGCGACAACCTTCGCATCAGCCGCACGCACGCGCGGCTCTTCTTCGGCATGATTGCGCGCCTGCCGCTGCTGCTCTGGCGCAAGGCGGCGCCGGCGCGCGCGCCGCACTGGTCGGCGCTCGCCGAGCGCGGCGGCGCCGCGGGCCTGCGCTTCATGGGCGGCTGCTACCGGCTGCTCGGCGAGCGCGCGGCGCTGCTGCTGCTCTACCCGGTGGTGGCCTACTTCCTGCTCACCGGCCGCCGCGCGCGCGCCGCGTCGAACGAGTACCTGCGCCGCGTCGGCGAGCGCGGCGCGGGGCCGGCGCGGCCCGGGTGGCGCGGCAGCTTCCGGCACATGCTCGCGTTCGCGCAATCGGGCCTGGACAAGCTGGCCGGCTGGCTCGGCCGCTTCGACGGCGCGCGCGTCGAGTTTCCCGACCGCGCCGCCTTCGACCGCCTGCTCGCCTCCGGGCGGGGCGCGGTGCTGATCGGCTCGCACCTCGGCAACCTGGAGATGACACGCGCGCTCGCGGGCCGCGAGCGCGCGGCCGTCATCAATGCCGTCGTCTACACCGACCATGCGCGACGCTTCAACGCCCTGCTCGAGCGCGCGAGCGGCGAGTTCCACACGCGCCTCATCCAGGTGTCGCAGGTCGGCCCGGAGACCGCGATCCTGCTGCGCGACAAGATCGACCGCGGCGAGCTCGTGGTGATCGTCGGCGACCGCACGCCGCCGCCGGCGGGCGGCGCGAGCGCGAGCGTGAGCGAAGTCGAGTTCCTCGGCCGGCCCGCGCCGTTCGCGCACGGGCCGTTCGTGCTCGCCAGCCTGCTCGAGTGCCCGGTGTACCTGTTCTTCTGCCTGCGCGAGGGCGAGCGCTACCGCATCTACTGCGAGCTCTTCGCCGAGCGCATCGAGCTGCCGCGCGCCGAGCGGCTGCCGCGCCTGCGCGCCTACCTGCAGCAGTACGCGGGCCGGCTGGAAGCCTACTGCCTGAGGGCGCCCTACCAATGGTTCAATTTCTACGACTTCTGGCGCAAGGACGCCCTCGATGTACGAGCTTGAGGCCGCGGTGGAGGTCGAGGTGCCGTTTCACGACGTCGACGCCATGGCGGTCGCCTGGCACGGCCACTACCTGAAGTACTGCGAGCTGGCGCGCTGCGCGCTGCTGCGGCGCTTCGACTACGACTATCCGCAGATGCAGGCTTCCGGCTACCTGTGGCCGGTGGTCGAGTGCCATCTCAAGTACGTGCGGCCGGCGCGCTACGGCCAGCGCCTGCGCGTCGAAGCGCGGCTCGTCGAGTACGAGAACCGGCTCAAGATCGCCTACCTGGTGCGCGACGCGGCCAGCGGCGAGCGGCTGACCAAGGGCTACACGACGCACGTCGCCATCGACGCGAAGACGCAGGAGCTGCAGTTCGTGTCGCCGCCGATCGTGCTGGCCAACCTGATGCGCGCATGCGGCGGCTGAGCCTCGCGCGCATCGCCGGCGTCGCGGCCGCCTGCTGCGCGGCGGCCTGCGGCGCGCGCGCCGCCGAGCCCGATGCGCTCGCGCAGATCGGCGCCCAGGTCGGCAGCCACGCCGTCGTGCGCGCGGAGTTCACGCAATCGCGGCAGATGGCGGTCATGAAGCGGCCGCTCACGAGCTCCGGCCGCCTCGTCTACGCGCGCCGGCTCGGCGTGCTCTGGCTGATCGAGCAGCCGCTGCGCGCGACCTACGTGCTCGGCGAGGATCGCATCGCCGAGGTCGGCGCCGACGGCGTGCGCCGCGAGCGAGCGCTGCGCGAGGTCCCCGGCCTGGCGCCGCTGGGCCGCGTGCTGCGCGCGCTGTTCGGGGCGGACACCGCGGTGCTCAAGGAGCACTTCGAGGTCACGCTGCGCGGCGACGCCGCGGCCTGGGAGCTCGACCTGCGGCCGCGCGAGGCGCAGCTCGCGCAATTCCTCGCGGGCGTGCAGGTCTCCGGCGGGCGCTTCGTGGAAGCGATCCGCATGAGCGAGGCCGGAGGCGACGTCACGCAGATCCGCTTCCGCAACTCGCGTTCGGCGAGCGCGCCGAGCGACGAGGAACTGCGCCTGTTCGGCGAAGCCGCGCCCGCGACCCGGCCATGAGCTCGACGCGCCTGCGCGCCGGCCTGTGGCTGGCGCTCGCGCTGGCCGTGGGTGCCGCCTGCGCGGCGCTGCTCGCGCGCGGCGTGCGCCTGCAGACGGACCTGCTCGCGCTGCTGCCGGCCACCGAGCGCAACCCGGTGGCCGAGCGCGCGATCGAGCGCCTGGCGCAGGCCGCGGGCGGCCGGGCGGTGTTCCTCGTCGGCGCGCGCGAGGCCGCGGCCGCCGCCGACGCCGGGCGCCGCTTCGCGGCCGAGTTGCGCGCCGCCGGCGCGTTTCGCGATGTGCGCGCGGAGCTGCCGCCGGTGGACCTGCGGCAGCTCGCCGCCTTCTATCTCCCGCACCGCTTCAATCTGCTGACCGAGGAGGACCGGCGCGCGCTCGCGGACGGGCGCGCCGATCTCGACGGCCGGCTGCAGCGCAAGCTCTTGTCGCCCTTCCGCTTCGGTCCGACGTATCCGGTGGCGGAGGATCCGTTCGGGCTCGGCGACGACTGGCTCGCGGGGCTCCCGCTCGGCGCGCTGAAGCTCGAGCCCGCGCACGGCCTGCTGATCGCGCGCGGCGAGGGCCTCGCCTGGGCGCTCGTCTCCGCCGAGCCGGCGGGATCGAGCTTCGATACCGACACGCAGCGGCGCGTGCTGCGCGCGACCGAGCGCGCCGAGCGGACGCTGCGCGAGCGCGAACCCGCGGCGCAACTGCTGCGCAGCGGCGCGGTGTTCTATGCCGAGGCGGCGCGAGCGGGCGCGGAATCGGACATGCACTTCATCGGCATGGGCTCGCTCGCCGGCATGCTGGCGCTTCTCTATCTCGTCTTCCGCTCCCTGCGCCCGCTCGCGCTCGGATTGCTGACGGTGGCGTTCGGCATGGCGGCCGCGTTCGCCGCGACCGTCGCCGTGCACGGCCAGATCCACCTCGTCACGCTCGTGTTCGGCGCCAGCCTCATCGGCGAGGCGGTCGACTACGCGGTGCAGTACTTCGCCGCGCACCTGGGCGCCGGCCCGGGCTGGGACGCGCAGGCGGGCCTGCGCCGCATCGCCCCCGGCCTCGCGCTCGCGCTCGCCACGAGCGCGCTGGGCTACGGCGCACTGCTGCTCGCGCCGTTTCCTGCGCTGTCGCAGATCGCGCTGTTCGCGCTGGTGGGCCTCGGCGCCGCCTGGCTCTCGGTGTTCCTGCTCCTGCCGGCGCTGCTCGCGCGCCCGAACGAGCGCGACCCCGACCGGGCCGTCGCGCTGCCGCGGCGCCTGCTGCTCTGGTGGCAGTCGCACGTGCCACTGCGCGCGTG
>Ga0335085_10013461_pt1 | contig 11994 bp, 3 predicted proteins | sample Lox_Sample_45_FD_206712 | JGI IMG/M metagenome (GOLD analysis project Ga0335085, IMG submission 206712) | Soil microbial communities from Loxahatchee National Wildlife Refuge, Florida, United States - Lox_Sample_4.5 | ecosystem: Environmental > Terrestrial > Soil > Wetlands | place: USA: Florida...
GTGACGGTCACGGGACAACTATATATATCAACGTTCGTTGATTAGTCAAGCCGCCCCGCCCGCGATTCAGAACGTCCTTCATTTCCTACTTCGTCTCAACCACCGGCGCTACGGTCAACGGTTCGCATGACGGGCCCGCTCCGGTATCGGAGTCGAATATCTCGACGGTGGGGGCCATGAGGGAATCGACGGTGGCGTTCTTGCGGCCCCCAATGGTGATGAACTCGCAGGGAAGCGTCGGGGACGCTGGAAGTTCTTCCACCACGAAGAGTGTGGTATCGAGGAATGGGACGATGTGCGCCTGTGAATTGAAGACCAGGGGGCCGACACTCCACGTAAGCGCGGGGAGCGTCACAACGTACGCAGTACCGTGTTGGGCAACGACGACATCAAATGTGCTCGGCGAGAGCGTGCCTGACGACAACGCCGCACTGGTCACGTGCCAGGTGCCCACCACCGTGGGTCCGGACGGGAGGTTCGAGGGCGCCGTGCTCGACTTGCACCCCGCCCCGAGGCCAGCGGCCAGTACGCCAAGCAGGGCAGCTGTCGGGCCCGGTGAGGGAACAGGGGTGAGTCGCACGAGCACACGCTGCACAAACCGCATACAGGACGCAAGAGCACCCTACACATCAAGTTTTCTCGTACCCAGCCACTTCACCCTTTCCGGATCGCGGTGATCGAAGAAGCTGCTGGTCTTGGTGTCCAACGTGGCGATCGCCACTATGTCTTCCCGGCTCAGCTCAAAGTCCAGCACACTCAAGTTCTCCGTCATGCGCTCCTTGCGGACCGATTTTGCCAGGACCACAATGCCTCTTTGCGAAATCCAGCGAAGAATGACTTGGGCCACGCTCTTCTTGTACTTCCCGGCGATCGCGAGGAGCACGGGATTCTGGAAGATGTGGTTCCTGCCTTCCGCGAAGGGGGCCCAGGCCTCCGTTTGCACCTGGTTCGCCTGAAGGAATTGCTGCGACTCGATTTGCTGATTGAACGGATTGACTTCGATCTGATTCACCGCCGGTGCGACCTGGTTGTGAATCATCAGATCCATGACCCGGTCAGGATGGAAGTTCGCGACTCCAATGGCCCTGGCCAGACCCTTCTGATACAGCTCCTCCATCGCGCGCCATTCCCCGTACACGTCGCCGAACGGCTGATGGATCAGATACAGATCGACGTAGTCGAGCTGCAACCGCTTCAGAGACCGCTCGAACGCGCGCTTGGTCCCCTCGTAGCCGTCTCGTTGGATCCACAGCTTCGTGGTGACGAACAGGTCCTTCCTGGGGATGCCACTTCGCTTGATGCCTCGGCCGACCGCCTCTTCGTTCAGATAGGAGGCGGCGGTATCGATGAGGCGATAGCCGACCTGAATGGCGTCGACCACGCATTGTTCGCATTGCGCCGCGTCGGTGATTTGGAATACGCCGAAGCCGAGGATGGGAATGGCCAGCCCATTGTTCAGTTGGACCTGCTGCATGCTCTTTATTCTCCAATTGCGTTGACGACTAACACTGTGCGCACATCGGCCACCCCGTAAGGAGTAGGTCGGCCAGACGCGTTTTCAGCCGTTCGTTGGATATTTCGTTGGATGCCGGTACGAAAAAGGCCCCCGAAGGGGCCTAACTCGTTATAGCGGCGGTCGGACTCGAACCGACGACCCGCGGATTATGATTCCGCTGCTCTAACCAGCTGAGCTACGCCGCCCCGTTGCCGGGACTGAACTTAGCAAGTCCGCGCCCACCGTGGGAGTGCCCAGGCTTGCCGTAGGTGTGCCATTGCCGCTGAGGCGCTTCGTCGGCCCTAGCCCGCGAGAGTTGCGCGAGCTTCTCATGTCCGTTTCCAGTGTCCTTCAGAACCGCTCCCTCAATAATCGGGTGTAGGCTCAGGGGGGAGTTATGCTGATTGCTCTAGGCGCTGTTATCGCGCTCTCCATCATCTACGCATTCGGCGTGCGCCCTAGACTCGTGCGGTGGGGCGCGACCGATGCAGAAGTGAAGCGGCCGTACCCGGGTGCCGGCATCATTCCAGGCGCCGCACGAAGCTCCACCACGATGGCGATCACGATCGACGCGCCACCGTCCGCGGTCTGGCCGTGGCTGGTGCAGATGGGAGTCGATCGCGCCCTGTGGTACACCTGGGACTATTGGCGCCCCTGGGGCAAGCGCAGTGCGGAGCGGATCCACCCCGAATGGCAGGACATCTCGGTCGGGCATCGCATGCCCTCCGTTCCCGACGGGAGTGTGTGGTGGGAGGTCGCCGCCCTGGAGCCGGAGCGGTTTCTCGGCCTGCGGATGTCGGTCGACCTGCGCGGCCGGCCGTTCGACCCGAAGGGGGCACCGCCGCGTTTCTATACCGATTCGCTCTGGGCGTTCCTGCTCGACGATCTGCCGGGCGAGCGTACCCGACTAGTGGTCAGCGGCTATTGGGCCTTCCGGCCGAGGTGGCTTCAGGGGATCGTCGGCTTCTTCCTGATCGAGCCTTCGACCTGGATCATGCAGACACGCCAGTTCGCCGGCCTCAAGCGGCGCGCCGAGCGTGAGGCACGAAGGGGCCTGGTGGTCGCCTCACATCAACACCGCCCGTAACCTCACGCGACCCGGATAACCCGCCGAATTTCGCAGTACCCCCCGGGCGTCAGCCCGGGGATGCACTACCCCCGGGGACCCGGGCCCTCCCCCCTCCCCCACCCCCCCGGTACTTTTCAGACCCCTATGCGCCCAGGTGCCATTCCCCTGCTGCGCCCCTGCGACAGCCCCGCTGCCGCGGCGGGCCGACGGGGCCCCTCGGATCCCCTCGATCCCGGGCCCCCGGCCGTGGCACAGGATATCCAATAGATGAAAGGGATGAGCCGGAAAAGCCTCTCCCGTCTCCTCCCCATCGGGGGCGTCGCGATCGCGGCGCTCCTCGTCTCCCAGTGCCAGATCGACAAGCTCCTCTCCCCGCCCACGGGCGGGGTCCTCGTGGTCAGCCCCCTCACGCTCGCCGACTCCGCGCCCCTCGGCTCCACCGCGCCCCGCGTCCAGCGCGTCATCGTGGGCAACGGGGCCTCGGGCGGCATCACCTGGACCGCCACCACCGCCCGCGCCTCCGCGTGGATCCACCTCGGCGCCGCGACGGGCTCGACCCCCGACACCCTCCCCGTGTCGCTCCTCCCGAACGGCCTCGCCCTCGGGACCTACCGCGACACCATCGTGGTCACGGGGTCGGGCTCCTCCGCCGGCGAGCTCCGCGTTCCGGTCCAGCTGACGGTCCAGGCCTGCACCGTCACGCCCCTCGCCGTCGGCGCGCAGGCGTCGGGCACCCTCGGCGCCGCGAGCTGCGCCGCGCCCCACCGCGCGGGCCACCCGGCCGCCCTGTTCTCCTTCTCGGGCTCCGCCGGCGACTCCGTGTCCCTCGAGCTCGCCGCCCCCGCGGGCTACCTGGTGCTCGACAGCGCCGCGGCCGCCGCGAAGCCCGCGCTGGCCGAGAGTGGCGTGTGCCTCTCCGTGGCGGGCAACCCGTGTCTCTTCTATCAGCGGCTCCCCCGCACCGGCACGTACGTGGTCGAGGTCACGACCAATACGCCCACCGATTCGGGCGCCTTCACGCTGACCGTCTCGCCGCCCCGGAGCCCGGCTCTCCCGGCGTCCCTGACGCAGCTCGACGGCGACTCGGTCACCGCCGTCCCCACGGGCGACACGGTCTCGCAAAACGCGCTCGTGTTCCGCGGTGTGCTCTCGGACCCCGACCGCCCCGACTCGCTCCGCCTCGAGGTCGAAGCGAAGCCGACGAGCGTCGCGTTCACGGGCACGGGCACCACCGTCGGCGGCCCGGCTGCGAACGGCCAGGCGGCCTTGGTCCGCATCGCCTCGCTCCTCGACGATTCCGCCTACCACTGGCGCGCCCGCGCCGTGGACCAGACCGGCCGCGCCGGCAGCTGGCTGGCCTACGGCGGGAACGCCGAGACCGCCGCGGACTTCGTCCTCGGCAACTCGCTCACGGCACCGACCGCCCCCGGGCAGTTCAAGTCCGACGGCGTGACCGCGCTCGCCACGGGCGCCACCAACGTGACGCGGACGATGATCTTCCAGGCGACCGTCGCGGATCCGGCGCAGAGCGAGCCGGTGCGGCTCGAAGTCGAGCTCGAGCCCGTCGGCACCGCGTTCAGCAACACGCCGACCGTCACGAGCGTGCTCGCGGCGAGCGGCAGTACCGTCCAGGCCACGAGCCCGGTGCTCGTGGACAACGACGGCTACCACTGGCAGTACCGCGCCGTCTCGCAGTCGGGTCGCACCAGCCGCTGGCAGTCGTTCGGCGGGAACGCGGAGTCGGCCACGGACTTCCGCGAGGCCCTGGCCCCGCAGCAGCTCGTCATCCTGGTGCAGCCCGCCGGGGACACGGCCGGGAGCGTCGTGCACCCCGCCGTCCAGGTGGCGGCGCAGGACTCGCTGGGCCACACGCTCGCGAGCTTCGCCGACAGCGTGACGATGGCGATCGACTCGAACCCCGGCGCCGCCACGCTGTCGGGGTCGGTTCGCGTCGCCGCGGTGGCCGGCGTGGCCACGTTCTCGACCTTGAGCCTCGACAAGACCGGGGTCGGCTACCGCCTGCGGGCGTCGATCGCGGCCCCCGCCCTGTCGGCCCGGACGGCGCTCTTCAACGTCACGGCGGGAGCCATCTCCCCCACGCTGTCCACGGTGACCGCGGCCCCCGCCGCGATCCACGCGTCCCGGGGCGACAGCGTCTCGACCGTCACCGTCACCGTGAAGGATCCCCTGGGGAATCCGGTGCCCGGCATCGCGGTGGTGCTGGCCGACACCGCCACCGGCGACTCGCTGCGCCAGCCCGCCGCCGTCACCGACGGCTCGGGCGTCGCGACCGGATCGGTGAGCGGCACCAAGGCCGGCGTGAAGCACGTCACGGCCACCGCGGGCGGTCAGGCCATCACGCAGACGGCCACCGTCACGATCCTCCCGGCCCACGCCCAGCTCCTCGCCTTCACCGTCGAGCCCACCGGCACGTCGGCGGGCGCCACGCTGACGCCGGCCGTCCAGGTGACCGCCTCGGACTCGCTCGGCAACGTGGACACGAGCTACGCGGGGAACGTCACGGTCGCGATCGGCACCAACCCCGGCGGGTCGGCGCTCGCGGGCACCGCGACGGTCGCCGCGGCGCACGGCGTCGCCACCTTCTCCGACCTGAGCCTCGACAAGAGCGGCGCGGGCTACACCCTCACCGCCACCGCCGCGGGCGTGACCGGCACCGCCACGAGCACGCCGTTCACCATCGGCGCCGGCACCGGGACCAGGCTGGCGTTCACCGTGGAGCCCGCGAACGCCGCGGCGGGCGCCGCGCTCGCGCCGGCCGTCCAGGTCACCGCCCAGGACGGGAGCGGAAACACCGTCACGACCTTCACCGGGTCCGTGACCCTCGCGATCGGCACGAACCCCGGCGGCAGCACCCTCGGCGGCACCGCGTCCGTCACGGCGGTCGCCGGCGTCGCCACGTTCTCCAACCTGACCCTGAACAAGGCGGGCGCGGGATACACCCTCGCGGCCACGGCCTCCGGGTTCACGGGGGCCACGAGCACGACGTTCAACGTCCGGCCCGGGGCCGCCACCCAGCTCGCCTTCACCACGGAGCCGACCGGAACGAGCGCCGGCGCCGTCCTCCCGGCCACCGTCGTCACCGCGCTCGACGCCCTGGGCAACACGGACACGACGTACGCCGGCACCGTGACCGCGGCGATCGATTCCAATCCGGCGGGCGGGACGCTGGGCGGCACGCTCGCCGTCGCGGCGGCCCGGGGGGTCGCCACCTTCTCGACGTTGACGATCGACAAGGCGGGCGCGGGTTACCGGCTCGCGGCCACGGCGCCGTCGCTCACCCGGGCCCGGTCGAACCCCTTCACCATCAGCGCGGGCGGCGTGTCGGCCAGCCTCTCGACCATCACGGCGCTCCCGGCCGGGATCACCGCGGGCGGCGCGGCCACGACGATCTCGGTGACGGCGCGCGACGCGAACGACAACCCGATCGCGGGCGCGACGGTGGTGCTGTCGGCCACCGGCACCGGCAACACACTCACCCAGCCGGCGGCCGTGACCGACGCGTCCGGGCTCGCCACCGGGTCGTTCACGTCGACCAAGGCCGAGGCGAAGACGATCAGCGCGACGGTGGGCGGCGTCCTCATCACGCAGACCGCCGCCGTCACCGTGAGCCCCGCCGCCATCTCGGCGGCGCAGTCCACGCTCCAGGCCTCGCCGGCGAGCATCGCCGCGGGCGGCGGCTCCTCCATCCTCACCGCCACGGCCCGCGACGCGTTCGGCAACCCCATCTCCGGGCTCACCGCCGTCCTCGCGGCCACGGGCTCGGGGAACACCGTGACCCAGCCCCCCGCGCCCACCGACGCCTCGGGGATCGCGACGGGCGCGCTGGCGTCCACCGTGGCGGGAGCCAAGATCGTGAGCGTCACGATCGGCGGCGTGGCCGTCACCGCCACGGACACCGTGGCCGTCACGGCGGGCGGGCCCACGCACCTCGTCTTCACCGTCCAGCCCTCGGCCACGGTGGCGGGCGCCGCGATCACGCCGGCGGTCCAGGTGAGCGCGCGCGACGCGAACGAGAACGTGGCCACCGGATTCACGGGCTCGGTCACCGTCGCCATCGGCACCAACCCCGGCGGCGGGACGCTCTCGGGCACCGTGACCGTCACCGCCGCGGCCGGCGTGGCGAGCTTCCCCGGCCTCCGCATCGACCGCGCGGGCACGGGCTACACGCTCGGCGCGTCCGCCGGAGGCCTGGTGCCGGCCACGAGCGCGGCCTTCGACATTCAGACCGGCGCCGCGGCCAAGCTCGGCATCACCACCGAGCCCTCCGCCGCCGCCACCAACGGCGCGGCCTTCCCGCAGCAGCCGGAAATCCAGATCCAGGACTCCGTGGGGAACCCGGTGAGTCAGTCGGGCACCACGGTCACGGCGGCCGTCGCGACCGGCGCCGGCACCCTCGGCGGCACCCTCACCGCGGTGACCGACGCGGCCGGCCTCGCCACCTTCGCCGACTTGAAGATCACGGGGCTGGTCGGGGCGCGGACGCTGACCTTCACCGCGCCGGCCCTCACGGCCGCGACCTCCGGCACGGTCACCCTCTCGGCCGGCGCGGCGACGACCATCGCCGTGAACGGCGGCGATCACCAGGCGGCGACGGCCGGGTCGGCGGTGGGCACGCCGCCCTCGGTGCTCGTGACGGACGTGAGCGGGAACCCGGTGGCGGGCGTCGGCGTGACGTTCGCCCTGCCCGGCACCGTCGGCGCGAACGGGACCCTCACCGGCCCCGACCAGAGCACCAACGCCCTGGGCGTCGCCACCGTCGGCTCGTGGACCCTCGGCACGTCGGCGAAACCCGACAGCCTGACCGCGACGTCCACCGGCCTCGCCGGCTCGCCGCTCACGTTCGTGGACACCGCGAAGGTGGGCGCGGCGGCGCACATCGCGAAGTTCTCGGGCGACAACCTGGTGGGCCAGGTCGGCACGACGCTGTCGACGCCCCACGACGTCCTGATCACGGACGCCAACGGCAACCCCGTGCCCAACGTCACCGTGACCTGGGCGGCCCAGTCGGGCGGCAGCGTGGCGCCCACCTCCAACCAGACCGACGTGACGGGCCACGCCCAGGCGACGCGGACCCTCGGCGCCTCGCCGGGCGCGGAGACCACGACGGCCACGGCGACCCTCGGCGGCATCGCGACGTCCGACACCTTCGCGGTGACCGCCCAGGTGGGCGGCGCCACGCAGATGAAGGTGAACGCCGGCGACCGGCAGACCGACACGGTGGGCGTGACGCTCCCGGTGCCGCTCTCGGTCCTGGTGCAGGACGCGCTCAACAATCCCGTCGCGAACGTGACGGTGAGCTGGTCGGTGCTGAACGGCGGCGGCTCGCTGGGCTCCCCGACGTCCGTGACCAACGCGAGCGGCATCGCGTCGAACACCTGGACCCTGGGCACCGGGATGAGCCCGGTGGATTCGACGCAGCTGGTGCAGGCCACGGGCGTCGCTTCCCCCGTCACCTTCACGGCCTTCACGGTGCCGGGCGCCGTCAGCGCCGCCCAGACCAGCGTGACCGCCACGAGTCCCGTCACGGCGTCCACGGGGTCGAGCCAGAGCACCATCACCGTCACCGCGCGCGACCAGTACGGGAACGTGATCAAGAACAAGACGGTCACGCTCGCGGCCACGGGCACCGCGAACACCGTCACCAATCCGGCCGCGGCCACGAACGACAACGGCGTGGCCACCGGGACCCTCTCGTCCACGAAGGCCGAGTCGAAGACGGTGACGGCGACCGTGGGCGGCGTGACCATCACGCAGCAGCCCGTGGTGGTGGTGGGCCCGGCGGCCGCCCAGTCGCTGATCTTCCTGGTCCAGCCGAGTGCCGTCACGGCCGGCGCGGCGATCGCGCCGCCCGTTCAGGTGGAAATCCTCGACGCCTTCGCGAACCCCGTCACCACGGCGTCGAACGCCGTGAGCCTCGCGCTGGGGAACAATCCGGGCGGCAGCACGCTGTCGGGCACCGTGACGAACGTCGCCGCGGTGAGCGGCGTCGCGTCCTTCCCCACCGCCTCGCTGAACAAGATCGGGACCGGCTACACCCTCGGCGCCACGTCCGGCGGGCTCACCGGCGCCACGAGCGCGGGGTTCGACGTGACGTCGGGTACCGTGTCCGCGGCCCAGTCGTCGGTCACGGCGTCCTCTCCCATCACGGCGGGCGGCGCGGCCTCGACGGTCACGGTGACCGCCCGTGACGGCAACGGCAACCCGGTGGCCGGCGCCACGGTGGTGCTCGCGGCCTCGGGGTCCGGCAACACGGTGACCCAGCCCGCCGCCGTGACCGACGCCTCCGGCGTGGCGACGGGGTCGGTCGCGTCCACCATCGCCGAGGTCAAGACCGTCTCGGCCACGATCAACGGGACCGGGATCACGCAGACCGCCGCCGTCACCGTGAATCCGGGCGCCGCCACGACGATGGTGGCGAGCGCCGGCACCGGCCAGAGCGCCACCGTGGGGACCGCCGTCACCACGCCGCCCGCCGTCGTCGTGCGCGACGCCTTCACCAACCCGGTGCCCGGCGTCGCCGTGACCTTCGCGGCCACCGCGTCGAACGGCTCCGTGACCGCCGCGACGCCCACCACGGGCTCGAACGGGGTCGCGACGGTGGGCTCCTGGACCCTGGGCGCCGCGGCCAAGACCGACACGCTGACCGCCACCTCCACGGCCGGCGCGGTGACGTTCACCGCGGTAGCGACGCCGGGCCCGGCCGACCATCTCGTGTTCACCCAGGAGCCGACGCCGGTCACCGCCGGCGCCGCGATCACGCCGGCCATCGTGGTCACCGCGCTCGATGCCCAGGGGAACGTGGCGACGGGCTTCGCCGGGAGCGTGTCGGTCGCCATCGGCACCAACCCCGGCGGCGGCGCGCTCTCGGGCACGACCACCGTGACGGCGGCGGCCGGGGTCGCGACCTTCTCCGGACTCTCGATCAACAAGTCGGGCGCAGGCTACACCCTGACGACGTCGAGCACGGGGGTGACGGGCGCCACATCCACCGGATTCGCGGTCTCTCCGGGCACGGCCACGCAGCTGACCTTCACCCAGGAGCCGACGGACGCCGTCTCGGGCGCGGCCCTGGCTCCCGCCGTGACTGTCACCGCCCTGGACGGGAACGGCAACGTGGCGACGGGCTTCGCCAACGCGATCTCGCTCGCCATTCAGAACAACGCCGGAGGGGGCACGCTCACGGGCGGCGCGGGCACGACGCCGGTGAACGGCGTCGCCACCTTCGCGGGCCTGTCCATCGACAAGGTGGGCACGGGCTACACGCTGTCCGCGTCGGCCGCCGGCGTCACGGGCGCCACGAGCGCCGGCTTCACCATCACGCCGGGCTCGGCGAGCAAGCTCACCTTCACCGTCCAGCCCTCGGCCACGGCCGCCGGGGCGAGCGTCACGCCGGCGGTCCAGGTGACGGCGCAGGACGCCAACGGCAATACGGCCACCGGCTTCAGCGGCACCGTGACGGTGACCATCGGCACCAACGCGGGTGGCGGTACCCTCTCGGGCACGACGGCCATCGCGGCGTCCGCCGGCATGGCGAACTTCTCGAACCTGAGCATCGACAAGGTCGGGACCGGGTACACGCTCACCGCCTCGGCCACGGGCCTCACGGGCGCCACGTCCACCCCATTCAACATCACGCCGGCTCCGGCGAGCGTGCTCGTCTTCACCGTCCAGCCCGTGAGCGACACCGCGGCCGGCTCCCTCGGCGCGATCGAGGTGACGGCCCGCGACGCCTTCGGCAACACGGCCACCGGCTTCGGCGGCACCGTGACGCTCGCCATCGCGAACAACGCGGGAGGAGGCACCCTGTCGGGCACTACCGGCGTGGCCGCGACCGCCGGCGTGGCGTCGCTCCCCGGCCTGTCCATCAACAAGACCGGCACGGGCTACACCCTTGGCGCCACGGCCACCGGCGTGACCGGCGTCACAAGCGGTGCGTTTAACGTCACGCCCGGCAACGCGACGCATCTCGTCTTCGGCGCCCTGCCCCCGACCGTGACCGCCGGGGCCGTCATCACGCCCGTGGCCGTGACGGCGCTGGACGCGAACGGGAACACGGCCACCGGGTTCGCGGGCTCCGACACGGTCCGGATCGGGACGAATCCGGGCGCGGGGACGCTCGCCGGTGACTCGATCGAGGCGTTCGCCTCCGGAGCGGCGAGCCACACCACCCTGACCATCAACAAGGCCGGCGTGGGCTACACGCTCACGGCCCGCTCGGGCACCCTCACGGGCGCCAGCAGCGCGTCCTTCACCGTCACCGCCGGCACCGTGTCGGCGGCGCAAACCACGGTCGGCGCCACCTCGCCCATCACGGCCTCGACCGGCGGGAGCCAGAGCACCATCACCGTCACCGCGCTCGACGCCCTCGGGAATCCGGTGTCCGGCGCCACGGTGGTACTCGCCGCCTCCGGGACCGGGAATGCCCTGACCCAGCCCGGACTCACCAACGCGTCCGGCGTGGCGACCGGTACGCTCTCCTCCACCGTGGCCGAGTCGAAGACCGTGTCGGCGACGGTCAACGGCGTGGCCATCACGGCCACCGCCACCGTGGTCGTCAACCCCGGCGGCGTGGACGCGGGCCAGTCCACGGTAGCGGCCACGTCGCCCATCACGGCGTCGTCGGGCGCGAGCCAGAGCACCGTGACCGTCACCGCCAAGGACGCGCTCGGGAATCCGGTGGCGGGTGCGTCGGTGACGCTCGCGGCCACGGGGACCGGGAACACGCTCACGCAGCCCGTCGGCACCACCAACGCGAGCGGCGTGGCCACCGGCACGCTGTCGTCCACGGTGGCCGAGTCGAAGACGGTGTCGGCGACGATCGGTGCCGTGGCGGTGACACAGACCGCCACGGTGGTAGTGAACCCCGGGGCCGCGAACAACTTGAACTTCGTGGTGCAGCCCGCGACCGCGGCGTCGAACGCCGCGATCGCGCCGCCCATCCAGGTCGAGATCCGGGACGCGCTCAACAACCGGGTCCCGACGGCGACGAACCCGGTGTCCCTCGCCATCGGCACGAACGCCGGCGGCGGTACGCTGTCGGGGACCGTGACCAACGTGACGCCGCTGAGCGGCGTGGCGACCTTCAGCGACGCGTCCATCGACAAGGCCGGCACCGGCTACACGCTCACCGCCTCGGCCACGGGCCTCACGGGCGCCACCAGCACGGCGTTCAACATCACGGCGGGCACCGTCTCCGCCGCGCAGTCGACCCTGGCGGCGACGTCCCCGATCACCGCCTCGTCGGGCTCGAGCCAGAGCACCATCACCGTCACCGCGAAGGACGGGAGCGGGAACCCGATCCCGGGGGCGACGGTGGTCCTGGCCGCGACCGGCAGCGGGAACACCCTCACCCAGCCCGTGGGCACGACCGACGCGTCCGGCGTGGCGACGGGAACCCTCTCCTCCACGG
>Ga0335085_10013462_pt1 | contig 11994 bp, 13 predicted proteins | sample Lox_Sample_45_FD_206712 | JGI IMG/M metagenome (GOLD analysis project Ga0335085, IMG submission 206712) | Soil microbial communities from Loxahatchee National Wildlife Refuge, Florida, United States - Lox_Sample_4.5 | ecosystem: Environmental > Terrestrial > Soil > Wetlands | place: USA...
GTCCGCCACCTTCCACGGCGACTGCAAACCCAACGCTACCGTAAACAAATCCGCCGACACGATGCCCTCAACCCTTCAATGACAATTCAGGACAAGATTATCTCGGATTTCCACACTAAAGGGCGTCGCGCCGATGATCGCCGTGAGCGAAGGCTTCCGCGCGTGTGTCGCCAAAGCCGCGAATTCCCATGTCGGCGATGGGCAAGAAGTGTTCCCATTTTCCGCCGGAGGTTGTCGTCTGCACTTCTTCCATCGCGGGTATTTTGTTTCCGCATTGGCTTGCGATTAAAGACCACCGGCAGCGTCAACGCAAATTGCATCCAGCGCCTGATAGCTTCAGAATGACAGCGCCATCTTACTTAATGAAGCCGTGTTCCTAACAGGGTTGTTAAACATGCTCGCCGGAAAAATTCTTTTTCTCCTTTTCGTTGCCAATGGCGCGCCGATCATTCTGGATAAACTGTTGGGAAACCGTTATGCCTGGCCGCTTGATGGCGGACGGATTTTTCTCGACGGACAGCCGCTGTTCGGGCCTTCGAAAACCTGGCGCGGCATGATCGGGGCGTTAACCATCACCGCTCTCGCGGCCGAAAGCGTGGGATTTTCGCTGGTGCTGGGCATGATGTTCGCAGGCGCCACCATGCTGGGCGATCTTTGCTCCAGCTTCGTCAAACGCCGCCTCGGCATCCGTCCCAGTGGTATGGCGCTGGGGCTAGATCAAATTCCCGAGTCCGTGCTTCCCCTCTATTTGCTGCGGGGCGAATGGGGGCTTACGGCGTGGGAAATTCTGTTGTTGGTCACCGCCTTTCTGGTGTTGGAGCTGATCCTGTCCCGAATTCTGTACTTCCTGGATATTCGCAAGCAGCCTTATTGAAAGCCTTGTGATTCTGATGACGGGGTAATCAAGCGCAACGCAAGCGGTGTAGCGTGATTTCCGGCGGACAGTTCAGGCGCACGTCGACCATACAGACCCCGGATCCAACCGAGGTGTAGCCCTGAAGCCGGTTGTAACGCCATGGCCCCTTGCAGACGGCCCGCGGCGCGCGGGCGTTGAGCATGATGGGGAAGCCGCCCGGGAGGCAAATCTGGCCGCCGTGGGTATGCCCGCTCAACATCACGTCGAACCGGGCGTATGCGGCGTGCCGATACATCTCCGGCGAATGCGAGAGCAGGATGGACAGGGCGTCCTCGGGAACCGGGTCGGTCGCCTTTTCCATATTGTCGGCTCGGTAGTAGTGGGGGTCGTCGATGCCTGCCAGGTAAATCGCTGCGCCGTTCCGCTCGATCGCAACCGCTTCGTTAAGCAGCATCCGGATTTCCATGTCCTCCAGTTCTGGTGCCATGCGGAGGGTGTCGTGATTGCCGAGGATGCCGTAGACCGGCCCCCGCAGGTGGCTGCGTACCTTGCGTAGCGCGTCCAGCGCCGGCTTATAGGGGCCGAAGGTCTTCACCCGGAAATCGCCGGTCAGCACACAGGCGTCATAATCTCCCGCCCGGTCCAAGGCCCCGATCAGCGCGCCGGGCATGTCTTCCGCGCTGTCGAGGTGCAGGTCGCTGACCTGGAGCAGGGTAAAGCCGTCGAAAGCCTTGGGGAGTCTTTCGAGAACGAAGTCGTTGTGCCGGATTTCGATGTGTCGCGCGTTGCGCTGGCCGCGTGCATGCAGCAGACAAAGCCTGAGCACGAGGCGGATCAGGGTGTGGATGGAATACCAATTCTCGATGTGGAAGAAAGTGCGCCCTTGCCCGAATATCCGCGCCTCGAAATCCTGCTCGATCCCCAGGCGCTGATCCAGGTGACAGCGCCCAACTCGCGCCGCGAGTCTTTGGTAGACCTCCGCATCGATGGGCGGACAGCATAGATCTTGAGAAGGGCTGGTTTTCATGGGTGGCGATCTCCGGTGAATCCAAACCCTAGTTTAGCCTTTAGCGGCGCGGACTAGTGGATGGAAGCCTGTCTCTGTCTGAACAGCGGATCTGCCGGAAACGCTGCGGTTCAATCCGGCCCACTTCCAATAGGCCATGTCTGCAATATGTTGACTCCCTGGCCAGATACTGGCAAGCGTCGCAATCAGCCTGTCTGCTCGAAACGGGCATCCAGCATGATCAGGCCCCCATAGGCGGAAAAATCTTCTTTTTGAACGACATGCATATCGAGCAAACGCCCGGTAAAAGCCAGTTGCCGATGGTCTCTCATGAATCCTGCAGCGACGCGATAAATGCCCGGCGTCAGCCCTAAAAAGGGCGTGCTCAGCCGGATTTGCCCGCAGCCGCGCCGTAACCGGAACTGGGTTTTCACCAGGCGAGAGTCGATGGCGCCTACCAGCACGCCCGCCGTGTTCCGGAATTGCACCACCAACGCGGCGGAGTCAATATCGGCCTTCACCTCATACTCCAAGATCAGCTCCAGGGCTTCCCCGGTCCGGGTGGTCGATTCATTGCCCGCCCGCCCGGCCAACTGCAAAGACTTGATCGCTACCTCACCGGTGAAGTCGGCGGGCGGGTCCATGAGCGCACCCAGCGGTTTGAGGTGTCTGTTGAGATAACCGATGGATTCGTAATATTTGCAAAACAGAGCATCAGAGTCGCCCAAGGCGATCTGGCGGCCGTTGAACAGCAACAGGCAGCGGTCAGCGATCTGGCGGACGTTCATTTCCGAGTGCGAGACGAAAACGATCGCTGCTCCGTCTTGCTTGAGCTGGTTGAGCCGTTCCAGACTGCGCAGCTGGAAAGCAATGTCGCCTACCGCTAGCACCTCGTCGATCAGAAGAATATCCACCGGTACGCAGGTGGCGATGGCAAATTCCAAGCGCGCGTACATGCCGTTTGAATAGGTCTTCACCGGCGCGTCAATGAATTCTTCCAGTTCCGCGAAGGCAACGATCGCTTCCAGCTTAGCGTCAGTGTCGCGCTTGTTCAGCCCGAGTTGAGCGCACTGGATGTAAATGTTCTCCCGCCCGCTGAGCAGAGGTTGCAGACCGGTTCCGATCTGGATCAGCGATTTGATGGGGCCCATGGTGACGATGCCGCCGCGATCGGCCCGGTAGTCTCGGTTGATGAGTTTTAGCAGCGTGCTCTTGCCCGCGCCATTCGGACCGATCACACCCAGACATTCGCCGCGTCGCACGCTGAAGGAAATGTCCCGCAACGCCCAAAATTCGTGTTTGCTCAGTTGCTCTCGAGGCTTCAGCCGCAACGCCTTACGGAAGATGTCCTGAAGGCCATAGAGCACGGAACTTTGCAGCGAGCGGAAGAACTTTTTGCTGACGCGGTCAACGGTAATCAGATCGTTCGACACGATGGTTGATGTCGCCGTAAAGATGCCGGGAATTCGAGAGTATTTGCGGTGAGTCGGATCGGTCGCCGCCTCTCCGGCAACCGGCGAACAGGGTTGGTTTTCGAATCAAAACCCAGGCTTGGGCTGCCGGCGCACGAGTTCTTCCCACGCGATGATGACGCCCGGGCGTATATCGATGGGTGCCTCGCCCGCCAATTCCCGCACGCCGGCGCGTTCGTAAGCGCGCCGTTTGAGGGCATGATCGTGGCCTACGGTGGCAGGGGAAAGCACGTCCGCCACGCCGACAACCCCGCGGCGATCCAGCTTGGAGTCGTCGCAGACCACAAGGATATCCGGTTGCACCACGGTGTCAATCTGCTCATCCATTTCCTGGGCCTTGGGCAGGCGGATACCCACTGGGGCGATGAAGGCGCAACAAGGCATGGCTGCAAGGGCGCTTCTGATCTGGAAGTAATCTCGCCGGCGACATCCTGATGATCGAGGCTGGGGGCCGGCGCCTTAAGGTAGGCTGCGCCGTCGATCAACTCATAACGGACATCCTCCGGCCAAGTGAGGTAGTCGGCGTAGGTATGATGGTCGTGATCGCGTAGCGCCAGTGCCATGGACGGTCTCCCGCTCGCCAGAAGACAAGACATCCTAGCGCCGCCGGCGTCTCGTTGAAAGCTCGGCGATCCGGTGTGGTGTAGCGGAAAATCCGGTTACCACGGCCTACGTCGAGGTTCCGGCATCAATCGTAATGCACCAGATCGTATGGCAGGGACGGTTCCCTGCCCGACGCCAGATCGGTCAGAAATTTCCAGATCGTGTCCGCTGAGGGCGGACAGCCGGGGAGGAAATAATCCACCTTGACGACCTCATGGATGGGATGGACTTTGTTGAGCAGCAGGGGCAACTCGGGGTCGTTGGGGATATGCGGATTCTCGACGCCCATGCCATAAAGGTAAGCTTCCTCCAGGCACTCTGCGAGCGGAATATGGTTACGCATGGCCGGAATGCCGCCATTGATGGCGCAGGCGCCGACGGCGACCAGAATCTTGCAGTGTTTGCGGAACTCACGCAGGGTATGGATATTCTCTGCATTGCAGAGCCCGCCCTCGATCAGCCCGATGTCAACTTTATCGCTGCAATTCTTGATGTCGGTCAGCGGCGACCGGTCAAACGCGGCGAGCTCCGCCAGCTGTAGGATGCGCTCGTCGATGTCGAGAAAGGACATGTGACAGCCGAAGCAGCCGGCCAGCGAAGTCGTCGCGACGGTCAGTTTTTCAGCCATGGTCCCCTCCTGCAACTTCCATCTCGTGCTGCAAGCTCACATCCTTGATTGGATGGTGGTCATAGAGCCGCTCTCCGATAGGCACTTCGAAACCCTGTCGCTTGACGATGATTGCACCGACCGGACAGACTTGGGCGGCCTTGTCGGTGGCCGCCATAGCCGTGTCTTTTAGCTTGCCGGTGGAAGAGTTGACGATCAAATGGGTACGGATACCGCGTCCCGAAATGGCAAATACGTTCTTGCCATCCACGTCCCGGCTCGCGCGGACGCACAGTTCGCAGAGGATGCAGCGGTCACGGTCGAGGAAGATGTCCGGGTGAGAGGAGTCCACCCGCCGATTTGGGAAGAAATGCGGGAAATGGGTATCCAGCATGTTGAGGTAATAGCCCACCGCCTGTAACTGACAGTTGCCGCTTTTTTCGCAGGACGGGCAGAAATGGTTGCCCTCTACGAACAGCATTTGGGTGATGGTGCGGCGCGCATCGTTCAGCTCTTTGGTGTCGTTCAGTACCTGCTGACCGTCGGCGGCCGGGAAGGTGCAGGCCGAGCAGTTGCGTCCGTTTACCTTCACCGTGCACAGCTTGCAGCTACCGTGGGGGGTGAACTCCGGGTTGTGGCACAAATGCGGAATGTAAACGCCGGCGCGGGTCGCCGCATCCATGACGGTGTCACCGTCCTGGAAGGGAACCGGTTTGCCGTCGATGGTGATGGTGTTGTCCTTCATGCGCCCTCCTGTTCTAAGTGTGCGTTGGCGTCGTCGCGACCAGTGAGTTTCCGGGCGATTGCCAGTTCGCCGTCGAGATCGAAGCCGGGTTCGAAACTGAGGGCGTTGAGGCGAGCCTGGTAAAGTTCCGGATAACGCTCCAGCGTACTCAGTACCGGGTTGGCGGCAGTCTGGCCGAGACCGCAGTGGCTGGTGCTCTTGACGAGTCGGCTGAGGTTGGTCAGTTCTAACAGATCGCCCGCGGTGCCGTGCCCTAAGCAAATCTTGTCGAGCTCGTTTTTCAGCAGCGAGGTGCCGACCCGGCAGGGCGTGCAGAAACCGCAGCTTTCATGGGCGAAGAAATGGGTGAAATTGCGCGCGATTTCGAGCACATCGCGGGTTCTGTCGAAGATCATGAAGGAGCCGCCGGTGGCTAGATCTTCGAAGGCCAGTCTACGGCCGAACTCCCGTTCGGCGATGAAGGTACCGGAGGGCCCGCCGACCTGTACACCCATTGTGTCGCGCGCGCCGCAGTCTCGGAGAATCTCGGCGACGGTCACGCCGAAAGGATATTCGTAGATACCGGGGCGTTCGCAATCGCCGCAGATGCTCAGAATCTTGCTGCCTTTCGACTTTTCCGTGCCGTGCGCCGCAAACCATTCCCCGCCCTTGAGCGCGATGTAAGCTGCGGCGGCGAAGGTTTCCACGTTGTTGACCACAGTGGGCCTGCCCAGGTAGCCGTGGGTAACGGGATACGGTGGTCGGTTGCGGGGAACGCCCCGCTTGCCTTCCAGTGATTCGATCAGGGCCGACTCCTCGCCGCAAATGTAGGCGCCTGCGCCCAGATGGATTTCGATGTCGAAGTCGAAACCCGCTCGGCTCAGTATCTTTTCGCCTAGGAGTCCCTGACGACGGCGCTCGGCGAGTATGGCTTCCAAATGTGGGCGCAGATAGAGATACTCACCGCGCAGATAGAGGAAACCCTGATGCGCGCCGACGATTGCGGCGCAAATGGTCATGCCCTCGAATACCTGATGGGCATAGCTTTGGAGTAACACGCGATCCTTGAACGTGCCAGGCTCGCCTTCGTCTGCATTGCAGACGACATAGCGCTCGGCTTCTTGATTTTTGTCTACCGGGCAGACGGCTAATTCTTCAGGGCCTTCGAAGCAGAACTTCCATTTCCATGCTGTCTGGAAGCCCGCCCCGCCGCGCCCGCGCAGTCCCGATTTGTCGATTTCGGCGAAGGTCGAATCGAAACCCCGCATCATCGACCATTTCAGGGCGGCGCCGGGCGCGAGGGGTTGATCTAGCAGCAGACCTTTCTTGCGGATGTTGTCGCGGACGGTGAAAATTTCACGTGGCCAATCGGTCAGAGAGGTGTTTCCATCGACCAGTTCGGCGATCCGATCGATTCTTGCCCGGTCGAGGCGAGACAGGGCATGACCATTCACGAGACCTGCCGGGCCCTGATCGCACAAGCCGGTGCAGGAGGTGTAGTCCACGCTCACTCGTCCGTCCGCCCGTGTTTCACCGGGCGCGACGTTCAACTTTCCGCAAAGATGCGCCATCAACTCACGGCTGCCCGACATGTGATCGCTGATTGAATCGCTGATGAGGATATGGAACTGGCCGCGCGGCTCGGTGGAAAGGAAACTGTAAAATTCCGTCACGCTCTGAACCTGGGTGAGTGGCACGCCTAAGCCAAGGGCAACCAGTTCCATGGCGTCGCTCGGCACATGGTGGAATTCGTCTTGCACCTCGCGCAGGACTTGCAGCAATTGGGTCGCCTTGGCTCCGTGCTTGCGCACGAACTCCAACACGGAGTCCTTTTGAGCGTCAGTCAGAGGCATTGAAACACTCCCGAATAAATTGATTCGCGTCTATTCCGATCTTACAAGTTAATCGAAGTGTAGTCGCGTAGTCGAAAAGAGATGGAGAATTTTCCTTGTGACCAGCTTCACCAGAATCAGAATTGCAACACAAGGCGGCCGTCCCTGCGTTATTCCAGCGAAAGGATGAAGTTCCATTGCGCCTCGCTGACGGGCATTACCGAAAGCCGATTGCCACGACGAATCAGGGCAAGACCCTCCAGGTCGGAGAGTTCCTTCAGCTCCGTTAAGGTGATGGTGCGCTTGAGTTTGCGCATGAATTGAACGTCCACCATGTACCAGCGAGGGTTGGCTGGATCGCTTGCCCGATCGTAGTGATGATTCTCGGGATCAAAGGCGGTGTGGTCCGGGTAAGCGTCCCTGTTGATGCGGGCAATACCGACTATGCCCGGCTGCTCGCAGTTAGAATGGTAAAAAAAAGCCAGGTCGCCCGTCCTCATCTGATCCCGCATCATGTTGCGCGCCTGGTAGTTGCGCACGCCGTCCCAGTGCTCAGTCTGATCTGGGCAGCGCTCGAGATCGTCAATGCTGAATTCCCCGGGCTCGGATTTCATCAGCCAGTAATTCATGGGCGTCTTAGCGTGTCATTGAAGAGATGGAAGGCATTTGAGCCAAGTCCTGACAGAAGACTTCGGCCGAGGACTTTCGTCTGGACGAACGCGCCCGCGCGTGGATTTCGGAAGGAAAAGCCATAGCGAACGATGGCCGGAAAAGGGAGTATTCCCCGCCTGCGCCGCAGCGCACTTTCGCCCTTGAACCGATGGTTCAGGTGGGAACGATGGCCGAGAATCAGGCTTTCCGCCGAAAGCGGACTTGCGCACATCAACGGCTCGGTTGCTCCCAGGGTTAAGAATTAGGCTCAAGAAATAACCCAGAGCACTTCGCACGCCGCAGGGAATACTATTACTATTTTACAAACTTACACGCTCCGCGCAATACGCGGAAGGCCCTTTATTCTGCGCTCAGCGCCGCGTCGATTTTTTCATGCAGGGCCGAAAGGCGACCGCCCAGCCCACTGGAAAGCAGCTTATTCTGGTTTTGCGTTTGAATCAGCTCATGGGCGATATTCAGCGCCGCCATCACCGCGATTCGCTCTGTGCCGATGACGCGGCCGGCGTCGCGGATTTTACGCATTTTATCGTCGAGATGGCGCGCGGCGATCAGTAGGTCGTGTTCCTCGTCTTCCGAGCAAACGATCTGATATTCTTTGCCGAGGATATGGACCTTGATTGGTGGATTTGACTCTGTCATGTTTCATGTCCCAACGATTTTAAACGAGATATCATAGACTCAACCCGATTCTTGGCAATGGCGGTTTTTTCCACCAATTGGGCGCGTTCATTCGCCCATGTCTCGTAGCGGGTTTTCAGTGATTGATTCTCCCCACGTAGTCGCTCGCAAAGGGACGTCAGCGAATCGATTTTTTCCTCCAATCGCTTCAATTCCGCGTTAATGTCGATGTTTTCCATGCTCATTATCCGGGGCCCAACTTCTGCGTCAATTTTTGCGCTGTCTTTCGGACAGCGGCGCCGAAATGTTAGCATAATTAAATAAGCATGGGTCTACAATGCGCGATCATGTTGAATTTTTCTTACCAGTGCGTCGAGGATGTCGTGCTTACCTACAACGCGGCAGTCAGTGCCGCCGAGGCGTACGCGGCATGTTCGTAGGCATGCCGTGTGTGGATGGCGGGCTCTATCCCGAGCAGTGGCTAGCCGCGTTTTTCGGTGAGCACCAAGACGCCCCGTACGAGGGAGAGCATGTCCTGTTGCTTGAGCTGTATGAAGACACACGGCGCCTCTTGACCGAGCTCGATTTCTCCTGTGAGCTGTTTCTGCCTGATGATGCCTCGTTGAGCGAGCACGCCCAGGGCTTAAGCGAATGGTGCCACGGGTTCCTATCCGGCTTGGGTTATGAGGCGGACGGCGGCGAATGCCCGGACGATTGCGGAGAGGTTCGGCGGGATCTGCGCTATATCTTCCAACTGGATACCAATGCCGCCGGCGAGGCAGATGCGGAAGCCTGCAGGGCAACCAGCGAATTCGTCCGCGTGGGCGGGCAGCTGATTCGGGGTGAGCTCGAACAGCAGCAACAGGCGCTCCGCCTTCATTAAGACCCATCGCCATCATGCCCACTCGCAGCGAATTCAAACAGCGCCGCAAGCAACTCATGCGGCGGATGAAAAAGCACGGGATCGCGCTTGCGGCGAGTGCTCCGGCAAGCGTCCGCAACAAGGATGTCGAGTATCCCTATCGCCAAAACAGCGACTTTTACTACTTGACCGGTTTTAATGAGCCTGAATCGATCGCGATTTTCGCACCCGGCAGGAAGCAGGGCGAGTTCATCCTGTTTTGTCGGGAATATGACGAGAATAAGGCCGTTTGGACTGGACGGCACGCTGGTCTCGAAGGTGCGCGCGAGCAATTCGGAGCGGATGAGGCTTTTCCCATTGACGAGTTGCACGAAGTCTTGCCCGACCTTTTGGATGGTCGCGACTCCGTTTACTATGCCATTGGCGTCGATGGAGACCTGGATCACGTGGTTATGGCTGCAGTGAACGAGGTTCGTGGGAAAGCGCGCGCCGGCGCCATTCCACCCACCGAATTCATCTCGCTGGATCGCTTGCTCCACGAGCTGCGCTTATTCAAGAGTCCGGCCGAACTTCGCGTCATGCGCAAGGCTGCCGAGGTGTCTGTCCTGGCTCATCAGCGGGCTATGAGAGCGTGCCGGCCGGGCGTGTACGAATACGAAATCGAAGCCGAGTTGCTCCACGAGTTCATGCGGCATGGCCTGCGCTGGCCAGCCTATTCTTGTATCGTGGCAGGGGGCGACAATGCGTGCGTGTTGCATTACACGGACAATGGCGACCCGCTTCAGGATGGAGATTTGCTGCTGATCGACGCCGGTGCAGAGTGCCAGAACTATGCGGCCGACATTACTCGTACCTTTCCGGTGAATGGCCGATTCAACGAGTCGCAGCGCCAGATTTACGAGCTAGTTCTGGAAGCGCAGTTCGCGGCGATCGAACAGATCCGTCCCGGTAAGCGTTGGAACGAGCCCCATGATGCCGCGGTTCATGTCCTAACCAAAGGGTTGGTGAAGTTGGGCTTGTTGGAAGGGCGCGTGTCGAAGTTGATCAAGGATGAAGCCTATAAGAAATTCTACATGCACCGCACTGGTCACTGGTTGGGTATGGACGTACATGACGTCGGCGACTATAAGGTCGACGGCGAATGGCGCAATCTGACGCCGGGGATGGTGTTGACCGTCGAGCCGGGTCTGTATATTTCCAGTGGCTATCAGGACGTCGACCCAAAATGGCGTGGCATTGGTGTCAGGATTGAAGATGACGTGCTGGTCACCAAGGACGGCTGCGAGATTCTGACTGTTGGAGCACCGAAAACCGTCGCCGAGATCGAAGCGTTCATGAAGGTCTAGCGGTGAATTACGATTACGATCTCCTCATTGTCGGCGGTGGACTGGTGGGCGGTAGCCTCGCTCTTGCGCTGCGGGGTTCACCACTGCGTATCGGCGTGATCGAATCGGTCCCGGAGGCGCAAAGGCGGGCCTCGGTCGCCGGCGACCGGGCTCTCGCGCTGGCCTGGGGCTCGGCGCAGATATTGGATCAATTGGGCGTGTGGCGGGCGGCCGAGACCAAGGCCGTGCCGATCAAAGAGATTCATGTATCGGACCGCGGGCATTTCGGTAAGGTTCGTTTGAGTGCGCAGCGGGAAGGTGTGCCCGCGCTAGGATATGTGCTCACCGCGCGGGTTCTGGAGGATGAAATTGTCAGTGCTCTTCGGCGCGATTGCGCTACGGTTCATTGTCCTGCTCGTCTCATCGGCGTCAAGGCTGGGAGCGATGCGGTTCATGTCAGTCTGAAGGAAGGTGATGAGAATCTCAATTTGACGGCGCGGCTTTTGGTTGGAGCCGATGGCGGCAATTCGACGGTGCGAAAATTGCTGGAGATCGGTCAGTCCGTTCGGGATTATCAACAAACCGCCATCGTGACCGAGGTAACGACCGAGCGGAGCAACGGATATGTTGCCTATGAACGATTTACCGCATCGGGACCGTTAGCGTTTCTTCCTGTAGATAAGAAAAAATCTTCGGTGGTGTGGACGCAGAGGGCTGCCGATGCTGAAGAATTGCTGGCAGTTTCCGAGGCCGAATTCAGGGAACGCTTGCAGTCGACTTTCGGTTACTGGCTGGGTCGGATTTTCCTGGCGAGCGATCGTCAAGGTTTTCCCTTGAAACTCATTCGGGCGCAAAGGATGTCCGAAGCGCGCGTGGTGTTGATTGGCAACGCGGTGCATCAATTGCATCCGGTGGCGGGCCAGGGTTTTAATCTCGGTTTGAGGGACGTAGCCTTGCTGGCTGAAATGCTACTCGCAAGGCTTGCGTTTAATGAAGATATTGGAGAAAAAACCTTCCTAGAGGGCTATGTGCGTGCGCGTCAGGATGATCTATCCCACGTGATTCATTTCACTGATAGCATGGTGAGATTCTTCTCCAACGACTTCTGGCCATTGGTCATTGCGCGCAATATGGGTCTTCTGGCTCTTGATGGCTGGGGATACGGTAAGCATTTTCTCGCGCAACATGCGATGGGCTTGGGAAAACGCATCCCCCGCTTCGGTTAGCAGTAACCCATGGTCCGTAATTCGGTTGCTGCCGAGGTTTTTAGCGTATATTTGGACACAAACCCGAGCCATTTGCGCAGTCCAGAATGCATTGATTTGCCTGGGCTATAGCGCATCGGCAGAATCGTTTACCCCAATTTCTCGCAATATAACGTGGGTTTGGCGGGGCAGTTTGGTGTTCTTGACCGATT
>Ga0335085_10013464_pt1 | contig 11994 bp, 16 predicted proteins | sample Lox_Sample_45_FD_206712 | JGI IMG/M metagenome (GOLD analysis project Ga0335085, IMG submission 206712) | Soil microbial communities from Loxahatchee National Wildlife Refuge, Florida, United States - Lox_Sample_4.5 | ecosystem: Environmental > Terrestrial > Soil > Wetlands | place: USA...
GATGGCTGGCCTGACCTTTTATATATTGAACGACGCCCGCGAATCGAAAACAATAGACGCTCGCCCAGGCCGGCACATCCCACAACCCCACGCCGCCGGGCATCCATTTAACCCCGCTGGCCGTCTTTCGAGCCGCTTTTATGCTCAGTTTAACCTCCGAAACTTCACAGCGTTGGCTGGCCCAGGTCGATGCCCACCTGGACGAAATCCTCATCGACCACGCCCATTGCGAGAAAAAAGCCGCCGGCACGGCCCTGAACCTGATTTTCGCCTATGTCGACCGGGTCGAACTGTGCCGCGAACTGGCCGATATTGTGAATGAAGAACTCGACCACTTTCGCCAGGTCCTCGATTTGCTCCAGCGTCGCCGCATTCGCTTCCGCCGCCTAACCCCGCCCGCCTATGGCCGCAAATTGAACGACCTGGTCCGCAAATTGGAACCCGGCAAGGCGGTCGATCGGCTCCTGGTGGCGGGCCTGATCGAAGCTCGCAGTTGCGAACGCTTCGACTTGCTGCGGCAGCACGTGTCCGACCCTGAGCTGGCCTCGTTCTACGGCAGCCTGTTCGAGAGCGAAGCCCGGCACCACAGCACGTACGTTCGTCTGGCCAAGCTGTTTGCCAAGGACGAAATTGTCGACCGCCGCTTGGACGATCTGGCCGCCGCCGAAGCCGAAATCATTGCCGCCGGCGATCCGCTGCCGCGCATGCACAGTTAGCCGCCGGGCTTGCCCGGCGGGTAGATGCCTTATCGTTCATCATTCCCGCTCTGCTAGCGCCTTGCGGCTAAACCTCGATGGCTCATTGAACTTTTCCGCCCCCAGCGCACCTTATCTTTCATACGGCAATTCATCCGGCCGGAAGCGAACCTCCGATGGCTGACCAATTGAATTCGTTCTATTGGAAAGTCTTGGTCGTACGCTGCCAAATTGGCGATAGCTCTGCCTTCGAGGAGTTGGTGACCGCCTGCCAACCTCGTCTGCGCGGATTTCTGTTCAAGTTGGCCGGCCGGGAAGCCGTCGACGATTTGGCGCAAGAAGTGTGGATGGACGTGTTTCGTGACCTGCCGCGGCTGGCCAATTCCGATTCCTTCCTGCCCTGGTTTTACCGCATTGCCCGCAATCGGGCATATCGGCGGTTCCGCAGCCGCGGACAAACCGTCGAATCGCTCGACGCGCAAAATTTGAACGTTGCCGATGAACCAAGCCCCGCCGACGATTTTACCGCCGAAGACGCCCAGGCCGTGCATGCCGCACTCGATGGTCTCAGCCCCGAGCATCGCGAAGTGCTGCTGCTGCGGTTCATGGAAGACATGAATTACGACGACATTGCCGCCGTGGTCGGTTGCCACGTCGGCACCGTGAAATCCCGGCTGCACCACGCCAAACAAGCTTTACGCACCATTTTGGAGAAAACCCATGAGCCCCGGTGATTTTTCCGCCGCATTCCAAAATCAATTGGCCGCACCGTTTTCCCCCATGCCTAGCGCCCACGACATCGCCGCCGAAATTGTCCGCCGCGATCATAGCCGCATTCGCTGGCTGGCCGTCCTGTGTCTGCTGCTGTGGATCGTCGGCGCCGCCGGCATGGGCTTGCTCGTGTATGGCCTGAACCAATTTGTCATGGGCGTACGGCTTAATAACACCCGCGAATTCCTCGAGCTCAAATCGCAACAAACCGACCAGCCGGCGACTGCTGACAAGGCTCATGATGATTTGGCGTCGCTGAATTTAAACGCACGGTCGAGCCCGCCACAGCAAACGTCCGATACCCAGTTCCAACCATCCGGCGACTCATCGCTCGCTCAAAAGGTCGATCAGGCACACGCGCGCATGCTGTCCGATGGCACCGACTTGTTTCACCACGCACTTCCTTACATCGACGCCGCACTCGTTTGCCTGTTCTTAGCCGCTTTGTGCACCGTGTGGCTGGTCTTCGCCTCGCGCCGGACCACACTCAATCGCATCAACATCAGTTTGGCTCAAATCTCCGAGCAACTGCGGCAATTGGCCAAACCAACCGGCTAATGACGAACGATGCTTGCTCCGGCCATGTCAAACCTTGCCGATTAGCGATTCCCTCCGGGCCGCCGGCAACGGACAAACGACAAATGACAACCAAGGTGCAGTCACGCCAGCCCGAATGCCGACCTTTGCTGTAGGCCCAGGCGTCTTGTGCAAACTGCTAGCACCGCGCGCCGGCCCGGAATAATCGGCACACCTTCACACGGTTTCATGCTAAACCGCAACCGCAGCACAAACTTCGCCGCTCAACTGGCCACTGACCACTAACCAACCCCGAACCCTGAAATCCGACAAGGATGTCGCTTTTCGGAAGTAGTCGAGATGACCGCCGCCGCCGAAACCTGGCGGAGGATTTAGCGGGCGAATCGTTCGCACCGTCGGCTGCCGGTACGTCTAAGCCGGCCGGCAAGCCGGAGCGTTACACTGCCTCCGCCCGGCGCGAAAATCATCGCCACACGACCGATTTCATTCCCCGCAGTTGGCTCACCGTAGCACTGTGGTATGTCGCCGCCTTGGCCGCCGTCGGCGGGTTGCTGTTCGGCTATGTCAGGTTGTGCGATCAAGCGCGCGACCAATCCAATTCGCTTGGCCTGGCCCCCTTGTTCGATGCCGCCAACGGCGGCAGCCTGGCCGGCTGGTTCTCGTCGCTATTGTTTGGCTTTTCCGCTGCCGGCAGCGTGCTCATTTATTCCATCCGCCGCCACAAGCTCGATGATTACCGCGGCCGTTACCGCCTGTGGCTCTGGTCCGCCGTCGCCTGGCTGGTGATGAGCATCGATGCCACGGCCAACTTGCACACCCCCTTTGCCTTGGCGATGGCGCACTTCACCGGCTGGTCGATGCTTGCCGGCGGAGCGATTTGGTGGATCGGCATTTGGGGCGGCATCGTGGGCATTCTCGCCTTGCGATTGCTCTTGGAAGTGCGCGAAAGCCGCACCGCCACCCTCGGCTTCACCCTGGCGTTTTCGCTCTGGGCCGCCGCGCTTGCCACCGATTACGGCTGGCTGCACTTAGGCCAATCGCCACAAATGAGCGCCGCGCTAGTAGCAATTGCCGGCCGCTTAGTGGGGCAAGTTACGCTGTTTTTCACCATCGCGCTGTACGCCCGGCACGTGCTGCTCGATGCCGAAGGATTGCTCACGCTGCGCCAGCGCAAGCTGAAGCGCGAAAAAGCACCGAAGAAAGCGAAAGCAGCGCGGGCCGCAGATCAGCGCGCCGACAGCGCCGCCGAGCGCTTGAAATCCTCCCGTATTGATGCAGCCCACAAAACCCCCGCGTCGCCTTCCGCCGCACCTTTGGCCGCCATGGTGCAGCGCTCAGCCGCCAACTCCGGCTCTGCCGGGGGATCGACGTCGACAAATTCCACGTCGAAAAGCTACGGCAGTTCCGCCGATGACGACGACCGCGACAGCAATCGCTACTCCAAAAATCGCGCCGGCCAAAATCGCTTCGACGACGAAGAGGACGAAGATGACAGCGATTCCTACGGCGCGGGCCGCAAGCTCTCCAAAGCGGAACGCAAACGCCTCCGCAAACAAATGCGCCGCCAACAGCGCGAAGACGATGAATGACCAATGACCGAATCCCAATGACCAATGCGTTGTTGGGCAGCGGGTCGTTGGTCATTTCTGCTGCCATTCCCCATTCCACACTCCCCATTCCCCACTAGCCCGTTTCTCTGGTAGCTTAGTTCTCAATAAGCTCAAAGTTTCAGAGGATGAGGCATGGCTAGTCCCGTTCGCACACGTTTCGCTCCCAGTCCCACCGGGTATTTGCACATCGGCGGCGTGCGCACGGCCCTGTTCAATTGGCTGTTTGCTCGGCGGCACGGCGGTCAATTTCTGCTGAGAATTGACGATACCGACCAGGAGCGCAATGTGGCCGAGGCGCTCGCGCCCATTTTGCACGGCTTTCGTTGGCTGGGCATCGATTGGGATGAAGGGCCCGAAGTCGGCGGCCCGTTCGCACCGTACTACCAATCGCAGCGGCGCGATCGCTATCAGCAAGCCATCAACAAACTGCTCGACGGCGGTTTCGCTTACTGCGATTACGCCACCACCGAGGAAATTCAGGCCGAGCGCGCCGCCGCCGAAGCCGCCAAGCAGCCCTTTATTTACAGCCGCCGCTGGATGGCCGACACCGTCGATACCCAGCGCCGCTTCGAAGCCGAAGGCCGCAAAGGCGTAGTCCGACTGAACATGCCGCACGAGGGGCAACTCGTCATTCACGACCTGATCCGCGGCGACGTGCAGTTCGATTGGGTCCGCGAGCAAGATCACGTCATCCAGCGCGCCGACGGCACGCCGCTATACAACCTGGCGACGGTCGTCGACGATCACGATTTCCAAATTTCGCACGTCATTCGGGCCGAGGAACATCTTTCCAACACGCCGCGGCAGGTGTTCGTGGCCCAATCGCTGGGTTACCCGTTGCCCGAGTACGCCCACGTGCCGTTTGTGGCCGAGCCCGGCAGCAAAAACAAACTGAGCAAGCGCAAGCTCGGGCAATACCTGAAGAACCAAGATTTCGCCCGACTGTACAAACACGGCGTCGACATCGCGGCCAAGCTTAACTTGGCGGCGACCGCCGAAACGTTCAACCCGGTGATCGTCGATTTTTACGAGCAAGTCGGCTACCTGCCCGACGCCATCATCAACTATTTGATGCTGCTGGGCTGGTCGTTCGACGACAAAACGGAATTCTTCACGCGCGAGCAAATGATCGACAGCTTTTCACTGGAGCGCGTGAACAAAGCCCCGGCCAGCTTCGACCCCAAAAAACTATGGGCCTTCGAAGACCACTACCTGCAAGAGCTGCCGCTGAAGCAGAAAGTAGCCAAGACGTTGCCGTTTTTGCAACGCGCCGGATTAGTGGCTGAGCCGACGCCGTGCGACGTGGGCCCGCAACTGACAAAAATCGTTGCCGCCGCCGCCGACCGGATAAAAGTGTTCGGCGACATACTGGACTACGCCGATTTTTTCCTGCCCGACGATCAGTTGCCCTACGACGAAGCCGCCTTCGACAAACGCATTCGCAATACTCCCGGCGCCGCCGAAATTTTAACCGCGGTCAAAGAATTATTGGCCACGGTCGAACCGTTCGAACCGCCGCAACTGGAAACGACGCTGAAAGCTATCGTCGAGCAGCGCCAAATGAAAATGGCCGATCTGGTGCATCCGCTGCGCATCGCGCTGACCGGCAAAGGCGTCGGCTTCGGCCTGTTCGACACGCTGTCTATTCTCGGCCGCGAAAAATGCCTAGCCCGCATCGACCGAGCTTTGGCACGAAAGTGAATGAATCCGAAGCTATGGCCCAAAGGACGGACGTTGGCCACACGATATTTTTCGGAACAACATGGAAAATTAGGTGCTGAATTGTGGCCCAAAGGGCCAAGCTATGTCAGCCCAGGCCAACGGCCTGGGTCGATATCATCCCGCATAATCAAATAAGCCCAAACGGGGCGAACTAGAGCCCCTTCATGCCGCAATCGTTATCCAAGGTCATCGTTCACACGACATTCAGCACTAAGGGTCGTGTCCCGCTCTTACAAGATGTGGCTTTGCGGCGTGAACTTTACGCTTACCTCGCTACGGTGCTGAAGAATATCGATTGTCCCGCGCTGGTAATCGGCGGAATTGCCGACCATATTCACATTCTGAATTTGCTGGCGCGAACGCGCACGATTGCGGAAGTGATCGAGGAAGCCAAAACTTCCACTTCGAAATGGATCAAGACGAAGGCCGCATCGCTGCGCGATTTCCATTGGCAAAACGGTTACGGCATGTTTTCCGTCAGCGAATCGAAAGTGCCTGACGCGCGGCGATACATCGAAAATCAGGAGGAGCACCACCGCACATTGACTTTTCAAGAAGAATTTCGCGCGCTTTGCCAGCGGCACGGCATTCAGATCGACGAACGATATGTGTGGGATTGATTTCAGTGCGCCCCGTTGGGGCTTTAGGTTTCGTGTGCGTCCGTAAACCCAGGCCGACGTCCCGGCGCGCCGGGACTTGGCCTGGGCTAGCATAGTTCAACCCGTTGGGCTGCATCTGCACGTCGTAACGACCAATGCAAAGTGCATTTACCAACATGCGCCTTTTGAAAATACATCGCCGGCTGAAATGTGGCCCAAAGGGCCTAATGCGGCCAGTCCGGGCTCAATGAAATTGGGCGATATCGTTGATTCGATATCCGAAACTGTGGCCCAAAGGGCCAACCGATGTCAGCCCAGGCCAACGGCCTGGGTCAACGTGCCCAATCACTACCGTTAGCCCCAACGGGGCGAAATTAGGATTTCAGCTTGAGCTCGATTTGCTCAATCGCCTCATCAATCCACTGCCGAAATTCTTGGGCATCGCCTTGCTTGGAAAATTGTTTTGTCTGCGCTTGACGAAGAACTGCCAGTGATTCAGGCGACGCCAGTGCAACCAGCCCATCCAGCGCTTGTTGCCAAACCGCAGTGTTTGGATCGTGCAGCGCTTCGCCGAGCAACGGAATAATGGACAAATCGCGCCTCTGCCACAAAACTTCGATGGCGAATTCACGAATACTCGGGTCTGACTCGCTGCGATAGAGCGCGACCAAATCAGGAACAACGCTACTGTCCGATTCCAATAGACCGAAGAATGCGGCGCTGTTATCCTCGGCTCTTAGCCGTTCTAAATAATATGCGGCTACGTCAGAATAAACTTGCATCGGGTTAGCCCTGTTTCGCCTTCTCCGCAAAAAACTTCGCTGCCCGCTGCTGAATTTCCTGCGTCGTCAACACTTCCTTGTGCGTCGCGATCCACCACATGTTGCCGACCGGGTCTTTCACGCTGGCGGTGCGGTCGCCATAGAACATGTCGGTCGGCTCGGTTTGCGATTCTCCGCCCGCCGCCACGGCCTGTCGGTAAGTGGCATCGCAGTCGGGCACATATAAATACAGTACGGTCGGCCAGGTGTGGTGTCCCGCCGGCGGCTCGCCAACCATCAACAGCGAATCGCCAATCCGCACCTGGGCGTGCAGCACGCCTCCATCGGGCCGCGTGAATTTTTCACCCACTACGCCACCAAATGCCTGCTGGGCGAACTCGAGCAACCGGGCCGCATTGGGCACGACCAAATACGGCGTAACGGCGTGGCAATTTTCGGGGATGTAATTTGCTTTCATGTTTCGCGGCTCCAAGGATGAGGAGCAGGGTTTAACTTGCCGGTGACCGACGTCCAGCCAGAATGACGAACCAGGTGCCCAGCACGCACACTGCTATGGTCGCCAACAACGCCATCCACCAACTTCCCGCCGGCAGACACAGCACGCCGGCGAATGCTAAAATGCTTGCTTGCCAAACAAAAGGCAGCGTCGGCGAAATGCTATTGCTGGGGTCGGAACTTTTGCTATGCGTTTGTCGATATTCCCTGCGCACCGCAATGAACACTTCGAAGCCGGCCAGCAACAAAAAGAACAATCCGGCCCAAATCATCAGCGCACCTTGGAAAATCAGGCTCAGTTACCTGGTTCGCAGAATAGCTCAGTATAGTGCACTGGGCTGGCACTTACAAAACCTGATGGCAGTGACGCTCTTGCTTGAAACAGCCCCTTGCGAGAAACTATCGACCGTGTCCTCTCCCAGGCACTATATAAAGGCACCCAATACCAATTACCGTCAATTCATCATGCCCGACGAACCCCGTTCGCTGAATTTCATCGAAGAAATTATCGAGGAGCACGCCCGCACCGGCCGGTTTGGCAATCGGGTGCAAACGCGGTTCCCGCCGGAGCCCAACGGTTATTTGCACATTGGCCACGCCAAAAGCATCTGCCTGAATTTCGGTCTGTCGATCAAATACCAGGGCACGTGCAACCTGCGGTTCGACGACACCAACCCGACCAAGGAAGAAGAAGAATACGTCGAATCGATCGAGGAAGATGTCCGCTGGCTCGGCTTCCACGTGCCGCCGCCCTTGTACGCCAGCGATTACTTCGAGCAAATTCACGCCTGGGCCATCCAGCTCATTGAAGCCGGCCACGCCTATGTGTGCGATCTGAACGCCGACCAAATCCGCGAATATCGCGGCACGCTCACTACGCCGGGCAAAAACAGCCCGTTCCGCAACCGGCCCGTCGCGGAAAATCTCGACCTGTTCGCCCGTATGGGAAAAGGAGAATTTCCCGAAGGCTCGCGCACGTTGCGGGCGAAAGTCGACATGGCCCATCCCAATTTGAACATGCGCGACCCGGTCATGTACCGCATTTTGTACTCCAAGCATCACCGCACGGGCGACCGCTGGTGCATTTATCCCATGTACGATTGGGCCCACGGTCAAAGCGATTCCATCGAAAACGTGACGCACAGCATTTGCACGCTGGAATTTGAAAACCACCGCCCACTGTACGATTGGTATTTGGACCGCATCATTGAATGTAATTCTCATAAAGCCGCGACCGCTGGTCGCGCTGCCACCCCGTACCCCGGCCCTCTCCCACAAGGGGCGAGGGAGAAATCCACGCCACACGCATCCATCATCCATCCCCAGCAAATCGAATTCGCCCGCCTCAATCTCACCTACACCGTAATGAGCAAGCGCCGGCTGTTAGAACTGGTGAAAGACAAGCACGTCGCCGGCTGGGACGATCCGCGGATGCCGACGATTTGTGGTTTGCGCCGCCGCGGTTACACGCCCGAATCGATCCGCCTGTTCTGCGACCGCATTGGCGTGGCCAAATTCAACAGCACCATCGACATGGCCGTGCTGGAAGGTTCGGTCCGCGAAGATTTGAACCGCCGTGCTCCGCGCCGCATGGCCGTGCTGCGGCCGTTAAAAGTGGTGCTCGATAATTACCCGGCCGACAAAACCGAAATGCTCGAAGCGGTGAACAACCCAGAAGACCCCGCCGTCGGCAAACGGCAAGTCCCGTTTTCGCGTACGCTATATATCGAGCAGGACGATTTCCGCGAAGAGCCGCCGAAAAAATTCTTTCGCTTGGCCCCCGGCGCCGAGGTGCGGCTGCGGTATGCATACATCATTAAATGCGTCAGCGTTGCCAAGGACGCCAGCGGCAATATTACGGAAGTGCATTGCACGTACGATCCGGAAACCAAAAGCGGCATGCCGCAATCGGACCGCAAAGTGAAGGGCACCATTCACTGGGTCAGCGCATCGCACGCCGTGACCGCGCCGGTGCGGCTGTACGATTATTTGTTCAACAAAGCCGATCCGGACGAATTCCCCGCCGGCCAAAATTACTTGATCAATCTCAACCCCAATTCGCTGGAAACGCTGACCGATGCCAAATTGGAGCCCAGCTTGGCCGATGCCGCTCCCGGCGATAGCTTCCAATTCGAACGCAACGGTTACTTCATCGCCGACAAGCTCGATTCCCGGCCCGGCCGGTCCGTCTTCAACCGCACCGTCACGCTCAAAGATACCTGGGCCAAAATCGAACAGAAAGCCGGCGGTAAATAGTCCAGCAATAGCTGCCAATTGACGGCCCACCAACAGTACCTATACTGTTGTTCATGGATATCCTTGACCGCTTGCTGGGCCACGATTCCTGGACCACGCGCCAATTGCTCGTGCGCTGCCGCGAATTAACAGACGAACAGCTCGACACGCAATTCGACATTGCCCACCGTTCCGTTCGGGCTACTCTGCTGCACATGATCCGCAACATGGAAGTCTGGACCGACCTAATTGCCGAGCAACCAATCCGTCCGAACCAAAATAATTTGCCCGAGGGGCGCTCCGTCGACGGCCTCCTGCGCCGGCTCGATATTGTCTCCGCCGATTTAGCGGCCGTCAGCACGCGCCTGCAGCGTGAAAACAAACTCGACGAATGCTTCGTCGATCATTTGGACGACCCGCCGCGGAAAAAGCCCTACGGCGGGGCCATCGTCCACGTGATTACGCACAGCATGCACCATCGGGCCCAACTGCTGTACCTGCTGCGATTACTGGGGCTGCAAAATTTACCCGAAGGGGATGCCCTTGGTTGGGAAATGCAATTGCGGCGGAATTCAAGCTGATTCACGAAAGGGCCTTTCTGATGTTGGAACTTTACAAGCAAACGGTCGCCAGCCAGTTCGAAGCCGCCCTGGCCATGCTAAAACAGTGCGTTACCGCCTGCCCGAGCGAGTACTGGGAAGGCAAAATCGCCAACGACACGTTCCGCTACGTGGCCTATCACACGCTCTTCTTTGCCGAATTCTATCTCTCGACCAGCGATGCCGAATTTAAGTTGCATCATTTTCATGATCGCGGCGGCGACGAACGGGGCAAACAGGCGAGTCCCGGCCTGTCTCAGCCAGATACGCTGGAATACGCCCGGCTGGTCCACCAGAAGCTGCGCGACGCACTAGCCGCCGAAACGGTGCAATCGCTCGCCGGCCCTTCGGGCATCGCCCGCCGAAAATGCTCCCGCGCTGAGTTGCACATTTACAACCTGCGCCACGTCCAGCACCATACCGGCGCCATGTACGCCTACTTGCGTCGTATCGAACCCACCCTGGCCGACAACCAATCGCTCCCCTGGGTCAGCTCCGGCTGGCGATAAGAACCGAGTTTTCAATTCCAAAAGATCACGGGGCGACAATGCAATTTGAATGGGATCTTCAAAAAGCAACTCGAAATTTGGCCCGCCACGGTGTATCCTTTGAGGAGGCGGCCACGGTGTTCGCAGATCCGCAGGCCATGACGTATTTTGATCCCGATCACTCCGATCAAGAAGATCGATTCCTCACGATTGGAAATTCCTCTGCAGGACGATTATTGATGGTTTCACATACCGATCGGGGTGAACTCACAAGAATTATCAATTCCCGCAAATTAACTCGACGGGAGCGGAAACAGTATGAAGAAGAAACGTAACGCAAAGAAAAACGGCGAATTGCGTGAACAATACGACCTCAAGAAACTTAAGGGCGGTGTGCGAGGAAAGTACGCCAAGCGCTATCGCTCTGGAACCAATCTGGCGCTCCTAACACCAGAAGTGCGGGCGGCATTTCCTACCGATGCCGCTGTCAACCAGGCATTGCAATCTCTAATGCTGCATTAAATTTCGTTGAACCTTTGCTGCGAAAATCTGTGATCGGTTAACTGATCTCGCGCCAAAGTTTGCTGTTACCCCTGCCGCACCACGTCCCCCGCTTGCAGCGTGCCGGAAGTTAAAATTTCCGCCCGCAGTCCGCCCCGGTGAAGCAGGGCTTGCCTGATCCCCGGCACGGTCAGCTTTTCTAAATGCCCGCACGGCTCGCACAGCTTGATGCCCCGCAGCCGCACCGGCCCGACCAGAAATTCGCGCCCCACTAAATGATTCAGCGGCACGCCGCGCACCAGCAAATTGCGGCGCGATTGGGCCGGCGCAATCGTCACCTCGCAATCTCGGGCGACTGCCTCCAGGGCCTCCGCTTCAATCAGCGTGATCTGTGTTTCCGGATCAATGGTTGTCGGGTCGGCCGCCGTATCGGGCCAGTCGGAAAATGTGCCGCTGCCCGCAGAGTAACGGTCCCCTTGCAGACCCTTGGCGGCAATCGCTTGGGCGCTTTCCACCGGTTGCATCGGCCCCGCTTTCATCGATCCAATAAAAATCGCTTCGAGTGTTCCTTCAAACATCAGTTTGCTTCCGTCTGAGATTTCATCGGTTTCATGTGTGTCCAGTAGCCAAATTTCACCTTGCTGATGGCTTTCCACTGGGCCTTCAAAGTGGCGATGACCGGATCGGGAACGATAGGGACCGTGGACAATTTCCGAAAGTGCGAATACAAGAGCGACATTTCTGGGCAAGGAAATTGCCACACGGAACCGATGCCCAGTCCTGCCGTTGGGTCGTGCAGCATCAGCAGATAAATCGTGCCGCCGTAGCGATGTGGCTGGCTCAGCTCCCAGCCGGAGTTGCCGCGGGGGCATTTTTCCAACTTCATTCGTTTGCGCCGAGCATACTTGGCGACCACCTCGGCGATGGGTTCGAAGAGACGTTCGATATCGTCAGCGTTTG
>Ga0335085_10013465_pt1 | contig 11993 bp, 10 predicted proteins | sample Lox_Sample_45_FD_206712 | JGI IMG/M metagenome (GOLD analysis project Ga0335085, IMG submission 206712) | Soil microbial communities from Loxahatchee National Wildlife Refuge, Florida, United States - Lox_Sample_4.5 | ecosystem: Environmental > Terrestrial > Soil > Wetlands | place: USA...
TCGAGTCGGGCGCCTTCCGCCACGAGCTCACCAGCGAAGAGCGCACCAAGCTGCTCAAACGACTGGTCGAGGTGGACGCGCTCGAGCGCTTCATGCACAAGGCCTACCTGGGCCAGCACCAGTTCTCGATCGAGGGACTCGACATGACCGTCCCGATGCTCGATGAGCTGATCCAGCTGTCAGCCGCGCACGGGGGCCAGGAGGTCGTGGTCGGAATGGCACACCGGGGCAGGCTCAACGTCCTCGCCCACAACCTCGGCCGGGCCTACGACACGATCTTCGCCGAGTTCGAGGGCGCCTCCACGCTGGAGGCGGTCACCACCATCCCCCAGGGGGGGACCGGCGACGTCAAGTACCACCACGGCACCGAAGGCTCCTACGAGCTGCCCGGCGGGGGGACGATCCGCGTCAACCTGGAGTCCAACCCCAGCCACCTGGAGTACGTCTCGCCGGTGGTCGAGGGTGCCACCCGGGCGGCACAGACCTCGCGCCACGGACCCCACGCCCACCAGGACACCAACGCCGCCGTGCCGATCGTGATCCACGGCGACGCCTCGTTCCCCGCTCAGGGAGTCGTCTCCGAGACGCTCAACCTGCAGGCCCTGGACGGCTACAAGGTCGGCGGCACCGTCCACATCATCACCAACAACCAGATCGGCTTCACCACCGACCCCGACGACGCCCGCTCCACGCGCTGGGCCTCGGACCTCGCGAAGGGGTTCGACGTGCCGATCATCCACGTCAACGCCGACGACGTGCCCGCCTGCGTGAGCGCCGTGCGCCTGGCCTTCGCGTTCCGCAAGGAGTTCGGCCACGACGTCCTCATCGACCTGATCGGCTACCGCCGCTTCGGGCACAACGAGTCCGACGAGCCCGCCTACACACAGCCGGAGATGTACGCGAAGATCAAGAACAAGAAGCGCGTCTCGGAGCTGTGGGCCGACCGCCTGGTGTCCGAAGGCGTCGTCACCCGCGAGGAGGTCGAGCGCCAGGACCAGGAGGTGTGGGACAACCTCACCAACCTGCACCAGCGCCTGAAGGCCAAGATCACCGCCGCCGCCGAAGGCGAGCAGCACGTCACCGGCGAGTACCAGCTCGACCGCTCGCCGAGCCCCGAAGTCGAGACCTGGGTGGCCGCCGATCGCCTGCGGGCACTGGGCGGGGAGCTGCTGCGCGTGCCGGAAGGCTTCACCGTGCACCCCAAGCTCGTCAAACAGCTCGACCGCCGCCGCGAGGCGCTGGCCGCCGACTCCGGCGAGCGGAACATCGACTGGGCGCACGCGGAGGAGCTCGCGTTCGCGTCGCTGCTCATCGAGGGCACCCCCGTGCGGCTCACCGGCCAGGACACCGAGCGGGGAACCTTCAGCCAGCGTCACATGGTCCTCCACGACGCCAAGAACGGCCAGACCGTGTGCCCGATCCAGAACCTCCCCGACGCCGACGCCCCGCTGGAGCTGCACAACAGCCCGCTGTCCGAGCTCGCCTGCCTGGGCTTCGAGTACGGCTACAGCCAGGAGGCGCCCGAGACGCTCGTGCTGTGGGAGGCCCAGTTCGGCGACTTCGTCAACTCCGCCCAGGTGATCATCGACCAGTTCATCGTCTCGGGGCTCGCCAAGTGGGGTCAGACCTCTCGCCTGACGCTGCTGCTGCCCCACGGCTACGAGGGCTCTGGCCCGGAGCACTCCTCGGCGCGCCTGGAGCGGTTCCTGCGCTCGGCCGCGGAGGGGAACATCAGGGTCGCCAGCCCGACCACCCCGGCCCAGTACTTCCACCTGCTGCGCCGCCAGGCCCGGATCGCCAAGCAGCGTCCGCTGGTGGTGATGACGCCGAAGTCGCTGCTGCGCCTGCCGCAGGCCGCCAGCTCGATCGCCGACATGGCCGAGGGCACCCGTTTCGAGCCCGTGATGGCCGAGCCCGGGGTCGAGAACGAGAAGGTCACGCGGCTGGTGCTGTGCACCGGCAAGATCTACTACGACCTGATCGGCCAGTCCGAGCGCCCCGCGCACGTGGGCCTCGCGGTGGGACGGGTGGAGCTGCTGTACCCGTTCCCCGAACGGCAGATCCTCGAGCTGATCGGCAGCTATCCGAACCTGAAGGAGATCCTCTGGGTCCAGGAGGAGCCGCGCAACATGGGCGGCCGTGCCCACATGTTCCCGCGGCTGATGCAGATCATGCCCCACGACATCCACTTCGGTTACGTCGGGCGCCCCGAGCGGGCGAGCCCGGGCGAGGGCTACCCCGCCGCCCACATGGCCGAACAGAACCGCATCCTCACCACCGCCATCGACCTGCGGGTGCCGATCTCCCAGTACCCGCGCAAGACCCCGGGCGAGCGCTGATGGCCGCCCTCTGGCGCCGCTTCAGGGCGATCCTGGCCCAGCGCCGACGCAAGCGCCGCGGCTACTGAGCAGCCGCGAGCGCCCGGCGAAGGGCCGGCAAAGCCGGCCTTGCTACGGCATCCTCTCCAGCGGCCACACCTCAACGACGCCCTGAGCAACGGCGCAGGGCGACCTTGACGCGAGCGTGACCGCCTCCTCCAATGACGGGGCCTCGAGGAGCTCGAAGCCGGCGATCGGAAGCTCGGAGCGCAGGTACGGTCCGACGCTCGTGTCCACGCCCTTGGCGTCGTGGTTGCGTACCTGCACAAATACCTGCTCTACGCGGGTTGACGCTCTCCGCGCTAACGCCCCTGCCACACCGGCTCGCGCTTCTCCTTGAAGGCGGCGGCCCCCTCCTTGGCGTCCTCGGAGGCGAACACCGGCCCGGAGATCGCCCCCTGCCTGTCCCACATCTCGGTGCTCGTCCAGTCGAACTGCTCCTGCAGGATGCGCTTGGTGGCGATCAGCGCGAGGGGCCCGTTGCCGGCGATCCGGCCCGCCAGTTCGAGCGCCACGTCGAGCGCCGACCCGGGCTCGGCGAGGTGATTGACGAGGCCGAACTCCTCGAAACGCTCGGCCGGCTGCGGGTCGCCCGTGAGCGCCAGCTCCATCACCACGTGGTATGGCATCCGCTTGGGCATCCGCAGCAGCGCTCCCCCGGCCGCCACGAGCGAGCGCTTGGCCTCGGGGATCCCCAGTTTGGCTCCCTTCGCGGCCACGATCAGATCGCACGCCAGCGCGATCTCCATGCCGCCCGCGAGCGCGAACCCCTCGATCGCCGCGATCAGCGGCTTCTCGGCCGAGCGCTGTGCGATGCCGGCGAACCCACGGTCCCCGAACCAGGGCGACTCGCCACGCACGAACGCCCCCAGGTCCATGCCCGCGCTGAAGAAGCCGCCCGTGCCGGTCAGGACCCCGACCGACAGCCCCTCGTCGGCGTCGAGCTCCTCCAGCGCACCGGCGACCCCGGCGGCCAGGGCGGCGTTGACGGCGTTTCGCACCGCGGGACGGTTGAGCGTGATCAGCAGCACGTTTCCGCGCCGTTCGGTGAGGACCGGCTGCTCCTCGCCGGCGTTGTTGTCTGTCATCGCTGCGCTCCTTGGTCGGGGCAGCGAAGCCTATCCGCGCGTGCTCCTCGGGCGGCGAATCAGGCAGCGAACAGGCGCAGGTCGGGCTCGCGCTCGCCACGCAGCACCTGCAGGTCCACCTCGACGCACCCGATCCCCCGGGCCCCCGCGAGCACCCGTGCCTGGGGCTTGATCCGCTCGGCCGCCAGCACGCCCCGGCAGGAGCCGAGCGCAGGGTCGCGCCGGATCCGCTCCAGGTACCGAGAGAGCTGCTCCACCGCGTCGATCGTGGCCAGGCGCTTGATCTCCACCGCCACCCACTCGTCCTGCACGTCTCGGCACATCAGATCGACGGGCCCGATGTCCGTGGGCCACTCCCGCCGCACCAGCCGGAAGCCCTCCCCGCAATGCTCCGGCGCCGCCGCCAGCAGCTGTTGCAGCTCGCGCTCCACGCCCTCCTTCTCGAGTCCCGCCTGGGCGTCGAGCTCGTGTTCGACATCGTCGAGGACCTCCGCGATCGTGATCTCCAGGCACTCCTCCGATCCCCGCGCCCTGACGGTGAGCCTCGCCAGGCGCCCGTCCTCGTTCTGCTCCTCGACGATCGTCGGCGGCGTCATCCAGTTGAGTGGCTTGACGCTCGCGCCACCGCCATCGGACCACACCATGAAGGTCCCGTCGGGCTTGACCATCAGCAGCCTCACGGCCTCGGGCAGCGTGGTGCTGAGCCGCCCCACGTAGGAGACCTCGCAGCGGGCGACGATCAGGCGCATCGTCCGACCGTATCGGGCCGGGCGGTCAGGCCTACGGCGGCGCCTCGCCCGAACCGGACGGCGGCGGGGCGGCCGCCGTCGTGCCCGGGGCGGCGGGGCTGGCGGCCGGGGGTGTCGCGAGCGGCGCCGGGGCTGCCGGAGTGTCGTTGTGCGGCGTGGCGTCCTCCGGGGTAGCGGCCGGGGCCCCGTCGGGGGGCTGTTCCGGCGTGTCGTGGTGTTCGGCGCCGGCGTCGATCGACTCGCGGAGCTCGCGCATGCCCTCCCCGAGCCGGCGGGCGAGTTCGGGCAGGCGTCTCGGCCCCAAGACCAACAGGGCGACGATGCCGATGAAGATCAGGTGGATCGGGCTCTCGATGCCCATCTGCTCTCCCAGGCTAGCGCCGGGGCGCCCCGCAGGTCCCGCCCCGGGGCCAAGGCGCGGAGCGCTTCCGCCCCGCGACCGGAGATGGCCGGGGCGGTGCTTACGCTCTGGCCGAGGTGGCCTACGAATCGGCAGCGCAGCACCGCCGCTCCTATCCGCCGCCCGGCGCCCCGGAGTCGACGTGGCCGGCCCGCCTGACCGTGATCGCGGCGATCGCGCTGCAGCTCAGCCTTCCCGACCGCCTGGCGGTAGGGACCCGCTTCCTGCTCCCGGGCCTCGAGGCCGTGCTGGTGGTGGGCCTGCTTGTGGCGGCCCCGCGCAGGCTGGAAGGCCATCACGAGCTCCGCCGCCGGCTCACGATCGGGCTGGTCGCGGTCGTGAGCTTCGCCAACGCGATCTCGCTGTACCTCCTGGCCCACAACCTGCTGCACAACAAAATTCCCCAGAATGGTCATGAGCTGATCGTCGCCGGTGGCCTGATCTGGCTCACCAACTTCATGATCTTCGGGCTGTGGTACTGGGAGCTCGACCGGGGCGGGCCGGGGAGGCGCGCCGGGGGCGAAGACGGGCCCCCGGACTTCCTGTTCCCGCAGATGGCCGACGACGCGATCGAGCCCGCCAACTGGCGGCCCGAGTTCATCGACTACCTGTATGTGTCGCTGACGAACGCCGCTGCCTTCTCGCCCACCGACACGATGCCCCTCAGCCACACGGCCAAGGTGGTGATGGGGCTGCAGTCGATCATCTCGATCGTGACGATCGGGCTGATCATCTCGCGCGCCGTGAACATCCTCTGACCCCGCGCGGGCGCCGCGGCAGGTGCCGCGGTGGGGTGCATCGCGCCGGCCGGGGGCGGGTGCCTGGGGCGACCGTCGCCAACCGCAACCCAGAATCCGCCGGATCGTGGGATAATCTGAAAACGTCAAGGTTTGGCGGGGAGCCTCCCATGAGCCGTTGGACGCGGCTGCGGGCAACCCGTCATAGACACGATCAACCCATCCCTCCCTCCTCCACGGGCCCGGGCAACACCGGGCCCGTGGTTAGTCAGGAGCAGTGTTGCGCCCGGCTTGGGGGAGCTGCACGTCCGCGGACACCGCCGCCGAGGCGTTCGGGGCCAGGCACACGCACGCCACCCGCTCGACGGCCTCGAAGCCCAGCGATTCGTATAGGCCGCGGGCGTGGTAGTCCACGTCGGCGGCGATCACGAAGCGCTCCACGCCGTAGCGACGCTCGCTGTGGCGGCAGGCCTCCACCAGCAACCGCGAGCAGACCCCTCGGCGCCGCCAGTCGGTGCGGGTGTCCACCGACTGGAAGCGACCCAGCGGGCCGCTCGCCACGATCCCGCAGCAGCCGACGACCTCTCCCCCGTCCAGGGCCACGTACCAGGAGCCCATGCCCGCGCAGAACAGCGATCTCAGGCCGTCGAGACGGCGGTTCACGAACGCGCGCCGTGCCTGCTCCTGGCCCGGCTCCGCCTCCGAGGAGGCCATCCACACGTCGACCACCTGCTCCCACAGGTCCGCCTCGGCACCCGCCTGCGGATCGAGGGCCGCGACCGTGACCTCGCGGTTCTCCCGTGGGTGTGGTCGAGTGGCGCCCGCGGGGGCACTCAGGCCGACGATCTCCTCGAGCTCGTAGCCCCGCGAGACGAACTCGCCCCGGGCCTCGCCCGGATCCCCGTCCGGACGGTCCCAACCGAACGCCCTGTGGGTGACGGCGGGGGAAGCGGAGAACTCGGCTTCGAACAGCTGCTCCCAGCGGCCGGCTGCACCGGCGGTGGGGGCCTCGTCGAACAGCAGGAAGTTCCCCCAGTAGTGGGTGGGGTTCTCCGGGGAGCGCACGACGAGATAGCCCTCGTGGCGCTCCAGAACCCGACTGCGGGGCAGCACCTGGATGTCCGTGGCCCACACCAGCGAGCGCGGCACCAACTCCGGCGTGGACACGGCCCGCCGGCCCGCCGGTCAGCCGGCGACCGAGGGCTCGAGCGCGAGGGCCTGCTCGATCAGCTCCGCGACCTCGCCCCCCGCTCCGAGCGAGAGCGCGCGCTCGAGCGCGCGCAATGCCCCCTCGCGATCCATCAGTGCCAAGCGCAGGCGTCCGAGGCGCTCCCACGCCCCCGCGTCACGCGGGCCCCGCTCGGCGGCGCGCTCGGCCGCCTCGGCGGCAAGATCGACGGCGCCCATGTCTTCGTAGATCCTGGCCGCGAAGCGGTGGGGAGCGGGCCGCTTGGAGTCCACCCTGGCCCAGTCGCGGACCGCCCGCGCCGCCTCCTCGAGCTTGCCCGCGTGCCAGAAGGCGAGCGTCATCAGGCGCAGCACGGCGATGTTGCGGGGCTCCGCGTCGCGCGCGTAGATCAGGCGCTGGGCGGCCAGCTCGTATTCCTCTTCGGCCATCGCCCGCTGGGCGGCGATCAGGAACCGTTCGACGCGCTCCTCGGCCGGGTCGGGCTTGGAGAAGTCCACGAACTTCATGCTCCCGGCGGGGACCGTGCGCACGCCGTGGCTGAATTTCACGCGCGCCCACTGCTGCACGTCGTCGCCGTCGCCCCCGCCCGAGCCGTTGACGTTGCGGCTCGGATGGGAGGAGAAGTAGATCCCGGTGACGGTGCCCACCCCCCACTCCGGGTAGGTCAGGCAGCGGGCGTAGCGGTGGACCACCGAGTGGTCGGGGACGCGGCTCCCGAAGGGGTCGTTCTGGGCCCGGTCCTTGGCCTGGGCACGGGCCCGCTGCTCGGCCTCGTAGGCCCGCCTGCCGGCCTCTTCGCGCTCCCGCCGGGCGGCGGCGGCGCTGGCTTTGACGGCGTTTTTGGACACCCGCCCGCCGCGGGAGCCCTCGGCCAGGCGCTCGAGCTGGTCGGCCGCCTCGTTGATCGCCTTCAGATGGCGCTCGTGCTCGAACTGGCGTCCCGCGGGCGCCACGTCGGGGTGCCAGCGCTTGGCCATCTTGCGCCTGGCGAGCTGGACGTCGCGCTTGTCGAACGGGGCCTCGAGCTCCAGCAGGAGGAGATGCTGCTCGATGTCGAGGATCACCGTCGGCATGACTCAACAACGTTAGCGGCCACCACCAGCGCATATCCGGCCGCGCAAGCCGTTGAACATTTCCGTGCACGCTCTCGGCGTCGATGCCGCGGCGGCGGCCCGCGGCGGCCCGTAGTTTTGCGCTGACGGCAGGCGGACGACCACGCTTTGCCCGGCCCCTTCCGGACGTCAGAGTTGCCGGCATCCCGTCCGTAAGCTCACACTCCCGCCGGCTCGCCGAGACGCGAACGTCGTTTGCGCTCGCGTTGATCGCGGGCCTCGCGCTGGCCCATGCCGCCACCGCCGGCTCCCCACCGGGGACGTGGTCGGCACCGGTCACCGTGTCGGCCCCTCACGACATGATCACGATGCCGTCGCTCGCCTCCCAGGTGACCGGGGAAATGGTCGCCTGGCGTTACTACGACCGCCAGCCTCCGAAGCGCCAGACGTTCGGGCCCGCCGGCGCCGCCTTCGCCCACGCGCCGTTCAACGGCGCCTTCGAAGCCCAGCAGCCACTGCCGGCGAGCCACGCGACCGGATCGCTCGTGCCGATCGGGGACGCCGGGGTGGCACAGCTGATCCTGCGCCGCACGGGCGTCAACACGTCTAGCCCGAGCGTCGCCATCGGAGACGTCACGGGTCGCTTCGGCACCCCTCTGGCGGTGAACGGGACGGTGTGGCTCGGGCACGCGAGCCTGGCCGGCAACGGGCTCGGGGAACTGCTGTTGGCGTGGGTGAGCTCCCCGCGCTCCGGTCACCGGCAGGTGTGGGCCAGCGTGCGCCTCCCCGGCCGCGGGTTCGGCCGGCCCCAACTGATCGCCTCGTCGGCCGACGGCCTGGCCGTGACGGCCGCTGTCGGCCCGGGCTCGCACCGGCTGCTGGCCGGCAGGACGGCGTCGGACATGGCGGTGGTCTTCGACTCCAAGCGCGGGAGGATGCTCGTCGCCGTGGCGCTCCACGGACACTCCTGGGCCTCCCCGCAGGACGTGGGACCCGCAGCCGTCGGCAACGCGAACGTGGTCGCGAAGCCGTACATCTCCCGCAACGGCCGCATCATCGTGGCCTGGTATCACCGGCAGCTGTCCGAGAGCGGACAGCCCGGGCCCAGCTTCGTTCAGGTCGCGGTGCGTCCGCCGGACAAGGGGCGCTTCCTGGCGGCCCGCACGCTTGGTCGCAGCCCCAACGGGACGAGCGAAGGCGGCGTCGCAATCGCCAGCGGCGCCGGCCTCCCGCCGATGCTCGCCTTCCTCGCACCGGCCTCGCCGCACGAAGCCACCCCGGCGCGGGCTGTGGTGAAGGTGTCGACCGCCCACCGGAACGACTTCAGGGCGCCCGTCACGATCTCGAAGGCGGGTGGGTCGGCGAGCGATCTGGTGGCCGCCCCCGGCGTCACGGGACCCGTCTTCACATGGGTCTTGGCCCCCTTCCCGAACTCCTCGACGGGCCCCGGCGGTGCCGTGTACGCCGAGCTGCCCACCCGCTCGGGGCACACGACGGCGCCCGTACAGGTCTCCCCAGGGGAACAGGTGCAGGAGGCGGTCGCGATCCACTCGCTCGAGGGAAACCGGTGGATGGTGGCGTGGACAGCGCTGCCCCAGTACCTCTCCGTGTCCTCCCCCGGCAGGATGGTCGTGCGCGTGTCCTCCTGCTTCTGCGGCTAGCTGAGCCGCCCGTGGTGCTCCCGTAGCGGCGGGGTCGGGCCCCGGGCCCTCGCTCGGTGGGAGCGGGGCCGACCTAGAATGTCCGACCACTGGTGTCCGCCCAATACATCTTCACGATGCACCGGCTCTCGAAGGTCCACCCGCCGGACAAGACGGTGCTCGAGAACATCACGCTGGCCTTCTTCCCCGGAGCCAAGATCGGGGTCCTCGGCTACAACGGGGCGGGCAAGTCCTCGCTGCTGCGGATCATGGCCGGCACCGACCAGGAGTACCGCGGCGAGGCCGCCTTGGCCCCGGGGGCCGTCGCCGGGATGCTCGAGCAGGAGCCCCGGCTGGACGACAGCAAGGACGTCAGGGGCAACGTCGAGGAGGGGGTGGCGCAGACGAAGGCGCTGCTGGACCGCTTCAACGAGCTGGCGGCCGACTACTCAGAGGAGAACGCCGAGGAGTTCGCCGAGGTCCAGGCCAAGATCGACGCCGCCGACGCATGGAACCTCGACACCCAGCTCGACTACGCGATGGACGCACTGCGGCTGCCGCCGGCCGACGCCGACGTGTCGGTCCTCTCCGGGGGCGAGCGCCGCCGCGTGGCGCTCTGCCGGCTGCTCCTGAGCGCCCCCGACCTGCTGCTGCTCGACGAGCCCACCAACCACCTCGACGCCGAGTCGGTGGCGTGGCTCGAGCGCCACCTGGCCGAGTACAAGGGCACCGTCGTGGCGGTCACCCACGACCGCTACTTCCTCGACAACGTGGCCGGCTGGATCCTCGAGCTCGACCGCGGCAAAGGGATCCCCTACGAGGGCAACTACTCGAGTTGGCTGGAGCAGAAGCAGGCGCGGCTGGCCCAGGAGGAACGCAGCGAGAAGGCCCGCCAGCGCACGATCGCCGCCGAGCTGGAGTGGGTGCGGACCAACCCCAAGGGCAAACGCACCAAATCCAAGGCCCGCCTGGCCCGCTACGAGGAGCTCGTGGCCGAGGAGCGCAACGTCAAGCTCGAGGACGTCCAGATCTACATCCCGCCCGGCCCCCGGCTCGGCGATCGCGTGCTGTCCGCCAACGGCGTTTCAAAGGGCTACGGCGAGAAGCTGCTGATCGAGTCGCTGTCCTTCGACCTCCCGCGCGCCGGGATCGTGGGCGTGATCGGCGCCAACGGCGCCGGCAAGACCACCCTGTTCCGCATGATCACCGGCCAGGAGGAGCCCGACGGGGGCTCACTCGAGCTCGGCGACACGGTAAAGCTCGCCTACGTGGATCAGTCGCGGGAGAGCCTGGATCCGGACAAGACGGTGTGGGAGGAGATCTCCGGCGGGCAGGACCAGCTCACGCTCGGCGAGCGCAAGGTCAACTCGCGCCAGTACACGGCGGGCTTCAACTTCAAGGGCTCCGACCAGCAGAAACGCGTCGGGGTCCTCTCCGGTGGCGAGCGCAACCGCGTGCACCTGGCGAAGGTGCTGAGCGCCGGGGGCAACCTGCTGCTGCTGGACGAGCCCACCAACGACCTCGACGTGGACACCCTGCGCGCGCTCGAGCAGGCGCTGCTGGCGTTCCCCGGATGCGCGATGGTGATCTCCCACGACCGTTGGTTCCTGGACCGCGTCGCGACCCACGTGCTGGCCTTCGAGGGTGACTCCCAGGTGACCTGGTTCGAGGGCAACTTCGATGCCTACGAGGAGCACCGCCGCACGCTGCTGGGGGCCTCCGCGGAGCGCCCCCACCGCATCACCTACAAGCGGCTGGTGCGTGGCTGAGGGCCCGCCTGGCGGGGGGCCCGGGCCCTTCGAACGCGACACCGCCGTGCAGACCCTCTCGCTGGAGGGCGGGCAGGGCTCGTTCGCGGCCGAGGTGGCGCACGGGTGGCGCGCCGGGCGGGGGCCCCACGGGGGATACCTGTCGGCGATCGTCCTGCGCGCGCTGACGCTCGCCCTCGACGATCCCCTGCGGTCCCCGCGCTCGCTCACGATCCACTTCCTGAAGGCGCCCGAGGAGGGGCCCGTGCTGATCGAGACCACGATCGAGCGGGGCGGGCGCTCGCTGAGCACGCTGTCGGCCCGCATGAGCCAGGAGGGAGCCACGATGGCGCTCGCCCTGGCGGCCTTCTCGGTGCCCTGGCACGGGCCGGAGATAAACGAGCTGGCGATGCCCGAGGTGGCCCCACCGGACCCCGGGCGCCGGCCGGGCACCCTGATCCCGCTCGAGCACGGCCCCGCCTTCGCGAACTACATCACCCTCCAGCGTCGCTTCGGCGGCATGCCCTTCGCCGACCCGGTCCGGCCCCTGGAGACCGGCGGCTGGCTCGGCCTGGTGGAGCCCCGCCCGCTCGACGCGCTGGCACTCGCGTTCTTCACCGACGCGCTGGTCCCCACCCCGTTCATGCGCATGGACGGTCCGGCGCCCGCGCCCACGATCGATCTCACGATCCACTTCCGCACGGCCCTGCCACGCCCGGGCCGCGACGGCGCCGCCCCGGACCCCCACGAGCTGGTGCTCGCGCGCACCCACTCGCACCTGATCCACGAAGGCTTCTTCGAGGAGGACGCGTTCATCTGGGACCGAGACGGGGTCCTGCTGGCCCAGTCCAGGCAGCTGGCGCTCGCAATCCGTTAGGTTGCAGGCATGGCCGACTACACAGCAAAGAAGATCAGTGACATGCAGGCAGGTTTCGGGGGCGGGTTCATCAAGGCCCGGGCCGAGCTCGGAGTGAGCTCGTTCGGGATGCAGGTGATCGCGATGCCGCCGAAC
>Ga0335085_10013466_pt1 | contig 11992 bp, 9 predicted proteins | sample Lox_Sample_45_FD_206712 | JGI IMG/M metagenome (GOLD analysis project Ga0335085, IMG submission 206712) | Soil microbial communities from Loxahatchee National Wildlife Refuge, Florida, United States - Lox_Sample_4.5 | ecosystem: Environmental > Terrestrial > Soil > Wetlands | place: USA: Florida...
ATCAATGCCAGCCGCCACCAGTCGACGAAGAAAAGCCCATGCGGCGCGTCATCGAGCAGAGCGTCCATCCCGACACTCGGCAGCGTAATTCGATGGCAGCGGCGGCGCGAGGTCTGCGCCACAAAGGGCTGGTCATCCACGCCAACCTCCGCCGGCGCCTTGCGCGCAAGTCCACCTCCGTACCCCCCGCCGCTGAACGACCTCAGCAGCCGCAGGGATTCGGCCCGAAGCATCCAGTTCGTAGGTCGCGTCCGGAAAGCTCCCCTCAGGTCGTCGAACCAGAGACAATCTCCGGTTCCGCCACGTCGGAGGCTCGATATGTGAGGCGAACGCCTTGTTCGGCACGAACCCGATCAGCGGGATCTGTGCTGAAGATCCACTCCCGCCATCGGGCCCGCGCGACCTCGACTGCAGCGATTTGTTGAGGAGTCAGGGAACGCACGGAGCCGGGTCCAGGAAAATGCTGGAACGTTCGCTTCAACCGCGGACGCCTGCGCGAGACACGCCCTCGCCGCGCTCACTGCGCGCAACGAACTTCCAGCCGCCTTCCGACTTTCGAAAGCCATAGTAAACGGTTCGTTTCTGTTTCGTGTCGATGGTCCCCCGCGACCAAACGGCATGAACCGCCGCCTGGGCGTGTCGCGCCGTCCGCGAGGGGATGGAAAGGCGAATGGAGCGGAATCCTTTGGCGGGACGCTGCAGTGGAACGACCCAGCCAGGCTGATTTGCATCGAACTCGACCGTAACGCTCCAATCGAGATTCGGAAGCGCGCCAAGGTACCCTTCGCCGTCACCGTAGCCTAAGGGCAGCGAAAAGCCCCCGGCCGCTGTCCAGCGGCTCTGGTGCGGTCTCGCCCAGTGGGAACAACGCCCCACAATTGCGTACCACTTCGACCCACCTCGTGCGCCAAGCGCCGCGGCATCTTCCGCGGCAACCCGGAGCATCTCAGCCCAGAGGTTCGGATCATCATCCGCGTCCAACTTCTCCACGATCAACGCGGGAAGGTCTGCGACGGTTTCGGCGGAATACGGATCATTCATAGTGACTGGTTCGCGCGGCTCTCCTGCCGGGAAGCCGCGCGGCCTCCCTGGGATCTTAGCGCTTTTGCGCCCTATTTTTCCCCGTAACCTTTCCGTTACTCAGAAGTATAAGTACACAGACATCTGAGCATGCCACCCCGGGAGGACAATCCGATATGCCGTTTTGGTCGCACATCGTCAACGCTTTACGCGGCGACCGCCTGACCCGCGAAATCGACGAGGAACTGCAGTCGCACCTCGCCGAAGCCGTCCGGGCCGGCCGCGACCCCGCCGAAGCGCGCCGCGCGTTCGGACCGATGCTGCAGCAGCGCGAGCGCAGCCGCGACGTTCGCCTGTACGCCTGGATCGAATCCCTCCGCGCCGATGCCGTCTTCGGCTGGCGGCAGCTTCGCAAGAAGCCCGCCACCTCGGCCGCTGCGGTCCTCTCGCTAGCCCTGGCCATCGGGTCCTGCGCCGCCGCGTTCCGCCTGATCGACGCCCTGCTGCTGCGGCCCTTGCCGGTCGCCTCTCCCGAGCGACTCTACTCCGTCGCCTTCCAGAACACGGGCCCCGATGGCAAGCTCATGACCTACGACAGTTGCTCCTACCCGATGTTTCGGCAGATGCGCGAAGCGGTCGCGGCGCAGGCTGAATCGATCGCCGTCTCCTACGTTGACCGCATCGACATCACTTACGGCTCCGACCAGGACATGGAGCGCGCCTGGCGCCAGAACGTTTCCGGCTGGATGTTCCGCGTCTTCGGGCTGCGCCCCGCGCTCGGCCGCCTGCTCACCGAGGACGACGATGGCGCACCCGGCGCGCATCCCTTCGCCGTCCTCTCTTACGATTATTGGAGCCGACGCTTCGCCCGCGACCCGCATGTCCTCGGCCGCACACTGCGCACCGGCAACGAGCTCTACCAGATCGTCGGCGTCGCAGGCGAGGGCTTCACCGGCACCGAGACCGGCACGGTCACCGACATCTTCGTCCCCATGGCCATGCGCAATGTGCGCACGCTCCTCAGCCCGAATAATTTCTGGCTGCGCACGCTCCTCACGCTCAAGCCCGGCGTCTCCCCCGACCCCATCCGCGAGCGCCTGCGCGCTGTCTTCCACGCCATTCAGATCGAGCGCGCCAAGGGCCTCACCAAGATGCCGAAGCCAGTACTCGACCAGTTCTTGCAGGAAAAGCTGCTGCTCGAACCAGCTTCGGCCGGCCGCTCGAACCTGCAGCGCGATTACGGCCGCCCGCTCGAAGCCTTGGGCGCTGTGGTGCTGCTGGTGCTGCTGATCGCCTGCGCCAACGTCGCCAATCTCATGACCGCCCGGGCCGCCTCGCGCTCCCGCGAAATGGCGCTGCGCGTCTCGATCGGCGCGGGCCGCGCCCGCCTCGTCCAACTCGTGCTGATGGAGAGCGCCTGGGTTGCGTTCCTCGCCGCCACGCTCGGCGCCGTGCTGGCCTGGTGGGCGGCGCCTCTGGTGCTCGCGCGCATCAACCCGCCCGACGATCCCGCGCGCCTCGCACTCCCAGCCGATTGGCGCGTGCTCGGCTTCGGCCTCGCGCTATCCTGCGCCGTCACCTTCCTCTTCGGACTCACCCCCGCGCTACGTGCCTCCGCAGTGAAGCCAATGCGCACCCTGCGCGGCGGCGACGATCCGCACTCGCGCCGGCGCCTCATGCACGCGCTCATCGCCGTGCAGGTGGCCTTCTGCTTCGTCGTCCACCTGATCGCCGGACTCTTCGCCACCACTTTCGACCGCCTCCAACAGCAGCCCCTCGGCTTCTCCGCCGAGCGCCTGCTCAACCTCGAAACCGTTACGCGCGTGCCGCAGCCGCCGGTTTATTGGGACCAGGTGGCCGCGCAGTTGCGCGCCGCGCCCGGAGTCGAATCGGTCGCACTGACGACTTACCCGATGATGAGCGGCGAGAGCAATGTCGATTCCATCTCGATCGGCGGCGCACAACCCAGCCCTGCCCCCTGCGATTTCCTGCGCGTCTCGCCCGGCTGGTTCGACACCATGCGCATCGCCCTGCTGGATGGCCGCGACTTCCGCCCCGCCGACGCCTCGCCTAATGTCGCGATTGTCAGCGTAACTTTCGCCAAGCAGTACCTCAACGGCAACGACCCGGTCGGCCAGTTCTTCGAAACCGTCAACTCAGCCGGAACGCGTACGCGCTACCAGATCGTCGGCTACGCGCCGGACATCCGGTCGCGGGGCAACCTGCGCTGGCAGATCCGTCCCACCGCCTTCATCCCTTTCCGCGCGGTGACACCGCAGGGCGCCGATGTCCCGGCCAACCGCGGCGATTTCGTCGTCCGCACGGCTGCCTCGAATCCTCTGGCAGCGGCCGGATTGCTCCGACGCGAGGTGCCCAAAGCGCGTCCCGAGTTTCGCGTCGCCAATATCCGTTCGCAGGAAGAGATCGGCCGTGCCAACACCTTGCGCGAACGGCTGCTTGCCATGCTCGGCATGTTCTTCGCCGCGGTTGCCCTGCTGCTTGCAGGCGTCGGATTGTACGGCGTGCTCGATTATTCCGTCGTCGAACGGCGGCGTGAAATCGGCATCCGCATGGCCATCGGCGCGCAAGCATCGGACATCGCCCGCCGCGTCACCGCCGAAGTCTTCTCAATGGTGGCCACCGGCGCGCTCGCCGGAGTGGGCCTCGGCATAGCCGCGTCGCGATCCATTGAGGCGCTGCTCTTTGAGGTGAAGCCGACCGGCCTCGACATGCTGGCTCTGCCCGCCATCGCCATTCTGGCCACCGCGCTGTTGGCCTCGCTGCCCGCGGTATTCCGCGCCGTCCGCATCGACCCGGCCGCCACCTTGCGCGCCGACTAGATCCGTCTGCAAACCATCCGGCGCATACCGCGCTTCTTCGGAACGGGAATCCGGAAGGCGAACCTGTCGCGCATGCGAAGGGACCGTACCACTCGCCGCAATCCAAAATGATCCTGGTCCACACATCCATGGAATCGATCTGTTGGCGTCGAAACTCAGCCATCCCATCGACGAGAAAGAACTGTTCCGGTTTAGGATCTGCGGGCCGTCGTTCAGGAGCTGTTCCAGGGCCTTCAACCAGGACCCCAGAGCGAGGCCCTTTCGCGCGGCGTTCCTCGCCATTCCCGTGCTCTGCGACCCTGTGGGTTGCGCCTGTTCACCGCGGCGGCGGACCTCCGTCGCGAGGGGCGGCGCCGTGGGGATCACGATCCGGTCTCCCTTGGATTGTCTCATCGCCGCCATCGCGATCGAGAGCAAGGTGCCCGCCTGGCATCGCGAGCGGGACTTCAACGGCATCGCGCGGTTCAAGCCATTCCTGGCGGTCGAAGCCATATCGTCCTGGCGGCTCAGATTACCGAGCCGCCGCTGACATTGATGCTCTGGCCCGTAACGAAGCGCGCGTCCGCCGAGCAGAGGAAGGCCACCACGTCGGCCACCTCTTCGGGCGCGGCGATGTGGCCGAGCGGGTGGCGGCGCAGCACGTTGGCGAGGGTTTCGGGATTCGAGAAATAATCGGCCACCATATCGGTGATGACATAGCCCGGGGCGACGGCATTCACCAGGATCTTGCGCCGGGCCAGTTCGAGGGCCCAGTTGCGGGTGAAGGCGTCAAGCGCGGCCTTGGTCGCGCCATAAACGCTGCGTCCGCCGGCTACCCCGATGCGGCCGGCCACTGAAGAAATGTTCACGATTCGCCCGCCCTCAGGCATCAAGGGTAACGCGCATTGCGTCACCCAGAAGGGCGCCTTGAAATTGGTGTTGAGGAGCTCATCGAGTGCCGCGGCGGTGGTCGAGCCCATCGGCGTGCCCTTCCAGACCCCGGCGTTGTTGATGAGGAAGTCCAGGCGGATGGGACCGAGCGCGGCGAAAAGGGCCTCGATCTGCTCAGTGGACGCCAAATCGGCCTGGACCAATCGGACGCCCGGTCCGATGATGGCGGCGGTCTCTTCGGCGGCGGCGCGGTTGCGATGGTAGTGCAGAATGATCTTCGCGCCGTCGCGGGCCAGGCGCAGGCAGATGGCCCGGCCGATGCCGCGCGAGCCGCCGGTGACCAGGGCGGTGGTTCCTGCGAGTGTGCTCATGCCACAATCGATGGCGGGCCGCATCCGTTGGATTCAGACAGGTTGCAGCGGTTCGCAACATCCGGCAACATGGCAAAACAGGCGCGAACAGTTGCGAACTGGACAGCACTGCGTTCAAATCGCAGTATAGAAATCAGGCTCAATGTCAGAGATCGAAGTAATGCCCAAGTTCCGGCCGGTCCTGGATCCGGAATTCGTCCCCGCGGCTTTGTGGGATCGCGCCTACGGGGCGCTGGTGAAAGAGGCGGGCGGCGGCCGTCCGATGGCGCTGGCGCTGGAGCGTAGCGACGGGTCGGTGTCGGTGTTCCGCACGGCCACGCTGCCCGATGAAGGCGCGGCAGCGCCGATTAACCGGCGCTATGTCGAGCGGCTGCTGAAATTTCTGCTGTGGCAGAAGGGCGGCTGGCGCGTAACTGTGGCGGGCGACCCGTCGCTGGCCGAATACCTGCGCGGTGTCTATGCCCCGGCGGGCACGCGCGCCTTCGACTATCAGTTCATGGGCGAGCGCGTGTACGGGCGTCCGATGGAGATTTGCGGCTGCGCCTACGAGCAGGCGCCCGAGCAAAAAGAAACCGCCGCACCATTGGGCCGCCACCTGCAAGGTTGCCGCATCGGCTTCGACCTGGGAGCGAGCGACCGCAAATGCGCCGCGGTGGTGGATGGCAAGGTAGTGTTCAGCGACGAGGTTACGTGGAATCCGAGCGCGCAATCCGATCCGCGCTACCACTTCGAGGGCGTTGACGATTCGCTGCGGCGCGCGGCGGCACACCTGCCGCGCGTGGATGCGATCGGCGGCAGCGCCGCGGGAGTGTACGTGGCCAACGAAGTGCGGGTGGGGTCGCTGTATCGTGGCGTGCCGGCTGACGCGTTCCAACGACACATCCGGCGTTTGTTCTTCGATCTGCAGGCGGCCTGGAACGGCGTGCCGTTCGAGGTGGTGAACGATGGCGAGGTGACGGCGCTGGCGGGGTCGATGGCGTTGAACGATGCCGCGGTGCTCGGCGTGGCGATGGGCAGCAGCCTGGCTGCCGGGTTCGTGACTCCGCAGGGCAGCATCACCACGTGGCTGAACGAGTTGGCGTTCGTGCCCGTGGACTACCGGGACAGTGCGCCGGTGGACGAATGGTCCGGCGACGGCGGTGTGGGCGCGCAGTATTTCTCGCAGCAGGCCGTGGGACGGCTGCTCATACCGGCCGGGATTGAGTTGCCGGACGAGATGCCGCTGGCGGGGAAACTCGAACAGGTACAAAAGCTGATGGCGGCGGGCGATGCGCGAGCACGAAATATCTACGAAACCATCGGCGTGTATTTCGGCTACGCCATCGCGACGTACGCGGATTTTTACGATTTCCGCAACCTGCTGGTGCTGGGCCGCGTGATGACCGGCGCCGGCGGCGACCTGATTCTGGAGCGGGCGCGCGCGGTGCTCGCCGCCGAGTTCCCCGAATTGGCTGAGCGGATCCGGTTTCATATTCCCGACGAGAAAGAGAAGCGGCACGGGCAGGCCATTGCAGCAGCCAGCCTGCCGGCGCTGCGGAAGGAGACTCATGCGGTTTCATAAATCGACAGCGGACCTGTTCGTCCCCGATGGTACGGCGCCCGATGCGGCGCTGGCCCGCACCACGCACCTGTGCATCTCAGCGCACCAGGACGATATCGAGATCATGGCCTACCACGGGGTCGCCGAATGCTTCGGCCTGAAGGACCGGTGGTTCACCGGCGTGGTGGTGACCAACGGCGCGGGCAGCCCGCGCAGCGGCATCTACGGCAACTACACGGACGAGGAAATGCAGAAGGTCCGGCTGATCGAGCAGCGCAAAGCGGCGTACGTGGGCGATTACGCGGCTCAGGCGCAACTCGGCTATTCCAGCGCCGAGGTGAAGAATGCCGCCAACCGCGAGGTGGTGGAGGACTTGTCGGCGATTCTGCGCGCCGCCCAGCCGGCGGTGGTCTACCTGCACAATCCCGCCGATAAGCACGATACGCACATCGCGGTGATGCTCCGGTCGATTGCGGCGCTGCGCGCGGTGCGCGGCGAAACGCGTCCGAAGAAGGTGTACGGCTGCGAGGTGTGGCGCGACCTGGACTGGCTACCGGACGAGGACAAGCAGGCTTTGCCGGTTTCGGCGCGGTCGAACATCGCCGCCGCGCTGGTGGGCGTCTTCGATTCCCAGGTGAGCGGCGGCAAGCGCTACGATCTCGCTACCGCCGGCCGGCGCCTGGCGCACGCAACTTACTACGCCAGCCACGGCACGGATGAGGAAAGCGCCCTAAGCTTTGCCATGGATTTGACGCCGCTGGTAGACGATCCTTCGCTCGAGATCGGACCCTATGTGCTGGCGTTCATCGACAAGTTCCGCGCCGATGTGGCGCGGCGATTGGGTTAACTGCGGGCGGCCGCAAAACGTTGCATCGCTCTCGGCCGGACCGCTCCCTTTGGTCGTGGCTCCGAACGACCCTCAAACAGAGCCGCGAACGTCAAGGAGCGGTCCGCTACGATGAAAAGTCATTCCGTATAAGGCGAGTCCAAGCGTGGCTCTGAATTCGCTACAGAGTACGTCCTAGAACCCGGCTAATTTCGCGCCGGTCAATGATAGACTATTTCGCGAGCGCTCCGGGCATGTGCGCTCGCGAAAGGAAATGTTGATGAAATACGCGGAGTTCAAGAAGCTTAAGAAGCAGATGGAAGCCGGCCCCCTGAGCGAACAGGAATCGAAGGAAGAGGAAAGCGAGGAGAAGCTCACGGTGGCTTTGAAACAGAAAGCGGCCAAAGTGATCGCTGCCGCCAAGACTGCCGAAACGCAACTGAAGCCAGTGGAGGATTAACAGACCGATGGGCAAGACAACCACTAAATTCACCGGTGACATCGTGCGGCTGACGCTCGCGTGCCAGGTCGAGATCGACAAGCTCAACGTGCTGATCGCGCAGCGCAGACCTCTGAACCAGATGGCCAAGACCCTGATCGCCGCCATGGACGAAGCCTGCGAGCGGCACATGCCGGGCGGACAGCAGACGGAGGGGTGCGAAGAGCGCTTGGAGAAGGACCCTATCTATGTCCGCTCGGCCGCCCAACTGGACCAGATCAACCAGCGGATCATGCTCTGCGACGGCAAGATCCGCACCGCCAAAGGTGCGCTCCGGGTGGCCCTGAAGGCCTTATCGGACGAAAACACGAAATTCGAGGTCTACGTAAAAGCCAAAAAATCGAAGTGGTTCGGCAGCAAGAACTCGGTCCCCGCCGCAGAGGCTTGCATCAAAGGAGCCAAAGACTTCATCGACAATAACCGCCCGCTGCTGCAATAGCGCGCCTACACGCCCCAACAATAGTCTTCCACGATGCGCGCGACCGACGGGTCCTGCTCAGTGAGGCGGGCGAGTTCCAGGCGGATGGCATCCACCAGGGCCTTCCAGCTCGCCTCGATGACGTTGTCCGAAACGCCCACGGTAGACCAGCTTTTCTTGTGGTCGCTCCACTCGATCAGCACCCGCACCTTGGCGGCAGTGCCTTTGTGCGAATCGAGCACGCGCACTTTGTAATCGGTGAGGCGCACTTCAGCGATCTGCGGATACAGCTTCGAAAGACACTTGCGCAGGCACAGGTGCAGCGCATTGAACGGGCCGTGCCCGGGCGCGGTGGCGGAATGTACGCCGTCCTGCGCGCGTAGCGTGACCGTAGCTGTGGTTTGCGACGGTCCGATGCCGCCCGCGCGCGTGGCGACCTCGTAACTGTCCACGTCGAAGAAATGCAGTCCGGGGTTCAGCGCCTCGCGGACCAGCAACTCGAAGCTGCCTTCGGCGGCCTCCAGTTCGTAGCCTTCGTACTCCATCTGCTTGATGCGCTCGAGCAACTCGCGGCGGGCATCTTCGCTGAGCCGTCCGGCGAGGCCGTGCTGCTTGAGCTTGTACATGATGTTGCCGCGTCCGGCCAGGTCGCTCACCAGCACACGTTGGCGGTTGCCGACGGACTCGGGTGAGATGTGCTCGTAGGTGCTGGAATCCTTCAGCACGGCGCTGACGTGCACGCCGCCTTTGTGCGCGAAGGCGCTCTTGCCGACGAAGGGTTGATCGCCGCGGAGAGGCAGGTTGGCCAGTTCCGAGATAAAGCGGCAGACCCCGGCGAGTCCCGCGAGTTTGTCGCGGCCCACGGTGGTGTGGCCGAGTTTCAATTCAAGATTGGCGATCACGGAGGCGAGGTTGGCGTTGCCGCAACGCTCACCGTAGCCGTTCATGCAGCCCTGCACGTGCGTGGCGCCGGCCTCCACCGCGGCCACCGAGTTGGCCACCGCCAGGTCGGAATCGTTATGCGTGTGGATGCCGATGACGCCATCGAAACGCCGGCGCACTTCGCCGACCGCATCCACCAGGCGTCCGGTGACGGTACCACCGTTGGTGTCGCAAAGGCACATCACGTCGGCGCCGGCGGTGTATGCGGCCTCGAGCGTGCGCAGCGCGTAGTCGGGGCTGGCCGCGTAGCCGTCGAAGAAATGCTCGGCGTCATAGACAACTTCCTTGCCGTGCTCCTTCAGGTAGCGTACCGTCTCGGAGATCAGCCGCAGGTTCTCCTCTTCGGTGATGCCGAGCGCGCGGCGCACGTGGAGGTCCCAGGTCTTGCCGAAGATCGATACCACCGGCGTGCCGGCATCCACCAGAGCGAGCACGTTGCGGTCCTCTTCCACCGGGTTCTTGGCGAAGCGCGTCGAGCCGAAGGCAGTGAGCCGCGCGTGCGTGAGCGACAGTTCGCTCGCGCGGGCGAAGAACTCCTTATCCTTGGGATTTGAGCCGGGCCAGCCGCCTTCAATGTAGTCGATGCCCAGCTCATCCAGCTTCTGAGCAATGAGCAGCTTGTCCTCCACGGAGAAGGAGACGGACTCGCCTTGCGTGCCGTCGCGGAGCGTGGTGTCGAAGGTAAAGATTCTCATAACGGTGCCCTGTTTCTCACCACAGAGGCACAGAGGTCACGGAGGAAACACTGAGAAAACCAACCAGAGCTTCCTCTTGTCTTTCTCTGTGTTTCCTCTGTGAACTCTGTGCCTCTGTGGTGAACATATTTGTTACTTTTTCGCTGCCGCCGCTTCTTCCTGCGGCACGCCGGCTTCTTTCTTCTTCTTCAGGAACGTCATCATCTCGCGCAGTTCGCGGCCGACGGTCTCGATGGGCTGAGTACGGGCGGCGTCGCGCATGGCCAGGAACTTGTGGCGGCCGCTGCGATTCTCCTCGATCCACTGGCGCGCGAATTCGCCGGACTGAATCTCCGACAGGATCTTCTTCATTTCGGCGCGAGTCTGTTCGTTGACGATGCGCGGGCCGCGGGTGTAGTCGCCGTACTCGGCCGTGTCCGAAACCGAGTAGCGCATATAGCTCAAGCCGCCTTCATAGATCAAATCGACAATCAGCTTCAGCTCGTGCAGGCACTCGAAATAGGCGATCTCGGGAGCGTAGCCCGCCCCGACCAGGGTCTCGAAACCGGCGCGGATCAACTCGCTCACGCCGCCGCAGAGCACCGTCTGCTCACCGAACAGATCGCTTTCGGTCTCCTCGCGGAAGGTGGTCTCGATCACGCCGGCCTTCAGGCAACCGAGGGCCAGTGCGTACGCCAGCGCGCGATCCATCGCCTTGCCGGACGCGTCCTGCTGAATGGCAACCAAGGCCGGTACGCCGACGCCTTCGGTGTACAGTTCACGCACGCGGTGTCCCGGAGCCTTGGGCGCAATCATGGAAACGTCCACGCCCGGCGGCGGTGCAATCTGGCCGAAGTGGATATTGAACCCGTGGGCGAACATCAGCGTCTTGCCCGGCGTCATGTGCGGGGCGATGTCGCTGTGGTAGAGCCCGGCTTGAATGTGGTCGGGCACCAGGATCATCACCACTTGCGCAGCTTTCGCGGCGTCGGCAGGGCTGAGCACTTTCAACCCGGCCGCTTCGGCCTTCGCAGCCGACTTGCTCGAGGCGGGCAGACCCACCACCACGTCCACGCCGGAATCGCGCAGATTCAGCGCGTGTGCGTGGCCCTGGCTGCCGTATCCCACAATGGCCACTGTCTGGCCGCTCAGATGTTCCAGGTTTCCGTCTTTTTCGTAAAAGCGTCTTGGCATGATTTCTCCAGATTCTGTATTAAAGCGCCGCCGCCTCTGTGTTCACCGCGGAGGCACGAAGGACACGGACCGAACGCGGAGAAAGGCAATGAGAATGCGTCCGCGATTCGCGTCCATACTTCTTCACGCGACCGTCTCCTCGACCTTGCTGCCCGCGCCGCGCGTCGGTACGGGAGGCTGCAGGCGCAGGCGCTTGGCTTCCAGCGCAATCACCACCGCGCCGGAGCGCGTGGCTTCGATTTCGCCATAGCTGCGCATCACGTCGATGAACTCGCCGAGTTTATCGGGGTCGCCGGTGACTTCGATGGCGAACCCTTCGGTGGACGAGTCCACCACGCGCCCGCCGAAAATCTCGGCTTCTTTCAGCACCGCCGCGCGATTCTCCTGCGTGGTGCGGATCCGCACCAGCACCAGTTCGCGCACTACCGCAGGCAGGTCGGTGAGGTCGGTGGCCTGCAGCACGTTGATCAGCTTGTTCATCTGCTTGATCACCTGCTGGCGCTGGTGGACCTCCACCTCCACCGCAATGGTCATGCGCGAGAGTTCCGGATCGAGCGTGCGCGCGACCGTCAGGCTCTCGATGTTGTACCCGCGCTGGCTGAGCAAGCCGGTGACGCGCATCAGCGCGCCGGGTTTATTTTCCAGTAAGAGCGATATGATTTGCAGCATGCTTATGCCTCGTTACTCGGCCGCCACCGGTTGGGGCGGTCCGAGGACCATCTCGTTGATGGCGCCGCCGGCCGGCACCATCGGATAAACACTCTCAAACGGCGACACCTTGACGTTCAAAAGGTACGG
>Ga0335085_10013467_pt1 | contig 11991 bp, 3 predicted proteins | sample Lox_Sample_45_FD_206712 | JGI IMG/M metagenome (GOLD analysis project Ga0335085, IMG submission 206712) | Soil microbial communities from Loxahatchee National Wildlife Refuge, Florida, United States - Lox_Sample_4.5 | ecosystem: Environmental > Terrestrial > Soil > Wetlands | place: USA: Florida...
CCGGCTGCGCCAGGTGGTGCGCGTCGTTCGACATCGCGTAGCCGAGGATCTCGGCGTAGACGGTCGCGCCGCGGCGCTCTGCAGCCTCGAGCTCCTCGAGCACGAGCACGCAGGCGCCTTCTCCCATCACGAAGCCGGCCCGCGTCGCGTCGAAGGGGCGCGAGGCCCGCGGCGGATGCTCGTCCTCGGCCGCGAGGCCGCGCATCGCGCAGAAACCGGCGAGCGTCAGGGGGTGCAGGCACGCCTCGGCACCGCCGGCGAGGACGGCGTCGGCATCGCCGCGCTTGATCAACTCGGCCGCCTCCCCGACGGCTGTCGAGCCAGTCGCGCACGCAGAGACGGGGGCGTAGTTCGGCCCGCGGAAGCCGAACGCCATCGCGAGCTGGCCGCTCGCGGTGTCGACGAGAACGTTCGGCAGGAAGGTCGGGGCGACGCGATCGAACCCCCGCTCGCGCAGCACCTCGGCCTGCTCCATGATCCCGATGAAGCCGCCGATCGCGGTCCCGAAGAGGATTCCGATCCGGTCGGGCGAGTAGGCGCCCTCCAGTGCGGCGTCCGTGACGGCCTCCCGCGCGGCGCCGAGCGAGAGGAGGACGTTGCGGTCGAGCCTCCGGGCGTCCTTCGGCGCTGCGACCTGGCTCGGGTCGAAGTCCTTGACCTCCGCGGCGATCCGCACAGGGAACTCGCTGGCGTCGAACGAGCGGATGAAGTCGATGCCGCTCTCACCGGCGACCGCCGCGCGCCACGTCGACGGCGCATCGGCGCCGATCGGCGTCACGGCGCCGAGCCCCGTCACCACTACCCTCCTCATCCAGGGAAGTTAGACGCAGCCGACCGAGGCGAGTTGCGGGAGCTACGCGGTCTCGGCCACGACCGCGTCGACGAGGACGGCGTACACCTTCGTCGGCTCGGTCTTGCCCTTCATGAGCAGCTCTCCCTGCGCCTCGACGGCGATCTCGTCGGCGAGGCCCTGCCGCGTGTTCTCGTCGATCAGGATCGGACGGCCGAGCTCCTTCGTGTGTGACTCGAGCCGTGCTGCAACGTTGACGGTGTCGCCGACGCACGTGTACGTCGCGCGGTCCTGCGTCCCGGTGTAGCCCGCGACGACGCGGCCTGACGCAATCCCGACGCCGATCTGGATCTGGATCTTGTCGCGCGCCGCCTGCTCATCGTTGAAGAGGCGGATCAGCTCGACCATCTGGCGCGCTGCGAGCACCGACGCCTGGCGGTGGTCGTCCCGCGGCGCCGGAGCGCCGAAGATCGACATCAGCCCATCCCCGACCATCTGGTTGACGATCCCGCCCTCGCCTGTGATCGCGTCCATCATCAGCAGGTAGTAGTCGTTGAGCAGCTCGATCGTCTCGGCGGGCTCTCGCGACTCCGAGATCGTCGTGAACGAGCGGATGTCGCAGAACATCGCCGACGCCTCGACGTGCTTGCCGCCGAGCGAGAAGCCCGAGGTGAGCAGATCCTCGGCCACTTCCCGCGTCGCGAACTTGCTGATCAGTTCGCGCTGCTGGTCGCGGAGGCGCTTCTTCTCGAGGCTCGCGTTGATCCGCGCGTTGAGCAGCACGGGATTGACGGGCTTCGTCAAGTAGTCCTCGGCGCCCATCTCGAGACAGCGCACGACGCTGTCGATCTCGTCGAGCGCCGACGTCACGATCACGGGGATGTCCCGGAGGTGCGGGTCTTCCTTGAGCTTCGCCAGGACCTCGTAGCCGTCGAGCTCGGGCATCAGGACGTCGAGCAGCATCAGGTCGAAGTGGTCCTTCCGCAGCAGGTCGAGCGCCTCGACACCGTGCTCGGCGAAGACGACCGTGTGGCCCTCGTGCTCGAGCCCGCGGGCGAGGAGCAGCCGGTTCACCCGGTTGTCGTCGGCGATCAGGATCTTGCCGGGCGAGGCTGCAGTCGTGCTCACGCCACCGGTTCCGGGCCGAGGGCGACGAGCGCCGCCTCGAGCGGCCCGTACTCCTCCTCGATGCGGTCGACGAGCTCGGAGAGCCCGTCGAGCTGTCCGGTCTTGGCGCGCTGCTCAGCCGTCCGGCAGAGCTCCGCGAAGGACTCGGCGCCAAGCGTCGCGCCGTTCGACTTCAGCGTGTGGGCGGCTCGCCGCAGCTCCTCGGCGTTTCCCTCCTCGAGCGAGCTCCGCAGCGTCGCGAGCAGCGTCGGCGCATCGGCCAGGAAGGCGCCGATCACCTCGCCGAGAAACTCGTCCCCGCCGAGGTCCCGCAGGTTCTGGAGCGCGCCGTCGTCGAGGCTGACGTGGTCGATCGAACCCGAGGCGCCTTCCGCGTCGCCGCCTGCGAGCGGCTTCGCGCGCTTCAACGCCGCGACGAGCTCCTCGGCGCGAATCGGCTTCGCGACGTAGTCGTTCATGCCGGCCGCGAAGCACGCTTCGCGATCCTCGGGAAGTGCGTTCGCCGTCATCGCGATGATGTGCGGCCGGCGTTCCTCCGGCCACTCGGCGCAGATCCGGCGGGTCGCGTCGAGGCCGTCGAGCTCCGGCATCTGGACGTCCATCAGCACGACGTCGTACGGCTGCCGCTCGAGCGCCTCGATCGCCTCGAGCCCGTTGTTCGCCACGTCGGCGCCGTAGCCGAGCCGCTCGAGCAGCCGGAGCGCCACCTTCTGGTTCATCGAGTTGTCCTCGGCCAGCAGGATCCGCAACGCTGACCGCTCGCGCTTTCCGTCTGTCACGGCCTCGACCTCCTCGTCTTCGGCCCCGTCCGCCGTCAGTAGCTGGAGGAGCGTGTTGTAGAGCTGCGACGCCTTGAGCGGCTTCGAGAGCTGGGCCGAGAACACACGCTCCGACGGCAGCTGCTGAATGCGGCCGAGCGAGGTCAGGAGCAGAAGGGGAAGCTCGGCCTCGCCGCGGTGCCGACGGATCTCCCGCGCGAGGGTGAGCCCATCCATCTCCGGCATCATCATGTCGAGCACCGCGATGTCGAATGGCTCGCCGCCGGCGATCAGCTCGAGTGCGGCGACCGGTAGCTCGACCGCCACGGGCTCCATCTCCCACGACCGCGCGTGCCGGGTGACGATTTCGCGGTTCGTCGCGTTGTCGTCGACGATCAGGATCCGCTTGCCGGCGAGGTGCTTCAGACCGTCGTCGAGCGCGATCCTGGCAGGCACGTCCGCCGCGGCGACGGGGAGCGTGATGCGGAAGGTCGATCCCTTCTTCTGCTCGCTCTCGACGTCGATCGTGCCGCCCATCAGCTCGACGAGGCGCTTCGAGATCGCGAGCCCGAGCCCGGTGCCGCCGAAGCGGCGCGTCGTCGATGCGTCGACCTGGCTGAACGAGGCAAACAGGGCGCCCATCCGGTCGGGCGGGATCCCGATCCCGGTGTCACGGACGGCGAGCTCGACCCGATACGCGCCTTCCCCCGTCTCCACCGCGTCGACGAGCACGACGACCTCGCCGCGCTCCGTGAACTTGACCGCGTTCGAGAGGAGGTTCAGGAGCACCTGCCGCAGGCGCGCCTCGTCGCCGACGATCCCGGCGGGGGCGGCCTCGTCGATCAGGCAGCCGAGCTCGAGCTCCTTCTCCCATGCGCGAGGCGCGACGATGTCGAGCGCCCCCTCCACGCAGTCGCGCAGGCTGAACGGCGCGCGTTCGAGGTCGAGCTTGCCGGCCTCGATCTTCGAGTAGTCGAGGATGTCGTCGATCACGTGCAGCAACGCGTCGCCGCTCGAGTGGACGACCTCGGCAAACTCGCGCTGCTCGCCGGTCAGCTCGGTGCCGAGCAGCAGGTCGGTCATGCCGATGACGGCGTTCATCGGCGTCCTGATCTCGTGGCTCATCGTCGCGAGGAATGCGCTTTTCGCCTGGGTCGCCGCCTCGGCCTCCTGGCGGGCTCGCTGGAGCTCGGTCACGTCGTGGTACATCACGAGGAAACCGACGTGCGAGCCGTCGACGGTGAGTGGGACGAGCATCAGCTCGACGTCGACCAGGCTGCCGTCCCTGCGCCGGCGCCGGGTGATCCGCTGCGCCCGGCCCGTGGTCAGGGCCTCGCGCGTGATCTCGTCCCCCTCTGCGGTCTCGAACCTGCTCGAGCCGAAGACGAGCTCGTCGATCGGCCGGCCCAGCGCCTCCTCCGACGAGTAGCCGAAGAGCTCGGCCGCGGCCGGATTCCACTCGGTGACCCGTTCGTCGACATCCATGACGACCACCGCTGCGGGACTGATCGTGACGAGCGACTCGAGGTACTGCCGCTGGCGTTCGACCTCCGAGAAGAGCCGCGCGTTCTGCATCGCGACGCCCACGTTGGCCGCGATCGTCCCGAGCAGGCGGACGTCGGCTTCTCGGAAGCGTCCCTCCTCCTCGGTGCTCTGGACGCTGATCACGCCGATCGCCCTGCTGCCGACGAGAATGGGGACCCCGAGGTACGAGAGGGACGGCGTGCCGAGCGACGCGGCGGCCTCCTCGTACTGCTCCCTTCGGTTCAGCAGGAGCGGCTCGCGGGACTTCAGGATTTGGGACGTCAGGCCTTCGCCGTACTCCATCGGCGCCTCAGGTCGCCGCTCGCCACTCTCGTGGTAGTAGACGAACTCGATCTTCCCCGCGGCCTCGTCATGGAGAGCGACGTAGGCGATGTCGGCGTCGAAAGTCTCTCGGACCTGATCGCCGACGAGCTCGATCAGCGCATCGAGGTCGAGCTGCGACGAGAGCGCCTGGCCGACGCTGTTCACCGTCCCGAGCTCGGAGACGCGTTGGCGCGTCTCCGACACGAGACGCGCGTTCTCGAGCGCGACGCTGAGGCTGCCGGCCACCGTCGTCAGCAGCCGCTGGTCGTCTTCGTCGAACGCGTGCTCGCGGTCGATGTTCTGCAGCGAGATCACGCCCGCCGGCCTGCCGCCCGCGATGAGCGGGACGAAGAGCACGGACTTCGCAATCTCTCCGGCGACGACGCGGCTCCCGTACCGCTCTGACTCGGCTTCGAGGTTCTCTGTGATCAGCAGCGGGCGGCGCGTCTCCAGCACGTGCTTCGCGAAGCCGGCGAGCGGGCGGGGTTCCGCTTCGAGCCGCTCCTCCCGTTCGATCAGATACGGGTAGTGCACGAGCCCTGTCGCTTCGTCGAACGTTGCGATCGAGACGACCTGCGCGTCGAAGACGTCGCGGATCCTGACGCCCACCGCGTCGTAGATCGCCTGCGGATCGAGCTCGCCCGCGATCGCCTCCTGCACGCTTGTGATCACCGCCAGCTCGGCGTTCCGCTGCCGCGTCTCGTGCACCAGCCGTGCGTTCTCGAGCGCCACGCTCAGGCTGCCCGCCAGCGTCTCGAGCAACTGTTGGTCCGACTCGCCGAACGCGTGGTCGCGGACGTCCTGCAGCGAGATGGCACCGGTCGCCGTACCGCCGCTCACGAGCGGGACGAAGAGGACCGACCTCGTATCCTCTCCGGCCACTGTCACGCTCCCGTGACGCTCCGCCTCGGCTTCCATGTCCTCGGAGATCAAGAGGGGCTCCAGTGTGTCGAACACATGCTTCGAGAACCCACGAGGCGGGGCCGGCTCGAGCTCCAGCCGCTCACCGTTCTCGATGACGTAGGGGTAATTCTGCAGGCCGGTCGCCTCATCGAGGGTGACGATCGAGACGACCTGGGCGGCGAAGATCTCCCGGATCCTGTCGCCCACCGCGTCGTAGATCGCCTGCGCATCGAGCTCCCCCGCGATCGCGTCCTGCACGCCGTTGATCAATGCGAGCTCCGCGTTCCGCTGTCGCGTCTCGTGCACCAGCCGCGCGTTCTCGAGCGCCACACTCAGGCTGCCGGCCAGCGTCTCCAGCAGCTGCTGGTCGGACTCGCTGAACGCGTGCTCGCGATCGATGTTTTCCAGCGCGATCACGCCCGTCGCCCTCCGGCCGCTCACGAGCGGAACGAAGAGGACGGACTTCGTGTCCTCCGTGCCTGGAACAGTCGGGGCCCCGTAACGCTCCTCCTCGACGTCCATGTTCTCGACGATCAACAGCGGCTCTCTGCTGTCCAGCACGTGCTTCGAAAAGCCGATCGGTGTCATCGGCTCCGCCTGCAGTCGCTCACCGCGCTCGAGGATGTACGCGAAGTGCATGAGCCCCGTTGCCTGGTCGAACGTTCGAATCGAGACGACCTGCGCATCGAAGATCTCTTGAATCCTGTCGCCGACGGCGTCGTAGATCGCCTGCGCATCGAGCTCCCCCGCGATCGCATCCTGCACGCCGTTGATCAGCGCCAACTCGGCGTTCCGCTGCCGCGTCTCGTGCACCAGCCGCGCGTTCTCCAGCGCGACGCTGAGTCCGCCCGCCAGCGTCTCCAGCAGCTGCCGGTCGGACTCGGCGAAAGCGTGCTCGCGATCGACGTTCTGCAGCGAGATCACGCCCGTCGCCTTGCCGGTCACGATCAGCGGGACGAAGAGCACGGACTTGGGCTCCTCGCTGCCCTCGACGAGCTCGCTCCCGTACTCCTGAGACACGCTTTCGAGGTTCTCGACGACGAGGAGCGGCTCGCGCGAATCGAGCACGTGCTTCGAGAACCCACTCGGCGGCCACGGCTCTTCCTCCATGCGCTCGCCCCGCTCGATCAGGTACCGGTCGTGCAGAAGCCCGGAGGGCTCCTCGAGCATCGAGATCTGCACGACCTGCGCGTCGAAGACGTCCCGGATCCGCTCACCGACGGCGTCGTAGATGGCCTGCGGCTCGAGCTCGCCTGCGATCGCCTCCTGGACGCCGTTGATCAGCGCCAGCTCGGCGTTCCGCTGCCGGGTCTCGTGCACCAGCCGCGCGTTCTCCAGCGCCACGCTGAGACTGCCCGCCAGCGTCTCCAGCAACTGCTGGTCGGACTCGCTGAAGGCGTGCTCGCGGTCGACGTTCTGCAGCGAGATCACGCCCGTCGCCTTGCCGCCGGTGACGAGCGGAACGAACAGGAGCGACTTCGTCGGCTCGCCGACCACAGCCTCGCTTCCGTACCGCCGGCGCAGGGCCTCGCTGTTCTCGGCGATCAGTAGGGGTTCTCGCGTCTCGAGCACATGCTTGTCGAAGCCGCTGGGCGGCAGGGACTCGACGTGGAGCCTCTCACCCCGTTCGATCATGTACGGGTATCCGACGAGCCCGCTCGCCTCGGCAAGCGTCGCGATCGAGACGACCTGCGCGTCGAAGACGTCCCGGATCCTGTCGCCGACCGCGTCGTAGATCGCCTGCAGCTCGAGCTCACCGGCGATCGCGTCCTGGACGTCGTTGATCAGCGCCAGCTCGGCGTTCCGCTGCCGCGTCTCATGCACCAACCGCGCGTTCTCCAGCGCCACGCTGAGACTGCCCGCGAGCGTCGTCAGCAGGCGCATGTCGTCCTCGTCGAACGCGTTCGTCCGGTCGAGGTTCTGCAGGGTGATCCGCCCGCGAACCTCGTCGCCGGAGATCAGCGGAGCAGCGAGCAGCGCCAATGCAGGCTCCCCTTGCGTGACGACGAAGTCCGCCTCTCCCCGCTCCTTCGCCGCGGGCACGTCGTCGACGAGGAACGGCCCCTTCGTCTCGAGTATCCGGCGTGTGATGGCGGAGCGCTCGGTGGGCACCGGCTCGTCGGGATAGCGGACACCTCGCTCGATCGCGTACGGGAAGTGGGTCAGTCCGGCGGCGAGGTCGAACATCCCGATGTCGACGACCTGCGCGTCGAAGATCTCCTGGATCTTGTCGCCGACTACGTCGTAGATCGCCTGCATCTCGAGCTCGCCCGCAAGCGCCTCCTGCACGCTGTTGATCAGCGCCAGCTCGGCATTCCGCTGCCGCGTCTCGTGCACGAGCCTCGCGTTCTCCAGCGCCACGCTCAAGCTGCCGGCGAGGGTTTCCAGGAGCTGCCGATCCGACTCGCCGAATGCGTGCTCGCGATCGATGTTCTGCAGCGAGATGACTCCGGTCGCCTTGCCTGCGGTGACGAGCGGGACGAAGAGCACCGATTTCGGCATCTCGCCGATCGTGACCTTGCTGCCGTACCTCTCGACCTCGGCAAGGATGTTCTCGGCCACGAGAATCGACTCACGCGTCTCCAGCACGTGTTTCGCGAAACCGCCGACCGGATGCGGTTCTTCCTCCAGCCGCACGCCGCGCTCGATCGTGTAGGGGGAAGACAGCAGCCCCGTCGCCTCGTCGAGCGTGTCGATCGCGACCACCTGGGCGTCGAAGATCTCCTGGATCTCGTCCCCGACCGCGTCGTAGATCGCCTGCAGCTCGAGCTCTCCCGCAAGCGCCTCCTGCACGCTGTTGATCAGCGCCAGCTCCGCGTTCCGCTGCCGCGTCTCGTGCACCAACCGCGCGTTCTCGAGCGCCACGCTCAGGCTGCCCGCCAGCGTCGTCAACAGACGTTGGTCGGACTCGCTGAACGCGTGCTCGCGGTCGAAGTTCTCGAGGGCAATGACGCCGTTCGAGCGCCCCCCTGAGACGAGCGGGACGAACAGAAGGGACTGTGGAGACTCGCCGGCGACCAGGAAGCTGCCGAACCGCTCGGCCTCGGCCGCGAGGTTCTCGTTGATCATCAGAGGTTCTTGCGTTCTGAGGACATGCCGCGTGAATCCGGTCTCTCCCAGGAGCGTCGGCTCCGCCGAAAGGCGCTCCCCGCGCTCGAGGAGGTACGGGAAGCTGACGAGACCGGACGCGTCGTCGAGGATCGTGATGGACGTACCCTGGGCGTCGAAGATCTCCTGGATCTTGTCGCCGACCACGTCGTAGATCGCCTGCATCTCGAGCTCGCCCGCAAGCGCTTCCTGCACGCTGTTGATCAGCGCCAGCTCCGCGTTCCGCTGACGCGTCTCGTGCACGAGCCGCGCGTTCTCCAGCGCCACGCTCAGGCTCCCGGCGAGCGTCGTCAGCAGACGCTGGTCGGCCTCGTCGAACGCGTGCTCACGGTCCAGGTTCTGGAGCCCGAGGATCCCCATCGGCGCGCCGCCGGTCAGGAGTGGGACATGCAGCGAGGACTTCGGCTCGGCATCCGTTACGGCCGGCAATCCGAGCCGCTCACGCCTACCCGCCACATCCTCTTTGACCAGCAACGGCTCGCCGGTCTCGATTACGAGCCGCATGAAGGCAAGGCTCTGCAGCGGATACGGCTCCCAGGACACACGCTCGCCGCGCTCGATCGAGTACTGGCAATGCACCACGTCGGTCGCGGCGTCGTAGGTCCAGATGTCGACGACCTGCGCGTCGAAGATCTCGTGGATCTTGTCGCCTACGACGTCGTAGATCGCCTGCATCTCGAGCTCGCCCGCCAGCGCCGACTGCACACTGTTGATCAGCGCGAGCTCGGCGTTCCGCTGCCGCGTCTCGTGGACGAGCCGCGCGTTCTCGAGCGCCACGCCCAGGTCGCCCGCGAGCGTCGTCAGCAGGCGGACGTCGGCCTCGTCGAACGCGTACTCGCGATCCATGTTCTGAAGTGAGATGGCGCCGCTGGCGCCCGCGCCCGCCAGAAGCGGCACGAACAGCAGGGATTTCGGCGGCTCGAGATTGCCCACCATCGGGCTGCCGACCTTGTCGCTGGCTTCGATCACGCCCTCGTTGATCAGGAGCGGCTCTCGCGTCTCGAGCACCTGCTTCGTGAAGCCGGTCAGCGGAACCGGATCCTCTCGCTGCCTCCCGCCGCGGTCGGTGATGTACGGGAAGTGCACGAGGCCGGTCGTCTCGTCGAGCATCGTGATCAGAACGGCCTGGGCGTCGAAGATCTCCTGGATCTTGTCGCCGACCACGTCGTAGATCGCCTGCATCTCGAGCTCGCCCGCGAGGGCCGCCTGGACACTGTTGATCACCGCCAACTCCGCGTTCCGCTGCCGGGTCTCCTCGATCGCGCGGGCGCGCGAGAGCGCGGAACCGACGTGCTGGCCGACGAACGCGAGCAGGTCCCTGTCTCGTTCGGTGTACCGGACCTCGCGGGTATAGGACTGCACGGCGAGCACGCCGACGGTCGCTCCTTCGGCTTTGAGCGGCACGCCGAGCCAGTCCTCGCCCGAAGCGCCCCTGAGCTCCAGCTCACCATTCCGGACGAGCTCGTCGAAGCGCTCCGGCGAGATGAGCTCAGGCTCCCCCGTACGGAGGACGTATGCCGTCGTCCCCCGTCCCATCTCCTCGTCGAGCGGAAACCACTTGCTCGGGCCGGGATGGAGGCCGCTCTCGTCGACGTGGTACGGCCAGTTGATCAACTGCCGCTCTCCGTCATAGAGCGCGATGTAGAAGTTCCGCGCGTCCATGAGCTCGCCGACGATCTCGTGGATCGCCCGGTAGAACTCCTGCATGTCCTGCGCCGCGCTCGCGAGCTCGGCGATCCGGTACAGGGCGTCCTGCACCTCAATCCGGTCGCCGCTCACCACTGCGAGTATCGCGCGTTCCGATGGACTCGTCTAGTTTGGCGAGATGAGTGACGCTCCAGGCCCAGGCGTCCCCTTTCCGCCGATGGAGGCCGAGCTCGTCTCGGAGCTTCCATCGGGCGGCGGTTGGCGCTACGAGCCGAAGTGGGACGGGTTCCGCGGCGTGCTCGAGAACGATGGCGGCGAGCTCGCGCTCTGGTCTCGGAACGGCCGCCCGCTGCTCCGCTACTTCCCCGAGCTGCGGCCGCTCGGCGAACTGATGCCGCCGCACTCGGCGCTCGACGGCGAGATCGTGATCGCACGCGACGGTGCGCTCGACTTCGACGCGATGCAGATGCGCCTCCACCCGGCCGAGAGCCGCGTGCGCAGGTTGGCGGGCGAGATTCCGGCCACCTTCGTCGCCTTCGACCTTCTGCTCTGGAAGGGGAAGAAGGTGCACGAGCGCCCGATCGAGAAGCGCCGCGCCGAGCTCGAGAAGATCGGTCACGGCTTCGAGCTGTCTCCGGTCTCCGACGACGTCGAGAAGGGACGCGAGTGGCTGGGGACGCTCCAGGCGGCCGGCTTCGACGGCGTGGTCGCGAAGAAGCTCGGGCTGCCGTACCTCCCCGGCTCGCGCGACGGCGTGGTCAAGGTAAAGCCGCACAAGACGGCGGACTGCGTCGTGGCCGGGATCCGCTGGAAGAAGGGTGGCCGGAAGACGATCGCGACGCTCCTGCTCGGGCTCTACGACGACGAGGGGCATCTCGACTACGTGGGCTCGGCCGCGGTCGGCGCGAAGAACCAGGCGGAGATCGCCGCGAAGGTGCTGCCGCTCGTCGACGAGAAGAGCGACCGCCGCTTCAGCGAGCCGAACCGCTGGGGCACCGGCGAGCTCGAGGAGACGGCGCTCAAGCCGAAGCTCGTGGTCGAGGTGCGCTTCGACAAGCTCGAGAAGCACCGCTTCCGCCACGGGACGCGGCTGCTCCGGTTCCGCGAGGACAAGAACGCCGAGGACTGCACGTGGCGCGAGGTGCGCCCGCCGCGCAGCCCAGACGACCTCGCGGTGGAAGACCTGCTGCGGTGAAACTCAAGGGACTTACTCCGATCCTCAACGTCTCGGACGTGGCGGCGAGCCTCGAGTGGTTCGCGAGTTCCACCTCCGCCATCCCGACGGGCACGTCTTCCGCGTCAGCGCCGAAAGCAACAGCTAGGTCTTCTTCGCGCGCGACGGCTGGACGCGCTTCGGTTCGCCCGGCATCTTCGGGAAGTTCGGTGGATACGGCGCCTCGCCGGCTCCCTCGGCCTCATCGCGCTCGACCCACTCGAGCAGCCGGTTGAGGTCGCAGACAGCGTCGTCGATCCCAGCCTGGACGTCGCCGAGTTCGGCGAAGCGAGCAGGCATGGTGGCCAACGTGAAGTCCTCGGTCTCGAGACCGTCGAGCTCGTCCCAGCGGAAGGGCGCCGACACGGTCGCGTCGGGGCGGGCGCGCACCGAGTAGGCGGAGGCGATCGTCCGGTCGCGCGCGTTCTGGTTGTAGTCGATGAAGACGCGCTCGCCGCGCTCCTCCTTCCACCACGCGGTCGTGACGAGCTTCGGCGCACGCCGCTCGACCTCGCGCGCGAACGCGAGCGCGCAGCGCCGCACCTCGCGGAAGCCCCAGTTCGGCTCGATGCGGCAGGCGACGTGGATGCCTCGGT
>Ga0335085_10013468_pt1 | contig 11991 bp, 9 predicted proteins | sample Lox_Sample_45_FD_206712 | JGI IMG/M metagenome (GOLD analysis project Ga0335085, IMG submission 206712) | Soil microbial communities from Loxahatchee National Wildlife Refuge, Florida, United States - Lox_Sample_4.5 | ecosystem: Environmental > Terrestrial > Soil > Wetlands | place: USA: Florida...
TTGGTATCCGGCCCTTGAATTGTGAACTGGTATTGGCTCTTGGTCAGGTGGCCACCGATTTGAATCGGGGGTGGGTTCTGCATGAAAGCCATGATGCCGGGAACGGAGAAAAGCTTGGGCCGGGTCTGCTGCAAAACCTGGTCGGTATCAAGGTAGCGGCGTTCCAGATCCTGCGGGTAGGGAATATGCAGCCGGTCCTTGAGCCAGTTGACCATCTGGGTGCGGCCGTTGGGGCGTGGCTTCAGGTCGATGAAGAAGAAACCGGAGTTCCCACCGCCCTGGGGCCCGCCCGCTCCCGCGAAGGACATGACATTATCCACGTTGCGGTCCGACACCATGAGGGTCGTGATGGCCTTTTGGTGGGCCTTCATAGAGTCAAAGGAAATGCCCTGCTGGGCCATGGTCATGCCGAAGATGAAGCCGCTGTCTTCGCTGGGTAAAAATCCCTTGGGCATGCGGACAAAAAGCCAAAGGGTGACGCCCATGATGGCCAGGGAGAACAGAAAGGTGACGAACCGGTGTCGCAAGACCTTCTGCAAACTCCAGTCGTAGGCGCCCAGCATACCCCCAAAGCCGCGCTCGAAAAGGTTGAACAGGAACCCGTGCTCTTCCGGCTTGGCATGGCGCAGGAAGCGGCTGCATAGCATGGGCGTTAGCGTGAGTGACACCACGCCCGACACCAGGACCGCCGACATGATGGTTACGGAGAATTCGTGCAGCAACCGCCCCAGAATACCTCCCATGAATAGCACGGGGATGAATACCGCGGCCAATGAGAGCGTCATGGAGAGAATGGTGAAGCTGATTTCCCGTGAACCCTTCAGCGCCGCTTCCAAAACTTCCTCGCCCATTTCCAAGTGACGGACGATGTTTTCCAGCATGACAATGGCGTCGTCAACGACAAATCCCACCGCCAGCACCAAGGCCATCAACGAGAGGTTATCCACCGTGTACCCGAACAAATACATCACCGCGAACGTACCCACGATCGACATGGGCAGCGCCAGGCTGGGGATAATCGTGGCCGACACGTTGCGCAGGAAAAGGAATATGACCAGCACCACCAGGCAGAGCGTGAGGTAGAGGGTGAACTTGACGTCGTCCACCGAGTCGCGGATGGAAATCGAGGCGTCGTAAAGGGTATCCATGCGGATGGACTGCGGAATTTGGTTGCGAAACGTCGGCAGCAAGCGCCGGACGTTGTCTACCACTTCGATGGTGTTGGTACCGGGTTGACGCTGGATGGCCAGCACCATGGCGTTGACCCCGTTGTACCAAGTGACCACCTTATTGTTCTGCACGCTGTCGACAACCTGGCCCAGCGCATCCAGGCGCACCGGCGCGCCGTTGCGATAAGCGACGATAAGAGGCCGGTAGGATGCGGCGTTTTGGAGTTGGCCGTTGGCCTGCACAACGAAAGACTTGTGGGATCCGAAAAGGGTTCCGGTGGGAAGGTTGACGTTGGCATTCTTGATGGCGTCCGTCACCTCATCAATGCCGATGCCGCGCGTGGCCAGCGCCTGGGGATTGAGCTGCACCCGCACGGCGTATTTCTGCGCTCCATACAACTGCACCTGCGCCACGCCGGTGATCATGGAAATACGCTGCGCCATGAGCGTATCAGCGTAGTCATCGACGGTGGAGGGTGAAAGGGTGTCGGAGTGAATCGCCATGTACAGGACCGGTTGGTCCGCCGGGTTCACTTTCTGATAGGAGGGCGGTGCCGGCATGTCGGGCGGGAGCCTGCCCTGCGAGCGCGCGATCGCGGCCTGCACATCCTGCGACGCGGCGTCAATGTTGCGGCTCAGGCTGAACTGCAAGGTGATCTGCGTGCCGCCCTGCGTGCTCATGGAGTTCATGGACTCCAGGCCGGAAATGGTTGAGAACTCGCGCTCCAGCACGGTGGCCACGGCGGCGGCCATGGTCTCGGGGCTTGCGCCGGGCAGTGTGGCCTGCACCTGAAGAGTGGGGTAATCGACATTGGGCAGATCACTGACCGGCAGTTCCCGGTAGGCAATGATGCCAAAAAGCAGAATGGCCAGCATCGTGAGCGTCGTCATGATGGGCCGGCGGATAAAGAGTTCTGCCAGATTCATAAAAACAAATCCCTGCTGGGGCTCAGGAGCCCTTCTTGATTTCCACCGCGGATCCCGGCGCCAGCAGCAACTGGCCATCGGTCACCACGGTTTCGTTGGGCACGACGCCTTTTTCAATCACCGTCTCGCCCTGAACGGTTTCGCCCACCACCACTTGTCGCAGGTTGCCCTTAAGGTCACCCTTCGAGTCAGGCTCCACGACAAACAGGTACTTCCCCACTTGGCCGGTTTGCACCGACTGCGACGGCACCACGGTGGCATTGCGTTGCACGGTTAGCCGCAGGGCTACATTGACGAACTGCCCCGGCCAGAGGCGATTGTCCGGGTTCTGAAACGTGGCGCGCATCTTGATGGTGCCGGTGGCGGTGTCCACGGTGTTATCAATAAACGTGAGCTGGCCCAAGGCCGGCGGACGCGGATCATTGGGGACCTGGGCCTCCACCGTGAGGGGGCCACGGGCCTCGTATTCCTTCACTTCAGCGAGGTACTGTTCCGGCACCGCGAAGGTCACATAGATGGGGTGTATCTGATTGATGACCACCAGGACTGTATCATTCACTTTGGCGATATTGCCGGGATAGACTTGATAACTGCCCGTGCGGCCGTCAATGGGAGAGTAAATGGAGCAGTAGCTCAGGTTCACCTTGGCGTTTTCGATAGCCGCTTGGTCAGCGTGCACGGTGGCTTCCAGCGCTTGAGCGGTGGTTCGGAATGTCTCGTACTGGTCCTTCGAGGTGATGCCGGCCTGAAAGAGTTTGTCGTTTCGCTCGGCCTGGGCCCGGGCATTGGCCAGTTGCGCCTGGTCGCGGGCCAGGTTGGATTCAAGCTGGTTCAGCGTCGCATCGAATGGGCGGCGATCCAGAGTAAAGAGCAGTTGGCCCTTCTTGACGTCCTGGCCCTGAGTGAAGTAGGCGCGCTCGATTTCACCTGCCATCTGGGTGCGCACCGAAACATTGGAGTAGGCTTCCGCGTTGCCGATGGCTTCCACTTGCAACGGCACGCTTTTCGCCGTGGCCTTCGCTACCGTAACCGGAACACGAAACTGCATCTGCATGCTTTGCGATTGCACCGGCTTGGTTGCGCACCCCCCCAGCATCAGCAGACTCGCAAGCAGCGTGCCGACGCACCAGGCCCGGGCAATGGGGAGGAGTGCGTGGCGCCTTCTCGCAATCATGACTGCGTAAAATTCCATATCCCGACTTCTCCTGGCTGTGAACATCTCCGGGTGCCCGGCGGTGTTCTACTGTTAATCGTTGGCGGATACCTCGCGATGAATGAAAAAGATAACTGTACTTCCAAGTCATTGCCGCGTCAATGCGATGGTCATAGGGGCAGAAGATAGATGGACATAACGTCTGCAATACGAGTGATTTGTGCAAATGGCAGAGGTGGGTCCTCAAGGTATACTTTATTCTGTGGCGTGCCACCGCGCACCATGGCGTTCGGCGAGTTCGATGGCGTAGTGAATCGCGACGGCCACCGAATACGCGGGTCGCAGGGAATCTCTCCTGTCCACCACGGCGATCACCCCGCCACCCGGGCGGTACACGGGACTGCCGCTGTTTCCCGGGCGCAGGTGAATATCCACCATCAAAGCATCGCTGGTGTTGGAGAGACGGTCATCGATTTCTTCCAACCGCGTTCTGCCACCCCAGGTGACGTGGCCTGACTGCGTAACCGGCAGCCAGGAAAATGCGGGATAGCCGCTGACCCTCACTGCTGTCCCCACGGCTACGGCGCGGGCATCGAGCGTTGCATATGGCGGCTTATCGCCGGGATGGGCAAGAAGTGGCCGCTCAGTTTTGAGCAACGCCAAATCGTTCGGGGCGTCGATTCCGATCACATCGCAGGGAATCGCCGGGGCGGTTCGAGAGTCGTTGATGGTCAGCTTGGCGAGAATCTTCGCTCCCGGAGCTTTCGCCAGGCACCGCCGGGCGTCCTCCATCACGTGCGCATTCGTTATCAGATATCCCTCTTCATCGATCAGAAAGCCCGTAGCCGCGCATTCGCGGTTCTGCTCGTTTTCCGCCGGGCCGACGGAGACGAGCTGGACGACCGAGAGAAGTAAGGGATCTGTTTGGGGAGGAGGCGATTTTCTTACGCTCTCCTGGGTAGAGGCACTGAAGGAGGAAGAACAAACCAAAAGGCAAAGGGCAAATGGCAAAAGGCAAAAGGAAAGATAGCGGGCGATAGTCGAGGTCATCAAGTGGGGCGTCCTATTGATTCCCATTCGGGGCCTTGGCCTTTCCTTTCGCCGTCGCAACCGCTTTGGATAGCTTTGCGCGCAATTGGGTTGATTCATCGACGAGCGGAGCCATCTTCGTAACGGAGATTTTTCCTGACCGCACCAGTAAGCGTTGCCAATAGCCAGACTCGCGGAGTTCCTTAAGCGCGATTCGGAGTTTATGAATCAAATCATCCTTGGACTCTGCACCCTGTCCTTCCTCATAGTTAGCTCCGGCGGACATGGCGCTGCGAAGCAACTGGTCAGCGATGCGCCTTCCCACCAACGTCTTCGGCAATGCATCCACCAGCTTAATCACCCGCGCGCTGTAATCCAAAAGCCGCTCTCCAATCTCCCGTCGTTCTGCCATTCGACCTCCACAAATTTACTTCATGATCATACCTTTCCCCCAACCCTCCCACTTTTGCCTTATGCGATTTGCCTTTTGGTTTGTTCTTGCCTTCCAACACCGCCTCGCAGGGGTCGTGAATAAAACTTTCTTACCAATCCTGTACGCTCCCGTCCCTGCGTCGCGCGGTGGGCAGATAGGCGCGCTTATAAGGATATTTCCTGGCCAATTCCTCATTCACGTCGGTTCCGAGGCCGGGCGCGTCGCCTACGATCATGTAGCCATCTTTGAATTCCGGAGCGCCCGGCATGACTTCCCGCGCGACATCGGGAAAGAAGACCATCTCCTGTATTCCGAAGTTGGGGATGGAGATATCCACGTGCACATTGGCAGCGTGGGTGGGGGGAGCGATATCGCCCGGACCGTGCCAGGCGGTCTTTACCTGAAAAGCCTCCGCCAGCGCGGCCACTTTGCGGGCGTTGGTGATGCCGCCGATATGCCCCAGGTCACAGCGGATAAAATCAATCAATTGTTCTTTGATCAGCGGGACGCAATCCCAGAGCGTATTGAACAGTTCGCCCATGGCGATAGGAGTGGTGGAGTGCTGGCGGATCAGGCGGAAGCTTTCCTTGTACTCCGGCCGCAGGGGATCTTCGAGAAAGAACAGGTGGAAGGGCTCCAACTCTTTCGCCAAGCGCGCGGCTTCCACGGGTCCGAGCTTCTCATGCACGTCGTGGAGCAGCTCCACCTCCTCGCCGAGCGTTGCGCGCAAGTGCGCGAAGAGTTTGGGCACCGTGCGCAGATATGGCCCCGGCTCAAAGAGTTCGGTGGGGGGCAGGTCGGCTTGCTGCCGAACACGCCCGGCGAACTCTTCCGAAGGTTTCTTCTCGGCCGTGCCGTAGGTTCCCTCCAGTCCGGGAATAGCCACCTGCGCGCGAACACATTTGAAGCCGCGTTCCATGGCCCGCCGCACAGCATCTTCGACCTCGTTAAGGTTGTTACCGGCCGCGTGGGTGTAAGCAAGCGCTCCCACTCGCGTGCGTCCGCCCAGCAATTGATACACGGGCATGCCTGCGCGCTTGCCCTTGATGTCCCACAGCGCCAGGTCGACTCCGGCGAGCGCCGTCATCTGCACCGGGCCGCCTCGCCAGTAAGGCCCGCGATACAGGTATTGCCAGGTGTCCTCGATGGCATCCGGATCGCGCCCGATCAGCAAGGGCGCAAGGTGCTTCTCCAGTGTTGTCGCCACGGCAAGTTCACGTCCGTTGAGGGTGGCGTCGCCCACGCCATAGAGGCCAGGCTCGCTGGTCAGAATCTTCACCAGCACGTAGTTGCGGCCTGGGCAAGTGACTATGACCCGCACGTCGGTAATTTTGAGTGGCGGCAGACCTGGGGTGAAAGCGGGTGGCGATGCCTCACCCCACGTCGTTCCCCGCGCCAGGACAAGCTTGGAAAACGCTGTGGCTCCGGCAAGTTTCAAGAATCCCCGGCGGTTTGTGGGCTGAGCTTTGGGTGACATAGCTTCTCCTCCCCCATTTCCTCTAGGCGTTGATCGACTGGCCGCAAGCTGCCTCCCGGCCGTTCCGAAGGCAATTCTACCTCAGGATGCAGACGCCTTGGGCGGGGCAAAACTTTGCCCTTCGGTGCTCGGGGCCCCGCTCTCCACAAACCCTTGTTGGCTCGTCGGGCATCACGGGGGTTGGATTTGAATCGTTAAAGTAGGATACTATCAGCAGAAGTGCCAGTGGGGGGCAAGCAGTTTGCAGCTACGTTAGGGGCAAGAAGACAATTGCGTCCATGACGCGTACGAAGAAAATCATAGCAGCTATCCGGGAATGCCAGGGCAGACGTGTTCAAGCTAAATTACTCTCCCGGGCCAGGCGGTCAGTTGCGTCGCCGGCATGAAAATATGGCCTCGGCCTTGGGCTGGGTAGCGCTTTTGCTCATCCTGATGGTGCATTCGGCGACGGTGGGAAATCCATGCTGGGGGGAAGAAAAGCCGAAATCCAAGCTCCTGTTCCTGGTGGCTCGCCCTTCCATCGCTGATCCCTTCTTCGAACGGTCCGTGGTTCTGATGCTGCCGTTAAAGGGAGGGCCTTTAATCGTGGGGCTCGTCGTCAACAAGCCTACGGGTCTGCCCCTACTCGAGTTTTTTCCGCAGAGCCCCGCCCTGAAGAACCGCCCCGAAACGGCGTACCTGGGAGGCCCCGTAGATATGGGGGCTCCCGCGCTGATTTTCCATGCCCCGAAGGCTCCCAAGCAAGCGGTGCTGCTGTACGACGATGTTTATCTGAGTCTTGATCCACAGTTCATTTCCGTGCTTTTGCAAGATCCCAAGCAAACCGGAGAGCTACGCCTGTTCTTGGGGCGTGCCCAGTGGGCGCCCAAGCAACTTCAAGGCGAGGCGCTTCGGGGCTCGTGGTACAGCCTTCGGGCTGAGGGTGAAGTGATTTTTGACCGTGACTCCGAACGTCTGTGGAACCGTCTCCACGAACGGGCGCGGCCGCATACGGACGTGGAAAACTGGATGGTTCAGCCCTCCCCGGGGCAACTTCGGGCTGCACAAACCAATATTCTACAGTTTCAGTTGTGTGCATTTCCGACTTCGGATCTCGAGGCCCACACGATGTCGCTTAGATGAGGAAGACATACTCACGGGGCTGAACAATTGGCTGGCAATCTGGTTATGGGATCAGTGGATTGGATGGCGTAATGCCGCTACGTTTGTGGCGCGGGCTTGGCAGAGACCGTCAAGCGTTTCAGTAGGACTGTCAGGCTTTGCACGCCGGGCTGGTCAAACTTGACGATAATGTCGGAAGGTTCAAAGCCCGCGAATTCAATGTGCAAAGTGTGTTCGCCGACGGGAAGTTGGAAGGGACCGAGCTTGTCTGTTGTCCCCGCATAAATACCATCGAGCGTGACGCGAGCTTTAGGCGGGTTGGTATCAAGGATCAGGGTTCCCACGCTATCCCATTCGTAACCGGCGTTCAGGTTGCAGGCCTCTTGACACGGATTTTCGCTGGGGTAGCGACCGACCCACCAGTATGGGGGCGGACCGTCAAGAGGTGAACTCGAAGGGTAAAGGCCAGAAGCACCGAAGACAGGGTACCCCCCCCAACCACCATACACGCCCGCGTGCCCATAAACAGGCGCAGCGTGGTAAGCGTGGTAAGCGTTGGACGTGTGGGGAACAGAGCCGCCTCCCCCTCTCTGGGCGAAGACCGGGACGCATGCCAACAAGAAGATTAGAATGAAACGAAGGATGGTGCGGTGACTTTGGCTCATATGGCCTCCTCCTAACGGAGCCCAATCGCCTCTTCAGCAAATCCATTATAACATTCTCGCGACTCGATTGGGAGTCCTTTACCTAAACCCGATTGGGCTTGACGCTTTTTTCGGTAGTGGGCTAACGTGATAGGGTTGCGGCTAAATCCGGAATCGTCGCCATTCAGACCCTGAAAGATGCCTCGCGACGAGCGTCCGGTTGGAAATTCCTATGGATCTTTTTGAACTCACCAAGAGCCTGGTCAATATGGCCTCCGTCACCGGTCATGAGAAGGCGTGCGCGGAATTTGTAAAGGAATACCTCGTCCAACTGGGTTTTCAGGCCGAACTGATGCCCGTGTCACGCGACCGTTCAAACGTGTTGGCCACTTGGGGAAGGCCGGATGTCGTGCTGAGCACGCACATGGATACCGTGCCGCCCTTTTTCCCGGCGCACGAGGATGCAGACCACATTTACGGCCGCGGTTCCTGTGACGCCAAGGGGATTCTGGCCACGCAGGTGGCGGCCGCGGAACGTCTCAAAAAAGATGGCGTGCAAGATTTCGCCCTGCTTTTCCTGGTGGGGGAAGAAACGGTCAGCGATGGCGCGCGCGAAGCCAATCTGCACCCGCGTGGTTCGCGTTACATCATCAATGGCGAGCCGACAGAAAACAAACTGGTGACTGGCTGCAAAGGAAATTTGCGGATTGATGTTCGCGCCCGCGGCAAGATGGCGCATTCCGCTTATCCGCACCTGGGTGTGAATGCCATTGACAAGCTGTTGGACGTGCTCGCGGATCTTCGGAAGATTCCCCTTCCGGTCAGCCCGGAACTGGGACCCTCCACCATGAATATCGGGATGATCACCGGCGGGCGCGCGGCCAATGTGGTGCCCGACCAAGCCGTGGCGCAAATCCTGATCCGCATCGTGGAGGATGCCGAACCGCTGCGGCAGAAGATTGCGGAACTCAACGCCGGCCGCTGCGACCTTGAATTTGTACGCGATACGCCTTTGCTCATGATGGAGAAGCTTGACGGCTACGAAACGGATGTCGTTGCGTTTACCACGGACTTGCCGTCGCTAACCAATTGGGGACGACCCTTGCTGCTTGGTCCGGGTTCCATCAGCATGGCGCACACGGAGCATGAGTGCGTGCGCAAGGCGGATCTGGAGACCGCGGCCGATCTCTATTACCGGTTGGTGCAGGACCTGAAAAGCAGAGCTTAGGGGCTAGGGATTGGGGATCCGGGTGAGTCTTCGAGCGCCAATCGCCGGCCCCTAATCCCCCGTCCCCGATCCCTAGTCTCTGTTTATGAGAAAGGAGATGGTGGAATTACTCCACCGCAATCGTTGATGAAGAAATTGGAAGTTGGCATTTTGGGAGCTACAGGAATGGTCGGGCAGCGCTTTGTGAGCCTGCTCGAGCATCACCCGTGGTTCGAGATTAAATGGCTCGCCGCCTCCGAGAGGTCGGCAGGAAAAACCTACCGCGAGGCCTGCAACTGGCGCTTGCGCGATCCCCTGCCCAAGAGCGCGTGGGACCTCCCCGTGCACGAGTGCAAGCCGGGAGGCGCTCCGCAACTGCTTTTCTCTTCACTCGATTCCAAAGTAGCAGGAGAGGTGGAAAAGGAATTTGCTCACGCCGGCCACGTGGTGGTTTCAAACTCCTCAAACTTCCGCATGGAGCAAGACGTTCCGCTGCTGATTCCGGACGTTAACCCGGACCACCTGGCGCTGGTCAGCGCGCAGCGGAAGCAACGCAAATGGAAGGGCATGATCGTGACCAACCCCAACTGCACAACGGTGGGATTGGTGATGTCGCTCGCACCGCTGCAAAATGCATTTGGACTCGACAAGGTCCTCATGACCAGCATGCAGGCGGTTTCCGGCGCCGGCTATCCGGGGATCCCTACTCTCGACATCCTCGGCAACGTGGTCCCCTTCATCGGCGGCGAAGAAGAGAAGGTGGAACGCGAAACGCGCAAGCTTTTGGGCAAACTGGTGGATGGCCACGTCGAGATGGGCGAGTTTATTGTAAGCGCTCATTGCAACCGAGTGATGGTGGAAGATGGCCATACGGAGACCATTTCCGTGTCGCTGAAAACCAAGGCTACGACCGCCGACATCGTGGAGGCTTGGCGCGCCTATCGCTCCCTGCCCCAGGAGCGCGGCTTGCCTTCCGCCCCAAAGCATCCCATTATTGTGCGTGAGGAGCGGGACCGGCCGCAGCCGAAATTCGACTTGAACGCCGAGAACGGCATGGCAACCACCGTAGGCCGCCTGCGCGAATGCGCCGTCCTGCAATTCAAATACGTCGCGCTGAGCCACAATACCATCCGCGGAGCCGCCGGCGCGGCGCTGCTCAACGCGGAATTGATGAGGTCGGAAGGGTATTTGGATTGATGATCAACCTCGCCCTGCTCGGTTACGGAAAAATGGGGAAGACGCTGGCGCAACTGGCGCCGCAGCGCGGCTTTGAAGTGCGTCTGGTGATGGATATTGACGTCAATGCGCAAAGCCGCGGCATCACGCGTGAGAAGTTCAAGGGTATCGACGTTTGCGTGGACTTCACCACGCCTGACGCCGTAGTGGAAAACGTTCACCGCGTGGCGGCGTTGGGAGTAAATTTAGTGGTCGGGACCACCGGTTGGCAAAAGCACCAAACGGAGGTCCGCAAAGTGATCGAGCAGGCGGGCGTCGGCATGGTTTACGCCGCGAACTTTTCCATTGGTGTGAACCTGTTCTACCGGCTGGCGCGCGCGGCGGCGGAAATCTTTGCGCCCTTCCCCATGTACGATCCTTTTATCACCGAGTTCCATCACAAAATGAAGAAGGATGCGCCGTCGGGGACCGCGCACGAAATCTCCCGGCAGATTCAACCCTACCTGGTGGATCGCGATATCCCCGTGGCCAGCGTGCGCGCGGGCTACATCCCCGGGACGCACGAGTTGGGGTTTGATTCGGAGGCAGATACCGTGGTTTTGAGCCACACGGCGCGCGGCCGGCAAGGCTTCGCGGAAGGGGCGCTGTATGCCGCCCGCTGGATAGTTGGCAAAAAGGGCTTTTACAGTTTCGCGGAAGTGTTGGAACTGAGGGCCGGGAGCTAGGCACGATAAGCAAGTGACATGTGACGAGTGACAGGAAAGACACCTGCTGGTCACTTGCCACTCGCCGCCAGTCACTGTTTTTGGAGGTCCCATGAGCCTGGAAATTCGCGGTTGCGGCACGGCGCTTGTCACCCCCTTCCGGAAAGACGGGTCCGTAGATGAAGCGGCGTTGCGGCGGTTGGTGCAATTCCAGATTCGCGAAGGGATTGATTTCCTTGTCCCTTGCGGCACCACCGGCGAAACCCCCACGCTCGAGCACGGCGAATACCTGGGGGTGATTCGTGTCGTCATGGAAGAAGCGGGTGGAAAAGTTCCCATCATCGTGGGAGTGGGCGGCAACAACACGAAGAAAGTTTGCGAGTTGGCCGCCGAAGTCGAGGGATTAGGCGTGCAAGGCATCCTATCCGTCGCGCCCTATTACAACAAACCGACGCAAGAGGGCCTTTACCAGCACTTCCAGGCGATTGCGGAAGCCACTGACTTGCCTGTGATCCTTTACAATGTGCCGGGTCGCACATCGTCGAACGTCGAACCCCCCACGGTGGGGCGGCTTTCGCAGATTCCCAACATCATCGCCATCAAGGAAGCTTCCGGAAGCATCGTGCAGCAGATGGAAGTACTGAATGCCGTCCAACCGGGCTTTCGAGTTCTGTCCGGCGACGACACTTTCACTTTCCCACTCATGGCGCTTGGTGGGGAAGGCGTCATCTGTACGACTTCAAACCAGATCCCGGCGCAGATGACCAAACTCACGCATTTGCTTCTTGACGGCAAGTACGCCGAGGCGCGCAAACTCCACTTTCAACTCCTGCCGCTCATGCAGGCGAACTTTCTGGAGACCAACCCCAGTCCCGTCAAAGCCGGTCTCGCCATGATGGGCATGATCGAAGAGGTCTATCGCCTGCCCATGGTCCCCATGAAACCGGAAAACCGCGCCAAACTCGAAAAGG
>Ga0335085_10013469_pt1 | contig 11990 bp, 8 predicted proteins | sample Lox_Sample_45_FD_206712 | JGI IMG/M metagenome (GOLD analysis project Ga0335085, IMG submission 206712) | Soil microbial communities from Loxahatchee National Wildlife Refuge, Florida, United States - Lox_Sample_4.5 | ecosystem: Environmental > Terrestrial > Soil > Wetlands | place: USA: Florida...
AGCTTGGAAATGTCTTCCAGCAAGCGGGTTCTTTCGCCTTCCAGGGCAGGCAGGGTTTGAGGCATAGCCACCTCCTCTATCTGCAAGTATACACTACGCACAGATAAAGGCCACAAAAAAAAGAAACACCAAAAAGCCCACGTCTATGTCGCGCACCCAGACGTGGATGAACAGTTGCATTCAGGATACTGTTCGTGATACGAACTTCGCTCTGGGCGCTGCAAACGCTTTCCAGATTCCAAACTGCGCTCAAGCGGAGGGACTATGGCTCGCATTTCCAGAAGGCGGTTTACCAAGCAAGCGGGGATGGCCGGTTTTGGATTGGCAACAGGCTTATTGCTCGACAGGACGCCGAGAGCCCAACAGGCATCCTCGACCACGACGCGCGTCGTAATTGACCCCTCGCGCCAAGTCTCGGTGCTTGACCCTCACATCTTCGGATCTTTCCTCGAACAACTGGGGCGCGCCATTTACACGGGCATCTATGACCCAGGTTCAAAGTTGGCCGACGCGAATGGATTTCGCACCGATGTGCTGGAAGAGATTCGCGGGTTAGGTGTTCCCATCATCCGCTGGCCGGGCGGAAACTTCGTCTCCGGCTACCATTGGCTGGATGGGGTGGGTCCGAAGAAGGACCGGCCGCGCGTACTCGACCGCGCCTGGAACACGCTCGAAACCAACCAGTTTGGCACCAATGAATTTATGACCTGGTGCAAACTGGCCGGCACGGAACCGCTGATGGGGCTTAACTTCGGGACGGGTTCGGCTGAGATGGCGGCAGCGCTGGTGGAATACTGCAACGTTGACCAGGGAACGCGTTGGAGTGACTTGCGCCGCCAGCACGGGTACGAGGCGCCGCACAATGTGAAGTATTGGTGCCTGGGCAATGAAATGGATGGCCCTTGGCAGATCGGCCATATGTCGGCCCACGAATACGGCGAGAAGGCGGCTGACGCCGCGCGACAAATGCGCGTCATCGATCCTTCCCTGAAGCTCATTGCCTGTGGGTCGAGTGGCCCCTTCATGCCGACTTACCTCGAATGGGATCGACAGGTGCTTGAGGAGTGCTACAACGAGGTGGACGGGATTTCCCTGCACCGATACTTCGGCAACTCGGAAGAAACAGGCGGGGACAGCTCCAAGTACCTGGCGCTGAATCTGGCCATGGACCGCCAAATCGAACAGATCATTGATGTGGCCGACATGGTGGGAGGTGTTAAGAGGTCCAACAAACGTCTCTGGCTTTCATTTGATGAATGGAACGTCTGGTATCGCGCCCGCAGCGGGGACGCCTCAAACGGGCACCGGAAAGAAGCCCCGCACCTGCTGGAAGAGGTCTACAACCTGGAGGATGCGCTGCTCGTTGGGGGGCTTGTCAATTCCCTGCTCCGCCATGCCGACCGGGTAAAGGTGGCTTGCCTGGCTCAACTGGTGAACGTGATCGCGCCGCTGATGACGAATGAGAACGGCGTGCTGCGCCAGACCATCTATTATCCCTATTCCTGGGCCCTGCATTACGCCCGTGGCAGCGTGCTGAGCTTGGTACCGGAAGGACCCACCTACGAAGTTGCCCACCTCGGCCGGCCCATCGAAGCGGGCGGCACAACCATGGCCGGGTTCGGGCAAGTACCCTACCTGGACGTGGCCGCCACATTCGATGCGGCCGCCAAGACGGCGACCCTGCTGGTGCTGAACCGGGATTTGGAGAAATCTCGCGAATTGCAGGTGGAGTGGCGCGAGATCACTCCAACCCAGGTCGTGAATTCTCAGGTGATCACCGGCCCTGACCTGAAAGCTACCAACACTTTCGACGATCCAAAGCACGTCATCCCGCAGACGCTTGAGAAGCCCGCCGCGGGGGCGAAAATGACGTTGCAGTTACCAGCCCACTCCTACACACTGCTTACCGTGGCGGTGTAAGAAGACTGTCTGAACGTGTCCGCTCGGCTGGGAGCGCGGGCGTCCCGCCCGCTTTCGTCCCAAGGCGTAGCTCGAGGATGAAGTGGCGGGCGAAACGCGCGCGCCCCCAAGCCGCGCAAAGATCAACAATTCTGGTCACCAACTTAACTGCACCAGCGACACTGCCTGACGGGGCAAATCGAACCTGAGGTCAACGCTGCCATTCTTGTTCCAGGCCCATCGCGGCGAGTCCAGCAGTTCAAGTTGGCCCGCTGCTTCGAGTTGTGCGTATTGTTGTGGCGTCGGATTCTGGGGAGCGCCCATGCGCTGCCAGAGCGTGTACGCATTGCTGTGGTCCTGGTCGATACGGTAGTGGCGCAGCAGAAGGCGCGGCACGCCATCAGGGACGCCGTTCACGGTGAGTTTCACGGTCGCTTCCGGAGCCGGCGAATCGTCGTCGTGATAGTTCCACACCAGCACGTCGATCTCCCGATCTGATCGAGACGCCAAGGCATCAACGTCAGGTGCGTCCCGCACTCCCCGCTGCAGAATTTGGTCCAGCGAAACGGCGCCGGTGCTGTTTACCTGCACGCGGTCGCCTTGCATCATCCCCACCATGCGGAAAAGGTTTAGCACCGGCTTGTCGATGCCGTTGGTGGCGAGCGTGCGTAGCCCGTCGAAGTAAGGTTGACCCTCAAACTCAAACGCCCAGGTCAGCATGCCTTCGAGGTTGGCGTGGTAGCGATCTGCGAGCTTCAAGATGTTGATAAGAGCGGCGGCCGTGTAAGTGGGATAGAGAGTCCCGTTGCGATAAGCGTTGTGCGGATAGAGGCGCGCCGAGCAGGCGGCGCAGCCTTCAGGATCACACTCGCTCAGAATCACCGGCAGCTTTTTAAACTGCGGAATCGCCGTTACGATTTCGAGTCCCTTCGCGACATCATTCAGGTTTCGGGAGAGGCCCATCCGCACATGGCCCTCCACGATTTCGGGCGCACCTTTCGCGTGATAGCTGATGAAATCGAGAGGAGCGCCCACCTTACCGGTGGCGTAATTCGTGCCGCGCGCGCAGTGTTCGAGAAATTGCTGCAGGAAAGCGGCGGCCTTGGGATTGCCCGGTCCGGTGCTGGCCGGCCCCCCAACCCTCGCAGTAGGCAACACCCGCTTCACTCCTTCAGCAGCGTAGTCATAGAGTTTGTCGTATTCCTCGGGCGTCCCGCGCCAATAAGAAATGTCTGGCTCGTTCCAAACTTCCCAATACCAGGATTCAACCTCACCCTTTCCATATCGCGCGATCGAGTGCCGCACCCATTCCGAAATCAGTTCCGACCACTCCCCGTAGTCTTTCGGCGGGTAGGACCATCCGACTCCATCATCAGGTTTCGGCCAGTGCCGGACATAAGGTTCCGGCTTCACAGAGAGGGCTTCGGGCATGAATCCGATCTCGACGAAGGGCTTGGCTCCTGCCTGGACATAAGTACCGAAGATTCGGTCGATGATGCGCCAGTCGTAGACCGGTTTGCCGGAGGCGTCCTCGGTGTAAGCATTGGTGGAGCCCCATTTCATGGCAGGAGTTCCGTCGCCCGTACAGAGGAGATGATGAACCCGAATGTACACCGGCCTCTGACTTAGAGCTGAAAGCTCACCGACGAGCTTTCGACCGTTGTTGGCATAGGTGTAGTTGGGTTCGTCGTAGCCGAAGTACGTCCAGATGGGCTTCAGGGTTCCTTGTCGCACCGTCGAATCAACACGGATCTCAACCGGTTCCTGCCCTGCCTGGCCGCGCGGCTGGAGAGCGAGCACGAGTAACACTCCCAGAGCCGTTGCCTTAGCGATCGTCATGAGCCTCCCTTGATTCGCTTTGTTGTGTAAGGCGGCCCATGGTACTACCTGTGATCCCATCACGGCAACACAGAGCCAGCAGCGCACCGATAAGCAGATTCAGCGCCTGGGCCGCTTTGTCCGTAGCATCGTGATCGATCACGAGTCCGGGCTTGGTGAAACTGGAAGGGCGCCGCGAGGGCGGCAAGCAAGAATGACACGGCGCCCAAAATCAGACCCCTAACTCGCCGTCCTGAACCCTCTGGCGGTCCGAATCGCAAAAGTGTGTAGCTTTTACCCACGATGCCGTTCCGTCCGTCAGTCCACCCCAATTCTCCACAGGGTAACCTGAAGAAAACACGCCTCGGAATATTGTGTCCGGGGCTTCCCACCACTACCCACTTTCCCAGTTCAGACCGGTATAAGTGATAATGATGGCGAGACTAGGCCCCGTTTAGCCTGTGAGGTTCTACGTGCGACAAACCGCCGTTTCAAATCCCTGCTGGCGAGGCTTCATTCTGAGCTTTGGGCGGCTTCCCAGCCTCCCCCCCCCACCCCCCATATTGTTGTGAAAACGAACCCAAAACTGTAACACAATGATATATTTAATGTTATACAAATATCAAGGGACTTTTCCACAGGTGAGTTGAAAAAACGAACCCAAACATGTAAATGACACATGCCAGAGGGAATAGGAGGAAAAAACGACCCAAAAGACGTCCACAAAACGAACCTAAACGAACCCAAGTTTACTTCGCGAGTTGCAATGCAAGTCTTTTAGAATCAGTAAGTGCTTTTTTGGACGCGCAGAGCGAACCCAAGCGCAGTAGGAGCGTAGCCGCAGGGTCGCAGCGCGTCATGAGGCACATTTGGAGTCGCAATTATTCTACTCCACAGGTGGCGGGCGCAGGATGGAGGCAGCTCGAGTCACCACTGGGAAAAGCTGCTTGGAAAGCAAGGGTAGCTACGCGGAGATATGCGGCGAAAGCCCCGCTTGAAGATGCAGCTCGGCCTCGAGGTGAAATCCAACTGAATACCTCTCATCGATCCAATGCAGTAGAATATCCTCGCGCGACCGGCTTACGGCGCGGTTGGGAGGAGGTAATAATGGAGGGCGGATTGGCGCGAATTCCCACGGCGGCGCATCTGAAGCTCGCCGCGTCTCTAATCGCCGCCGCGCTCCTGGCAGCGCCGGGACTCTGCCAAAGGCCCGATAGCACGATTGCAGGACAGGTTCGCGTGACCACGGGCGGAAGTCTCCCCTTCGGTATCGTCGTAAAGCTGGAGGTCGCGGAGAACGTGGTCGCCGCACAGCAGATGGTAGGGGAAACGGGAAAATTTGAATTCCATGATTTGAAGGAAACTCACTATCAGATTATCGTTACCGCCGAGGGGTATCAGCCCGCAACCGCCCAAGTGGACATGGCGTATTATGCGAGCAGATTTCCGACCATCTACTTAACGCCGTTGGGCGCGAAAAAGACTCCTCCACCTCCTTCGGCCAACACCACCGATCTGGCGGCGCCCAAAAAGGCTCGTAAAGAATACGAGATGGGACACGAAGCTCTGCAAGCAAAGGACCTAGTGGACGCGCGCAAACACTTGGAAACGGCGATCACAGCGGACCCGTGCTACGCGCGTGCGCTGACTGAGCTGGGAGTGGTTCTCACCCTGCAAGGGGACCTGCCCTCGGCGGAAAGATCGTTCCAAGAGTCGATTCACTGCGACGGGGAGTTTTTGGAAGCCTACCTTCAGATGGGAATCCTTCTGGACATGGAGAAAAAGTATTCGGAAGGTGAATCCGTTCTGCAACAGGCGCTGCGCGTGGCGCCCAGCGACTGGCAACCCCACTATCGGCTAGGCGCCGTGCAGCAGCACTCCGGCAAGTACAAGGAAGCCACCGACGAGTATTTGAAAGCCGAGTCCCTGAGCGGCGCCGTGCCCGTGGAAGTTCATCTCCGGCTGGCCGATGCCTATCTGAAGCAGCAGGAGTACGACCAGGCTTATAGCGAAATGCAGACCTATCTCAAAATCGCGCCCGACGGGCCGCTGGCGAACCAGACCCGGACGTTGCTTCCAGAGGTGGATTCAATGCGCAAGTCGAATTCACAGGCAACGACGGGTCCGCCTTAGCGTGGAGATCGCTACCGCAAATATAAAACACTGGGACGTGCGGCACTCAGCGAGTCGCGGCAGCGACTGTTGATCGATAGGCGGTCGGGATTGTAATGAACCCTTTGATCTTTGCTCTCTGTATTCTTTTTGCATTTGGAAGCGTGACCGCGCAGACGCCCGCCTGGCGGCCATCGCCTGGCCTTACGCAAGTGCCGATATGGCCTGGTGCGGCGCCTGATGCGCAGCCCGTTGCTGCGCCGGAGGCCGCGGGAACGGAGAATAAGTCGCTGGTTGCCGGCCGTCCGTGGACTTACGTGTCTAACGTCTCGCGGCCTACGATGACGGTCTTTCCAGCGAAGGGAGCAAATACGGGCGCTGCCGTCGTGGTGTTTCCTGGCGGCGGCTTTCAGATTCTGGCCATCGATCTGGAAGGCACAGAGGTCTGCGATTGGCTGGCGTCGAAGGGCATCACGTGCGTGCTGCTGAAGTACCGCGTGCCCGACTCCGGGCCGCATGGGGATGAGAAATGTAAGTGCCAAGTCAATCCCAAGGCGCCGACAGCGTTGGAAGATGCGCAGAGGACTATGGGATTGGTGCGGTTTCACGCTGCCGAGTGGCACGTCGATCCGCACAAGATTGGAGTGCTTGGGTTTTCGGCAGGGGGTTACCTGGTGGCAGCCATCAGCACGCATTTCAACGAGCGTTTGTACCCCGCTGTGGACGCGGCCGACAAAGAAAGCTGCCGCCCGGATTTTGCGGTGGCTCTTTATCCGGGCCATCTGTGTGAATGGCCTGGGCATCCCTGTTCGAATCGAAGTTTTGACTTGAATCCGCGCATTCAAGTCACCCGTGAGACGCCGCCGACGTTTCTACTGCAGAACGAGGATGACCACGTGGACAATGTGAACGACGCGCTGGTCTACTACATTGCGTTAAAGAACGCGGGAGTTCCGGTGGAGATCCACTCCTACGCGCAGGGCGGCCATGCTTTTGGCCTGCGGCCCACCAAGCTTCCGGCCACGCACTGGCCTGGGCTGATGGAGACGTGGCTGAGATCGATCGAGATGATTCAGGAGTAGACAAACATGTGGCATAGGCTGGTAAGGCTGGCCTCATTCTTCGTCTTGGCCGTGGCGATTTTGCCGGGGCAGGAAGCGGCGCAGCATCCGCTGAGCGAAGATGAAGTCTATCGTTTGGTCAAACAGGAGAAGCAACACCCGGACGTCCTTGAGAAGACTTTGCATGACCAGGGTGTGGATTTCGACCTGGGCGCCGACACCGAAAAGAAGATGCGCAAAGCCGGCGCGAATGACGAAATTCTCGACGCCATCTGGGCGGCAGGCCCAACGATTCGGAACTTCAAGGGAGCGACCCTCACCAGTGCGACGGGTGCGCCTCTGACCTCCACTTACAAGGAAGCCCTAGGTTACAAGACCCTTGAGCAGGCTGCCGATCCGGACACCAAAATCCGCATGGCTATGGACTTCGCCCAGACCTTTCCCAAGAGCGAGCTCTTGTCTTACGTCTTCACGCAGGCGGCCACCGCCTTCCAGCAGAAAGGAGACTACCTGAACGCGGTAAAAACGGGCGAGAAAAGCCTGGAACTGGATCCCGATAATGTCTACAGCCTGCTCATCGTCGCCACGACTCTATCCGAGCCCAGCATGGTAAGCAAGGCCTCCGACAGCGCGAAGGCGCTGCAGGAGGCGCAGACGGACGCCCAGCGGGCGCTCGACCTGCTGCCCAAGCTCGCGACCCGGCCCAACGAGACACCAGACCAGTTTGCGGTGCGAAAGGCCGGTATCGAATCCACCGCGCATGCGGCTCTCGGCTCGGTCGCGATGCAGCAAGAGAAGCCGGACCAAGCCATTGAAGAATTCAAGAAAGCCATTTCACTTGCCCAGCCACCCAAGGCTTCGCTTTATTTTCGCCTCGGAGAAGTATATTCCAACATCGGAAAAAAGCAGGACGCAATGGAAGCCTTTTCGAAGGCGGCGGAATTGGGCAAGGGGACAGTTATTGAGACATACGCCAATCAAAGCATGAAAGAACTCCAGCAGAAGTGAGGCTGGCTGGTGAAGGCGTAAGACGTGAGGAGCCAGAAGCCCGTCCGCACGCATGTTGACTCTCAGCACCGCCAAGCGAATACTGCCCTGGTGAAGTCCAAGGCACTTGCGATCCTAATTGGGCTGGCAACGACTGCCCTCGCAGTTGGCGCTGCGCAACTTCCGGGTGCCAGGTCACCTCAATCGTCAGAACCACCCGTTCGGGTGAGCCGCCAGGAACTCGAAGTCTACAGCCGTGTCCGGAGCCTTGTGGATTGGACGCCCGAAGAGATCAAGCAGTCTCCCTTCTTGTACAAACTGCGAGCCGCTGGGAACGACGACACGCTGCCGGGGATTCTGAAGCGCGTGGGGGAACGGGCGGCCGCCATGATCGCCGAGTTCCGAAACATCGCCTGCGACGAACGCGTGTACTCGGAATGGAACGTTGGGAGTCCCATCGCGACTTGGCGAGAGATGGGTCCTAACGAATCAACCTACCATTTTCTTTACATTATTATTCCCAGGCCGGCCGGTGATCCTCGGATGTTTACCGAATATCGGACCGATCCGCGGGGGAATCCCATTGATTTGGCGCGCCAGACTGACCTTCAACTGATCACCACCAACTTCACGGGCAGTTGGGCCTATTTCAACACTTCCAATCAAGTTGAGAGCCGCTTTCGATACTTTGGGGAGGAATCCATTCGGAAGCGGCTTTGCTACGTCGTAGGCTTCGCACAGACGCCTGACATCAGCAGAAACTTCACCACTTTTGAGGTTGGCAGTCGTACCGCGGCGATTCTTGTGCAGGGACTTGCCTGGATCGATGAAGAATCGTCTGAGATCGTGAGAATTGAAACCTGGCTTCTCGCTCCCCGAAAGGATATCGGACTTGAGAGCCAAAGCACTGCGGTGGACTACTTCCCCATTCTTCCTGGGGGTGTTGAGAATGTTCTCTGGCTGCCCAAAGAAGTTACGGTGCTGGTCCAATACAAGAACATGTTCGTCCGGAACACGCATCGCTACTCGGGATACAAGCTCTTCCAGACTCACTCCGTGATTACTCGATGACCGATAGAGTTGATGACGACTTGCGAAACAGAGTGGTGGGCAACGCCAGGGTGCCCTGCGGCTTCTAACCGTCGAGCGTGGACTGGCCGGATCACGTGACGCAAAGCACTAACAGGTAGCCACCCCATTCAGGTTGTACGCGCGCGTTTGCTCCGCCGTTTCAGTGGCAGCATGGATCTGCTCCGACTTCAAACTGCGTCGCGATCGCAACGACGGCGATCCGAACTGCACGCGGCCGGCGAGTGTATAATCAGACGACCTATGACGCTGGACAAGGTAGCACAGCGCGCTGGCGTGTCAACGGCGACGGTATCACGCGTCCTCAACAATCAAGGGACGGTCAAGGATTCCACGCGCAGGCGTGTGCTCAGCGCCGTTAAGACATTAAACTATTATCCTAATCTCCACGCCCGATCGCTGGCCGGCGGGAAAAGCAACACCATCGGGTTGATCGTCTCGAACCTCAGCAATCCCTTCTTTGTGGATGTCTTTCAGGCGATGGACGCGGCGGCGCGCGCCAGCGGTTACGATGTGCTGGTTGAGCACACGGATTATCAGGTGAGTCAACTCCGCGCCGGAGTGCGCTCTCTGCTGGGAAAGCGCGTCGCGGGACTCGCCGTCGTCGTGTCCGAGATGGAAGAGGACCTTCTTGCGGAAATTCAGGCCAGCGAGCGGCCGACTGTTTTCTACGACGTCGGCAAGCCCGCCGAGAACTTCACCAACATCCGCGTCCGTTATGAGCTTGGCACTCAGCGCGCCGTGCAGTATCTGTATTCACTGGGACACCGGCGCATGGCCTTTGTGGGCCATCACAGCGCCCTCAGCCCGCTCCACGTCCGGCGAGAGGCTTTTCTGGGAGCGGTAGGCACCTATGACGGCGCCGTTTCGTGGAAAGTCGCTTTGGGCCCAGACTCTCCCGCGGGAGGCGCGCAGGCCGTGCGTGAACTTCTGCTCTCGGGCTTCAAGCCATCGGCCGTCGTCTGCGTGAATGATTACATGGCCATCGGAGTGCTTCGGGAATTGCGGGCCCACAACTACTCGGTTCCGGCGGACATCTCCGTCACCGGATTCGATAACATCTCGCTTTCAGAGTTTACCCATCCCGCGCTGACCACGCTGAATATACCCCGGGAAGCGATTGGCCAGATGGCCGTGAAGGCTTTACTGCCCGATCAAGCCAGCGCCCCGATCCCTCCCGAAGTGCTGCTCGAACCTGAGTTGGTGCTGCGCGACTCAACTGGCCCCGCACCGCTTTCCTAACGTCATAATCACTCATCGTCGGACACTTCGAATAGTACGTTAGGACTCGTCTGCCGACGATCGCCTTTGCACCTCACTCAGCCAAAAGCGCACGAACAATCCAGCCTACGCGGAGAAGACAGCATTTAGTACACTAGGAAGCCGGGTGCATAAGCGGAAGGAGGACCATGAATCGTCGTCAATTCGTTTACACCACCGCCGGGGGCTTGGCTTGGCTGGCCCACGCTCAGTCCGAACAAGCCGCGGACCAGAAGAAGCTTCGGGTGGGTCTGATCGGCTGCGGCTGGTACGGCAAGACGGATCTGTTCCGCCTGATCCAGGTATCGCCGGTTGACGTGGTCTCGCTATGCGACGTGGATTCGCGCATGCTGGCCGAAGCGGCGGAGTTGACTTCGCAACGGCAGGCGTCGCACAAGAAACCGCGTACTTACGGCGATTACCGCAAGATGCTGGCGGAGAAAGATCTGGACATCGTGCTGGTGGGCACGCCGGACCACTGGCACGCGCTCGCCATGATCGAAGCCGTAAAGGCCGGGGCCGATGTCTACTGCCAGAAGCCGATCAGCGTGGACGTCATCGAAGGTCAGGCCATGCTGGCTGCCGCGCGCAAGCACAACCGCGTGGTGCAGGTAGGCTTGCAGCGGCGCAGCACGCCGCACTTGGTGGATGCGCGTGAAAAGGTGGTGCAGGCCGGAAAACTGGGCAAGGTGGGCCTGGTGGAGATTTACTGCTATTACCACATGCGCGCAACGAGCAATCCGCCGGACACGGCGCCGCCCCCAAACCTCGATTACGAGATGTGGACCGGCCCCGCGCCCATGCGGCCTTACAACGCGCTGGTGCATCCTCGGGGCTGGCGCGAATTTATGGAATACGGCAACGGCATCATGGGCGATATGGGCGTCCACATGCTCGACATGGTGCGCTGGATGATGAATCTCGGCTGGCCCAAACGGATCAGCTCGAGCGGCGGCATTCTGGTGCAGCACAGCGAGGCCAACATCACGGACACACAGCTTGCCACGTTCGACTATGACGACGTCAAGATCGTGTGGCAGCATCGCACCTGGGGCAACCCGCCCGACCCGAAATACCAGTGGGGCGCCACTCTCTATGGCGACAAGGGGACGCTCAAGGCCAGCGTCTACAGCTACGACTTTGAGCCCGCAGTCAAGGGCGAGTCGCCCATTCACCAGGACGTCACCTACGAACTGGAGCAGTATCCCGAAGATAAGACCGAGAAGGACCTGGAGACGCAATGTGCTCCGGCCATCCGGCACCACATGCAAAATTTTCTGGCAGCCATCGCCACCCGTGGCAGACCGGTGGCGGATATCGAACAGGGTTATATTTCGACGACCAGTTGCATTCTGGCCAATCTTTCGATGAAGACCGGGCGGACGCTGGCGTGGGACCCGCAGAAGGGGTGTGTGAGCGGCGACGGGGAGGCCAACCGGCTTCTGGCCCGACCGTATCGCAACCCGTGGGTGCATCCCATGCCCGAAAACGTGTAGACCCGGCCAAGCATTCGAAAGCCGTCGAGATTGGCTTAACATTAGTCCGTTATGGCGGAGAAAACGTGAACTTTGTTGACGCTTTTGTTGTCATTTTCGTTTCTCGTGTCGAGTAAGCATCATGCGGCTTTCAGGCCGACCCCTTCAAGGAGGTTGTCGAGAGCTTGGGTGACGGCGAGATAGAGTCTGTCCAGTTGGGCGATCTTGTCCCGGGGGAGCCGGGTGTCGGCGATGAAGGGTTTCAGCAGGCCGGCCGTCAGGGGCGCGT
>Ga0335085_10013470_pt1 | contig 11989 bp, 10 predicted proteins | sample Lox_Sample_45_FD_206712 | JGI IMG/M metagenome (GOLD analysis project Ga0335085, IMG submission 206712) | Soil microbial communities from Loxahatchee National Wildlife Refuge, Florida, United States - Lox_Sample_4.5 | ecosystem: Environmental > Terrestrial > Soil > Wetlands | place: USA...
AAAAGCGGCAGCGCACGACGCCAGCGTGCGGCACTCGGCGCGCAAGTCTGACTAGTCGCTGCTGCTCTTGCCGGGCGGCCAAAACAAGAAGACCACGAACCAAATCGGTATGATTACAATTGAGCCCAGCAGCACATTTGGCCAAGCCCAGGCGAGACCTTGCTTGGCATATTCCTCGAGGCGCTCGGTGGAGAGTCCGAACTCGCGCATCAACTGGTCGGCAGTGATGCCGAAGTGGGTCATGATAGTTCCCACCACCAGTGAGGCGACGGCAACACCTTGACTAGAGTGCGAAAGAGAGGATTCAGCATTCGCAGTCCATCACGCCGCTGGCCGGCGGGTGATTTGTCTCAAATGGAATGATAGTCGACGAGGCGCCCGGCGGCACGGCAAGAAGTTGCAGTTATTCCGGCTTTCCTGTCGACGGTTGCGAGGTCGACTGATCAGCGGCTGGAGTATTTCCGGTCACTGGCGCCCTGCCGGACAGACGTTCGATCGCCGAGCGAACCGAATCGCGGTCTCGGCGATCACGCACTGCATTGAGAAGCGGGGCGGCGGCGCCGGAACGGCGGATCAGCGCTTCGGGGTCGGGCAGCATGATCGGATCGTCCCAAGAACCCTGCACGATGAACGGCAGTTCGAAAGGAGCAGCGCCGGGTTTCGGGGGAGCGACCAGAGCGGCGGTACCCTTCAAATCGAGTTCGCGCGCGGGGATTGATGCTGAGCCGGCTAGCGCCAGAACGACTGCAGTGCCCTCGACCTTGACATCGTCAACTGTAACAGTGCCCTGCTTGATCTTCAGCGCGACCGTAATCTTGTCATAGGGCGTACGTCCGCTTCGGAATTCGCCGCCGCCAGACAATGGCCGCCGCTCCAACCGACGCAGTAATTGCTCGACATTAAGCCCGGCGAGCGCGCCATTTGATCCCGTCAAAATGGCAGTTCCGTTCAACGTATGCGTCAGTGCAAGGACGCTGTCCCCGGCACCCTCGACGGCAAATGCAATGCTGCCTTTCCCTTCGAGCCGGCGGAGGCCGAACAGCTGACCAAGGCAACTCTCCAAATCGACATCGGTAAATTGTAGCTGTGATTTGACGTCAACACCCTGGTCGAAGTTGGCAAGCGCCAGTGAGCCCTTGACGACACCGCCGTAAGCTTGCGCTTCGCCGATCGTCACCACCAGATGTCCACCGCGCAAGTTTGCAGCAATGGCCGTGCGTCCGACTTTGGCGTTGGATACGGCGACATTGGCCGCCGAAAGGCGCAGGTCGAGATCGAGCCCCGCGAGGCCATCAAGCGTGATGATGCCATTGTTCCATGCACGCTCGTTGGCGGCCAGCAGACGGACTGTCGAAACATAGGGCGTCAAGTCGAGCGTGTCGGCGGCAAGTGTACCTTGCAATGTCTGCCGCCCATCCGCAGCGAAGGTGAGTACGCCTTCGGCGCTGTTGCCATCGAGTTCAACATTGACGCTGGACAAGCTGATGGTGCCGCCCAGCACGTTGGTTCGCGCCTTGATCGCGAACCGGCCGAAACCGCCGCCGGGCAAGGGCCTCTGTCCGGCCCAAACTAACGTGTTGCGCAGGGAGGCGGCGTCGGCGGCGAGAGTACCTTCGATCTTTACGACAGGTTTGAAACTGACAGCACCTTCGAAAGCGGCTTTCATCGGCGCGCCCGAAACGCGCAGTTTCACCCCGCTGCGACTGCCGGCAAGCGCGGCGGGAAAATCGGCGAGCGTCATGCTCGCATCCATCGGCGCATCGTGCCAGATGAAGCGTCCGGTAGCACCGAAGCTTTTCGAAATCGACGGCCAAGCCAAAGAGAACTCTACGCCATACAATGTCTCAGTGAGTTTTCGCGCTTCATCGCGAATGACCACGGTTCCACCGTCGATGCGCATCTCGGAAAATGCCGCAAGGCGGTGCGTGTCTGTCTGGCTGCGCAGCAGCGCCTCGATAAGGCCAGACCAATTGGACTGGCCGTTCGGCTGCAATTCGATTGTGATGCTGGGATGATCAAGAGAAACATCGGCGATCTCGACGCGGCCAATAAGCAACGGGAAAAACCGCAACCGCGCAGTTAACCGCTCGGCGGTAAGTGCAGGCTGGTTGCCGTCGCCCAGCACCACATCACCGAAGCTGGCGCTGCCGGTCGGAAAAAGTGAAACGCTGGCCTTGCCGCGGAAAACCGGATCAAGCCCGGTGACCGCGTGTATTTCACTCATGACCTGTTGGCGTACCGCGTCGGCGGATATCAGGTACCCCGCCGTCGTAAGCACGGCCAACCCGCCTGCAATTAAGGCGAGCAAGATAAATCCCAGGCGTTTCAAGCCGGTGGCCGCAGTCAAAGGGAGGGTTCCGGTTGTTTCGGCGTCAAGGCCGGCGGACTATAGCATCGGTCGCGCTCGCGCCAACCTTGGAGGGGCTATGTGACCCTTTCAAGGCTGGGCCGCCGCGCCATAGAGCCGACTGAACATTAAACGACCCTGACCGTCCGCATTGGCGATTTCCGCGATCATTTTTTTTACGATTGCCTCGCCGAATGAGTCGAAATCCTTGGCTTCCAGCACAAAGCTGCCGGGCCCGCCGACTACATTGTCGCGGTAGTATTTCGCTAACCCGCCGGGAGGGTTTGTGTGCTCGGGATTCCACGGTAGCGGGGTTGCACTCAGGATCACCAACCCATTGATGCTGATACCCAATGCGAGCGCCTCGTCGCGCGCTTGTCCGACGTCCCGGCCGGCATTGTTGGTGCCATCACCGGAGACATCTACGGTGCGCCGGTCGGCGGTAAACGGGGCGCGAGCGAGCTGCGCCACCGCAGCATCGATGCCGCCGCTTATCGAGGTTCGATCGGCAAAAGAACGCGGCGATTCGAGCAGCCGGTCGCCGAATGCTTGGGCTGCGTTTGGCCCGTCGATCAACATCCAGTCGATCACGACCTTCTGGTTGCCCAGTCCCGACCACTCCAGAAACAGCACGCCGATTCGCTTGTGGCGGCCGGACTGAACCGCCTCGAGTACGCGAGGATTGGCCAGAGCGGCCGCGTAGCCCTCCCGCTGAAGCTGAAATTTCTGGCTATCGATGCTCCGGGAGACGTCGGCAGCCAGCACCAGGAGAAGGTCGACGGGCTCGGCCGCCCATATCGGCGAGATGCCGAACGTGGCGAACGCAATCACTAACGCCATAGATGCGCGGCGGAATACCTGGCCCATACGAAGAGCCTAACCGATTTTGGAATTATTTTGTAATTATTGCGCCAACACGCGAGTAATTGGAAAAGCAACCTCAACCAGTGTTCCATCGCCAACTTCGCTGACTATGTCGAAGCGAGCGTAATTGGCCTCGACCAGAGCTTTGGTGATAGGCAAGCCGAGGCCGGTTCCATTGGATCCCGATTGCATAGCAGCGGCGATTTGACCGAACGGCTCAAGCGCCGTCTGCAAATCCTTCTCGCTCATGCCACGGCCGGTATCGCGTACCCGCAGCACCACCTCCTGGTCATCGGTCAAGGCGGTCGAGACGATCACTTGGCCGCCGGCACCCGTGAATTTAATGGAGTTCGATAACAGATTTAGCGCTATCTGACGCATTGATCGCGCATCGGCGACAATCTGAGGCAAGTTCGCGGATAATGCCGTACGAATAATGACGCGCTCACGATTGGCTTGCTGCTGCATTATGGCAACGCATTGTTGAACGAGATCGTTGAGATTGACGTTCACGAAGGTGAGCTCAAGTTTCCCTGCTTCTATTTTTGACAGGTCGACCAGATCGTTGAGGAGCGAAATCAGATGTCCGCCGGATGCGTGGATGTCCTTGAGATATTGTCGATAGCGTTCATTGCCGACGGGACCGAAGCGTTCATCCATCATCACTTCGGAAAAACCGATGATAGCGTTAAGTGGCGTGCGGATTTCATGGCTGATCTTGGCGATAAATTCGGATTTCGCGATGGAGGCTTTCTCGGCCGCCTGCTTGGCGCTGGTTAGCTCCTCTGCCGAGCGCTTCCAAGCGGTGACGTCGCGCAGCACAGCACACAGCTTCTCACCATCCTCAATCCGGCCCATCGTGATATATAGCGGAACGAGGCCTCCTTTGCGTACGCAGCCGATCGCCTCGTACCCGGCATCGAGCATACCGGCGCCCGTGCCTCGCGCGAGTCGCTCGAGATGATCGATTGCGGCGCGTTGGCTTTCCGGCGCGAGCAGATCGCCGAACGAATATTTGGCAAAGTCAGCAGGTTCATAGCCGAACAGCGCCTCGGCACTCCGGTTGGCCGAAAGGATGTGACCGTTGCGATCAAGCACGAGGACTCCATCCGTGGCGGTGTCCAGAATCGCCTTGAGTTCCCGGTTTTCTCTTTCCACGAGACTTTGCGGAGCTTCTTCGGACTTCGCATCACTTGTCGATTGCGAATCGATCATCAGCACCAGCGCGTTCTCGTTATTCCAATTCATGCTGAACAGACGGCCTTCGACAGGTTTCTGAGTGCCGTTGACCGAGGCGATTTTGAGCAATTTTGCGCCGCTTCGAGCGTCCCGGGAGGAGGATTTATCCGTGCTCTCGATCAACAGGCTGTCGAGACCTCCGGCCTCGTTCAGCGCCTCCAACGTGGAATAACCCGCCCACGCAAGGAACGCCGAGTTTGCATAAAGCAAATTGTTTAGACGATAGACAAGGATGCCGGTCGGCAACCGATCAAGAATTGGTCGACTATCCTGCGCGTCTTGACGGGCCTTTGCCGGCTCCGGTGCCTGCTGGTCGGGAGTAGCAGGCGGCTCCGGAGCAAGATCATTAGAGGCGACCGTGCGACCTTTGCTTGATGATTTCTTCAGGCGTTCGCTGAGCTCCCGGGCAAGCTCCCGAAAAGCGCTGTTTTCGCGGGCATTGAGTTTCGGTTCTGATATCGGAGATTCCGGTGTCGATGTCGTGGGCAGGACCTTGGGTGCGGTTTTTGTTGCCAGAGGTGGAGGTGATGCCGACCCAGGTCGAATGCGGCGCCGCTGAATTTCCTCCAGGCGAACCGCATCGCGGCAAATGCCAAAGCCGCGAAAGCCTCTGAATTGGCGATCACGGTCGAATATAGGCAGCCCTGACATTTCGACTGCCAAACGCTCGTCGAAGTCGTCGAGTGGCCAAAACAAGACGATACCACTGAAGGTTTCCCGAGCTGCAAGCGCGTTTGCTATCTGGCTCTGCGGGTCAAGATTCAGGGCGTGGGCGATCTCGCTCCAATTGCGGCCGAGTGCACCGGCAGTCTTTTGTCCTAGGAGATCGGCAAATTCCCGGCTCGCGAGTGTGAAGCAGGTATCAACGTTCGTCTGCCAGACGAAACGGAAGGGGACATAGTGTGAATGCCCTTCCGATCCCGCCGGCTTTGCCATTTCTTGCGATTTGGACGCAGAACGTGCGCGTGGTTCGGCGCCTGACTTCGTCGCAGGTTTGGTGAAAACGACCAGCAGTCCAAAGGTCGGTCCCGCGCCAAGCTTGAGCATGGTGATGAGCCCCGCAGGGATCTTTCCCTCGGCGATACCGTTGAAGCTCGCTTCCCGGGCGAGTTTTTCCGCGCCAAGGGAGACCAAGTCACGCTTGTCGCCAATCAGCGCAGCTGCCGCGGGCGGCGCCTCAATTAGTTCGCCATCAGCGGTGAATATGACCGCAGGCTGCTGCACATCTTCGAGCAAACGGCGCGCGCGTTCCGGCAAGGCAAGATCTCGGCCGGCGCGCTCGGTCGACACAATAAGTACCGCCGTGCTGTTGTCCGCGAGCGTGATTCGCGAGCACAGGCATATCAACATCCCACCGATGCTGGCGCCAAACCCACGCAGCCGCTCAAGGCGCGGCACGCCTCCTTGGGGTAATGTTGCGGCCAGCCGTGAGATCTGTGCCGCCGCGGTGTGGCGCGGTCCGAAACGTAATGAGGCGACTGCCCCGGGCGAGGCGGCATCGAAAATCGCTGCGCCTGTCGGATTGGCCCACAAAATTGTCTCGGCGTCTGCACTCCAGAGCCAAACGGGAGCAGGATTGAGTGCATGCGCCGCCAATCGCGGATCACGCAGATAAACGGAGTGGAACCCGGGTTTCGTCATCGCGCTGTCGCAGAAAATACGGCTAATTAAACCTTAATACGGCTGACTGCGGGCGGCGTCCACGACGTGGCAATGCCTGTCCAATGGCAAGGCGCAATAACCTTAATGTAGCCGGGTTTCTGACCGGCGCATCTAACCCGTTGACCTAGATAGTGGTGAGGCCGCCGGTTGACGCTGGTGGGACATGCAGGAGGGACGTCATGGCGAATGACGATAGCACCCATTTTGATATTCCGGCCGATATGAGTGCGGAAAAGAGCGTCGAACACGACCAAGCCAAGGAATTGAGCAAACGTGTGACCCAGATGACTGGGCAAGTCACCCAGCACTGACGAGAGGCCGTTAGGGGGGTCTTCCGCTGGCGCGGTTGCCGAAAGGCCCTCTTGCGTTGCATTTGTGCAATGCAATATTTTTTGTTGCAATGCATCAAAACCGCGGGTACAAGCGTTCTACATAAAGCCCGTCAGCACACGCCAGGTGTGTGGCGGCTCCCGGAATAGCGCGGGCCGATTTGCCGAGGGAACCGGCTCGATCGCGATGAAAATGCCCTCCTGATCAAGGACGACTGCTATGCCCGAAACCACCACGTCGCCGACGCCAAAATCCAAGGCAAAGCCGGTCGCTATTAGCGCGCCCGCTTTCGAAACGCCGAAGTTCGAAATACCGAAATTTGAAATGCCGAAGTTCGAGGTACCGACCGCCTTCCGCGAATTTGCCGAAAAGGGCATTGCGCAGGCCAAGGAGAACTACGAGAAGGTCAAGAGCGCAGCTGAGCAGGCCACGGATGTGCTTGAGGACACCTATTCCAAGGCCTCCAAGGGATACGCGAGTTACGGTCTCAAGGTGATCGAAACCACCCGCGCAAACAGCGACGCTGCTTTCGATCTGATGAGCGAACTGATGAGCGCCAAGTCCTATTCGGAGGTGGTCGAGCTTTCCAGCGCCTTTATGCGCAAGCAATTTGACGCCTTGATCGCCCAGAGCAAGGAACTGTGCGAGCATGCGCAGAAAGTTGCGACCGAAACGGTCGAACCGCTCAAGGAAAGCATCAGCGGCACCTTCAGCAAGGCCGCCTGAGCCTCCCGCGTTAACGCTTCGAGATAATCGGTGTGAGGCCCGGACAGAAATGTCCGGGCTTTCGTTTGAGCGGATAAGTTGCGAATAGTCCCGCTTGCCAAAAGGCGAAGTGGCACCTAGGTTCCGCCCGCTTGGCTTGAGCATCGAAGCCGATCGCGTGTGCAGGCGTAGCTCAGTTGGTTAGAGCGCTGGTCTGTGGAACCAGAGGTCGGTGGTTCAAGTCCACCCGCCTGTACCACCTTCCGTCGTGAAATTGCTGAAAACAAAAACGCCGGCGTTTGTCGCCGGCGTTTTATTTTAGGGGGTTCCTCGCTCAGCGCCAGCTGTAGCGGCCGTTGTTGCGTGGCGGCGGTATGTTGCGTGGCGGATAGGGGCGGGGGCCGCCTTGCGGTCCGCCGAACATCCAATCGAAAAAGTTGCTGCCGCCGCCGTAGCTGTAACCGCTACCGCCGTACATGCCGACCGGCATGCGGACCGGCTTGGAGGAAGTGTTCGGCGCCCGCTCGACCGCGATGTCAGCAACCTTGCGCTCGTTGCTCTTGAGGATCGCGAACATCTTGGCATCGCGGCCATAGACATCCTCGCGCAACTGCAGCTTCCCGGCATCGTCTACAAACGCCGTCTGATACGTCAGATGGACCGGGATGAATGTTGGGAAGTTGATATTGATCTCGCTACCGCCGAACATCGATTCCAGCCGCGCCTCGGTGTAACGCTCTTTCGGGAGAACGAGCGACAGAAGCTTCTCGCCATAGGTGAGCGGGTTCTGGACCCGCATGCAGCCGTGGCTGAATGCACGCTTCTCCTTGGCGAACAGATATTTGTCTGGCGTATCGTGTTGATAGACCAGGAACTTGTTCGGGAAGTTGAAGCGAATACGGCCAAGCGCGTTCCCGGCTCCAGGCGGCTGTGAAATATGGATCGTCCCGTCAGCGTCTTGGGTCAGCTTGAGGCCGATACGGTCAAGCGCCTGCGGATCTTGCTCGAGTGCCGGAAGGTACTCTTTCTCGATAATTGACGGCGGTACGTTCCACGTCGGATTGACGGTGATGAATTTCATCTCCGCGCTGACCATTGGAGTCGCCAGGCCAGGTTTCCCGGCCACGATCTTGGTGTGCCAATACACCTTGTCGTTGTTGTAGAGCGTAAGGCTGTAGTCCGGCACATTTACGATCACGTGTGGGTTGCCGAGATTACGCGGCACCCAGCGCCAACGTTCCATATTCACGATAATCGTTTCGGTCGGATCGGCAGACGCACGCCGCGCCTCCCTGTGCTCTCCATTGAGCGCGCGCACGGTATTGGGGCCGAGATTGCCATCGACGCCAAGATCGTTTTCCGTCTGGAAAGTCTTCACTGCGTCGCGCACCGCATCATCATAGAGCGGATTTTCCTTGTCGCCCGCAATGTCGAGACGCTTGCGCAGTGCGACAACGCGCGCATCTTTTGTCCCCGGACGAAGAATCTTTCCGTCGGGAACGTTCACGCGCGGTTTTTCAGGTTTTTCTTCAGCCTTTGTATCGGCAGCGCGCGGCGCCTTGCGCAGTTCGGCGAGCTTGGCTTTCAATGCCTTGAACTCGGCTTGCGGCGGGTTGAAGCCATCAAGAGTTTTTGTGGCATCATTGCTGCTGGCAAGCTCGGCGAGCACATCCGCCGGCTCGGGCGCGATCAAATCATACTGAATGTCTGGACCGACGCGGGTGAAATGGATGCGCCCAATCTGGGCGTGACGCGCGAACGTGAGCGCAGAGGCGGTGAGCTTGAGTTCGGCTTCCGCCAGCGCTTCGGGCGTCGTCGCCGACTTGAAATCAGGCGTCGGGTAATCGTTTGGATCGAGACCGACAGCATCAGCCTGCGCCATATAGGCGATCGCTGCCTTGGCGCGGTCATTTCCGGCATTGTTGCTTACCCACAGCGGCGCGTAATTGTGAGCGCTGTAATACGCTTCGACCCCGGCGCGGTCAGCCTTGCGGTTGATCAAGCGGTCCAATTGTTTACCCGTGATCAGTTCGCGGACTTTGTCCGCAACCGGGTTATCGCTGCTGGTGGCCGTGGTCGATGCAGTCGCGGCTTTGGCCGGCTCGGCAGACGGAGTCGTTCCGGTCTGCTTGGGATCATCCTTTACGACAGTGGCTGGCGCGGCCTGTTTGGCCGGCGTCTCGATATCTTTGGCCGTTAGCGGCGGCGGCAGCGACGTATCCGGTACCGGGACCGACGCCAGCTGCGCCACAGCGCTGTGACTGGAAAGAGCGAGCACCAGCACAAGCGCTGTTGAAGCCAGTAGCCTGTCGAATCGAGTACTTTTCACCACGGTTCTCCTAAAAACTGTCAGAGGGCATGCGCGGCCCGATTTGTCCACCCCAATCTAACTGATAGCGCACACCCGGTTACGTTTTTCCCAATAGTTCGACGAGAACGGACTTCAACTGTGGCTATTTTGCACGAACAGCCCAATCGACGCGATTCTAAGCGATTTTATCTGAACAAGCAGGCGAAGCCTAAGGCAACGGACTGTAGGACGGACGGTTCCTCGAGATTTTCACCGGTTATACCCTGACTTTTACATAAGGCGCGTTTATGGCCGCCAAGCATGACATTGACGTGATGCCCTACAGGTACTCGCTTCCGCCCCCCTTGCGGCATTTTTGGCCTGCGGTAAGGTTGTCATAGACCGCAGGTCTCAAATGCGGTTGAAAGGAAGCGCCATGGCGTGGACGACCCCAATTCTCGTAGAGATTTGCGTTGGACTCGAGATTAACGGCTATCTGCCGGCCGAGTTCTGATTTCCTGATTGTTCTTATTATTGTTTGGCCCCATTAGATGGGGCGCCTTACCGCTATTGTCCTTGGTTCGGCGGCGGGGGGCGCTTTTCCGCAGTGGAATTGTCGGTGCCCGGTCTGCGCACTTGCATGGGCCGGCGATCCTCGAGTCAGACCGCGTACGCAAACCAGCATTGCGGTTTCTGCGGGCGATGGCCGCTGGACGTTGATCAACGCATCTCCCGATTTGTCTGCCCAGGTCCGGGCCGCAACTGCCCTTCACCCACGCGACTCGTTGCGTGGCAGTCCAATTGACGCCGTAATTCTCACAGGCGCGGAAATCGACCAGATTGCTGGGCTATTGTCCTTGCGTGAGGGCACTCCCTTTACGCTCTATGCGACGCCGGCCAGTCACGCGGCCATCGCGGCCAACGCTATGTTTGGAGCGATGACGTCAATGTCGCGGCGTGCGGTTAATCCCGGCGCGCGCTTTATGCTGGCCGGTGACATCGAGGTAACGTTGTTTATGGCGCCGGGCAAGCTGCCACTTTATCTCGAGGGCGAAGCCCCCGAGATCGATACCGAAAGTGCGGCCAATGTCGGAGTCGAGTTGTATCGTGAGGGAGCGCGAATGGTATTCGTGCCAGGAGCTGCGGCGGTAACCGATGCCATGCGCGAACGCTTCGCGCGAGCCAATGTTGTTTTGTTTGATGGCACGTTATTCGTGGATGACGAGATGATCCGTGCCGGTACCGGTGAGAAAACCGGGCGCCGTATGGGTCATATGCCAATCGACGGAGAGGATGGTTCGCTGCGCGCCCTCGACGGACTGTCGGCACGGCGTATTTTTATCCATATCAACAACACTAATCCAATCTTGATCGACGGTTCGGCCGAGCGACAAAAGATCGAAGCTGCAGGTTGGCGAGTGGCGGAAGATGGAATGGAGATCGTGCTGTGAAGTTGCTTTCTCCAGAAGAGCTCGAAGGCGCGCTGCGCGACATCGGCGCCAGGCGATACCATCGTCTGCATCCGTTTCATGTGTTGCTGCACGGCGGCAAATGCACAAAGGGCCAAGTGCAGGCCTGGGCGCTCAACCGTTACTATTATCAAGCGATGATCCCGATCAAGGACGCGACCTTGATTGCACGTTGCGAGGATTCAGGCGTGCGCCGCGAATGGCGATCGCGGCTTGTCGATCACGACGGAGAGCGCGAGGGTGACGGGGGTATCGCGCGCTGGCTCAAGCTCACCGATGGGCTCGGGCTCGATCGTGATTACGTCACTTCGCTGCAGGGACTTTTACCGGGCACACGTTTTGCGGTCGAAGCTTATGTGCGTTTTGTGCGTGAGAAGACCTTGCTCGAAGCGATCGCGTCTTCTCTGACCGAGATGTTTTCGCCGGTGATTATCAGCGAGCGCATGGCGGGAATGTTGGCGAACTATGACTTCGTTACGCGCGACACCCTAAGCTATTTCGACAAACGTCCGCCGCAAGCCGAGCGTGACGCCGATTTTGCGCTTAATTTCGTCAAGCGGAATGCAAGGACACCAGCGCAACAGCAGGCGGTACTCGCCGCGCTCGAATTCAAATGCAGCGTGCTGTGGGCGATGCTGGATGCGCTGTACTACGCCTATGTAGCACCCAAACAGGTACCACCGGGCGCATTCCTGCCGGAGGACTTTTGATGGCCCGGCCGGCAAATCAACTTTCTAACGATGCATGCCCGCGGCTGCCGAAAGGTGTGCGCTTGACACACAATGAAGCGCAGGGCGGGTGGGTGCTGCTTGCACCGGAACGTGTGTTCAAGGCCGATGCGATTACTGCTGAAATATTGAAGCGGTGCACCGGCGAAGCAACTCTCGGTGCAATTGTGGACGATTTGGCGAATACATTTGCCGCGCCGCGCGAACGAATACACGCTGATGTCGTGAACCTGCTGGGCGGGCTGGTAGAGAAGAAGCTGTTGGAGTTGGATTGAGCGATGCGTGCCGTTTTTGAACGGGGGAGTGATGCGCCGTGACGACGAACGGCGCCAGCTCGCCCGCGCCACTCGGTCTG
>Ga0335085_10013471_pt1 | contig 11989 bp, 12 predicted proteins | sample Lox_Sample_45_FD_206712 | JGI IMG/M metagenome (GOLD analysis project Ga0335085, IMG submission 206712) | Soil microbial communities from Loxahatchee National Wildlife Refuge, Florida, United States - Lox_Sample_4.5 | ecosystem: Environmental > Terrestrial > Soil > Wetlands | place: USA...
CCCGGATGAGCCACAGGACGCTGTTCACATGGGTGCTCAGGTTCTCGGCGTTGCCGTGCAGGACCAGGATGCTGCCGCGGGCGTTCGCCGCGGGAAAGAACCAGCCGTGGAGCGCCACGCCGTCCGATGCGAGGAACTCGATGTCGCGATGTGCGAAGAGCTTGACCGCAGGGCTTTCCTGCATCTGCCGGGAAGGATAGAAGAAGAGGCCGCTGCAGCCTGTGGCGCCCAGCAGAACGACAACGATTATCGAACGAACAAGTATTTTCATACGCAACAGGACAAGGGAACGCGGCAATATCGTCGCAAAATACGAGATTGTTTCGTCGCTCCGCTCCTCGCAATGGCGCAATATTTGGACCTCTTTGCGGCAATGGGTTGTTCTTTATCCCTTCTCGGTAGTGCTCCCGGCTGTCCTAATGCCGTGCACATCATTGGCGATAAAAAAGCCCCTTTGGGCGCTACCCAAAGGGGCTTGGATGTCATCCTCGATAGATCACTTTGCGATCTTCACGATATCGCCGCTCTGGAAGCCGGTCCCGGACGAAGGCGTTGCGATCGAGAGGTCCGCCTGGTCGCCGAGATCGTTCTTGGTCACCAGCGCCTGGCCGATCTTGGTCTCCGTCTGGCCCAGCTTCACCTTGGTCACCGGATCGATGATGGCCTTGCCGGCCCGGTACACATCGAGCGTGGTCCCCACCTGCAGACCTGATTTCTCGCCGGCGTTGATGTAGAGGTCCCTGCCTTCCACTTGCGCCACCCTGCCGGACCACTTCCGTTTGCCGAGCCCCTTCATCATATTGACCATGGCCTTGGTCAACGCATCGCGGAGCGCCCCGTCGCGGAGATCCGGGTCATAGCCGGCCTTCCCGCCTGCTCCCAAGACGGTGGTTACGCTCTTATCATAGATCCCCGCTCCGGAATCCGCCATCAACTGGACCCCCGTCGTCGTATCGACAATACGATAGTCCACGGTCACACGGGCGATCTGCTTCTTGCTCTTGCCGATGATGAAATCCTTCCCCTCTTCCGTCTCGGAATAGGCCGTGACCGCGCCCGTCACAATGGCGTTCAGACCCAGGATCTCGCCCATCTTTGCCGCCGTGTCAGGATTGACGGCGCCGGTCGCTCCCATGCGCTGCTGCTGCATGATGGACTCGGTGTCCTGCTGCGGGATCACGATGAACCGGTCCGTCTTCTGCAGGATGGTCCCCAGGATGTCCGCCGCCGCCTCGCCGATCCCCAGGACCTTCGAGGGGGTCTTGTTCTGGAAGTTCACCACGCCGACGCGGAGCTTCGGACCCTGGTACGCTTCAACGTCCGTCGTCGTCTTGGCCAGCTCCTTGGACGTGCCCGTCAACGTCGTGTCATCCTTTACCGCGCCGGACATGCTCGGTCCGCACCCCGTGGCCCAGACCAGGCCCGTTGCGAGCATCATGACCAGCATCAACCGTACGACTGCTTTCATACCAAACCTCCTTCTCTCCCGATCATAGTAGAAACGTTCCTGTCCTACTTTCCCTGCTGCTCAGCAGGCATCATGACCTCCATGAAGCTCTTCGCCTCGGTATAGCCCTGCGGGATCTCGAAGACCGACGCCGGCGACGACTTCAGCACGATCTTCTTGAGGTCCGTCGTCATCCTGAAGTCCTTGTTCTCCACCTCGCTCCGGATGGTCATGCCGCCCAGGTCCCGTGCGTTCCAGATGAAGCCCTCCTGCGACGTGCCGTCCTTGGTCGTGATGACGACCTTGTACTTGTCGCAGGGATGACCGTCGATCGTCTCGCTGCCGACCTTGGTCTTCTCGACCTGGGGCTTCTCGCCATGCGCTTCGGACTCCGTATGGACGATATATTTCTGGACAGTGGGATAGAGCGTATAGCCCGTCTTCCTGTCCCCGCGGTTCAAGACGGTCATCTTGCTCATGGGGGACTGCTCAGCGTTCTTGGCGCCCGACGCCGCCATCATCTGGGTCATGTCCATTTCCATCTTCATCTTGGAGCCGGTGATCCAGAGCGGCGCGTCGAAGACCCAGCTCTGGCTGTTCCCCTTGTTGAGGCTCACGGAGTGCACGACGGCGGTAAAGTCCTTCTTTCCTTCCCAGTCCATGTAGCCGAAGGACGGCGGTTCGGGCGCCTTGATCTCCGGCATGGCGATCGCGACCGGCGGCGCAACGGGCGCGCCCGAGCCGGGGCCCCAGGGCAGGTTCTCGGTGACCAGGCGGGCGAGCTCCTTCGACTCGTAGTCCAGATGGATCCCCACGGCCTGCGTGAGCAGTTTGGCCCCCAGACCCATGATGAACGAGTTCTTTGTGTTCTGGTTCGTGGTCGTGCTCGACAGAAGCACCCACGGCGCCTCCTTTTCCCGGGCATCGGAAAGACGTGAGCCGAGCCTCACGAGGCCGCTCCCCGTGCTGGCCGTGACCTGCTCGCTCTTCACCCCCAGTCCCCGCTGCCAGAAGACCTGACCCGTCGCGGTGTTCACGAGCCTGAACTTGCCGCGGACCATCCTTGCATTGTAGACGCCCGTGGTCACTTCATCAAAATCCATGAGCGTCCCGTAGAGGACGCCTTCGACGCCCAGCGTCTCGCCGAGCTTCTGGGGCGTGGTCAGATCGAGCTGGCCGCCCAGGTTGATCCCCATCTGGTCGCGCAGGATCTGGTCCGTTTCCTTCAGGTCCTGGACCACGTACGAGTGGTTCGTCAGTGCCTCGGCCATCTTCCGGCGGACCACATCGGGGCCGTCCACGTCGTTCGTATCGTTCTTCATGGGAAGGACCGCGACGCGTTTGAGCGGATTGTACGGGTCCGTGGGCAGCGGCGGATGGGGAAGGTGACAGCCGGCCGTCATCGCGACGACCGCGAGCAGCAGGAGCAGGGCCGACCATCGGTACCGTTTCTTCACCTTCGCCTCCTCAGGATCCTTCGCGGCCGGCGGTGCCGGACGGAAAGAACAACAGCGTTATCGTACCGTAAGATGCAGAACGTGTCAAGGTCGCACAGGAGAAGACGGGCTTGCAGAAGCGCTGCACCGCCGTCCTGCCCGCGGGGACAAAAAAAAGGGCCCGCCGGCGCGAGCCCTGTACGTCCCGATGCATTTCCCAGAAGACCGTTAGCAGTACCAGCCTTGCCGCCTTCTGCAGCGCGGGCAGGTCCTGTTCTTCACTTCAGAACCGGCACCCGACGACCAGATTGGCGATCCCGCCGCTTCCCTTGACCTTTCCATCGGCCCAATACCCGGGGAAGCTCCATATCTGGAACTCTCCGGTAAAAGATTGCACGCCCAGCTCAAGACCAAGCTGAAGACCGGGTTTGCCGAACGTATAGTAGCCGCCGAAGATCAGCTCCAGCGCGGCATAACCGTCGTCGTCAACGGAATAAGGCGCGTTGTGCGGCTTCCCTGCGCCGAGGTCAAGCTCGACCCTCCCCTCGAAATGAAGGTTCTCGTTCGACTTTATGCCAATGCCCGCCGTACCGCTCAGGCCGCCGGCATCGTACTCGATGGAGGTGGTCGGGAAGAGCAGAGGGTTCGTGTTCCCCTTGTGCGTCCGTCCGAAGATCCCCACGCCTCCGACAAAGGTCACTCCCGCGTCCTGCCTGTTGCTCAGAACGAGCTCGACCTGGAAATTCACTCCGCCGTCCTGGGATGCATCTGCGGTCGGCAGGTTCGGGAACTCCACCGTATCGATCCCGGCAGCGTTTCCGAGCTTGACGCGAACGTCAACGTTCATCTCGGCATATCCGCCTCCAGAGTATATTTGGCCCTCGACGCTCGACAGGTCTGACTATGACTATATACGGGCCGCAGCATGAGCGCAAGGGGAATGCCGGCGTATTTTTCCGGCGAAAGACAGCATGTCGGACTGATCCGGTTCCCCTGCTCGAACCGTTTGCATTCTCCCCTGCTCCGTGGTACCGTACCCCCCCATGAGCATCGAGGACATCCTCGGGAAGGAAGGCGCCGTGGCGCGCGCCATGGGAGGAGCCTGGGAGGAGCGGCCCCAGCAGCTCCAAATGGCCCATGCGGTCCGGAAGGCGCTCGCCGGCAGCAGCCATCTGATCGTCGAAGCGGGCACCGGCGTGGGTAAGAGCCTTGCCTACCTCGTGCCGCTCGTGCTCTGGGCGAGGGAGGAGGACTGCCGCGTCGTGGTGGCGACCTACACCAAGGCGCTCCAGCAGCAGATCGTCCGGAAGGACATCCCCTTCCTCAAGACCGTGCTGGGCGACTTCCGAGTGGCCCTCTGCGTGGGCGGCGAGAACTACCTCTGCCTCCGCCGCTTCGACCAGCTCCGCACCGGCGACCTCTACGAGCAATCGGAGGTCGACCCCCTGAACCGCCTCTTCGACTGGTCAACGCGGACCCGCACCGGCCTCCGGAGCGAGCTCCCCTTCGAGCCGACGCCGGGCCTCTGGGCCAAGTCCTGCCGCGAATCGGACCTCTGCTTCGGCAGGGACTGCAGCTACTATAAGGACTGCTTCTACCAGCGGGCGAAGCTGCTGGAGCAGCAGGCCCAGGTGCTCGTCGCGAACCATCACCTCTTCTTCGCCGACCTTGCCACGGGCGGCAACGTCCTGCCCCAGCACCGCGCCGTGGTCTTCGACGAGGCCCACCAGATCGAGGACGTGGCCACGGACTACCTGGGCGTCGAGGTATCGAACTACTCGGTCCGCTATCTGCTCGACAACCTGTTCTCCCAGCGGACGCGCAAAGGCCTCCTCACCCGGCTCCGCGTCCAGGGGCACGAGGCCCAGACCTGCCGGGACATCGTGGACAATCTCCGGCAGACCGCCGAGAACTTCTTCCTCAACCTCGCTGACGCGCTCCGCGCGGAGCCGGTGCTGCGTGTCCGGCGTGCCGGCATCGTGCCGGACATCCTGAGCGAGCCGCTCCTGATATTGAAGGATGCGCTCCTCCGGCTCACTGTCGAGACCCACGAGGAGGAGCAGGAAGTGAAGGTCTTCGCCGGACGGGCCGGGGGCATGGCGGCCTCGATCCGGCATAATCTCGAGCAGTCGCTCGACGGCTTCGTCTACTGGGCCGAGCGGGAGAACAAGCGCTACCGCCTCGTGGCATCGCCCATCGAGATCGCCGGGACGCTGCGGGAGCACCTCTTCGGAAGGATCGACAGTGCGGTCCTGACCTCGGCCACCCTTTCCGCGGCCGGGTCCTTCGAATATATAAAAGGAAGGATCGGGCTGGACGAGCCGGAGGAGCTGCTCCTCGATTCGCCCTTCGATTTCGAGAACCAGGCGCTGGTCTACATCGCGCCGGGTCTCGAGGACCCCCAGGCCGCCGGCTTCCAGGAGCACTTCGACAGCGAGCTCTCCGCGGTGCTCGCGGTGACCGGCGGACGGACGCTGGTGCTCTTCACGAGCTACGGCCAGCTCCGCAAATCTGCCGGGACGGTCCGGAGCGCCATGCCCGGCCTCACGGTCCTCTGCCAGGGCGAGATGCCGGCTTACCGGCTCGTGGAGGAGTTCAAGGAACAGAAGAACGCCGTGCTGATGGGGACCGCGTCCTTCTGGCAGGGCATTGACATCCCCGGCGAAGCGCTCCAGTGCGTTGTCATCGCCAAGCTTCCCTTTGCCGTGCCCGACGAGCCGCTCATCGAGGCGCGCATGGAGCGCCTGAAGAACCCCTTCTACGAGTATCAGGTGCCGCAGGCGACGCTCCTCTTCCGGCAAGGATTCGGACGGCTCATCAGGACGAAGACGGACCGGGGCGCCGTGGTCGTGCTCGATACGCGCATCGTGACGAAGAACTACGGCAGGTCGTTCCTGCGGTCCATACCGAAGTGCAGGATCACCGACCAGCGCGAGGAGTTCAGGAAGTTCTTCGAGACCTTGTGAAGGAACAGGCAGTACGCCCGTTGCACCGGGCAGGTCCTGCCGGTCCCGCAGTCCCGGACATCCTCTGCAGCACCGCGCAAAACAGCGAGGCCCCTTTCCCGATCCCCTGCCGCTACTTCCCCTTGTCCAGGCTCAGCGGCCCTGAGCCGAAATGCGTGATCAGGAGCGCCCCGCCCAGCATCGACAGGTTCTTCATGAACATGATCTCGTTCATCTGCGCCATGTTGGGGTCGGGCATGGCCCAGAAGTTGTGGATCATCACCGTCACCGGCACGAGGAACAGCACGATCAGCCAGCCGCCGTACTTCGCCTTATAGCCGAGCGCGATGCTGAAGCCCCCTGCCATGGCGATGATGCCCGCCAGCGGCACTGCCAGCGACACCAGCGGCACGCCCTTGCTCGCCGCGTAGGCGATGGTGTTCTCGGTGAAATGCGACGGCCCGGCCAACACGAAGATGGCGGCGAACAGGATCCTTCCCAGCAGGACTATATAGCTCATCGGTGGTCCCTCCTGGCTCTTTTGATCTCCACGGAAGCCGCCCCGCTCATGAGAACAAGTATAGACGCGAATTGCTGATTGTCAATCGCGCGTTCCTTTCTCCTTGAGTCCGCTTCCTGACTCGTGTAGAGTGGGGACTGCTGAAGGCCGCGTGACGAAGAAGGCAGGCATGGCACAGACCTGGCGGACACTCGAGACAGTTGAGACAAAGGACGGAGCACTGGAGCTCAGGCAGCGCGGCGAGCGCGACTTCCTGATCCTGCTGAACGGCCGCGTGCTGATGAACAGCGGCGCCAACCGGTCCGAGCGTACCCTCGGCGCAAATGCCTGCGCGCTCGTGGCTGACCGCTCCGCCCCCCGGGTGCTGATCGGCGGCCTCGGCATGGGGCTGACCCTTCGCGCAGCGCTCGATGCCCTGCCGCGCTCCGCCGAGGTCGTTGTCGCGGAGCTGAATCCCGTCGTGGTCAAATGGTGCCGGGGCCCCTTGGCGGCCCTCACCGGGAGGGCGGTCGACGATCCCCGCGTTTCTGTGGTCGTGACCGATGTGGCGGAGGTGATCGCGGCCGCTGCGAAGGAACGGAACCGCCGCTTCGACGCCATCATCATCGACCTTTACGAAGGGCCCGGAAGCGGCACGGATGCCGTCAGGGACCCCTTCTACGGCAGCTTGGCGCTCGCAAGGACGAAAGGAGCTCTCGCGACGGGCGGCCTGTTCGCGGTATGGGGTGAGAGCCCTGACGCGGCGTTCGAGAAGCGGCTCGCCGCCGCGGGCTTTCGCGTCGGCAGGCAGCGGCCGGGGCGGGGCGGGCTGCGGCATGTGGTCTACCAGGCGGTCCGGACGGCATCGGGCTAGGCGAGGCGCGGACGTGCAGCTACTTGCAGACCTTCTGTTCCTGCTGCAGCGGCAGGTTTTCCAGGATCGTTGCCCGCAGCGTAAGGATCACCTTGGGACGCTTCGGATCATTGCTCACGACCCCTACCGTCTCCGTCGTAGGGCCTTTCTTCCCGGTCGTCGACATCCTCGCGGTGATCGTTCCCTGCTCTCCGGGCTTCAGATGGCTCGAACTAGCCATCACGGCTGCGCATCCTCAGGACGTGTTCACGTCCTTGATGATCAGCTCATCGGTGCCGTCATTCGTGAACGTGAAGGGATGCTCGAGCGAAGCGCCCGGGAGCACGCTCCCAAAATCGTGCTGCTCCGCAGAGAACCGGATGGACGGCTCCGCCCAGGCGATCGCCGGCAGGAGCATGGCCAGCAGGACCCATAGTCGCGTCATGCCCCCAGTATACCACAGGCGGGCACTTCTCACCGTCCGGACCCGCCGGTCCGGAGAACATCTGCTAGAATTGAAGCAGCGAGATGAAAGGAGGGGACCATCATGAAGAGGCTTTTCGCAGGACTGCTGGCCGTGGTGCTCCTTGTTGCTTACGCGGCAGGGCCCGTCGCTGCCGGCGGCAGGACCCCTGACCAACTGGTGAAGGAAGCGAAGGCAGCGGTCAAGGAAGTGTCCATCCAGGACGTGAAGAAGATGATCGACGGGAAAGAGAACATCATCATCCTCGACGTGCGGGACAAGAACGAGCTCGAGGACGGCCGCATCCCCGGCGCGATCAACATCTCCCGCGGCATGCTGGAGTTCAAGGTCGGAATGACCATTCCTGACAGGAACGCAAAGATCGTCGTGTACTGCGGACTGGACCTCCGCAGCCCGCTCGCGGTCAGGACCCTGAACGAGATGGGATACGTGAACGCCGTCAACATGGCCGGCGGCCTGAAGGCCTGGACAGAAGCGGGCTATCCCCTGGTGAAGCAATAGTCCCCGGGGCCGGCCTCGGCCGGGTCACGGCCGCGGGAGAGCAAGACGGGTGATGACCGGGCCCTGTGTCCGCACAAAAAAGAACGGCCGCGAAGACATCCGTCTCCGCGGCCGTTCATGATGATCCGCTCTGCCGGCAGCCGTCAATTGCCCGAGGCCATCAAACGCTGCCGGTCCTGGAACAGCACATCACACTTGTTCACATACAATTTCAGCACGACGCCCTTGCCGAACCGCTCATGGACGACGCAGTCCCCTACCCGGTACTTTGCGTCCATCGTATAGGGCAGGGATTTCCCCCGCGATTCCGAGAGGGCGGTTTCCCACCGGCTCCCCGCCGCGGTCGCTCCGTCGGCCGCTTTTGCCCTGGGCGTACGGGTCTTGGGTGCGTCAGCAGGGTTCCGGAACTTGTGCGTGCTCCCGCAGGTCCTGCACTTCACCTTCACGACCTGTTCGCCGTCCATGGCCACGATCGTGTGATCAAGGTTGAGCTTGCATTTCGTGCACCAGGAAGCAATATTGTCTCCCGCCAGATACTTTTCCTGCATCGGTCCTCCCTATCCTTCAGTCGTGATATGTGCTGCTCAGCGCGTCCCAGCAGTCTCCAGAAGACAACCCCTCCCGGAATGCCTGATATCGCCTTCTTTCAAGACCCTACACTATACCTCTTTCCGGTCCCTATTGCCTTATCTTTCTCGGCGCCGTCCCTTACGGCCTCGCAAAGAACGCCGCGTGATTGGAGGTGAAGTACGGCGGGTCGTTCCTGAGGATCGACGCGATGGCGGGATGGCGCCGGAACTCGCCGTCAAGAAAGCGGCGCACCGCCTTCCGGTCCCATCCCCGGGGATGACGGAAACCGGTATAGAGGGGGAGATCGCCTTCATAAAAGGGTTCCGTTCCGTACCGCTCCGCTTCCCGCGCGCCGACGGGCATGTTGAACAGAGCAAGGTTCAGGAAGCTGATCGCATCGGCATGTCCGGCCGTGAACTCCAGCGTCCTCCTTGCTTCCGCCTCCGCCTCCGACGGCGAGCCGAAGAGAAGATAGACGTACGCCGCGATGCCGGCATTCCTCAGGTTCCTGAGCGCTATCGATGCCTCTGCGAGATCGATCCCCTTCTCCATCCGGTCCAGCACGCCCTGATCGCCCGACTCCAGCCCGAGCTTCAGCATCCTGCATCCCGACCGTTCGAGGGACCGGCAGAACTCGATGTCGAGCAGTTCCTTCCCGATGCGCGCGAACCCGTACCAGGGAGCGCCTGCCGGATCGTCGGCGAGGGCCGCCATCAGCGCGGGGCTGATCGAGTTGTCGAGAAGATGGATGAGCGACGGCTTCATCTCGCGAACGAGCCGCCGCAGGTCCGCCGCTGCCTCGCGCGGTGGTACAGGGATATAGAGATTGCCCTCCGCAGGCTCGGGACAGAAGGAACATTTGTTCCAGAAGCAGCCGCTCGATGCGCTGTACGGAAGGATGGTCCCGGGCGAGAGATACTCCGAAAGCGGCAGCCCGCTGTAGTCCGGCGCGAAGCGCCTTGCCTGAGCATCGCCTGTGTCGAGCAGATCGAGCAGCGGCCCCTCTCCCGGCCCCGCGATGAGATGGTCCACCAGCCCGCCGAAAGGGTCCCTCCAACCGGGACGCTTCATCCATGAGCTCACCAGCCCGCCGCCAAGGACGATCTTCACGCCCGGGAACTCCTTCCGGAGAAGACCGATCATCGCGAACGAGCACAGCGCCTGGTTCAGGTAGTTCAATGAGAACCCGACCATCGCGCGGCCCTGCTGTTCGACGGCTTCCAGCAGGCGGGTCCTGAAATAGGGATAGAAGGGATCCTGTTCCGGATGTTCCGCGGCAGCCAGGAGGTCCGCGCTCCGGAGCGGAGACCGATGCTCATGCTGGATGTCAGTAAGTCCCACGGACCATCCAAGAGTACGGCCTGCCAGAGACAGGACCTTGTTCATGTCTGTGACCGCCCGGCTGTAACGATCAAGGGAATGGTAGGTCGTGGGATCGCGAAGTGAAGCGATGTTCTTCGAGACGTTCCTGACGGCGCGGCGCGACCAGGTATCGGACGCTGTATGGGGATGCTGCAGGAGAAAGAGAAGGCCTTCGAGGTTCAGATCGAGGGCCGTGCAGGCGATTCCGTGCGCGGCAAGCGCAGAGGAAAGCTTGGCAATGCCCGCAGGCGGCTCGCAGGGCTTGGCAACGGGGGGGAAGATCAGGAGCATGGCATGCGGGCGCCGACCTTGATGCCTGGCAGGGGTTTCGTTTCTCGCGGTATTTGTGCCATTCGAGTTAGGATCCGATAGTCTTTTCTCTCAGCAGCACCCGCCGCTCGCTCCGTCGCTGTCGCATCCGCAGGAAGGCTCCCGGCCGGTCAGCATGCCGGTGATGATGGCGGAGGCGCACCCGACCCCTGCGCTTACCGTGATAGCACCGGATTCGCAGTTCATGGCGCAGGCGCCGCACTCCATGCAGAGGTCCCGGTCCCTGATCAGGGCACGCTTGTCCTGCATGGCGAAGACGCCGTGCGGGCAGACCTCGACGCACCTGCCGCATCCCGCGCATTTCTCCGCTGAATAGACCAGGGTCGTCACATTCGCGAGGTATCTCATGCCAGCCCCCACTCCCTGAGCTTGAATGCGATCAGCAGGACCACCGAAAACCCCGCTGCCGCAAGATAGACCGGAAGCGCATAGCGAAGCTCCTTCCTGACCCCGGTCATTCCGGTGTAGGTCGTCGAACCGGTGAACTGGAGCGCCACATAGGAGCTCATCGCAGGGAAGAGCAGGTACGCGGCAGCGAGCACGACCCGTCCGCCCGGGACCGCGAGTCCCGCCCCCAGATGGAGCGCAAGGACCGTCAGCATGCCCGTGATCCATCCCTTGACCGCGAAGGAACGGAAGGGCACGAAGGGCAGCAGGACCGGCGTCACGAGGGCGCCGGCGAGGACGGCAGCGAGACCGAGCAGCAGGAAGGGCAGGCCGTGCGACCATGCATCGCGGAAGAGCAGGCCCGCGGGCTGCAGCCCGAAGATGAGCAGGACCGCCGCCGCGAACCAGGGGAACTTCTTCATCGCCGGATTGATCTCCATGGGGGTCAGGACCAGCCGGTCGAGCATCGTGAACCGGAGCGTACGCATGGCATCCGTCTTCCGGTAGCCGGCCTGCACATAGGCCGGGATGTCCCGGGCCGCCACCGGCCCGAAATGCACCCGGAAGCCCGTCAGCTTCTGCACGAGGGCTGCGTTCACGCCCGGAGCTCCCAGCTGCGGCACGATGATGCGCCGGTGGCCGACGGTATCGGATAGACGCGATTCGGCGATCCGTTTCACGAGCTCGTCGGTGCCGAAGGTCCCCTTCCCTGCCGCACACCAGACATTGATGCTCTTCGTGTCGAGCACGAGGACCCATGCGGAGAGCCCGCGGAGCTCCCGCCGCAGGATGTCGAAGGAGAGCTTGTAGTTCGCCGTCACAAAAACATCGGACCCCGTTCCCGGCTCTCCGATCGCGTAGAGCCCCGGCGGAACGGCGTACCGCATGCGGTAGGCGCCGGTGCGGCTCTTCACCATGCCCCAGGCATCGGAAGCGGACCACGTCGACGTGACCTGCGGCACCGCTCCTGCCGGCGACGGCACCGCGCCCACGACCCAGGAAGGCGTATTCGTGTCCGCCCGCGGACAGCACAGGAGCTCGCGCGCCATGTCGCGCGAACCCGAGCCATCCGGCGCGCCAGCCGCACCGCAGCAGGAATCGCTGCCGCTGACCGCCTTCTTCTGTTCCTTCGTTACGAACGTGAGCTTCTGCTGCACAGCTCCCTCCGATGCTTC
>Ga0335085_10013472_pt1 | contig 11988 bp, 11 predicted proteins | sample Lox_Sample_45_FD_206712 | JGI IMG/M metagenome (GOLD analysis project Ga0335085, IMG submission 206712) | Soil microbial communities from Loxahatchee National Wildlife Refuge, Florida, United States - Lox_Sample_4.5 | ecosystem: Environmental > Terrestrial > Soil > Wetlands | place: USA...
GCACAGAGGACGGAATCGGTTGCGATCGTGGCGACGCTGCGGTAGTGGCGTTCGTGCGCGGCAGGTACACGAAGGCTGGGCTCGCGCCCGGCCTTCTGCCTCTTCTGCAACCGCCCTATTTCTTCGGCGGAGGGGCGGCTTCCTTGCGCGGATAGGCTTCGACCAGTGCTCCCAGAACCAACGCTGATGTCGGCAATGACGCTTGTTGCGGATGGCTGGTGACGTAGTTGACCAGCAGCTTGGCCACTTGTCCGACGACGACGTTGGGGGCGTCGAACAGCGGCATCACCTTCATGTTCGAGTTGTAGGCCTGCAGGCCGTCCATAACACCGGTAAGCCAGATTCCACAGGCTGCGGCGTTGGGACTCTGCTGGCCCTGTGCGGCTGCTCCGCAAAGGCGAATGTAATCGTTGCCCGAGTTACGCAGCGCGGAGATGTCGGATTGGGCGAAGGCGAGTGTGGGCAAAAGGAACAGTAGCGCGAGAAGTGCGGATCTCATGAGTAGAAGTGTAACGGAGAAGAAGGCGACACCGGAAGGTTCGAGTTCCCACACTTGCCAACATTCGGCAAATGTGGGCAAACCACGCTCAGGATGACAAGCCCGGCTAGGTCCGGTAGCCGCGAGGGTGCGATTTGTGCCACTGCCAGGCGCTGGCGATGATGCTCTCGACATCGGAATGCTGAGGGTCCCAGCCCAGTAAGCGGCGAATCTTGTCGGAGCTGGCGATCAGAACTGCCGGGTCTCCGGTACGGCGGGGCATCTCGCGCACGGGAATCGGGTGACCGGTGACTTTGCGGGCGAGTTCGACGATCTGGCGGACGCTGAAACCTTCTCCGCTGCCCAGGTTGCAGATCAAAGTGTCGTGAGTCTCCAAACCCTGCAAGGCGAGAAGATGAGCGGAGGCGAGATCATCGATGTGGACGAAGTCACGAATGCAGGTGCCGTCTTTCGTGGGATAGTCGGTGCCCTGGATGGCGATGAACTCGCGCTGTCCGAGGGGCACTTGCAGGATGAGAGGGATGAGGTGGCTCTCGCTGCGGTGAGCTTCACCGCGGTCGGGGGTGGCTCCGGCGGCGTTGAAGTAACGCAGGCTGGCGTAGCGCAGGCCGTGGGCGCGTTGCAGCCAGGCAAGCATCTGCTCGACGATGAGCTTCGACTCGCCATAGGCATTGGTTGGAGAGAGGGCATGGTCCTCGGGAATGGGAATAGTCCCGGGTTCGCCGTAGACCGCGGCCGTGGAGGAGAAGACGAAGCGTGACACACCGTGCTGCAACATCACGCGCAACAGAGTGAGCGTGCGCAACGAGTTGTTGTCGAAATATCGTTCGGGAACCTTGACCGACTCGCCGGCCTCGATCAGCGCGGCAAAGTGCATGACCGCGTCAAAGCGGTGGGTGGTGAAGAGCTGGTCGAGGGCGGCCTGGTCTCCGATGTCGGCCTGCACGAATTCGGCCTCGGCTGGAACAGCTTCACGCCAACCCATAATGAGGTTGTCGAGGACGGTGACGGTGTGTCCGGCGCGCAGAAGATGGTCGGCGACAACGCTACCAATGTAGCCGGCTCCGCCGGTAACGAGAATTCGCATCAAGATGCCCTGGAACGAGAATGACCGCAGCTACTGTTGTAGCGTGATGCGAAGAGCGGCGCAAATCGTCCGCCGGGGACATAACCCTTAAACGGCTCGCCTTGATGGCCTCATCACCAAAGGCATCGTTCGACTCCGTGAGTGCGTCCGCGCGGCGTACGTATTTGCTTCGCTCGGCACGACACGTCCTGCTTTCAGGGACAGCTTATTTCGTGATGACGCCGCAGGCGATGCGATCACCGGCGTTGCCCGCGGGATCGGTCTTCATGTCGTCGGCCTTGGCGTGAATCATGAGCGATGTGCCTCCGTTGGCGAAAAGCGAGTTCGGCTCGCTGCCGGTTCCGAGCACAACGTCGGCGTCCTTAATAGTTGCTTTCGCGGTGCCGTTGGGCTTTACGGTGAAGTTGGCCATGTCTCCGTTGTGGTGGCCCTTGGGGTTGAGGAAGCCGTGCTCCTTCTTGTCAGGATTGAAGTGCGGACCGGCGGACTTGAAGTCGGGCGGCACGCAACTGGCGTTCTGATGAAAGTGCAGGGCGTGGTCGCCGGGCGACAGATTCTTCAGATCAAGCTTGACCTCAACGCCTTTGCCCGACGGTTTGATGGTCGCGGTGCCGACGCTGGTGCCCTTGGCGTCCTTGAGCTGGACGGTTTGCTTCTTGACGGGCTTGGACTTGGCGTCTTGAGCAATTGCGTTGAATGCGAACGCCACGAGCGCGATGAAGATGACGAGCGGGAGGTTTGGGCGTTTCATAACCAAAGAGTTGTATCACAAACTTGAAGCCCGGGTGTTAAGGCTGTGATATCGAGTGTAAGCGTGCGCTGTCCGGAGTTTGGACGGAAATAGATTGTGGATTCTGGAATTTAGACGTCGATGTGAGTCATGGGCAAATTGCCAATTGAGGAAAGGTGTTCAATTTCGGGAAGTTACTGCAAATCAAGGCGCTTGGCAAGCCACTTGCAGAAAGGCGAACCGTACTACAACGAAGTCACCGAGCATCATAGCTGATCGGCAGGAGCGCCGGAATCGCGTACGGCGAACTGAGATCCCGGGAAATGGGACTAAGAATGGCGGAGCCTTATTCGCAAACGAGGTCTCCTGGTGACGCGACGGGAGCAGGAACACAGCGCCACTGGTTGGCGGCGTATACCAAGGCACGGCATGAGACCCTGGTGGCGCGTCAACTGACGTCGAAGCTTGTGTCGCACCTGCTCCCGACGTATGTGCGGTCGGCGCATTGGAGCGACCGCCTGAAGCGAACGATGGCGCCGCTATTTCCCGGCTATGTGTTTGTCCAGGTCAGCGAAGAAGAGCGGGTTCGGGTGCTGCAGACGGCGGGAGTCGTCAACATCGTGTCTGTGGCGGGCCGGCCAGTCCCGTTAGACGATACGGATGTGGCTATGCTTCGCGAGTTTGTAGCTCGACCTCATCAGTTCGAACCACATCCTTTCTTAAATGCCGGACAGCGGGTCCGGGTGAAACACGGGCCGTTCGAAGGATGGGAAGGCATCTTTGTCTACAAAAAAAATATTGCACGTCTCGTCGTCAGCCTGGAACCTATCCTGCAGTCAGTCTCACTCGAACTGGATGGAAGCGATGTCGAGCCGGTTGTAACCATCAAGCTGGCTCCGTCGAAAGCAGCTTCTCGTCATTTGCCAAGCGCCGTGGGTTTTTCCTGAGCCGAAGACTCTCCTCAACTAACCATCACAAACCATCCTCGGCCGTCCAGCAGCAACCGCGGGACGGCCGGGCCCACAAGATTAACCATGAGTTCGACATCCTATTCGGGTACGTCCTCACTGGGGACGGTCATTCCGTTTCCAGGGGGGATCGCGCGGGCGAACGGCTCCGCGGAGGCCGCAGAGTGGTTTGACTCTGCGATTGGGGTGCTCCAGCGTGCGATGGACCTGGTGGCAGTTGCGCTCGGAGTCTGGGCGGCATATCGGATTGGTGCGACAAGGATGGACCATACACCGACCTATTCGACCAGCACGGTACTGAGTACGGCGATCGGATTCGGAATACTCGTCGTTTTGTTGCTGGAGAAGTATGGCGATTATCGTCGCGATATCAGCCTGCTGGCGGTACGCGAGACAGAGCGATTGCTGCGGGTGGCAGTAACCGCCATTCCACTCGGGCTCACGATCCTGTTGGCACTGACGAGGACGGTTCCGCGGGGTGCGATCCTGCTGGCATTGGTGATTGTTCCTCTGCTCATCGCGCTGCAAAAGTGGGCCACGCGGAGGACTGTCGGATTGTTGCGGCGAGAGCTGGGGCTTACGTGTAAAGCTGTCATCGTGGGAGCGGGAAGCCTTGGCCGTAAGGTCTTCTCCACGCTGGTGCGATCGCCAAGGCTAGGGGTCGATCCTGTAGCCTTTGTCGCCGCAACTGCCGGAACTGACGACCGAGTGATTTACGAATCGTCGTATCAGCGCAAACGGCAGGCACGGGTACTGACGCAGCCGGTCACCCCGCAACTGCTGCGTAAGTTGGGAGCCAGCCTGCTCATTCTTGCCGAACCCGACCTACCTGCAGATGAAGTTAACAGTATTCGCTATGAGGCAGAGGCGGCTGGCATCATGACCTATGTCATACCGGAACCGTTCCTCGAGAACGACGGGAGGACCGAATTTGTAGAGATGGACGGCGTCCTGCTGGCCTATACGGTAAAGGCGCGCGAACGACAGCTATACCAGGCCGCAAAACGCGCGATGGATGTCACGGTATCTGCGGTGGTTCTGCTCGTGACGTCTCCGATGCTCGCTGCCGCCGCGATTGCGATAAAACTCTCGTCGCCAGGGCCAGTGATGTTTAGACAGCAGCGGGTGGGGCGGCACGGACGCCGCTTCACAATGTACAAATTCCGGACCATGCATGCGGACTGCGCGACGTATGCCCGCTCGCCGATATCTGCGCGCGATCCACGCATTACGACAGTGGGACGTTGGTTGCGCCACACCTGCATCGATGAGTTGCCGCAGTTGTTGAACGTGTTGCGCGGCGACATGTCGCTGGTGGGGCCAAGGCCGGAGATGCCGTTCCTGGTAGCGCAGTATGAGGCGACACATTTAAAGCGGCTGAGCGTCCTGCCGGGTCTGACAGGATTGTGGCAGCTAAGCGCGGACCGCATGTCGCCGATCCACAAGAACATTGGGTACGACCTTTACTACATACGCCACAGGAGTTTGCTGATGGACGTAGCGATTCTGCTGCACACGCTGGTGTTTGCGTGCCGGGGCGTCTAGGGGCTTACCTACTTCCCAAGTGTTTCAAGTAGAAGACGAAAGCAACCGCGGATTGCGGATGAACGCGGACAAGATTTAGGGCCGGAAAGTAACTCCCAGGGGAGGCTAATGCCGTTTCGGGCTTGCGGCGGACTAAAGCGTCTGCGGAAAGAGTCGCAAACGCAGATCCCTCGCGGGCTAAAGCCCGCTCGGCGCGTCAACAATAAAGGGCTTATCGGCACGACTGAAGTCGTGCCCTGATACAAAACGTCGGCCAAATGAGTTTTTCCGCAGCTTCCAGAGTCGCCGTGACACGAAACGATCGCAAATGTGACTCCCTCCGTAAGCTGTGAAGCCATCTACTGACGTGCGGCTCATGAAAAAGCTCTATTGATTCCATGCACATAACAGTCATAGGTACGGGATATGTCGGACTAGTGAGTGCGGTCTGCCTGGCGGAGCTTGGCCATCAGGTCATCGCAGTCGACTCGGACGCCAAGAAAGTCGAAGTGCTGATGCGAGGTGCGTGTCCGATTTACGAAGCTCTGTTACCCGAGCTGCTGCAACGGCACAACGGCAAGCGGCTACGGTTCTCAGCGTTTGCGCGCTCCGCCGTAACAGCCTCGGACGTCGTGTTTCTAGCTGTCGGGACTCCGCAGAGTGAGAGCGGCGAGGCCGATCTTTCGCAGATTCAAGACGTAGCCAATGAGATCGGGCCGGTTCTGCACAGGTCGACGCTCATCGTTGAAAAGAGCACAGTACCGGTGTGCACATGTGATGCGCTGCGCGAGATGCTGTTGCGAAATGGCGCGCACGAGGGATGGTTCTCGGTAGCGTCGAATCCGGAATTCCTGCGGGAAGGCACAGCCGTTACGGATTTCCTCTATCCCGAACGCATCGTTGCCGGTGCTGATGATGACTTCGGTCGCTTTTTGTTACGGGAGGTGTATCGCCCCTTGACCAGCGGCTCGTACTACCGCACGGAAGATGCAGTGCCCTGCCCGACGCGCAAGCCGGGCAAAGCTCCTCTGCTGGTGACCGGCACCCGGAGCGCTGAGCTGATCAAACATGCGTCGAATGGGTTTCTGGCGGCGAAGGTTTCCTATATCAACGCGGTGGCGCAATTGGCGGAGGCAGTGGACGCAAACATCGACGAAGTGAGTGCGGGTATGGGCTCCGATCCCCGTATCGGCACCGACTTTCTGCAAGCCGGGCTGGGATATGGCGGCTCATGCCTACCGAAGGATGTCGCGGCTTTCGAGGCAGTGGCGAAGCGCCACGGTATCGACTTCTCGCTCTTGCGTGAGGTAAAGCGCCTGAATGAAGGGCAACGGTCGCGATTCATCGACAAGGTGAAGCGGTCGGTGGGAATGCTGGCCGGCAAACGGATGGGCGTGCTCGGCCTGTCGTTCAAAGAAGGCACAGACGACGTGCGCGAATCGCCTGCGATCGCGACGGTGCGTGAACTGGCGCGGCAAGGGGTAACGGTGTGCGCGCATGATCCGGCGGCGATGGAGAAAGCACGAGAGGCTTTGGCCGATTACCCTATTGCCTACGCCCATGACCCGTATGACGCCGCCGTCGGTTGCGATGCGCTGTTAATCCTGACGGGGTGGAAGCAATTTGCGAAGCTGGACTTGCATAGGCTCCACTCGGTAATGAAATCTCCGGTGATCTTCGATGGTAGAAACCTGTATTTACCAGAGGAGATGGCAGCGGCGGGTTTCGTGTACCACAGCGTGGGACGCCGATGCTTGCCGGTGAATTGTCTGCCAAGCGTAAGCAAGCCAGAAAGCCTTCGCTCGGTCAAGAGCGGTTTGGCTGGGACACCCATCTCGACGCAGATTGTTCAGGTCAAACCAAGACCTGTCCGTAGTTAGGCCATGTTGCCTTGCAAATGATATCCGGATGATTACTTCCCACGAATTCCTCAGCGAGCAATCTACTTCCGGCCCTAGCGTGCGCACCGAAGCATCGGTCGTACTGGCGTCCCAGATCGACGAAGTGCTGGCGGCCGAAGTGCGACGCATGTTGCGACAACGCAGGCGGCTGCTTGCGACATGCACAGCCGCCGGCCTGCTGCTGGCCATGGTGTACTTGCTGGTGAAGGCACCTCGGTTTGAAGCGGCGGCGCAAATCGAAGTTCGGCCGGCGGGATCGAACTCCCTGGGGCTGGACGAAATGGCGGCCAAGCTGCTTACTCCGGCTGAGACCAATACGCAACTGCAGTCGGCAGTACAAGTACTGCAAAGCAGAGCCATTGCACTCGAAGTCATGCAGCAATTGCACATGGCCGAGCGCAGCGATTTCGCGGGACGCTGGCGGCAGGATGGCAATGTGCCGATGGAGTCGCTCTCGGCCGAGGCGCGCGACCAATTGCTGCGGCGATTTCAGCGGGACCTCACGGTAAGCGTGGTACCGAAGACCGACATTGTCTCGGTGCAATTCCGGGCGCGCAATGCCGAACTTTCGGCGGCGGTAGTGAACGCCGTCATTAACTCGTACACCGAGCGGAAGATCCGCACCAGTTATGACTCAGCAATGCAGGTTTCAAATTGGCTATCGGGCCAGATGGACGACTTGAAAAGCAAAGCCAGCGAATCGCAGGAAAAGCTAGCGGAACTGCAGCGAAGCACCGGGTTGATCGGCGCCGACGAAACGAGCAACATCGTTACCGACAAGCTCAAACAGTTGGACGAACAACTGACGGCGGCGCAGGCGGACCGGGTAGTGAAAGAAGCGCGGTACCGCATCGCGACGTCGGGGAATCCAGAGCTGCTGGCGACAGCAGCTCCGGACCCGACGTTGCAATTGTTGCGGGCGCAGGAGGCTGAGCTGCGGCTGCAGTATGTGCAGCTGGGCACAAAGTACGGCAATGGTTATCCGAAACTGGCGGAAGTAACGGCACAGGTCGCGAAGGTCGACCAGGCCATCGACGTACAGCTGAACAAGCTGAGCGAGCGCTACAAAAACGATTACGAGGCAGCGCGCAATGCTGAAAACATGCTGCGGAGCGCATTTGAGGCACAGAAGCAAAAGGCAGTGGACCTGAACCACGGCGCTGCCCAGTACGCAATCCTGAAGCATGAAGTGGAGACAACGCGCGACCTGTACGAAACGCTGCAGCGGAAGCTGAAAGAGGCTGGGATATCGGCAGGACTAGCGTCGGCCAACATCGGAATCGTGGATGTGGCGCAAGTGCCGTCGGAGCCGGTGGAACCGCGTGTGCCGGTTGTGCTTGGCCTTGGCCTGGGGTCGGGCCTGGCTTTGGGGATGGCCGGCGCGGTGGTACTCGAAGCAATGGACAATACCATCCGTTCAGCCGAGGAAGTCGAGGCCCTGTGTGGCGTGCCGGTGCTGGCGACGATTCCGAAGATGCGCCGCAACGTACGGGCAAGCTTTTTCTTTCCTCACGTCGTCGAGGATAAACCTGAACATAATGTCATCGCTGCGACGGAGCCCTACTCGAAGGCGGCGGAGTGCTATCGCACATTGCGAAGCTCCCTCCTGCTGGGCGCGCAAGGTAGTGCAAGAGTGTTGTTGGTTACGAGCGCGCTGCCGTCCGAAGGCAAGACGCTGACGGCGATCAATTGTGCCGCGGTGTTGGCACAGCAGGGGTCGAAGGTGTTGCTGGTGGATGCCGATTTGCGACGCTCGTCGCTTCACCGGAAGCTGGCCCTCGCGAGAGAGCCGGGGTTGGGCGATGTTCTCGAGGGCCGATGCGGCGCCGATGAGCCAATTGTCGAGGCAAAGGAGATCCCCCGCCTTTCGGTGATGAGTGCGGGGCAAGTCGTGACATATCCCGCAGAGGCGCTAGCGTCGAGTGCAATGACTAAGGCGATGGACCGCTGGCAAAAGAACTTTGACTACGTCGTGATTGATACACCTCCGGTTGGGATGGTGACGGATGCGGTTGTCCTGGGAGCACGAGCGGATGCTGTGTTGCTGATCGCCATGGCGTCGGAAACCACACGACAGGCATTGACGAGAACTCGCGATCGTCTGCTGCGCGCCCATGCGCGCATTGCAGGAGTTGTCGTGAATGGCGTCGATCCCAAGTACGAGAGCAGTTACTACCACGCTTACGGGCGAAACCATAGCGGCGAGGACGGATATGATCCACAGCTCAAGGCATAGGCGTTCCCGGTTGGCGTGGACTCTGTGGTTGAGCGGATTCCTGCTTGCGGCATCCTCGCTGATGGCACAGAGCCGGGGGGACGGTTCCGCCGTTCAGGCAACTTCGACTGCGCCTGCATTGCGACTGGATGCGGGCGACCTGGTGGAGATCAGCACGTTTGACACACCGGAGTTGTCGGGCAAGTTCCGCGTCGATGGCCGCGGGAATATCACGCTCCCGATCGGTGGGCCGGTACCAGTGGCCGGGTTGACGGCGGAGCAAGCCGGAACCGCGATCGAGCGCCTTTTGCGCGACCGCGACATCCTGAAGAATCCGCACGTCACGGTGCTGGTGCTGGAGTACGCCACGCAGGGAATAAGCGTGCTAGGAGAGGTGAAGAACCCCGGCGTCTACGCGCTGGCCGGCAGGCATGGCGCACTGGATATTATCTCGATGGCCGGAGGCTTGACGCCGAGCGCATCCAAGATGGTGAGCATTACGCACCGGGCTCCGCCATGGGAGACGATTACGGTAAACCTCGCCGGCGCACATGGTGCAGCACTGGAGAATGACGTAGAAGTTCTGCCCGGCGATCGAATGGTCGTGCTGCGCGCAGGCGTTGTGTACGTGATTGGCGACGTCGGAAAGCCCGGTGGTTACGAGATGGAAGATAAAGACGGCGTAACCGTTGTACAGGCGTTGGCGCTGGCGCAAGGTGTGAACCGGACGGCAAAGTCGAAGGGCATGCTAATCCGCATGACGCCGGCAGGACGGACGGAGACGGAGCTCGCTCTCAACAGGATTTTAGCCAACCGAGCGCCTGATCCGAGGCTCCAGGATGGCGACATTGTGTACGTGCCCCTGAGCGGGGCGAAAGACTGGACGAGTAAGGGCGTTTCAGCAGCCCTACAGATGGCGGTCGGCATGGTGATTTATGGACACTACTAGAGCGGCTTCAAGTTTCGAGGTTCAAGTTTCAAGTCATTTCGGCGCCCGCGGTGGAGTCAGACGCGGAATGTGGGTAGTGCTGCTGGGACCGGATGGCGCAGGAAAGTCGTCGGTGATCGTCGGCTTGGGTCGCGGAGTGCTGGCAGGATTTGTGGGATGCGAGACGTTTCATCTGCGTCCTGCACTCGGGCGGCGCGAACGAACTTCGGAGGCGAATACCAATCCGCATGGACAGGCAGCGCGCGGCGTGGTCGCTACGATAGGCAAACTAGCCTACCTGCTGGTTGTGAATTGGCTGGCGTATTTCGCAGTGGTGAAGCCGCGGGTGAGGCGGGGCGCACTAGTGCTGTTTGACCGCTACTTTCCTGATTGCCTGGTGGATGCCAAGCGATACCGACTGCCGACGTCGTGCCAGTGGCTAACCGAGCTGATCGCGCGACTGGTTCCACGGCCGGACTTGTGCGTTGTACTGGACGCGCCGCCGCGAAGATTGTGGGAGCGGAAACGAGAGGTGCCGGTGACAGAACTACTCCGGCAATGTCACGAATACGCGAGGTTGGGCGAGAGGCTTTCCAATGTCAGCGTTGTCGATGCGGCCCGTTCCCTGCCGGACGTGGTGAATGAAGTAGTGGACCGCATCATAGAGCGACATCTGACTGAGACGCGGGGCAAGTCACAAGCGGCATGACCGACCCAGCTTCCATTGCCGCGCGGGTGTTCGCGCATTTGGGCAAAAAAAATGGCACCCGCGAAACAGCAACCTATGTCGCGCTTCCGGGAAATGGCGCGGCGCGATGGCTGCTGCCGTTGGGGCGGCCGGAGACAGCAAGCGTGCTAGCAAGCTGGAGTCCTTACCGATTGCGCTCCCGAGTAGCGTGGAGCGCGGTGCGATGGGCGTGCAGGGCCGGTGCACTTGCACGGATACCTGCAACGTCGGAGTTAGAGGTTGCATGTCCGTGTGCCATGGATTGGGAGGAGGTCGGATGGAGAAATCAAAGGCCGCCGATCCCCGTGATCTACCTGGGAACGATGGGGCCGCGGCGAAAGGCAATTGTGCATCTCGTGGAACAGGCGACCGGCAAATGCCAAGCAGTTGTAAAAGTTCCCCTGACTGTCGAAGCAAAGTTAGCCGTGCTGCGGGAGGCTGAGGTGCTTGCGGCCCTGGAAGCGGAGGGCTTCGCGCCGGCTCCACGAGTGTTGTACGTGGATCGAACCAAGGGCATCACAACGCAGACCTTCGTCGAAGGGCGGTCAGGACCGCGACGGATGAACCCTGGGATCTGGCAATTACTTCGTTCGCTCCTGTTGCCGGGAGAAACGATGTCGTTGAGCGCCTATGCCGACAGGTGGGCCAAGGAACTCGGTGACGGCGGGGAAGACTCGCAGATTACTTGCGTACTCCATGAACTGCAAGGCGATGACTCGCCCCTGCCCGCCTGCCGGGAGCATGGGGACTTTGCGCCGTGGAACATCAGGCGTTCGTTCGATGGACCGTGCATGCTGATTGACTGGGAAGACGCCCAGAGGAATTCCCTGCCGCTGCAGGACGCGTTTCACTTCCTGCACATGCAGGACTTTGTGTTCGGAGCCGAGCCGGCACTGCATGCACAAGATATCTGCGCGAAAGCAAGAGACATGGAACTAACTCCCGGGCAGTGCTGCAAGCTGGAAGCGACGTATCTCACGAGCCAATTCGTGCAATGCGCACAGCGGAAGAATCTCGAGCGGCAGCGATTCTTGTCGGCGACGTTGGCGCGATGGCGAAGGCGGGACGGGTGAGTGCCGCGATTTCTCAACAGCCTGCGCCGTCTCCGTATCAGACAACTGCAGAATGCGAAGAGCAGGCGGTCCCGCGCAGTGAGGTGGCCCGCGTCCGATCTGAATTGTTTGTGGAATTCGTCCGGGGGATGAATCGGTCCGGGATTCCGTACTGCTTAGTCAGCGGCTATGAAAATTATCCCCGGCTGCACGATTCTGACGTGGATTTTATGGTGCGCTCGGAGGACGCGCCGCGAATCGGGCCATTGCTGCACGATGTCGCAAATCGCTGCGGCGGGCTGCTGGTGCAGGCTATCCAGCATGAGACAGCCGGTTGTTATTACGTTCTAGCCAAGC
>Ga0335085_10013473_pt1 | contig 11988 bp, 7 predicted proteins | sample Lox_Sample_45_FD_206712 | JGI IMG/M metagenome (GOLD analysis project Ga0335085, IMG submission 206712) | Soil microbial communities from Loxahatchee National Wildlife Refuge, Florida, United States - Lox_Sample_4.5 | ecosystem: Environmental > Terrestrial > Soil > Wetlands | place: USA: Florida...
GAACTGGATCGTCACTTTTGTGTTGATCTCCCACGGAGCCGCCTCAATATTTTCCCCCGATCGTACGATCACCGCGTCATCCGAAACTCTCGCGCTCCCTTTTGGAAGTTCTTTTATTTTGATGGTTGCCTCCGGGATCAGGACTTTGCCGTTCAGATCGATCCTGCGGTTTTGAACCGTCAGACTAATGTCGGGGGAAGCGAAAAGTTTAACTTCCGGAAGGTCGGCCGCTTGAAAACGATCGCCTTTGATTGCCAGCCGCGTTGTCCATCCCTTCGTCGCGTCCAGCAGGACGGTCCCCTCAACGGTCAAAGTGCCCGGCCCCGACCGGGCGGTCGCCTCGATCGCGATCGTTTCTCCGTTCCGGCCGCTAACGGCCAGATGCAGTTGATTGACCTCGATGCCGAGCGCCGGAATCCGGGCCGAGCCCTGGTCGAGTGCCGCCGTGCCTTCGACCCGCGGTTTTTCGGATGTTCCGCCGATTGTCAGATCGAGTTTTATTTTTCCTTCCGTTTTTTCCACTGCGGGCGCGAAGGCCGCGATCAGACCCAATTGAGAAAGCTCGGCATGAACCGATCCTTCCAGGCCGCTCTGTTTCCAGTCTTCTCCCAAATCAAACGGGGAGACGGTCAAATCGGACCGCAGATGCCCCTGTCCGGTCAGGTTCAGCTCGGTTTCGGCCCGGAGTTTTTTATTTTCGAGCGTCGTTTGGAAAAAACCTCCCCGGTACCCGATCATCATGCGGTCTCCGTCTTTGGTTGTGTATTCGATCTTGCCGCCGGCCAGCGTCCAACGCGTTTTGGACACGACTGCGCCATTTTCGGAGACCGCTTCCCAAGAGCCGTTCACCATGCCGGAGAGGGAGAGGTCATCCGGCAGCCAGGGTCTGATCAAGCTGAGCGGTATTCGCTCGGCGCGTCCCGATGTTTCCCATTCCCGGCCCTTCGTCCATCGGCCCCCGGCGCAGACAGTCGAGTCCGCATTCTTCCAGCAGCCCTCCGATATTTCTGCAGCGTCGTCTTTAATCGATAGAGCCACCGGTCGTTCCAGGTTCCACCTCCCGAAGGTTTCTTCGGACATGGTCGTTCGCAATAATTTTCCTTCCCATCCCGCGTCGACTATTTTGCCCTCCAGTTGCAAGTACAGTCGGTGCTTGCCCGTCTTAAAATCCGCCTGAAGGCGATGGCCGGTCCGCTTTCCTCTCCCCATTATTTTTAACTTGTCCACCGTCTGTCCTGCTTTACGAAGCCCTTCGGCGCTTAAGGTCACATAAGACTCGACACGGTCCTGCGAATCGATGAGAAGGCGAAGCTTGACCGCTCCGATCTGCGCATCTTCCCAGGCAAGCCCGCTTCCATCGATACTGGCGGTTGCGGTCGGCCGGCTTGGTTCTCCCTCGATCCTTCCATTGCCTTTAAAACGACCGGTCGCACCCGGAAGCAGGTGTGAAAGGTCCGGAGCATCGAGACTCCAGGCCAGGCTCCATCGCGGGGCCAGGGCCCCGGACGCGGACAACCGGGCGGTGCCGGTCCGGAGACTCAACCGGTCAATCCGGACAAATTCTCTGTCCAGATTCAGACCGCCGTCCGCGGTTATTGTATTCCCCCGAAAGCTCCCGGTCATTTTTTCGAGATCGAATGAAGCAACGATCCCTTGGTCGGCGACTCGGCCCTTTGTGTTCATTGAGAAAGAGAGCGACCCGTCCCAGCCGGGCCACTGGATGCCGGGATTCAGAGACGATCCAGTCAGGATGAGGTTCCAGGACGGTTGTGGCGACCAGGAGGCCTCTCCGGCCAGATCGATACTGCCGCCGAGCGCGGTTAACCGGAAGGAACGGATCTCAAGCCCCTCCGGGTTTCCGTCCGGCGCCTTCTTCAGGCCGATGGTTCCCTCGGCATCGGCCGGCAGCGGTTCGGCAAGATGGTGGACGATCCGAATCTGTTTTATGTCACCGTCTATTTTAGCTTCGCCCTTTAAACTCGTGCCCCGTGAATCTTGAAGGCTGGCCGACCAGGAAATCGTTGCGTCGAACGAATAAGCCTCAAGAAGCGCGACGCGGCCTTTTAGTTTCGCTGAATAGGCGGGGGCGGCGATTTCTAGGTTATCGATTCGTATATCCGATGAGGTAGCGCGTCCGGAAAAAGAAACCCGTTCCAAGGCGGTCTCTTTCCCTCCGGAAACGATGACGAGCCCGTCAACGACCGCCTTTTCGACCGTGACATTCAACGGAACCGGGACTTCGGGAATGGATGTCGGCGCGGCGGTGGAAATCGTGGCTTCAGTCCCGGATGGAAGTTGGATGCGAAGCCGATTGATCGAGAGGCTTTTGATGTGAAGATGTCCGGAGACAATCTGGATGGGACGCCATTCGAGCGCCATCTCATCGACTGTCAGAACGGTTTGTACTTCCTTATACGTGACTTGTTGTAAAGAGAGTCGTCCGAGAAGCGTGCCGTCGATCCGGCCGATCTGTAACCCCGGCGCGTGCGATGCGATCTGCGTTACGACCCATCGAGTTCCCGGCTCGGTTCCCAGAAGAAGGAACAAGCCCCCCAAAAATATGGCGAGCAGAGCCGCGAGAGAGATCGTCACAAAACGGAGCGGTCTCATAGGTCCGGCCCCATGTTCACGTGCAACCTGAAGGAAATCCCCGGCCTGTTCATGGCATAGGCAAAGTCCACGCGGATCGGCCCAACGGGAGAGAGCCACCGTCCGCCGATTCCGACCGACTGGCTGAAACGCTCGCTGATGTTGTCGAAGGCGTTGCCGATGTCATAAAAGACGGCCGCGCCTATTTTTTCAGTGATTCGATAATCCGACTCGGCGCTTCCAATCAGGAGATAGTGGCCGCCGACGACCTGTCCGGTTGAGTCCCTGGGGCCGATGCTGTTGTAGGAATAGCCGCGAACCGTTTGGTCGCCGCCGGTGAAGTACCGGATCGAGGCCGGGATCTTGTCAAAATCGCGTGTGGTCAAGCCTCCCGCTTCGCTGCGGAGCAGCAAGCGGGCCTTCGGTCCGATAGGGAGAACCAGTTTTCCCCCCACCTGGCCTTGTAAGAGCCGGGTATCGGATCCGATGACCGGATCGGTGCCCTGAATCAAAAGCGTGATCCGCCTGCCGAAGCGGGGATAGATCTTGTCATCCGCCGAAATGTAGGTCCAGCTCACTCCGGGCAGCAGCAGGTTGGAATGGCCGCTCTCGCTTCCGATTTCGAACGCTTCCCACCGGTAGTCTAGGAAAAGGTTTTCGAGCCATTTACCCCGCTGCCTTGTCCGGTCGATCCCCAGCGTGGCCAGTTTGCTATCGGACGTGACGGTTTCTTCGTGCTTCAAGCCGGCCCTAAAATGAAACGCGTCGGTTTCGGGACGATGGAGCGGGATCGCATAATCCGCGATCAAGGTCTGACGAAGGAGAGACACATCCAGCTCGGTGGTAAAGCGGTGGCCCCTGGAATTGACCAACCGGTCTTCCCAACCGAGAAGACCGCGCGGACCGGTGTCCGTCCCATAGCCGAACCCGACCGAGAACTGGTATTTTTTCCGGGGCGCCACCTTCACATAGATCGGTATTTCGCGGTCTTTCGCTTCTTCCCGCATCGCGCGCATTTCAATATTGGAGAAGTAGCCGCTTTCGGACAGCGCCTTGTTCATGGCCAAAAGATAGCTGCTGTGATACGGCACGCCCGGCCGGAAGCGAACGAAGAGGTTTAAAAAATCCGGATCGAACGGGCCGGGTTCAAACCGGACCGGACCCATTTTATAACGCGGGCCGGTTTCAATATGCAGAATAATGGAGGCCTGGTCGGCCGCCGTGTCGACCTCGAGCCGATGCTTTGTGAATTTTGCGTCGAAATAGCCCCGCTCGGTTGCCAGGTCTTGAAGGCTGTTTTTCGCATTGTCGTACTGTTCGTGGAGGAGCGGGGAACCGGGATGAAGCGAAAAACCGGAGACCATATCCAGGAAGGCTTTGTCCTCTTTTCCTTCGCCTTCGATGTCGATGTCGACGCTTTTGAGAAAGATCCGGGGGCCCGGATCGATCTCGAACCGGGCTTCCCATTCCGAACCCGCCTCCGCCGGCTCGGACGGCATCCGCGCCAGCTCGGACCGGATGACGGGATGGTAGTACCCGAAGGCCTGGAGCGCCTTTTTGATTTCATTCTCGGAATTCTTGTAAAGCTGGCGGAGCGCCGCTTCGGTTAAAGGGGAGGGGGGCTTCTCGATGCTCAGATAGGCGCGGACGTTTTCAAGCAATTCATCCGCGACTCCTTTGATCAAAACTTTTACCTTGACCGATTCCTCGGCGATGGCGGTCTGCGGAAGCCCGATCCAGAGCAGGAAAAGAAGCGAAATGGTGGCGACCAGCAGTTCCCCGGACAAGTCCAAATGCCGTTGCATCATCAGATCCTCGGCCTGATTTCTATCGTACTATAGTTGAGGAGGGGAATTACAAGAAACTTATTTTGTCGGACAACTCCGACGCATCCGATAGGAAGCGAGAGCAGGTTCTCTATGGATGGGATGCCGGTGGGGCGTGGCGTTCTATTGAAGATTTGCCTGGATTGTACACGATATGACCGATTAATCGCCCGTGTAGCGGGTAATGCCGCCGAAGGTACCGAACCATTTTGAGCGGTCCTGACCGATGGCGATCGAGTAGACGGGAACCGAGAAGAGACCATCCCGGACCGCAAAATTTTTGAAATTTTTACCGTCAAACCGGCTCAGCCCATTGTTTGTGCCTACCCAGAGAACGCCTTTCTCATCCATTGCAATGGCATGAATGATGTTGCCGGTGAGGCCGTCTTTCATCGTATAGGTTTTCCATGATTTACCGTCAAATCTGCTCAGTCCTCCACCCCATGTCCCAAACCATTTATAGCCTTGTTTGTCGATCAAGCCGCAGACAACATAGTTGGGGTTGTAGTCTCCTTCCTGGATCTTGTGGCCTTGATGCCGATGCCCGCTTGGGAGAATGGTCACCTTGTGGCCAAGCTCTTTTTCAATCACAGCCTGATCCGCACCGAGGCCGTCTTTGTGCGTCCAGGTCTGCCACCGTTTGCCGTCAAATCGGTTGATTCCCCCCTCCGTGCCGAACCATTTTACTCCATTGCTGTCCGGCAGGATGACGTAGACCCATTCGTTCGCCACACCGTCTTTGATCGTATAGGTGTCCCATTTAGAGTGGGAGACCTTGTTCACGCCGTACCAGGTTCCGATCCACTGTGTCCCGTCCGGATCGAAGAGGATCGACCAGACATATTCATCCACCAACCCGCTGGACTTGTCATAGGAGATCCATTTCTTCCCATCGTATTTCATCATTCCGGCGCCGTTGGTGCCCAGCCAGAGGTTCTTCTGCTGATCGAACAACAACGTCAGGATGCTGTCGCTCCGGAGGCCGTCCGCCTGGGTATAAGTGATCTGCTTCTCAGTCTTGGTATTGAATTTAATCAGGCCCTGCGACGTTCCGACCCAAACAGTCGCACCCTCCACGGCGATTCCTTTTACGACAGCGCCGACGGCCCAGCTCGTCCAGGGAAAGATATGGCCTTCCGGAACGTCGTAATCCTCTTCGGCGGGTGCGGAGGGTCCTGCCAGCGGGTCCGATGGGATAAAAAATCCGATCAGGAAAAATAGTATGATAACACCGCGGGGCATTTCTACTCCTCACCCCATTTGAGCTTGCGACGGAGGACTTCATAATAGTTGATGGCGGGAGAATGAATCAACTTCGTTTTAGTCTCGGAGGCGCCGATCTCGACCACGTCTTCCTGTCGAAGCGTGAATCCCACCTGGCCGTCAAACGTGGCCATGACCCCTTCGTCCTTGCTCTTCAAGATCACTTCAATTTTGACACGATCCGGAATCACGATTGGCCGATTGGTCAAGGTGTGCGGGCAGATCGGCGTCAGGATCAGAGCATCCACGGAGGGATGGAGGATCGGTCCGCCGGCGGAGAGAGAGTAGGCGGTGGATCCGGTCGGCGTGGCGAGGATAACCCCATCACCGCGCAGTGCCGTAACGAACTGGCTGTTAACATAGATTTCAAGCTTGATCATCTTAGCCAGCGTCCCCTTACTGACCACGACATCGTTCAAGGCAAAAGACTGGGCTACCAACTCTCCCTGCCGAAAGATCTGGGCCTTCAAGAGTAGACGTTCTTCCATGCTAAATTCGTTGTTGAATACCTTCTCAAGCGTCTGGTACAACTCTTCAAGCGTCACCTCGCTGAGAAAGCCCAACCCCCCGGCATTGACGCCCAGGATCGGAACGTTTTTCCCCTCTACGAGCCGCGCGACGCTGAGCAGGGTACCGTCCCCGCCCAATACGATAATCATTTCAACGAGAGATGGGATATTGGGTTTTTTATAAGGAGAGCGGGCCTCCAGAATTGCGGCGGTGTCGGTATCCATGAACACCTCGCATCCGTGTTCTGTCAGCCATAAAGTAAGCCCTTCTATAACCTTACGGATCCCGGTACTCTGCGGTTTTGCAATGATGCCGATTTTTTTCATAGTCGACCTTTAAATTGTCTCATGTTCCAGCTTCTCCGGCGAGCAGACCCAGCAGACAAATGACGAGCTGCGGATTCGAGTTTTCAGATTGTAACCGCATCCTTCCTTTTTTGTCAAATGGCCGGATTAAATGATAGCGCCAATGAACGGAAAACGAGGGTTGGCTTCGAGGGAGGAAAATTCTTGACATTCAACTTTTCGTTATGATATAGATAGGCCCCTGTCTCTTTTGATAAGTCGGGTGAAAATAAGCCAATTATCGGCTTTTGTCAGAGGGGACGGCTGGAGGCGAGGCCGGCATAACGGCGGACTTATGTAGTAGACAGGTCGAGGTTTGTGATTGAGATCTGGACCATCGGCAGTGTGCGTAGGAAGGCATCCATAAGTCAATGAACAAATCTCGACCGCTTTTGATTCTATTCATAACTGCCCTGTTTATCTCTGTGTTTGTGCTGCCAACTCCGGCAAAGCCTAAATCATCTCAAACCCCTAAATCGTCGCAAGCCCCTAAATCGGCGATTGTTCAAAAAGGTGATCCTTCCAAGGGGCAGGCCCTCTTTCGTCATTACTGTGCGGCCTGTCATGGCCTATCCGGCAAAGGAGATGGGCCCAATGCCGAGCATCTGGATCCTCGACCTGCTGATCTCAGCGACGCCGAATATATGGCCAGCGCCACCGAGCAGACGATCTTTACAGTGATCGAACGGGGTGGACCTGCGCTCGATCTTCCCGCCACGATGCCCATGTGGGGAAAGACCGTCACAAAGGAACAGATCTCGGATCTGGTGGCCTATGTGCAGACCCTCTCGAAAGAACGTCCTCTTAAAAAAACCTCGCCTACGAGACTCGAAAATCTGCAGCCTGTCGGGGAATCGGAATGCCGGATCTGCCACGTAAAGCAGGGAGAGCGCAGACAGATTGCTCCCGATCTGGATCAGGAAGGGAGCAAGCTGAACAAAAACTGGGTCTACTCCTTTTTAAAAAAGCCCACGAAAATCCGTCCCGTAGGATATATGCCACTCACAAAATCCGCCATGCCGAACTTTCAATTTTCTGATGAGGAGGCACTGAGCCTGACAGAGTTTCTCATGACAAAGGTGAATCCTAAAATTTCCAGGATGATGCTGGGCGATTTCAGAGTGACTCCGGAGTCGGTTAAAGAAGGGAAGAAGCTGTTTGAGGAAGTGTACAGTTGCGATGGATGCCACCAGGTCGGTGACAAAGGAGGAATTGTGGGCCCAAATCTGACACAGGCCGGAAGCCGACTGCGGCCGGAATGGATCGCAACTTGGTTAAAGAACCCTCAATCTCTTCGGCCTGACAGCCCCATGCCGAATTTTGGGTTTCAAGATCATGAGATCAAAGCGCTTCTTGCCTACATCCTAAGCGTGGCAGAAGGACCTCCCCCCGCTTCTCTTCCCGTTACTGCCAAGACACCCCGGGAGCTTGTAGAAAAGGGAAAGATGCTTGTGAGAGATAAAAACTGCGGTGGCTGCCACCTTCTTGAAATGAATCACGAAGCAGAAGAGAAGCCACAGAGAACCGCGGAGGAGCAAGCCGTTTATTCTAAAAATTAGCTCAGACTGAACCTTTATATCAACTATTATGAGAAGGAGAAACTATGCGTTCAACGATTGTAGCGGTAATTGTGTTTGGAGTGTTGCTTTCCGGTTCAGTAGTCTTTGCTGAAGATGAGGATGAGAAGCCCCTTAAGCCTGTTCCGAAAGAGTATGCAGATAAGCATATGCCGAAAGGCGGATGGACCGACCCGGCCATGATTGCGGCAGGTAAAAAAATCTTTGAAGAAAAATCCAGGGAAATAGAACTCAAGGGTAAAAAACAAACCGTGCATTGCGCCACCTGTCACGGAAAGGACGGACATCCTAATAAAGAGATACGAGGCGTCAAGAATTTGTCGAATCCCAAAGTCGTCAATCGGTTCTCGGACAGCTACTGGTTCTGGCGAATTTCGGAAGGGGTACCTAAAACCAAGATGCTGCCCTGGAAAGAGCTCTTGACGGAGGAAGAGAGATGGCAGGTGATGGCTTACGAGAACACTTTCTCTCACGGCGGAAAGGCAGAGGTCCATGAAAACCCTCCGGCCAAATGATGACCGTTAACCAGCAAAGTGGCCGCCCGATGCGGATTGATCTGTGGAGAGGAGGCCTTTAGAAATTTATCTAAAAAAAGTGAGAAGAACGGTATCAAAAAAAGGTGTCTACACGGTCCTGATCCTTCTTGGCATGGTAGCGGTCTTTCTGCTGACCTTTGAGCCGTCGATCTTTGCCCAAGAGCTGTCCACCAAGGACTATCGGGATGTCCCGTATATTGGAAGCCGCAATGCGGTCTGGATCATTGCCCAGATCCATCTGCTCTTCGGCGGGTTCGTTCTGGGAGTTCCCATCTTCGCGCTGGTATGCGAGATCATCGGCAGCCTGACGAAGGATAAGCGTTATGATAGCTTGGCCAAAGAATTCACCAAGCTCTTGACCGCCTCCTTCGGAACGACCGCCACTTTCGGCGGCATCCTCCTTTTTCTTCTGATCATCTGCTATCCGAAGCTGTTCAATTACCTCACCGAAATTTTTTATCCAACCTATTTCTTCTACAGTCTGCTCTTTATTGGGGAGACCGTCAGCCTGTACCTTTACTGGTATGGATGGGATGCGATGGCAGGGAAAAAGGGCCTCCACATATTCCTCGGCGTTCTTCTCAATATTTTTGGACTCCTCATCATGTTTACATCGGACGCTTGGCTGACATACCAAGCAAGTCCGGCGGTGTTGTCGAGCGGCCTCAGTTTCTGGAGCAAGCTCTGGGCCTCGGTCAATAATCCCACATGGATGCCGGTGAATATCCACCGGTTTATCGGGAATATCGTCTTGGGCGGTTTTATGTGCGGCGCGTACGCAGGGCTTCGGTACCTTGGGGCAAAGTCACAAGAGGAGAGGGCGCACTACGACTGGATGGGGTATATCGGAAACTTTGTCGGGATCTTCGGTCTGCTGCCTCTACCGTTTGCGGGCTACTGGCTGATGAGGGAGGTCTATCAGTACAACCAACAGATGGGCATCACCCTCATGGGAGGATTCCTCTCCTGGCTGTTTATTCTGCAGGCGATTCTCATCGGTGTGCTTTTCCTTGGGGCCAACTATTACTTCTGGCAAGGTCTTCTGACAAGGGCCGGAGGCGGCGCGAGATACAAAACCTATATCACGCTCATGCTCATTGTGCTCTTAATCTGCCTGGGGGTTTGGATGACGCCCCACAGCCTGGTGGCCAGTCTGCAAGAGGCGAGACAGATGGGTGGAACCCATCATCCGTTGTTGGGCGTCTTTGGGGTGATGTCAGCCAAGATGACGGTCGTCAACCTCATGATCCTGACCACGCTCGTGAGCTTCTTGCTCTACTGGCGGGCCAATAAAGAGGAGACGGTCGCATGGGCCAAAGGGGGCAAGATTGTCCAGATAATCATCTTTGCCCTTGCCACCGGTTTTGTGATCTGGGCGGGGATCTATGGCTACTTCGTGCCGGCAATTATTCGGGTCAATTACCTCTCAGTGGGCCAAGTGCTGGCTGTCCTCTTTGTTCTTCTCACGGTCATTCCCTTGACCGGTCTAATGCTCAAAGGGGCGAAGGTGACCGGAAAAATGACCTGGGGGATCATGCCGCCCAGTTCTCAATATGCCCTAGTCCTGAACGCAGTCATGGTCATCCTGCTCATGTGCATGATGGGGTACGCTCGGTCAGCCTCTCGTACGCACTGGCATATCTACGGTGTGATGAGGGATTCCACTTCCTATGCCTATACGCCTGCCTTAGGCGAAGCGGCGATCATTCAGGCGCTCTGTGCTTTTCTCTTTTGTCTTATGGTTTCTTTTATCTTTTGGGTGGCCGCGCTTCCAGAGAAAAAGGCTGCTGCTGTCCAGCCGCAAGAGGTCAGGCCGAAATATTTTCGTAAGGCCTTCGCCTTTGTGACAACGATCTTGGTGGCTTACACCGTGGTGGCTTATGGGATGCCGCAGAAACGCTCTCTCCCCCCAGAGGAAGAAAAAGTCGATTTTAATCGGGATATGACGCAGAAAGACCTGATCCAGATCGGGCAAAAGATTTTTTTTGGAAAAGGGCAGTGCGCCCTGTGCCACACTATTGGTCCCGCGACCTCTGGCCAACGGGCCCCGGAGCTGCTGGCGGTAGGAGGCCGACTGACCCGAGAATTTATGTATGAATCGATTACTCAACCGACGGCCTACATCAAACAGGATTTTGATCCTCCGGATCCCAAGAGCTACCCTGCCCGTATGCCCGTCATCAGCAAGCCGCCGATCGGGCTAAGCGAGAACGAGATACTGGCAGTCATCTCATTCCTTCAGAGCCAGGGCGGGAAAGTGACAGTCACTCCGGCGGATCTGAAGCTGACCCAGACGCAGGTCAAGGGAGATTAGACGAAACATGGAGATGATCTGGAAACGAATTCCGGATCCTTTGCGGGTCGTTCTTGTGGTGGCGGCAGTCTACCTGGTGCTCAGGTTTGGGATCAAACCGCCCCTTCCCTTCAGCCTCATCATGATGTATATGACCCTTTTGTCCATCGGGGTCATCATCTATATCACCCTCTTCTTCGATGTGAAAAATACCCTTCTCATTCCCTTAACACGCTTTCTCGCCGGGGAAGCGAAAACGGCCTTGGCGAAACAAGGCCGGTTTGTCCTCCTCATTGTTTTCCCGTTTCTAATCTGGGGATGGGCCTACCAGAAACTCCATCAGTCGGCCGAGCCTCCGTTAGAGCAGCGAGTGATCCATCCTGCTCCGCCCGGTGAATCCGTGGGGCTGTATAACCCCTTCCGGGTAGAGGACAAAGAGGCGATGCAACGGAATGTTCACGAGGGGGCAAAGATTTATTTTCAGAACTGCGTCTTTTGCCATGGGGATAAACTTGACGGGAAAGGGATCTTTGCTCACGGGTTTAACCCGCCGCCTGCCGATTTTGCTGATCCGGGAACGATTGCGCAATTGCAGGAGGCTTTTGTGTTTTGGAGAGTCAGCAAAGGCGGAGTGGGACTGCCGGCGGAATCTGCGCCATGGAGTTCTGCGATGCCGGTTTGGGAAAACATGTTGACTGAAGAGCAACGGTGGAAGGCCATCCTCTTTCTCTATTCATATACAGGATGGTCTCCAAGGACATGGGAATGATTGTGCGAACTCGATATCTTCTCGGTGCGCTGCTGCTCCTTTCGCTGCTGCTTTCTTCTCGATCCTCCGTTGCACAGGAGCAAAAAGAGGCTCCCAAGGCGCAGGCTGTAACGGGGTCGCCGGAAGACATCGAGGCAGGGAAGGCACTTTATCAAAAACGATGCAGCCATTGCCACGGCGATGAAGGCAAAGGAGACGGCCCGGCGGCAGAATTCTTTACGCCGAGACCGAGGGATTTTACCAGCGGACTCTACAAGTACCGCACGACAGCGACCGGACAG
>Ga0335085_10013474_pt1 | contig 11987 bp, 10 predicted proteins | sample Lox_Sample_45_FD_206712 | JGI IMG/M metagenome (GOLD analysis project Ga0335085, IMG submission 206712) | Soil microbial communities from Loxahatchee National Wildlife Refuge, Florida, United States - Lox_Sample_4.5 | ecosystem: Environmental > Terrestrial > Soil > Wetlands | place: USA...
AGATGCGGTCGCGAACCCATGTCCCTTGCACAGCGTGTAAGCGAAATCCCAAATGCTTACGAACACAGCAACCTCTCAACCGTGAAGCTGCTTGCACAAACCGGGTATCTGGACCGCCCGCAAACCCTGAGCGTCGGCGATGTTCAAAAGGCGCTGGCGGAGGAGCCCCAGTTGGCCGAATTGTGGCTGGAAAGAGGCATGGACCAGCGGCTGGCCGGCGGTTGGGGGATCGAGCATGAAGGCGACCGCTACCGGGTGCAGAACTACGCCAGTGGACATTATCTCTTGGTGCAGGACAGGCTGCTGGCTTGCGCCGAATTCATTGTCCGTTACATCGGCTTTATCCGCGACATCGTGAAACGACCGCAGTCAGAGGCGCCAGGATTGGCGAATTCCGAGCGACTGCCGCGGCGCAGCATGCCCGTTGCGACAACTTGATGAGAAGCTGAACTTGCCGTCAGCCCACCGTCCTCTTACGGTCCTGCCAGCTTTCGGGGGGTAAAGGGACAATCAGAATGATCAACCGCAGAGACTTGCTGGCCAGTGCGTCGGCCTTCACCATGATGGGCGCGTTTGCCGCCGCAGCGCAGACCGCGCCCGCCGAAACCGAATGGCTGCATTACGCCAACGATCTTTCCAGCACCCGCTATGCGGCCCTCGACCAGATCAACGCTTCGAACTTCAACCAGCTCGACCTGGTGTGGCGTTTCTCCACCAACGCGCTGGGGCCCCGGCTCGATGCCGACTTCATGTCCACGCCGCTCCTGATCAAGGGCAGGCTCTATACCACCGCCGGATTCCGCCGCGACGTGGTGTGCCTGGACGCGGGGACCGGCGAACTATTGTGGATGCACCGCTATGACGAAGGCGAACGCATCGGCAGCCGCGGCGGCCCGGGACTGGGCGTCGGCTATTGGACCGATGGCAGCAACGAACGCATCTACTATGTCACCCGCGGCTACAACATGTTCTCGCTGGATGCCAAGACCGGCCTTCCCGATCCGGCGTTCGGCACCAACGGCATGGTCGATCTCAGGAAGAATGACGACCAGGACATGGATCCCAACAAGGGCGTGATCGGCCTGCATGCTCCCCCGCTGGTGGTGAAGGACACGATCGTTGTCGGCGCCGCCCCCACGCTCTATTCCAAGGGCTATGTGCGCGGCTTTGACGTCAGGACGGGCCAGCGCAAATGGATCTTCCACACCATACCGCGCAAGGGCGAGTTCGGTTACGACACCTGGACAACGCCCGGCCAGGCGGAAGCGGCCGGTAACACCGGCGCATGGGCGCCGATGTCGGCCGATCCCGATCTGGGCCTGGTCTATGTGCCCGTCGAGCTGCCGCAGACCGATATGCTGGGCGTCACCCGCACCGGCGACAATCTGTTCGGCGAAACCCTGGTGGCGCTCGATATCGAAACCGGCCAGCGCAGATGGCACTATCAGATCATCCATCACGGCCTGCAGGACCGCGACATTTCCTGCGCCGGAATCCTTTGCGACATCCCGCACAACGGAAAGACGGTGAAAGCCATCGCCCAGCCCACCAAGCAGGGCTTTGTCTATGTGCTGGACCGCACCAACGGCAAGCCGGTGTTTCCGATTCCGGAAAAGCCCATCCCGAAAGGCCAGGTGCCGGGCGAATATTATCCGCCGACCGAGCCCATGCCCACCGCGCCCCCGCCGTTCGCACGGCAGGGCGTTACCGAGGCCGATCTGGTGGACTTCACCCCGCAGATCAAGGCGCGCGCGCTGGAGATCGCCAGCCATTATCACATGGGTCCGCTGTTCGAACCGCCTGCAGTCACCAGCGACAAGATTTTCGGCACCTTGAACCTTCCGGGGCTGCAAGGCGGCGCCAACTGGCCGGGCGGCTCCTATGACCCGGATTCCAACATTCTCTATATCTATGCCAAGAACCAGTTCGAGATCACCGGCGTCACCGTGCCCGGCGGCGGCAAGCCGCCGTTCCAGCGCGGCGGCCAGCCGGCCGCCGGCAGCGCCGATGCCAATGGCGGGGCTTTCGGGGGCGTCGCCAGCCTGAAAGGCCCGGTTGGACGCGGACGCGGCTCGATCGGACGCGATGGCCTAAACGATCCCATCGTGCCAGGCATGATCTCCATCGAGGGCATTCCCCTGATGAAGCCGCCTTACGGCACCGTCACGGCGCTCGACATCGCCAAAGGCACCAAGGTCTGGCAGGTGGTGCATGGGGAAACGCCGGATGCGATCAAGAACCATCCGCTGCTCAAGGGCGTCACCATCCCGAAGACCGGCCAGTCGGGCATTCTGGGCACGCTTACCACCAAAACCTTGGTGATCGTGGGCGATTGCGGCCTCTTCACCGACGATCATGGCCGCAAGGGCGCCCGTCTCAGGGCCTATGACAAGGCAACGGGCCAGGAGCGTGGCGCCGTCTTCATGGACAAGGTGCAGACCGGCGCCCCCATGACTTATATGCACCAGGGCAAGCAGTACATTGTCACCGCGGTGGGCAGCTCTTATGGCGCGGACCTTCTTGCTTTTGCACTGCCGGGCGACGCGGCGGCGGCGCCCGCGCGGGAGGAACGTTGAGAATGGCGCGCCTGACGGCGGCAGCCCTCGCGCTGTGCGCTGCCATGCCGGCGATGGGCCAGATGCCCTGGCCTGCGCCTCTGCCGCCCGATCCGTTCGGGCCGCCTGAGCGCCATTGGGCGAAATTGCCGGATGGCAAGGCCTGGGGCCAAAGCGCAGGCATCGAGATCGGGCCCAAAGGCGAGATCTGGGCGATCGACCGCTGCGGCGCCAACAGCTGCGATGGCTCCAAGCTGCCTGCGGTGCATCAGCTTGATCCCAAGACCGGCCGGCCAACCCGCAGTATCGGCGCGGGCCTCTTCGCTTTCCCTCATGGCCTGCATGTGGACAAGGACGGCAATGTTTGGGTCACCGATGCCGCCGTCAGCAAAGACAAGAAAAAGGGCGAGCAGGTCATCAAGCTTTCCCCCGAAGGGAAAGTCCTGATGCGGCTGGGCACCGCGGGCATTTCCGGCGGCGGACCCAGCCACTTCCATGATCCGGGCGATGTGGTGACGGCGCCCGATGGCGACATTTTCGTCGCCGATGGTCATGGCACGGTTGCGCCCGATCTGCCGCCCGACACCATTACCCGCATCATTAAATTCACTCCTGAGGGCAAGTTCATCAAGGCCTGGGGGAGCCTGGGTTCGGGCAAGGGCCAGTTCCGCAATCCCCATGCGCTGGCTTTCGATTCCCAAGGTCGGCTGTTCGTCGCCGACCGCGTCAATGGCCGCATCCAGATTTTCGACCAGGACGGCAACTGGCTAACGGAATATCGCGGCTTCAACCATCCCAGCGGTCTCTACATCACCAAGAACGACACGCTCTATGCCAGCGATTACAACAGCGAAGGCCAGAAGGGCATCTATATCGGAAGCGCCAAAACCGGGAAGTTGAAATATTTCGTCCCGGACAACCAGGCAGGAGAAGGCGTGGCGCTGGGGCCCGACGGCACATTGTACGCGGCCACGCCCGGCGGAATTACGCGGTTTCTGCCGAAAGCACGAGAATAGCAGCGCCTTCCGCTTCCTGCTAAACTCGACCTGCAACGGCCAATAAGAACAAGAGGAACCGCCATGCTCAACCGGCGCCACTTCATCGTCTCGACTGCAGCCATGGCAGCGGTCTCGCCTGCCGCAGCCAAGGGTCTGGATCCCGTCGACAAGGACATCCTTTTCGGCACCACCGGCTCCATCTTCGGTGTGTGGCCCAATTCGGGCACACAGAATTCCATCTCAATGAAGATGTCCACCGACATGCCGCTGATGCTCAAGGACGTCAAGCATTACGGCTTGCAAGGCTTCGAGCCCTACGCGCCGCAGGTGGTGCAGTATCTCGACAAGCCGCTGGAGCTGAAAAAACTTTGCGATGAGATCGGCGTGACCTTTGTCGATATCGGCGACCTGCCTCGCCGTCCCGGCAGCGCACCTAGGCCCGCAGCCAATGCGGCACCGACCTATCCCTGGCTGGGCGGCCCAGGCCGCGACCAGTTGATCGCCGACATGGAAGCGGTGGCACGCGACTTTCTCCAGCCCCTGGGCTGCGACCATTGGAAGAACAATATGGGTCCGCGCCCGCCGGGGGGACCCAGCGACGACCAGCTCAAGGGATTGGCCGATACCGCCAATGAGATCGGCAGGCGTACGCTCAAATACGGTGTAAGGCTGTCGCTGCATGCCCATCTCTGGGGCCCGATGGAGCGCGAGCATGATTTCCGCCGGGTGATGGAGCTGACCGATCCCAAATATGTCTGGCTGATACTGGACACCGGCCATAACGTGCTGGGCGGGATGGATGTGGTGAAGATTTCCGACGAATATTTCCCCCGCATCTCCGAATTCCACCTCAAAGACACCTATCCGCAATATCGCGGCAACAAGGTGAGCCCCACGCCGGAGCAGCATCGCGAGAAAAGCGTCTATGCCTCGGTGGGCCAGGGTGGCGGCGTGGACTTCCCCGGCGTCTTCGGGGTTATGCGCAAGCGTCACTTCAAGGGCTGGGCGATGTTCGATATTGACGCGCCGCGTCCGGGCGACGGCACGGGCAGCGTGGACGACAATATCGCAGCCAGTGTCCGTTACATGCGCGACGTACTGAAAGTGAACCTGCCTCCGCCGCCGGCAAAGGGACTGTTCACAGAGGCTTGAACTTCATCCGAAAGTGAATGCGAAGGCCTGCACGCCGGGGTCCAGGAACTGGACGACAAAGGTGTGGTCGATCTGCATGGCGGAGCTTCTGTCCAGCCGGATCAGCTGATAAAGCCGCTGATCTGTCACCGTGCCCATGCCATCGGCATCGGTATCGCTTCCATGGCTGGCGCCAGGCGCCTGCCCGTCCAACGTCACCTTGAAACGCACCGGCTTTCCGTCAGCGCCCGGTCCCAGTACCAGATGCAGGTCGCGGGCGTGAAAGCGGAAGGTGATCTTGCCGCCGGCCTCGTCCAGGGTGGATTTGTCCTCGCCGATGGTCCAGCGGCCGGTGAGGCCCCATTGGTTGGACTGGAGCGGGTACGGCGTCTGGTAGTCAGCCGGCTGGTCGATGTGCGGCCGGCCGGAAGCGAAATTCTCACCCCTGCCATAGCCGACGTAGGTTTCGGGGGAGCGGGCAGCATCGTCTGGCGTGGCCGCGGCTTCGACGCCCTTGCCTTGTGGATTGGCGATTCCGCCCGGCACATCCTGGTAGCCCGCCTCGTGCAGCAGCTGCCGGATCACGCGCTCGGACTGGTCATATTCGCCTTCACCGAAATGATGGTGGCGGATGCGGCCTTGGGCATCGATGAAATAATGCGCCGGCCAATATTCGTTGTTGAAGGCCTGCCAGATGGCGAGATTGTTATCCAGCGCTACCGGATAGGTCACGCCAAGCTCGCGCACGGCGCGTTTCACATTCTCGGGAATTTTCTCGAAGGCGAATTCAGGCGCATGCACCCCGATCACCACCAGGCCGTGGTCCCTGTACTTCTGCGCCCAGGCTTCCACATAAGGCAGCGCGCGCAGGCAGTTGATGCAGGAATAGGTCCAGAAATCCACCACCACCACCTTGCCGCGTAAGCCTGCGCGGGTCAGCGGGGGCGAATTCAGCCATTCCACCGCGCCCTTCAGTTCCGGCATAGTGCCTTCCACCGGAAGATTGCTGCCGGCCACGGCAACATTCCTGGTCCTGTGGCCTAGGCCCGAACCTTCCAGCAGCGACTGTTCAAGGCCGTTGGTGCGCGCCAGCGAAAGCCTAGTGAGCAATCCGGTATCCAGTCCCAGCGCGATGGCGCCGACACCGGCCAGCACCAGCACGCCCAGGGCGCGACGAATCCATTCGCCGGCGCCAAGGCTTTTCTTCATGGCGGTAAAGATGCGGCCGCCCACCAGAAGCGCTGCCGCCAGGGATGTGGCCGCACCAAACGCGTAGGCCAGCAACAGAAGAGTGGTCGAGGCGCTGGCGCCCTTGATGGCGGCACCTGTCAGGATCAGGCCGAGGATCGGACCGGCGCAGGGCGCCCACAACAGACCGGTCGCGAGGCCCAAAAGTAGCGATGCGCCGGCGCCGCCTTCACTTGTGCTGGCCTGGTTGGACAGGCGCGAACCCAGCGCCACCAGCGGCCGGGTCAGATAATCGGCAAGCTGCGGCAGAAGCAATGTGAGGCCGAACAGCGCCAGCAATACCATAGCGGCAATCCTGCCCCATTGATTGGCATGGACGGCCCAGCTTCCGCCCAGGGTGGCCAGGGTCGCGACCAGGGCAAAGGTGACTGCCATGCCACCCAGCAAGGGCAGACCCGATTGCAGGAACGGCCGGTCGGAGCGCGCAAAAACAAAGGGCAGCACCGGCAGGATGCAGGGGCTCAGGATCGTCAGCACGCCCCCCGCATAGGACAGCAGAAAAAGCGTCATGTCCGTCTGTTTAGCACATTCATTGGTTATTCGGGCTGAAGAGGTGGCGGTTACAGCTCAGGCGGCCGCCGGAGCGACCGGCTGCTTTACGTCAGGCCGGTCGGCGGAGTAACCGGCCAATAACAAACCCCAGTATCAATCCGGCCAGGGCGGCAATCAGGGCGAATTTGATCAGCAGTCCAACCAGCTTGACCACGACAAAGGCGATGACTGCGATGATGAGGGCCAGTACAAGTTCAAGCGATCGCATGCAGCAGAAAACGCACGGCCGGGCCGATCGGTTACAGCCAATCGCGATAAAGCCGGAAGCGGGGGAACCGTCATGCGGCTTTTGCGTGGCGCGCCCATTGCGGCTCCAGCCTATAGTTGCCGGCATTGGGGACCTTGATGATGACCCGTCTCAATTCGCATTTGACCTGGCCCGATGCCGTTCTGGCGATCGCCATCGTCTTCGTCTGGGGCACCAATTTCGTCGTGATCCGGGTGGCGCTGGACGCGCTGCCACCGCTGTTCCTGGCGACCATGCGCTTTGTGCTGGTGCTTGTGCCGGCCGTCTTTTTCATCGAGCGCCCATGGAGCGTTGGCGAAAGCCAGAGCGACAAAAAATACGTGTCTTGGGCAAATCTTCTGGTCTACGGCGTGTGCATCGGCATGCTGCAGTTCGGTGCCCTGTTCATCGCAATGAGCGGGCGCATCTCGCCGGGCTTGGCCTCGCTGGTGGTGCAGATGCAGGTCTTCTTCACCATCGGATTGGCCATGCTGCGGACGGCTGAGAAGCTGAAGGCGCATCAACTCCTGGCCTTCGCCCTGGCGCTGGCTGGCATGGGCGTGATCGCAGCCCATAGCGGCCAGGGCACAACGCTTTCCGGGCTGAGCCTGGTGCTGGTGGCCGCATTGGGATGGGCCCTGGGTAACCAGGCGGGACGAGAAGCCGGCAAAGTCAATATGCTGGCCTATGTGGTGTGGGCGGCGATCTTCGCCATTCCGCCGCTCCTGGGCCTCTCCTTGTGGCTCGAGGGCCCCGCCGCCATCGCCACTGGGATTGCGCGTGCCACCCCAATTACCTGGGCCAGCGTGGTGTGGCAGTCGGTGGGCAACACCATGTTCGGCTATTCCTGCTGGGGCTGGCTATTGTCGCGCTATCCGGCCGCGACGGTCTCGCCCTTGTCGCTGCTGGTGCCAGTGTTCGGTTTCGGCGCCAGCGCCCTGTTGCTGGGTGAGCCCCTGCCCGCCTGGAAGCTGGAAGCCACCACCCTAATCATGGCAGGACTGGCGGTGAATCTGCTGTGGCGACCACGCAAGAGTGAGGCGCGGTCAGCGGTAGGGTGATGGTCCATAGCGGCCGCAACCCCGTGCAACACCCGCGATCAGCGGAGAGACGGCTTGGAGCCGGACGCAATTGCCGGCAACAAATTCACCAGCTTGTCATGGCCCACGGCTGCGAGCCATCCAGATGGCGCAAGGACCTTAATTGCAGATATCTCGCGAACGCAACTGGATGGTCACACTCCGGTGGACCATGATTGTCACTTGATTTTTATTAGGTATAGACCTTAGCGCGTGTTCCGCCTCAAACCTTCTGCTTGAAGATCAGATAGGTGAAAGTGTGGCCTTGTGTGGCGGTAAACAGATGCACCAGGCCTGGCGGGATCACCAGCCGGTCGCCGGGACGCAGCGTAATGGTCTTGCCGCCCACCAGCGCGCCGCCCCGCATTTCCAGGTCGCCGGTATCATGCGCACCCGTTTGCGTGCCGCCATAGGTGATGGTGCCCTCCCCGTCCAGGACGTGGATATAGTCGTACCAATGGCCGTGCGCTTCGGACTGGGTGTTGATCACCCGCGTGACATATTCGATGTAGTAGGTCTCGTGATCGATCACGATCTTGGACTGGGGCTTGCCGTCCGCCCGGTGGGTAAGCGCCTCGACCTCCGCCGCCGGCTGATAGACAAAGGCGTCGTTGGGCGTGGCATGTGGCGCGGGCGCCGGAGTCTGAGCCGATGCCGCCAGGCTCAAGCTTGCAAGCAACACGCCGGCCATAAGTCCCAGATGTTTCATGAGCGTTACCCTCCGCATTATGCTTGAGGGAACTTTAGCGGCAGGTGGTTCAAATGAAAGAGGCGCCCCAAGCGAGACGCCTCTATCGCGATTGCGAGAAACCTAGCGTTTGGCCTTCTTTTTCGCCTTTTTGGCTTTTTTGGCTTTCTTGGCGGGCTTCTTAGCAGCCTTCTTTGCCTTTTTCCTCTTTGTCTTCTTCACCGGAGCCGGGGTGACCGGCGTACCGGTGAACAGGCCCGCGACGGCGGCTTCCAGTTCGGCGGCCTTCTCGGCCAATGCTCTTTTTTTCGCCATGACTTCGACTCCTCATCCGTGGAATGAACGCACGCTAGTCGATTCTGGCACCAAACAAAAAGGGCGCGGCTTGCAACCGCGCCCTTTTCATTCTTGGAAGACTGCAGACTACTCGTCGCTCTTCTTCTTCGCGGGCGCTTTCTTCTTCAAGGCCGCGCCCAAGATGTCGCCCAGGCTGGCGCCGCTGTCGGAGGAGCCATACTGCTCGACGGCCTCCTTCTCCTCGGCCACTTCCCGCGCCTTGATGGAGAGCGAGACCTTGCGGGCCGCCTTGTCCACGCTCGTGACCATGGCATCGACCTTGTCGCCCTTGCCGAATCGTTCCGGACGCTGGTCGTTGCGGTCGCGCGCCAGGTCGGCGCGGCGAATGAAGGACTTGACGCCGCCATCCAGCTCGACCTCGATCCCGCCCTCGTTCACTTCGGTTACGGTGCCGGTGACGACCTGGTTCTTGCGCAGCGCCGAACCGGAGGGTCCGGCCTTCTCGATCGGGTCGCTGTCCAGCTGCTTTATGCCCAAGCTGACGCGCTCCTTTTCCACGTCGATGTCCAGCACCTTGGCCTTCACCACCTGGCCCTTCTGATAGTCCTTGAGGGCTTCCTCGCCCGGCTTGGTCCAGCTGAGGTCGGAGAGATGCACCATGCCGTCGATGTCGGAATCCAGGCCGATGAATAGGCCGAATTCGGTGATCGACTTAATCTCGCCCTCGATCACGGTGCCGGCCGGATGGTTGGCAGTAAAGGCGCTCCAGGGATTTTCCTGGGTCTGCTTGAGGCCCAGGCTGATGCGGCGCTTGTTAGAATCCACTTCCAGCACCGCCACATCGACTTCCGTGCCGGGGGTAACCAACTTGGAAGGGGCCATGTTCTTCTTGACCCAGGACATTTCGCTGACATGGACCAGGCCTTCCACGCCCGGCTCCAGCTCCACAAAGGCCCCATAGTCGGTAACATTGGTGACCTTGCCCTTGAACTGCACGCCCACCGGATATTTGGTGGCAACGCCTTCCCAGGGATCGGTCTGGAGCTGCTTCATCCCTAAGCTGATGCGCTGGGTCTCATGGTTGATCTTGATGATTTGCACGGTGACGGTCTGGCCCACCGAAAGCACTTCGGTAGGATGGGACACGCGGCGCCAGGCGATGTCGGTGACATGCAACAGCCCGTCCACACCCCCTAAGTCTACGAAGGCGCCGTAGTCGGTGATGTTCTTCACCACGCCTTCGACCACCTGCTTTTCTTGCAAGCTGGCGACCAGCGAAGTGCGTTCCTCGGCCCGGCGCTCTTCCAGCACGGCGCGGCGCGACACCACGATATTGCCGCGGCGGCGGTCCATCTTGAGGATCTGGAACAGCTGGGCCTGGTTCATCAGCGGTCCGACATCGCGCATCGGGCGCACATCGACCTGCGAACCCGGCAGGAAGGCGACGGCGCCATCCAGGTCCACAGTGAAGCCGCCCTTGACGCGGCCGAAGATCACGCCGGTGACGCGGGTCTGCTCGTTGAAGGCCCGTTCCAGCTTGATCCAGCTTTCCTCGCGGCGGGCCTTGTCACGCGACAGAACGGCTTCGCCCAGGGCATTCTCGACGCGCTCCAGATAGACCTCGACTGTGTCGCCCACTTTGACGTCGGCGGGCACGCCCGGCATGGCGAATTCCTTGAGCGAAACGCGGCCTTCGGTCTTGAGGCCGACATCCACCATGGCGAAATCATTCTCGATGGCGACAATGGTCCCCTTGATGACCGAGCCTTCCTGCGGGCTCTGGGTTTCAAAACTCTGCTCCAGCATGGCCGCGAAATCTTCGCGGGAGGGGGTGGCGATGGAGCTTTCGGTACGTTCCTTGGTAGCAGCGCGGGCCATTCAGAATCCTGTGACAGTCGTTCATGCCAATGTTCCTGCGCGCGAGATGCGCTTGGGACCACGGACTTCCCCGGTCGCATTTCACATGGAAACTGCTCCCGCGGGCGGGTTGGTTTTGGGATCGGTAGGCGGGATGCCCGAAAGCCGCCGGGTCTCCTTTAGCCCCTGTGGCGGTCCTTGAGCGCGCCCTCGATCTTTGGGGTGACCAAGGCAAGGGCTGCCGCGAACGCGGCGTCTATACCCAAATCGGAGGTATCCAGCAAGTCGGCGTCCGGGGCCAGTTTCAGGGGGGCTGTGGGTCTTGACTTGTCGGCCAGATCCCGGGCGTTGAGCTCGGCCAGAACCTCCTCTTGGGTCCGGTGGATATTCATCCCTTGAAGCTCGCTCCAGCGCCGGCGGGCGCGGACCTCCGGGCGGGCATCGACATAAAGCTTGGCCGTGGCGGTTGGGCAGATGACGGTGCCGATGTCGCGGCCATCCATCACCGCGCCGGGACTGTTTCCAGGAGGATGGGCGAGAAAGTCCTGCTGGAAGGCCAGCAGCGCCTGGCGCACCGCCGGTATGGCGGCGACATGCGAGGCGGCCTTGCCGACAATGTCGGTGCGGATGGCGGGGGAACCGGCGCGGGAAAGGTCCATGCTCTGGGCGCCGCGCACGGCGTCGGCCTCGTTCGCGAGGTCGCCCTTGGCCTCCAGCACCGCCAGCGCGGTCAGGCGGTAAAGCGCGCCGGAATCCAGGTGAGCGAAGCCGAAATGCGCCGCCAGCCTTTTGGCCAGAGTGCCCTTGCCGCTCGCGGCGGTGCCGTCAACGGCGATGACGATGGAAGGTGAAGATGTCGGCATCATTCCATCACCGCGCCCAGGCCTGCCATCAAATCGCGGTATTCCGGGAAAGACGTGGCGATCATGGCGACGTCATCCACCGTCACCGGATTTTCCGAAGCCAGTCCCATGGTAAGAAAGCTCATGGCGATGCGGTGATCCATGTGGGTTGTGACCGTGCCGCCGCCCGGGACGCGTCCGCCTTGAACGATCAGGTCGTCGCCCTCGATCCTGTGGCGCACGCCATTGGCAGCCAGGGCCGCCGCCACCGCGGCCAAACGGTCGCTTTCCTTCACCCGCAGTTCTTCCAGCCCATGCATCACGGTCGTGCCAATGGCAAAGGCGGCCGCCACCGACAGGACGGGATATTCATCGATCATCGAAGGCGCGCGGGCCGCCGGCACTTCCACGCCTTGAAGCCGGCAATGGCGCACCACCAAATCGCCGATCTCTTCGCCGCCGCTCACCCGTTTGTTCCTGACTTCGATATCGGCGCCCATCTCCAACAGCGTCT
>Ga0335085_10013475_pt1 | contig 11986 bp, 11 predicted proteins | sample Lox_Sample_45_FD_206712 | JGI IMG/M metagenome (GOLD analysis project Ga0335085, IMG submission 206712) | Soil microbial communities from Loxahatchee National Wildlife Refuge, Florida, United States - Lox_Sample_4.5 | ecosystem: Environmental > Terrestrial > Soil > Wetlands | place: USA...
TGGCCCACTGGGCGGGGCCCGGACAGCAGCCCCAGTCCGGAGGCAGCTATACCGTCAAGCAGGTCGGCCGCGCCTTCGGCCCCTCCGAGCGCATGACCGTGGACTTTGCCGACTTCGACGATTCCACACTCAACATCGTGACCGGACAGTCGGGCCAGCTCTTCAGCCCCTACTTCATGGACCAGTGGAAGGCCTGGTACGAGGGCACGACTTTCACCCTTCCCTTCTCAGACCAGGCAGTGAAGAGGTCCGCAGCGCATAGGCTGACGCTGCTGCCGGCAAGGTAGCCGTCAGCCGGTTAGCACTCGGCATTCCGCCATTGCCCGAAAGGCGAGACCGCGCGTGTGCGCCGAGGCCAGTGCCCGCGGCCGGCGGGAACGAGCGGAGTGCTGACGGCGGAAGGCTGGCGGCTGCTCTTATTGGTCGATCTGCTTGACGTCGTAGGCCTGGCCCACGATATCGATCTGGATCGCCTGCGGGGCATCGGTGGTGGTGTCGTAGATGACCAGTTCCCCGCCCACGCACACGTACACCACATTGCGGCCGGTGATGGCCGCCATGCCGGTGACCACTCCCTGCGGGGCACTGATGACCGCGGTGTTCCCCGAGATGTTGAACATGGACAGGCATCCCTGGGTCGCATTGCTGCAGGTCGAGGTGGAGCCGTTGGAGAAGGCGGCGTTGCGCGCCCCGATGTAGAGCTTGTTGTTGCCGGTCATCTCCATGCGGTCGTGATAGCCGTCGCTGATGGGCACGGTCGCGCTGATGCTCATGCCCGAGGTGTTGACCACGGTCAGGCGGCCGAAAGGCGGGGTGGTACCCGGACAGGCGGCGCCGCAGCTTCCCGCCACGTACAGCGTGGAGCCGTTCAGGAAACCCACGGTGGCGCCCCCGGGAAGCAGCAGGGGCACACCCAGGGTCTGGCCCGCCATGGTCAGGGGCGTGACGCTGGCGGCGGCCCCGCCGCACTCCGGCCCGCAGCTCAGGACAAAGGCGATGCTGTCGTCGCTGGTGAAGACCGCCCCCACCGGCTGGTCCAGCACTCCGCCTCCGGTCACCGTGGTGGTGGTGTTATCGGCGGTGTTGATGACGGTGATGTCGTTGGAGCCGTCGCTGAAGACCAGCAGCTTCTTCCCATTGTGGCTGAGCGCCAGGCGCCGCGCGTTGGGCACGTTGACGTGGCCGGAGATGGCCAGGCTGGTGAAATTCACGATCTCCACCACCCCGGCGGGCTGGCCGCTCACCGGCGCATTGGGCACGGCCACGTAGGCGGTCACGCTGTCGGGCAGGATGACCATGCTCTCGGTGGCGTCGGGCAGATTCACCGTCCCGCCCTGGATCTCGCCGTTGTTGTCGACGATACTGAGCTCGTTGACGCCGGCGTCGAACACCAGCGAGGTGGCGCGGTTCGGCGACAGCGCCATCAACTGCGGATTGCCCACCAGCGTGACCTGATTGGCCAGCAGAGTGTCGTTGTGGAAGTTGACGATCCGCAGCGCCGACGCGGGCAGGTTCGGGCTGCTGAAGCCGGCGTTGGAGACGAAAGCGCGGGTCGGGACCCCGCTGGTGACCGGCCCAGGATTGGCTGCCGGCGTGCTCGCGCAACCCGCCAACAGCATCAGGACCAAGAGACTGAGTAGTGCGCTGGCCGCTCGCTTCAACGCTCCCGCCCTCTGGGGATTCTAGGAATCATGGCAAGTGAATCGCAGATTATAGCAGAGGCGCGCGCTCGGCTTCCTCGCTCGGGGTAAGGATGCGCTCGCGGCTCGCCCAGGTTGCTTCGTGCCGGCGTCTTCCGCGCGGCTCTCGGGAAGTAGCTGGCGGCCCGCCATTCCTGTATCCTTCTGCGATGCCGCTGGATTTCCTCTCCCGCTTGAAGCAGGGCCCGCTGCTGTGCGACGGCGCCATGGGCACGCTGCTCTACGCCCGCGGCATCTTCATCAACCGCTGCTACGACGAACTGAACCTGTCGCAGCCCGACCTGATCCGTGGCATCCACCGCGACTACCTGCAGGCCGGCGCCGAGGTGGTTGAGACCAACACCTTCGGCGCCAACAGCTTCCGCCTGGCGCGGCATGGTCTGACCGACCGCGTCCGCGACCTCAACCTGGCCGGCGCCCGCCTGGCCCGCGAGGCGCTAGAAAGCGAGACCGCCAAGAAGGCCACCCAGGCCTGGGTCGCCGGCTCCGTGGGCCCGCTCGGGGTCCGCATCGAGCCGCTGGGCAGGACCTCGCTGGAGGAGGCCCGCGAGGCCTTCGCCGCGCAGATCGCCGCCCTGGCCGAGGGCGGCGTGGACCTGCTGATCCTGGAAACCTTCGGCTACCTGGAAGAGCTGCACCAGGCCTTCCTGGCCGCCCGCGAAGCCGCGCCCAAGCTCCCCATCATCGCTCAGGTCACCATCGACGAGGAGGGCAACTGCCTCGACGGCGCCAGCCCCGAGACCTTCGGCGCGCACATCGAAGAGTGGGCTCCGGAAGTGATCGGCTGTAACTGCTCGGTCGGTCCCGCCCCCATGCTCGACGCCCTGGAGCGGGTGCGCCGCGTGAGCACCCGCCCGCTCTCCGCCCAGCCCAACGCCGGCATCCCCCGCAGTGTCGAGGGCCGCAACATCTACCTCTGCTCGCCGGAATACATGGCCAGCTACACGCGGAAGTTCGTGGCCGCGGGGGTGCAGCTGATCGGCGGCTGTTGTGGCACCACGCCGGAGCACATCCGCGCCATGAAGGCGGCGCTGCGCGCCGGCGACGCACGCGCAGGCTCCTTCCAGGTGGTCACCAAGCCCAAGCAGGAGTCGGCGGTGGAGGTGCCGCCCCTGGCCCAGCGCTCCCGCCTGGGCGCGCGCCTGGCCGCCGGCGAATTCGTCACCATGGTCGAGATCGTCCCCCCCAAGGGCACCAGCGCGGGCAGGGAGATCGAGGGTGCGCGCTTCCTGAAGTCCGTGGGCATCGACTTCATCAACATACCCGAGAGCCCGCGGGCCGCCGCCCGCATGAGCGCCCAGGCCCTGGCCATCCTCATCCAGCAGCAGGTGGGAGTGGAGGCGCTGCTGCACTACGTTTGCCGCGACCGCAACGTGCTCAGCCTGCAGAGCGACCTGCTGGGCGCCGCCGCCATCGGGGTGCGCAACATCTTGTGCGTCACCGGCGACCCGCCCAAGCTGGGCAACTATCCCGACGCCACCGCCGTGTTCGACATCGATTCCATCGGCCTGGTCAACGTGGCCCACAACCTGAACCGCGGCTTGGACATCGGAGGCAACGCGGTGGGCACAGGCACCGGTTTCACCATCGGCGTGGGCGCCAATCCCGGTGCCCCCAACCTCGACGAAGAGGTCCGCCGCTTCGAATACAAGGTGGGGGCGGGAGCGGAATTCGCCATCACCCAGCCCGTCTTCGACCTCACCCTGCTGGAGAACTTCGAGCGCCGGGTCAGCCACCACCGCATCCCCATCCTGGCCGGCATTTGGCCCCTGGTCAGCCTGCGCAACGCCGAGTTCATGAAGAACGAATTGCGCGTCTCCATCCCCGACGGCATCCTGGCGCGCATGAGCGCCGCTCCCAACTCCGAGGCTGCCCGCGCCGAGGGCGTGGCCATCGCCCGTGAGATGCTGCTTGCCGTCCGCGACCTGGTGCAGGGCGTTCAGGTCAGCGCGCCCCTGGGCCGCTACGCTTCGGCCGTGGACGTGCTCGAGGCCCTGGGTTCCGCACGCACCTCCGCTTGATGTCCGCAAGGCAGGGTGCGCCTGGAAAATTCCCGGCATCCCCCTTCTCCAAACCGCAGTACAATGTCCCCAGGAGCAGGTTCCTTGCCCAAGTTCGAGGATTGCCTCCAGCGCCTGGAAAAGATCGTGGATGAGCTCGAGAAGGGGGACATCCCCCTGGAGAAGGCTCTGGCGCTCTTCGAAGAGGGCATCAAGCTCTCGCACTCCTGCCGCAAGGAGCTGGAGGAGGCCGAGGGCAAGGTGGAGGTCCTGCTCAAGCAGAACGGGAAGCTGCAGCCGGGGCCCTTCGAGGCTCCGCCCGAAAAGACTGCCGCCCCGTCTCGGAAGTAACCTCGCCGCATTTTTGGCGTGACGCGCTGGCGGTTTCGGAACCCGGTTCTATGGTCCCCGCCGCAGCTCTTTTCGGCCTCGCCGGAGAGAAGGGAGGATTCCCCATGCTGCCCATGACCGTGATCGTCGCCCAGAGCAACGCCCGGTGCGCGGAGAAGATGGCTGCATTCCTCCATGCCCATTTTGATTCGGTCCTGGTCGCAAGTTCCCTGGAGGAGCTGCGCCGCGAGATCCCTCGCCACCGCGCGAATATCGCCATCATCGACCTGGAGCTGGTGGATGTGAACGACGTGGAAGAGATTCACCACGAGTTCCCGCCCACCTGCATCATCTGCACCCACCGCCTGGCCAACGAGGAGCTGTGGACGGCCTCCCTGGCGGCGGGAGCGCACGACTGCTACATGAACGACGACGTGCGCGGCATTCTGGGCGCCATGATGCGGGTGCCCGGCGTCGTCCGCACTCAGGTCGCCGCCTAGCAGCATATCCTGGGATGGAGCCGCGGCCCTCACTGGGCCGCTTTTTCTATCCCCTATCCACCACTCACTCTGCACTCTTATACTGTCTCCTCCATGCTCACTGATACCCTGGAGCAGGGCCGCGCCGCGATCGACGCCGCCCTGGAGAAGCTGCTGCCCCCGGCGACGCAGTACCCGGAGTCCATCCACCGGGCCATGCGCCACAGCGTCTTCGCCGGCGGCAAGCGCCTGCGCCCCATCCTCTGCCTGGAGGCGGCGCGCATGGTCGCGGGCTCCGTGCCCGCGGGCATCGAGGAAGTGGGCTGCGCCCTGGAGATGCTGCACACCTATTCCCTCATCCACGACGACCTGCCCGCCCTCGACAACGACGACCTGCGCCGCGGCCAGCCCACTTGCCACAAGGCCTTCGGCGAGGCCACCGCCATCCTGGCCGGCGACGCCCTGCAGACCTACGCCTACCAGGTGCTCTCCCGGCTGCGCTGCCCTGCCGACCGCCGCGTGCGCATCATCGAGGAGGTGGCCCGCGGCACCGGCACCATCGAGGGCATGATCGGCGGCCAGGTCATGGATCTGGAGGCCGAGCGCACCCGCCCCGACGCCCGCACCCTGGAGTACATCCACCGCTCCAAGACCGGCGCGCTCATCACCGCCAGCCTGGTTGCGGGCGGGCTTTACGCCGGAGCGGATGAGCAGCAGCTCGCCCGCCTGCGCGACTTCGGCCGCGCCATCGGCCTGGCCTTCCAGATCGCCGACGACGTACTCGACGTCACCCAGTCCTCCGAACAACTGGGCAAGACCGCGGGCAAGGACACCGCCAGCGAGAAGGCCACCTACCCTGCCCTCTTCGGGGTAGAGGAATCCATGAAAAAGGCGGAAGCGCTGGCTGATTCCGGCTGCGCCGCTCTGGCCGCCTTCGGCCCCCGCGCCGACACTCTCAAGCAGCTCGCCCACTTCCTGGTCGAAAGGAAAAAGTAGCGCCGGCTCCCAGCTATCACCGGTTCACCGCGCTACGCTTTCATCCCTCTGCGCTCTCTGCGTCCTCTGCGGTAAAATATCCGCACGGCGATGGAGTTCGCCCCCAACCGCTGTCCCACCGCATGAGCCGGGACAGATGATGACTCCTGGCAGGGTCCCTGCCGCGGAGCCATGTCCCCGGCAGCGACCCTAGCACACCCTGGAGAATATCTGTGCCGGAAGCCCTTCCGCATTCTGTCGAGAGTGGCGTGTCGGCCCAATTGCCTGCGCTAGGGCAGTTCGGCGCCGGGCGCGCGCGCCTGCTGGCCCAGCTGGCTCAGGCTGAGGCCGTCGCCGAGGAGCGCGGCAACGCCCCCGCCCTCGCCGAGCTGCAGCGGTTGCACCAGAACCTGGAAGCGGAGCGATTCCATCTGGCCGTGCTCGGCCAGTTCAAGCGCGGCAAGACCACACTCCTCAACAGCCTGCTGGGCGAGGAGCTGCTGCCCGTGGGCGTGCTGCCCCTCACCTCCATTCTCACCGTGCTGGCCTGGGGAGAGAAGCCCGCGATGGTCGTGCACTTCCTCTCGGGCGAAAGCCGCGAACTGCCTCTTGCGGACCTGCCGCTCTACGTCACCGAACGTGAGAACCCCGGCAACGCCCGCGGCGTGCGCCAAGTCGAGGTCCACCATCCCTCTCCCTACCTGCGCGGCGGCCTGTTGCTGGTGGACACGCCCGGCGTCGGCTCCACCCTGGAACACAACACCGCCCTCACCTGCTCCTTCCTGTCCCGAGTGGACGCTGCCATCTTCGTGCTTTCGGTGGACCCGCCGCTCACCCAGGCCGAAGCCGACTTCCTGCTCCGCGCCGCCCGTGACGTCCACCGCTTCTTCTTCGTCCTCAACAAGACCGACTTGATCGGAGCGGCGGAGCTGGCGGAGGCATTGCAGTTCACCCGCGCGCAACTCGCCAAACAGGCCGGTCTCGACGGCGCGGAGCTCTACGCGCTCTCCGCGCGCAACGCGCTGCAAGCGGGCCGTGCCGGCGATTCCGAGGCCCTGGAGGCCAGCGGGATGCCGCGCTTCGAGCGCGACCTGCGCCGCTTCCTCATGGAAGAGAAGGGCAAGGTGTTGCTCGAGTCGGTTGCTGCCCGCCTGCGCCGCCTGGCCGGCGAACTGCTCTTCGAGATCGAGCTGGAACAGAAGGCGGCTGCCGGCACCCTCCAGGAACTCGAGGAGAAGCAGCAGGTGCTGGCCGCCGAGCTCGGCCGTATCGAGCAGGCACGCGCCGACATGAACGTGCTCCTTGCCAGCGATGTGGCCCGGCTCCTGGCCCGGGTGGAGGAGGACCTCCGCTCCCACGTTGAGGCTGAGCTGCCGGGCGCGCTGCGTCGCCTGGAGGAGCTCCTAGTTCAGCATCCCGCCGCCGGCAAGGCCGAGCTCACCCGCCTCCTCGACGCCTTCCTGGCCGCCGAAGTGGAAGAAATATTTACCCGCTGGCGGGCGGCGGAAGACCGCCGCCTGGGAGAGGATTTCCATCAGCTTTCCGGCCGTTTCGGCCAGAGCGCCAACACCATCGTCCGCCGCGTCCAGGAAGCGGCTGCCCGCCTCTTTGCGATCGAGGTGATTGCGCTGGATGCGCCCGAGTCATTACGCGCCGGCACCGGCTTCGACTTCAAGGTGGAACCGCTCTTCTACTTCCCCATGGAAAAGGTGGGCTTCGCGCTGCCCCGCTTTCTTTTTCGTCACCACCTGCGGCGGCGCGCTCGCAGGGCCTTGCAGCAGGAACTTGATCGCAACGCCGGGCGGCTGCGCTTCCACTACCTGGAGCGTCTGGAGCGCACCAGTCAGGACTTCAGGAGCGACCTGAACCAGCGGATCGACGCGGCGCTGGCCGGGGTCCGGGGAGCGCTGGAGCGCGCCGCGGAGGCCCTGGCCGCCACCGGCGCCGCCCGCCAGGCGAACCAGGCGCGCCTCCTCCGCCAGCTCGAGGCCCTGGCCGCACTCCGGCCGGGTGAAGCTCCCCAGCCCGGAGATGTCGATGGCTGAGCTGGCCATCTTCGACCGCGAGGAAGAACTGGCGGCGCTGGCAACCCGCCTGGGTGATCGCCGCTCCTTCCTGCTGCACGGCCCCTCGGGTGTGGGCAAGACGCGCTTGCTGGCCTCCCTGCTGCCCAGCTTTCCCCAGTGGCTCTACTGCCCGCAGTCGCCCGACTCGCGCAGCGTCTTCCAAGCACTGGCGGCCTCACTCCGGGCGGCGCGTGACCCGATCATCGCGGCAAAGCTCCGGGGCAAGGACACCGGCTCCCGTTCTGCCCTCGCCCTCAAGGGCATCGTGGCCGAGGCTCTGCGCGCGGGAAGCTACGGCGCCGTCCTCGATCACCTCAGCGCACCCTCCCAAGCCCTCGCCTCCGACCTGAAGGAGCTGGCGCGCCTGGCGGACACGCCCCTGCTGGCCGTGGCCCGCTCCGCCCACATGGAGGACGCCGGCTTCCTGCTTCCCCTCTTTCCCGACCGCCGCGACCGCCTTGAACTGCGCAACTTCGACCGCACCCCCGCTCTGGCGTTTGCGCGCGAGGCAGCGCGAGCTGCCTCGCTCACCGCAGCCAACCTGCAGGAGTTCCTCGAGCGCGCGGTCGAGCTCAGCCAGGGGAATCCCGGCGCGCTGCTGGCTCTGCTGGCCCGTGCCCGCGAACCCCGCTATCGCTCGGGTGATTCCATCAAGATCGCCCCGCTCTACATTGATTTCCGCCTGGAAGAGGTCTCCCATGGATGACAACGGACTCAACGAGCACCACCGCCGCCGCCTGGCCGGCTCCGCCCACCTAATCGATGCGGCTGCCGCCCGCCTGCTCGACCTGCTGGAGGGGCGCACTTCGGCGCAACTGAGCCGGCCCGAAGACACTTTTGCTCCCCAAGAGCGCGAATTCCTGCTCGCTTCTCTGGCCCGCTTGCAGCAGTTGGCGGAGGAACTCAGCCGCAAGTACGGCCTGCGCCACCGCCGCCGCGACCTGCGCCGCCTGGTCGCGGCAGAACTCTCCGAGGTCTGGTGCATCCTGGAGGACACCCGCCCCAAGAAGATGCGCGGCTTCGGCGCTGTCCCGCCGCAGGCTGCCGAAGAACTGGAGCGCGACCTCGCGCCTCTGCTGGAGCTCACCTCCCGCATGGAGGCGTCCCTGGCCAGCTCCTCCCAGCGTGCCGGCGAAGGGGCGGCCGCAAAACGCAGGGATACGCTATAATCTTTCTCGGCGATGGAGTTCGCCACAACCGCCCCGGCGATAGCCAACGGCTGATGACTCCTACAACTTCTTGAGGAGAGGGCTCCATCGTGCAAGCCTATCTGTGGATATCCCTGGGCGCAGTTCTGGGCGCCGGCCTGCGCTTTTCGGTCAGCCGCCTGGCTGCGCGCATCATCGGCGCCAGCTTCCCCTTCGGCACCCTGTTCATCAACATCGCCGGCAGTTTCCTGCTCGGCCTCTTCCTGGTGTGGACCACCGAGCGGGTGCTGGCCGACCCGAAATGGCGCCTGCTGATCGCCATCGGCTTCTGCGGCTCCTTCACCACCTTCTCCAGCTACGCCTTTGAGACCTTCTCCTACTTCGAGCAGGGGCAGTGGCTGCTCTTCGGCTCCAACATCCTGGCCAACAACCTGCTCTGCCTGGCGGCGGTGCTGGCGGGTGCGGCGCTGGCGAGGGCGCTGTAGAATGCCCGCGGGGAACCGCATGGCCGTCCAAGTCTCCATCTACCTCAACGAAGCCGATCAGTGGCACCACAAGCCGCTGCACCTGGCCATCCTCAACTACCTGCACGACTCGGGGGTGGCGGGCGCGACGGTGCTGCACGCCGTCGCCGGCTTCACCGGCACGGGGCGGGTCAAGAGCAGCGGTCTGGTGGATGCCGGCGGCCGCCTGCCCCTGGTGGTCACCTTCATCGACACCGAGGAGCACATCAGCCGCGTGCTGCCCACCCTGCGCGAGATGGCGCCCCACCGCCTGATCGTGCGCGAGAACGTGGTCATCGAGCAGGGCTTGGAGCGATGACCGCGATGATGTGCACCGGGCGAATCTTCGGCTGAGGTCCCTGCATCTGAAGGTTTTCAATGACCCGATCGCCCGATGACCCGATGACCCCATCGCTTGACGTTCTGGCGATTGCCGCCCACCGCGACGACGTGGAGCAGACCTGCGGCGGCACCCTGCTCAAGATGGCGCAACTCGGCCACCGCACCGGCATCCTCGACCTCACCCAGGGAGAGATGGGCACGCGCGGCACGGCCGAAGACCGCGCCCGCGAAGCGGCATCCGCCGCTCGCATCTTGAAAGTGAGTTGGCGCGAGGCCCTCGACCTCCCCGACGGCCGCGTGGAGAACACCTGGGAGAACCGGCTCAAGGTGGCGCGCGTGCTGCGCGAGCAACGCCCGCGCGTGGTCATCCTGCCCTACTGGCAGGGCCGCCACCCCGACCACTACAACGCCTCCGTGCTCGGCTACGAAGCTTCCTTCCTGGCTGGATTAGCCAAGCTCGGCCTCGAAAGTGCCGCTGCTTCTTCGAACATCCGGTCACGAGACACTAGGAACGAGAAACTAGAAACTCTTCCGCCGCACCGGCCTTTCAAGATCGTCTACGCCACCCTCTACTTCGACATCCGCCCGAGCTTCGTGGTGGACATCACCGATCAATTCGAGGCCCGCCTGGAATCCATCTACGCCTACCAGTCGCAGTTCTCGGATCAGGAGGCGGGGCGCGCCGACTTCCCCGCTTTCGACGAGATCCGCGGGCGGGTGGAGGCCATGGCCCGCTTCTACGGCCTGCTGGCGGGGGTGAAGTACGCCGAACCCTTCCTGCAGAAGGAAGTAGGCCTGGTGGAGGACCTGACGGCCCTGCCGGTGAAGTCGATCTGACCTTTCTCTTGTCAGCCTGACCGCTGATGGCTGACCGCTGACGGCTACTCCACCTTGAGCGGCGCCACGACGCTCCCGATGCGCCCGCTGGCATCGTCGCGTACCACGAACCGCACCTGGTATTCGCCGGGCGGAAGTTGGAACGTGTTGTGGTAGGTCAGGCCCTTGCTCTGCAGTTCGGCCAGCCCTTCCGGCTTCAGGTCCTCGCTCACCTGCTGCGAAAACTGCGCGGCGACGTTGCCGCTCCGGTCGCGGGCGACCGCCAGGACCTGCAGGCTCACGTGGTTGTCGGCCACCGTCACCGCGCCGGCGGGAACGACGACCTCGCAGGCCGCCTCGTGCTGCGAGTCGCCGGGCGTGGCCGCGGCCGGCAGCCAGCGCACCGTCAGCGGCAACTCGGTGTAGTCGAAGGGAGAGTTCAGCGCGGCGGCCAGTTCCCCGCCCTCCGCCTCCCCAGGCGCTCCCGGCGCGGCGGTGAAGAAGCCGCTGCGCGCCCGCAGGTTCGTGCCCTTGCGCTCGGTCTTGACCTGGAGCTTGTGCCACCCCGGACGCGTGTTCTCGCGGTCCAGGTAGTAGGTCAGCATGTAATAGGCGGAGGCATCCGCTTCCGCCTTCTCAAAGGCCTTCGGCAGATCGTTGTCGTAGTAGTAGGCCTGGCCGCCGGTGCGCGAGGCCGCCTCATTCAGCGTGGCCATGCGCGCGTTGTACTGCTCGTCGCCCTTGGGGGCGGAGAAGGTGGTGGGATCGGCGATGGAGGTGCCGCGGTTCTTGGCGGTATCGTCCAGGCCCGTGCCCTGGATCTCCATGCCCTTCAGATTCACCGGATACACCGCCATGTTGGCGTTGTTGAGAGCTTCGAAGGTGCGCACATACATCCAGGTGGCCCCGCCGGGGGTCACCGCCTTTCCGGTGTCCACCTCGAACGGAAACCCCGCGGTCAGCCAAAGCAGGGACTTCCGGCCGGGGACGCCCCGATACACCTCGGCAATATGCCGCAGCGCCTCCAGGGTCTCCTCGATCGCCGACTGTTGCCGGTCGCTCGAGGACCAGGACTCCGCCATCTCGGAGAGCGCCTCCACCACCGTCGTGGGATCGGGGACGGGAAGGCCGCTGTTCGGATTGCCGGGATTACGACCACCCTGCATCCTTACGAGAAACTGCTGGATGTCTTCCGGGTGATCATTGGGTCGTGAAGCCAGCATGCTGTGGAAGTTCTGCTTGAGGGCCTGCGTAAGCCCCGTCCGGATGATCTCCGGGTTGGTGGTGAAATCGAAGACCAGGTTCACCCCGCCGGGGTAGATCCTCAGCAGCGTCACCGGGCTGCGGTCCAGGTTCTTCACCAGGTACTTCACCAGAGCCTCGCGCCCGCGCGTCTGGTCCAGGAAGGGCGTGTTGATGGTATCCAGCGCGATGATGGTCAGCCGCTGCGCCTCCGGGCCGGCCATGCCCTGGTTGCTGAACTCGCCCGGCTGCGCCGGCCGGGCTGCGCCCGCCAGCGTCGCCGGGGTGACCTCCTCGACGCTGACCAGCTTCACCTGCCGCCCGTCCTGGAAGACGGCGAAGTCCTCCAGCTTCAGCCCGGAGACGTGCGCCTCTTTTTTGTCGT
>Ga0335085_10013476_pt1 | contig 11986 bp, 8 predicted proteins | sample Lox_Sample_45_FD_206712 | JGI IMG/M metagenome (GOLD analysis project Ga0335085, IMG submission 206712) | Soil microbial communities from Loxahatchee National Wildlife Refuge, Florida, United States - Lox_Sample_4.5 | ecosystem: Environmental > Terrestrial > Soil > Wetlands | place: USA: Florida...
ACTCCGACCCCATCACGCTCGAGCGAATCGGCGAATGAGCCCGAACTGTCACCATCTGAACCGTCATCGTCGCGAGCAAGTGGATCGCTCATAGAGCCAAAGCCGGGGCCGGTAGATTTAGCGCCGCCCGCACCGGCGTCGCCGCAGGCACTACACACAGTGCCAACTAAGGCGGCCGATGGGCTTGAGCCGAAAGGGCCGCCCGTCTCTTCCGCGCATCTAAGGGAATGGTACGCGCTCTATACCAGAGTCACGCCCGAGAACGAACAAACGGAGGACCATGCATGGACATCGGCGCTTGGCATGTTTCCTGGCAAGTCGGTCACTCGCGCTAAAATTCGCGAATTACGCAAAGCTGGCACCCTCAAAAGAGGCCCGAAACCGAAGGCTATTGAGGATTAGGCGGCGGAATTATTGACACTTTCGGCGAATTGCGAACGAAAAAGTCATTTGAAATCAATAGCTGCCAAAATAGATGGCGGAATATCGGCGAAATAGACGCAGATTTCGACGGCGAATTTCCATGTCGCCAATGTCTCCCCGCAACCCAAGGGAGATTTGATCATGCCGCCACCTTAACGAAGCCTAGAAAGCAAAACGGCCCCGAATGGGGCCGTCCGCTGGTGTCTCTCCGGTTCTGAGTGAGATCGGGCCGGAGAGGCCCCCTGCCCGCATGGCGGAATGGCAGACGCAGGGGAGTTGGATTCCCCTGGTACCCTAACCCGGCACCGTGCGAGTTCGAGTCTCGCTGCGGGCACCAGTACAGTCAACCACCAAGGCGGTCAGCGAGCCGCCCAAGACTGGCGGCTTTGGAGCGAGCCAGCTTGGCAACCTTCGCCTCCCACCCTTCCGGCGCGTTCCTGTGAGCCTTGGCGGTCTCGTCCAACCGGGCTTGACGCACGGTCGCAACCGACACACCCAAGGCGTCGGCAAGCTCTTGATGGCTGATACTCGCGGCCAAAAGGTCGTCAGTAGCCTTGCGAAAATCCATCTGCATTTTGTATGCACTTCGCTTGACAATGCGTCGGCATTGTCTTACATAGTGCATACAACGTCAAGAGCACCTAGCCATGAACCTCTCCGAACTTTCCAAGCACTCCGAAGAGCAAGCCCGCGAAACGCTAGAGGGCATTCGCTGGGCTAATGGCGTTGTTTGTCCGCACTGTGGCCGCGTTGACGGTCATACAAAGCTGAACGGCAAGGCGCATCGCGGCGGCCTTTGGAAGTGCAACAATGGTTGCGGCAAGCAGTTTACCGCGACTGTCGGCACGATCATGGAAGGCTCGCACATTTCCATCCGTCATTGGCTTATGGCGTTTGCGATCATGTGCAGCGCCAAGAAAGGCGTGAGCGCATTGCAGCTACAGCGCCAGCTTGGCTTAGGCTCGTATCGCAGCGCGTGGCACCTCTGTCACCGCATTCGGCATGCGATGGGCCGCAACCCACTCAAGGGCTTGCTGCAAGGTGTCGTTATGGTGGACGAAACGCACGTGGGCGGGAAGCCGCGTCCGCAAAGGGGAGTCAAGCGGAGCCGTGGTGATCGCAATCCGAACAAAGTTGCCGTTGTTGCATTGGTTGAGCGCGGCGGTCGTGTACGTTCTTGGCCGATTACGGACGTAACGGCCAAGACGTTGCAGGGTGCTATCCGCGACCATGTTGATCCGTCATCCGCGATTCAGACCGACCAACTCATGTCCTACAAGGGCGTTGGCAAGTGGTTCGCTGGCGGCCATGAAACCGTCAACCACGCAAAGTTTGAATTTGCGCGTGGCGACGTTTCAACCAACGAAGCGGAGTCGTATTTCGCATTGCTCAAGCGCGGCGTCATGGGGTCATTCCACGCCATCAGCCGGAAGCATCTGCACCGCTACTGCGATGAATTCAGCTACCGCTGGAATGAGCGCAAGACCACCGATGCAGAGCGCACCGTCAAGGTTATCCAGTGCGCCGAAGGCAAGCGGCTGATGTATAAAGAGCCAATCCGAGCCACGAAGTCCTGACCCGTTCATGCACTACAGTCCAGCGTTTCTCATATGGCTTCTGACAGCCGGAATCCCCGCTGATATTTTCATGGCTATTCAAACGGCCAAAATCATCATGAGCGGGATTGTCGAGACGAAACAAGGCGCCCGACCAATAACGAGGGCGACACGCCCGCTGGTCTACTGGGGTCTAACCTTGTGGATGCTCATTGGAACAATCGGGGTCGCCTACGCCCTCAGCGTGGCCGCGAGAATGCTCCTATACGGCCAACCTGTCGGACCCCACCCCTAGGCTTGGGTTTGCCAAAGGCATACTTCCGCTTTTTCGTTCGTGCGATTGCCGGAAATCAATAACGCCGGGAAGAAAGTCCGCCATGGTCTTTCCGGATCAGGCAAGCGAGCGCTCCCTTGGCGGCAAAAGACTATGTTCGCTGGTTCCGCGAAATCGGCATGGGCGACGTTGCGCTGGTGGGCGGAAAGACCGCCTCGCTGGGTGAGCTTTACGGTGCTCTGGCGAAAAAAGGTATCCGGGTTCCGAACGGCTTCGGTGTAACGGCCGAGGCTTATCGCGACGCGCTCGCTGCCGCAGGCATAGAGGATAAGCTCAGGAATCTGTTGAGAGGTTCCGCTAAACTTCGCGTGGGCGAGCTCGCGCGCCGCGCAGCGCGGGCACGGAAACTCGTCTACGACGCGACTGCTGCGCCGCAGATCGCCGAACAGGTGCGCACCGCCTACCGCGCGCTCGAACGCGAATACGGAAGAAACCTTCCGGTCGCCGTGCGAAGCTCCGCAACGGCGGAGGATCTTCCCAACGCCAGCTTCGCCGGACAGCACGAGAGTTTCGTCAATGTCCGCGGCGAAGACGCCGTTGTCGTGGCTTGCCGCCGCTGTTTTGCATCGCTGTTTACCGACAGGGCAATCGTCTACCGCAACGACAACGGTTTCGATCACTTCAAGGTCGCCTTGTCCGTCGCCGTCATGAAGATGGTCCGTTCCGACAGGGCGGCGAGCGGGGTCGTCTTCACGCTCGACACGGACTCCGGGTTTCGCGACGTCGTTCTCGTGACGGGAAGTTACGGGCTCGGCGAAAGCATCGTGCAGGGTAGCGTCGACCCCGACGAGTTCTATGTCCACAAGCCGACATTTCGGGCGGGCAAACGCTGTGTGCTGCGGCATGTCCTCGGCGAGAAGCAGACCAGGATGGTGTTCGCGCGGCCTGGCGCGCGGGTACCTGTCGCGACCAAACCCGTTGCGAGAAAGGACAGAGAGCGTTTCTGCCTGAGCGACGCTGAAGTCCTTGTCTTGGCGGATCACGCGCTCGCCATCGAGGAGCACTATTCCACGCTCAACCGCCGCCCTACGCCGATGGATATCGAATGGGCGCGGGACGGCATCGACGGCAGGCTCTATATCGTGCAAGCGCGGCCGGAAACCGTCGCGTCGCAACGCGCGGGCGACGAAATCGAAACACAAGCCCTGAAGGGCAAAAGCAGCGTCGTCGCATCCGGCAAGGCTATCGGCGAGAGGATCGGCAGCGGCACCGCGCGTGTGATTGGCCGGAAAAAGGATCTCGCGTCGTTCCGGCCGGGCGATGTCCTGGTCGCGAGAACCACGACGCCGGATTGGCAACCGGTGATGAAGAAGGCTTCGGCGATCGTTACCGATCACGGCGGGCGGACCTGTCATGCCGCCATCGTCGCGCGCGAGCTCGGCATTCCCGCCGTCGTCGGAGCCGAAGACGCGACTCGAAAGATCAAAACCGGCGACGCCGTAACGGTCTCGTGCGCGGAAGGCGAAGTGGGGCGGGTCTATGCCGGCCTGCTACCTGTCGAGGTGTCGACGATCAAGCTCAGCGATCTGCCGCGGCCGCGCACGAAGGTAATGCTGAATGTCGGCGATCCCGACATCGCCTTTCGCGCCGCCATGTTGCCCAACGACGGGGTCGGTCTGGCGAGGATGGAGTTCATCATCAACGAGTTCATCGGCATTCACCCGATGGCGCTCGCCGCTCCGGAGAAAATCGCGAACGGGCCGCTCCGGCGAAAGCTCCTTGGGCTCACCAAAGCGTACAAGCGGCCTGCCGATTTCTTCGTGACACGGTTGGCCGAAGGCGTGGGGACGATTGCGGCGGCGTTCTATCCGAAGCCCGTCATCGTCCGCCTGTCGGATTTCAAAACCAACGAATATGCCCAATTGCTGGGGGGTGCCCAATTCGAACCCAAGGAATCCAATCCCATGTTGGGTTTCCGCGGCGCATCGCGTTACGCCCATCCGGCGTATGCGGCGGGCTTTGCGCTGGAATGTGCGGCTCTCAAACGGGTGCGCGAAACCATGGGCCTGACAAACCTGAAGATCATGGTGCCGTTCTGCCGCCGGGAAGAAGAAGCAAGGCGAGTGCTCGACGCCATGGCGAAAGCGGGCCTCAAGCGCGGCGACAAGGGATTGGAGATATTCGTGATGTGCGAGATCCCCAACAACGTCATCAGGATCGATGCATTTTCGCAGCTATTCGACGGATTTTCGATCGGCAGCAACGATCTTACGCAACTGACCCTGGGCGTGGACCGCGATTCGGAGATCGTGGCGTTCGATTTCGACGAGCGCGATCCGGGCATGCTCGAAATGCTGCGGCTGGCGGTCGAAGGTGCACGGCGCAACAACCGGCATGTAGGAATCTGCGGCGAGGCGCCGGCCAATTATTCCGACCTGGCGCAGCTGCTCGCACGCTGGGGCATAGATTCGATCAGCGTCAATCCGGCGAGCGCGATCAAGACCATGCGCGCGGCCGCGCAGGCCGAGCAAAAGGCCGGTGACGGCGACACGCAGACCCGTTTCGACTTCTCGCCGCTCGACGCCGCCGCGTGACGTCTCGGGCGGCACGACGAGAGACAGAGCATGAAACCGCTTCCTCTGGAGAATGCATATCAACTGCTGGAACCCGGGCCGGTGGTCCTGCTCACGACCGCGCAAGGCGGGAAATCGAACGTGATGACGATGTCATGGCACACCATGATGGACTTCGTGCCGCCGCTGGTCGGCTGCGTCGTCAGCGGGAACAATCATAGTTTCACCGCATTGCGCCGGTCCAGGCAGTGCGTCATCGCCATACCGCCGGCCTCGCTGGCACGCCAGGTCGTCGGGATCGGCAATACCTCCGGGCGCGACGTCTACAAGTTCGAGCGGTTTCACCTGACGCCGCTGCCGGCAAGCGAAGTCATCGCTCCGTTGGTGGCCGAATGCTTTGCCAATCTCGAATGCCGGGTCGTCGATACGCGACTGGTGAAAACATACAATCTGTTCGTCCTGGAAGTCGTGCAGGCCTGGATCAAGCCCACGCGCAAGTACCCCAAGACCCTGCATCATCGCGGCTATGGCAGATTCGTCGTCGACGGCGAGGAAATCAAACTCAGATCGGCCAAGGCGTGAGTATCGGTGCGCTGTCCAGGTGTGTTGAAAGGCAGCGCGCACCGCAAACAATCGAAAATCGTTGGCCCCAAACTAGCCGGGCGATCCAGGCGCGCTCAGTCTCTTCCCAGATAGGCGGCCAGCGCCGAGATCTGTTCTTCCGACAGGAACGCGGCGTTCATGTGCATCGGCTCGTTCGCACGCAGGTCGAAGCGCAGCCTTTCGATCTGGTTGCGCAGATAGGTGGTGTGCTGGCCTGCCAGGCGCGGAATGTTGCCGTGGCCGCCGGCGTCCGCTTCATGACACGTCTGGCAAGCGGGAATGCGTTTTGCCGGGTCGCCGCTCTCGTAGAGCTTCTTTCCGGCCGCGGCCAGCCTGCCGGTGGAGTTCAACGGCGTCGGCGCCTGGCGCGAATAATAATCTGCGAGCCTGGCCAATGTCGCATCGTCGATGGCGCTTACGACGCCCCACATCGCAGCGGTCGCATGGGGATCCTGGCTGCCCGGGTAGAGAAAGCTGTGGAGGCGCGCCGCCAGGTACGCAGCCTGCTGGCCGTTGAGCCGCGGCACGTCGGCCGCCGGGCTGTCGCCGTTCAACCCGTGGCACACGATGCACGTCGTCATCACTTTTGCCGGCACCGCCTGTTTTGACGAAGCCGGTTCCACCGCCGCCGTTGCCGCAAGTATCGCAGCGACGTACGTCATCGTCGTAATGGCAATCCGCATCATGCCGGCCCCCAGCCGTTTCGACGAATCCGCTATATCACATCCGGCACGACGGACGGAATCCGGATGGCGAAACGTGAAGCGGCAGCCAGCCCGTCAGGCTTCGCCGCCGGCAATAGCCTCGAGACGTTCCAGATTGTGGATGACGAATTGCCTGCGATCCGGCGTCGATATGACCCGCAATGCCTTCAGGTCGCTCAGCGTCCGGCACGTGGTTTCGATGGTGAGACCGAGATAGTCCGCCATGTCCTGGCGATTCACGGGAATCTCCACGACCTGCTTCACCTGGGCGTTCTCCTTGCCCGCGAGCTGAATGAGAAACGACGCAACACGCTGTTTGGCGCCCTGATGCCCCAGCATCGCCAGATGGTCGTATGTCGCGTTCAGCGCCCGGCTCAGCAAGACCATCACCTCTCGAACTTGCTCTGCGGCCCCATCGCCTTCACTCGTTCGCGAACTGCGACGAACAATGCTGTCTCCGATCGCTTCCGCCGTTGCGGTGTAGCTGTCCGTAAATTCCAGCCCGAAAGTCGAACCCGGAAGGTGAATGTCCAAAATTTGCCTGTGCCCGTCCGACAGAATACGGGAGACCCTCACCGCGCCTTCCACCACCTTGTAGACGTGCATCGACCGGTCGCCCTGCGCGAAGATCGTTTGCCCACGCGCGAACGCTACCGTGGCGCCCGGGGCCACCCGCTCGGAAGACACCGCAGGCTTGGATGAGACTGACCGTGCCGAGGCGAACTTGCTCACTGGTGACCTTGCCTGTGCCTGAAACATGAGAGCTCCTCCGACTTGCATATGATCCGCAATCCCAACGGACAAATACTGGACCCGATCGGGGCGGCCGGATATAGGGAAAAGCACGTATTCCGGATGCTTTTGACTGTTTCATTGGAGGGGGTGCCCTTGCACAAGCAGCTGCGATCTCTCCCTCGTTGCGGCATGATCGCCGATCGGTTGCCAATGGGCGGCGCGAACCGATGGTGAACCTGTCATTTCTCGGCGGTGCGGGAACCGTCACGGGCTCGAAATATCTCCTGGAGCATGGCGGACGGCGCGTGCTCGTCGATTGCGGACTGTTCCAGGGCTTCAAGGCGTTGCGGCTGAAGAACTGGGCGCCGTTGCCGGTGGCGCCGCACGCGATCGACACCGTCGTCCTGACGCACGCGCATCTCGATCACTCGGGCTATCTGCCGCTGCTGGTGAAAAACGGATTTCGCGGCCGGATATTCTGCACGGAGTCGACGGAAAGACTTTGTGAGATTCTGCTGCCGGACTCCGGGCACCTCCAGGAACGGGACGCCGAATTCGCCAATCGGCACGGCTTCTCCAAGCACAAGCCCGCCTTGCCGCTTTACACGCAGGACGATGCCGAGCGCGCCTTGCGCCAGTTCGCACCGCTTGCATTCGACGAGGCGCACGGCGTGCCCGGAGGAGCGACGCTTCGCTACCGGCGCATGGGACATATCCTGGGCGCGGCTTCGGTGGAGATCGGGTGGGCCGATCGTACTTTCGTCTTCTCCGGCGACATGGGACGCTATGGCGACGCGCTGATGGTCGATCCCGTTTCCGTGGAACAGGCAGACTATCTCGTCGTGGAGTCGACCTACGGCGATCGCCGGCACAGCCGCGAAAGAGCCGAGGACGCGCTGGCGGAGATCGTCGGCAAAACGGTCCATAGGGGCGGCACCGTCGTCGTTCCGGCATTCGCCGTCGGCCGCGCACAGAGCGTGCTCTACTACCTGGAGAAGCTCAAAAGCGAGGGCCGGCTGCACAGGGCGCTGCCGATCTTTCTCGACAGCCCGATGGCCATCGACGCCAGCGACATCTTCTGCCGCTATCCGCAGGATCATCGCCTGACGCGCGATCAGTGCAGAGCGCTCGCATCCGGCGCGCACTACATCCAAAGCAGCGAAGAATCCAAAGCCCTCACCGCGAACCCGATGCCGAAGGTCATCATCTCGGCAAGCGGCATGGCCACCGGCGGCCGCGTGCTGCATCATCTGAAGCACTATGCGCCGGATGCGCGCAACGCGATTCTCTTTACGGGCTTTCAGGCAGGAGGAACGCGCGGCGCGTCCATGGTCGCCGGCGCTTCGTCCGTCAAGATCCATGGCGAATACGTTCTCGTCCGGGCAGAAGTACGCAATCTCGAAATGCTCTCGGCGCATGCCGATTGCGACGAGATCCTGCGGTGGCTGAAGGCGTTCAACCAGCCGCCCCGGCGCACCTTCGTCACGCATGGCGAGCCTGCCGCCTCGGACGCGCTTCGCCATCGTATCGAAGAGGAGCTGCACTGGAACGTCGCGGTGCCCGAACACGGCGAAAGCTTCGAGCTCGGATGAATTTTTGGGGCGGTTCGAGTGGCAGCCGGGTTGAGAACACCATGAGCACAGGCGATGACTGGGACGCCCGTGCAGCGGAAAACGCGTATGATGACAATACCGCTCCGGCCGGCGATGCAAGCACATTGCCTTGTCGCAACCGTCGGCAGACTATCGTGCCGCGATCGAGACGCTCGCGAGGATGCCGTCGAGCGCAACGAGGAGGAAATGCCGATGAAGATGGACGACATGGTGATCATCAGCGTGGACGATCACATCAGCGAGCCTCCGGACCTGTTCGACAGGATCCTGTCCGGCCGCGAGCTCGCCACGGCGCCGAAATTGCGCAGCACCAACGAAGGCAAGGATTATTGGGAATACCAGGGCATCAAGCTGCCGACCGTCGGGTTGAATGCCGTCGTCGGCCGCGTGCCGGAGGAATACGGCATCGAACCGACGGCGATGTCGCAGCTCAGGCCGGGCAATTACGACGTCGATGCCCGTATCGGCGACATGAACATCAACGGCATGGCTGCCTCGCTCAACTTCGGCAGCTGTCTCGTCATGGACGGCAGGATGTGCCACAACGCCAAGGACAAGGACCTTGCCCTCGTCCATCTGCGCGCATGGAACGACTGGCATCTGTACGAGTGGTGCAATGCCCATCCCGGGCGCTTCATTCCCTGCGCCCTGCTTCCGACATGGGACATGGAAGCAACCGTCGCCGAGATCGAGCGTCTGGCGCGCAACGGGGTCTGCGCGGTTACCATCAACGACAACCCGACGACGCTGGGCCTGCCCAGCATTCACGACGCCTATTGGGAGCCGTTCTTCAAGGCCATCGCCGACCATGACATGACGATCTGCCTGCACATCGGCACCGGCAATCCGGCGCCGATGCCGACTATGAACACCCCGATCGAGGCCTATATCACTACGATGCCGATGGCGATCTCGGTCAGCGCGGCCGACTGGCTCAACATGGCGGCTTTGGAGAAGTATCCGACGCTGAAGATCGCTCTGTCCGAAGGCGGCATCGGCTGGATTCCCTATTTCCTGGAACGGGCCGATTTCGTGCACGAGCACCACAAGGCGTGGACTCATTCCGGCTTCAGGAACACCAGGCCGAGCGAGGTGTTCCGGCGGCACTTCCTGACCTGCTTCATCGACGACGCGTTCGGGCTGTTGAACCTGAAGCATATCGGCGAGGACCTGGTCGCCTATGAGTGCGATTATCCGCACTCCGACAGCGTGTGGCCCAACGCGCCGGAAGTTCTGTGGAACAGCATCAGGATTCTCAGCGACGAACAGATCGACAAGGTCACGCACAAGAACGCGATGCGGTTCTTCAATTTCGATCCGTTCGAGCACCACACGCGGGAGACTCTCACCGTGCGATCGCTGCGGGCACAGGCGGCTGCGGCCAAGGTGGACACCACCCTGCTGTCTGCCGGCGGAGTTGCAACGCCGCTGGCGCCGGGCGAAGCCCTGCGCCCGGTCACCACCGGCGACATGGCCAGGATGCTGGCGAGCGTAGCGATGCCCGGTTAGTGTTCAGATCCGAAGTTCGTGATGTTTGGAAGAGATTCACCACGGAGGCACGGAGAACACGGAGACAAGTCTCACCGCGGCGCGAAACGCAACTAATCCAGCCGCAAAAACGCTACGGCGGTATAATTACGCGGAAAATGGTCTCGCTTCGTTCCGACTCCGTGCCCTCCGTGCCTCCGTGGTGCAATGGATCGCGATGCTGCGAGCTTCTGGTTCAGGACACTAGCAGTGCGGATTCTGAAACGTGCGGTTGAAGAATCGATGATTTTCACCACGGAGGCACCGAGAACACGGAGAAAATTGCTGGCGCTTCGCGCCGAAGGCGCAAGAACTTCTTCTCCGTGCGCTCCGTGTCTCTGTGGTGAAATCATTGTTCCAATGCCACGATTTTCTGGTTCAATCGGGCGCGCGCGCGAAGACCATGCCGGAATTGCCGGAACAGTGAAGCATCGCCTGCACGCAAGAGCTGGCAAAAAGCCGATAGGAGAAAACCATGCCCCTGTTTGCCGTCATCGGTCTGGATCATCCACCGCACGCCATGGACCGGCGCGATGCCGTTCGCGCCGGACATCGCAGCTATGTCATCGGGAACGATGCGCCGATCGCCTTCGTCGGCGTGATGACCGACGATGACGGCAATCAATGCGGTTCCCTCTACATCTTCGAGGCCGAAAGCGCGCAGCAGGTGCGCGACTGGCTCGCCGAGGAACCCTTCGTGAAGACCGGCGTCTATGCAAACGTGGTCGTGCGCAATTTCCAGGTGGGCGTGAATCGCCTGCCGGCGCAGGACTGGCCGGCGCGCCCGGCGAAATAACCGCTCGGCGTCAGCCGTTCACGCCCAGCGTAAGCTCCGTGACCTGAGGCAATCAAACGGACCGCGCGCCTCCGAGCGCGCAGTCGGACTCGGAGGTCCGCGGTCCAGGGGATTCTGCTCCAACCCGCCGCACCAGGAAACGACTGCTTCCTGTAGCCGTAAAGCGGCGCTCACCGGATAGGTCGTCCGTAGCTGAATGCGCGGATTCCCTTCCCAAACCGTCGGTCGTGCAGTGGCGCAAACAGCCATTTGCCGCCGCCAGGTATCGGGCCGCGGGCACTTTCGTGCCGATCGCCAATGTTAAGTCAATATTCACCTTAGACTTGGAATCCGCGGATTATACGTAATAGCCACAATAGAGCGCGTCCGCATTCGGTAGCTAGATTCCGCCCACGAGAGGAAACCCCGATGAGACGGCGCATCGACGATCAATGGCTGGGATTGGTGCTGGCGTTGAGCCTTGTCAGCGTGATCGCGCTGGCCTGCGCCTGGGAGCTATGGCTCGAGGAGCCGTTCGATCGTCTTGTCGGGATATCCTACAGCTTCACTTATGAAGAGCAAAGCTGCTGGTGGTTCATCGCGCAATGTTCGGTGTTCGCACTCCTGGGCTTCTTGCCCGGGGGATATGTCTCCCGGCGGGTGATGCATAAACTCCGCGCCTCTCTCGAGGCCGAGCACAAGGCGCGCCGCACCGCAGAGCAGGCCGCCAGATCCAAGACGCTTTTTCTGGCCAACATGAGCCACGAGCTTCGCACGCCCTTGAATGCCATCATCGGCTTTTCGGAGATCGAGCTGTCGCTGGGCGATCTCGCAACCGGAAAACGGCGCGAATACACCGAAATCATCCACAGATCCGGAAAGCATCTGCTGTCGGTCGTCAACGATGTTCTCGACATGGCGAGCAGCGAAGAAGGCAAGCTGAACCTGTCGATGCGCGATTTCGACATCTGGCGCGTGCTGGACGAAGCCGTGGAGGTCAACACGCCCCAGGCGCAAAATCACGGCGTCGCGCTCGTGATGCCGGCCCGGCGCGAGCCCCTCATGGTGCATGCCGATCCACAGCGCGCGCGCCAGGCGGTCAGCAATCTGATGACGAACGCGGTCAAGTTCACGAAGCCCGGAGGCCAGGTGTCGCTGTCGGCGACGCTTGAGGAAAACCGGGCGCTGGTGGAAATACGCGAC
>Ga0335085_10013477_pt1 | contig 11986 bp, 9 predicted proteins | sample Lox_Sample_45_FD_206712 | JGI IMG/M metagenome (GOLD analysis project Ga0335085, IMG submission 206712) | Soil microbial communities from Loxahatchee National Wildlife Refuge, Florida, United States - Lox_Sample_4.5 | ecosystem: Environmental > Terrestrial > Soil > Wetlands | place: USA: Florida...
CGCAATCTGCAACGTGATGTCCTTGACGAGCTGCTTGAATTCCTCCTTGCCCGTCGTCTCCGGCCTGCCCGCACCGACTTCGACCAGCACGCCGACTTTGGCGCCGGTATGGATGTAAGCCGCCACGAGTCCGTTGCCGGAAACCTCGATGCGCGCGTTGCGGGCAATTTTGACGTTCTCGCCAATTTTTGCCACGACGGCAATGCGGTCGGCCTCGACGCTGGCGTTTGGATCCGCCGCAAATTTCTTCGCGATGTCGTCGCAGAACGCGCGGAAGCTGTCATTCTTCGCCACGAAATCGGTCTCGCAATTGATTTCGACCAGCACGCCGACTTTTGCGCCGGGCGCGATGTGCTGGGCGATGACGCCTTCGTTCGCCGCGCGGTCGGCCTTTTTCGCGGCGGACGCGATGCCCTTTTTGCGGAGATATTCCACGGCGGCTTCGATGTCGCCCTTGGTCTCGACGAGCGCCTTCTTGCAATCCATCAAGCCCGCGCCGGTCATTTCGCGGAGCTTGCCGACGTTTGCTGCGGTGATTTCAGCCATAAAATAAGTTTAGAGTATTGTTGAGAATTGATTGGTAGGGCGGCGCAGCAGCGCGTCCCTACCGATTTATGCCGGCGAATTTTCCGGCGTGGTCGGGTCGTCGCCGGCGGCGATTTCGACGGCTTCGGCCGATTCAAATTTTTCTTCGGGTGCGGCTGCCTGCGCGTCCGGTTTGCGCGCGCGCTTGGATTCAAATTCCGCCTGCGCCTGCGTGATGCACTGGCCAATCGTCGCCATGATCATGCGCACGGAGCGGATGGCGTCGTCGTTCGCGGCAATCGGATAATCCACCAGGTCGGGATCGGAGTTCGTGTCCACGAGCGCGACGATTGGAATTTTCAGCTTGCGCGCCTCGGCCACGGCGTTGTGTTCGCGCTTGATGTCCACGACGAACATCGCGGCGGGATGCTTGTCCATCGCGCTGATGCCGTCGAAATACTTGTGCAGACGCGCTTCCTCGCGGTGGATCATCGCCTGCTCCTGCTTGACGTAATCGTTGATCGAGCCGTCCGTGTTCATCTTCTCAATCTCCTTGAGCCGTTTGAGCGACGTCTTGATGGTGTTGTAATTGGTCAACGTGCCGCCGAGCCAGCGCTCGACGACGTAAAATTGTCCGCATTCCTTCGCGGTTTCCTTGACGCACTGCTGCGCCTGTTTTTTCGTGCCGACGAAAATGACTTTTCCGCCCTTGCGAATGGTCGCGGCCAGAAAATCACACGCCGCTTCGATCTGCGTGAGGGTTTTTGAGAGGTCAATGATGTGGATCCCATTGCGCGCGTCGAAGATGAAAGGCTTCATCTTGGGATTCCAACGCTTCGTCTGGTGTCCGAAATGGACGCCCGATTCCAACAGTTCTTTTACGCCGATGCTTAACACAATTTTCCTTTGGTTGAAAATTCGCCGGAGCGAACCATCCCGCGGAACACGGGATTCAATTTGGTGTTGTTGTGGCCTCCGCATTCACACGAATGCGAAAAATTTTAAGGCCGTTTTCCCTTTGCCAATCTGGCGAAAGGGACGGACAGAATAGCAAAAAAGGGGGGGGTGACAATCTTTATTTTAACGCCGAGTCGGGGCGCCGTTTCCGCCGGTTTGACTTTCTACCGATGTGAATTCTTCTCGACAAAGTGGAAAGCCTGAAAATAATTGCTTCAGAAGAAGAATTACACAAAAGGCGCGCTGGAATATTACTTTATTACTTTATGAAACAACGAGACATTTTCAAAATTATCGTTGCGACGGCAGGGTGGGCTGTGATGGCGACATGGCCGTTCGCCGGATTGTCGGCAACATTAAGCCCTGCGGACACCAAAAAGCTCTTTCAAGTGGTGTCCAATGCCGCCTTCGGCGACCACTATCAGGTGGAAATAACCAACCTGCTGGCCAAGCACGATTACGACGGGGATTCTGATGGACAAATGATTCTGGTTGATTCGAGTTTGAACGAAGCGCAAAGAGTTTATGTGACCATCCATGAATACTCGCACTCGCTGATCCAATACGGCAAGTATAGCAAAGTGGATTCCTCGCGGGATGACGTGGCCGACGACGTGGCGGAATACGAGGCGGAATCCATCGCGCACACGGTGGCGCGGGCTTTGGGGGTAGATGATCCGACGTCTGATTACGCTCAAATTCCCGTGCCAAACGCCAGAACTGATCTGATCCAAAAGGCGATTAATTACATGTATCAAAGAATACTAACCGTGAATTCGTCCATGAATGCGGGACTGGTCATCAATTCCAACGCAAATTTGGCGTATTGGGAATGGCCCGCACGGATGTGCGCACCCTATGTGGATATGGGATTGGGCGACAACTTCAAGCTCACGGATTGCGACAAGGCCTGCGGCCTCAAACATTACACGCTCGCCTTCATTGTTGCACGCCAGACCAACAACACCTACCTCAAGGAGGCGTCGTGGGATGGCCGCATTCCCATCGGACAGGGTTTCTATCGGGACCAGATCAGGGCCATCCGCAAACGCGGCGGCGATGTCATCGTCTCCTTTGGCGGCAAAACCGGCAAAGAACTGGCTGATGTCATTGACGACGCGCCCCAGCTCGAAGCGGCCTACCAAAAAGTCATCAACCGATACAAGCTGACCTGGCTGGATTTCGATGTCGAGGGCACCAACCTTGATCAAGGCGGGCAGGACAATGAACGGCGCAACACCACCCTGGCCAATATCGAGAAAAAAAATCCCGCACTGATTATTTCCTACACGCTGCCGGTTGATTCCCACGGCCTCTCACAGGCTTCGCTGACGTTGCTGGCCGATGCCAAAACCAAAGGCGTCAAAGTCCACTCCGTCAACCTCATGATGACGGACTTCGGCGGACAAATTGCCGGCGGAGGAAAGTCCGAAGGCGAACTGGGCGTTGACTCCGCCAATGCCGCCTTCCAGCAGCTTCAGAAAATTGACCCGGCCATCCAGGTCGGTCTTTGTCCCTCCCTCGGCAACAACGGCTCCAGCACCGGAGTCTTTACCTTGGATGACGCCAGGACTTTCCGGGCATTTGCTGACAAAACGCCGTGGGTCTGCGCGCTCGATTACTGGTCCATCAACAACGACACCACAAACGCCGTCAGCGCCGGAGCTGGCGCCAATGGCGGGACCTTTTCCACCGTCAGTCAGCCTTGGGCTTTCGCGAAAACCTTCGAGAGCTTTGCGACAAAGGCCACACAGTCAAGCCTGTGGTGACGGACTTCGGCTTCTGCAAAGATCCTTAATCCCGATTTTCTTCAAAAATTTATTGCGTATTTGCCGGTTGAAATGCAAATTGCGCGGAACTTTGTCCGGTTTATTCAACGTCAGGTTCAGTCAGGGCGTGGTGCTGGTTTGTGTCCGGTAAACTGTTGTAAAAAATGAAAACAAAATTCCTGCGGTGTTCACTTCTGGCCTTCGGTCTGTTTGCGCTGGCGCCGGTTGTGCCAGGCGCAGATGCAAACGGGCAAAATGCGGATTCGCGGCTCATCACCATTTCGACGGCGCATTCGTCGCTGATTCTTTCCAACGGCGCCGACGGCCGCATTTACGAACTGCATTACGGGAGCATCAACCCGCAGATTTCCTTGACCGGACGCGAGGCGGAATTTTATCCGCAATACGGCGACGGCTTCGACGAGACCTTCATCCCCGAACCGGCCATCGAGGCGACCCACGCCGACGGCAACAATTCCACGGACTTGATTTATGTGCGGCACAGCACCGAGGCGGTTGACACGAACATCACGCTCACGCGCATCGAATTGAAAGACCCGGCGTATCCGTTTTTTGTCACCTTGTGCCTGAAAAGTTATCACGACGAGGACATGATTGAGCAGTGGACGGAAATCCGGAACGGGGAAAAGGGCACGGTGGTCTTGTATCGTTACGCGTCGTGCTCGCCGCTGCTGCGGGCGAAGGAATACTGGCTGTCGCAATTTTATGGCGACTACAAACGCGAGGCGACTTTGGCCGAGGACAAAATCGGGCCGGGGCTTAAGGTTCTGGATTCCCATATCGGCGTCCGCGCCTCGCGGTATTGCCTGCCATCGTTCATCGTGTCGCTGGGCGGCCCGGCGAACGAGGAAACCGGCGAAGCCGTCGGCGGCTCGCTGGAATGGTCGGGCAGTTTTCAAATCGCCTTTGAGTTGGATCCGAAAAACAACCTGCGCGCGCTGTGCGGCATCAATCCGATGGGCGAGCAATATCATTTGTCCCCGGGCGAAATTTTCAAGACGCCGGCGGTGCTCTGGACGTGGAGCGGCAGCGGCAAAGGCCAGGTCAGCCGGAATTTCCATCGCTGGGCGCTGCGTTACGGCATCCGCGACGGCGGCAAGCCGCGTCCGGTTTTGCTGAACAACTGGGAGGCGACCGGGTTTGATTTTGACGAGAAAACCATCGTCTCGCTGTTCGACGGCGCGAAGGCAATCGGCGCGGACACGTTTCTGCTCGACGACGGCTGGTTCGGCAACGCGCATCCGCGCAACCAGGACAACGCCGGCCTCGGCGACTGGCAGGTCAACACGAACAAACTGCCGCACGGACTTTCTTATCTCGCCGCCGAGTCGAACAAGCGGGGAATCAATTTTGGAATCTGGATCGAGCCGGAAATGGTCAACCCGTCCAGCGACCTTTTTGCGAAGCATCCGGAATGGGCCATCCAGGAGCCGAACCGCAAGCTGGACTTGAGCCGCAACCAACTCGACCTCGATTTGAGCCGCCCGGCCGTCCGCGAATTTGTCTGGGGCGTCGTGGACAAAACGCTCGGCACGCCCGGCGTGAGCTATGTGAAATGGGATGCGAACCGCTACGTCACGCAGCCCGGTTCGACGTATCTGCCCGCCGACCGGCAGTCCGATTTGCTCGTGGATTACAATTTCGCGCTCTACGAAGTGATGAGCAACATGGCGAAAACGTTTCCGAACGTCATGGCGATGGCGTGTTCCGGCGGCGGCGGACGGGTGGATTACGGCGCGATGAAATACTTCGACTCCTTCTGGCCGAGCGACAACACCGACCCGCGCGACCGCGTTTTCATCCAGTGGGGCTTCAGCCACTTTTTCCCTGCGGCGGCCATCGCCGCGCACGTCACGCGAATGGGCAGCCGTCCGCTGAAATTCGCGGTTGACGTGGCGATGAGCGGCGCGCTGGGTGTGGACATGGACGTGCGGAAACTTTCGCCGGACGAATTGAAGCAGCTCGCAGATTCCGTCGCGCTTTACAAAAGGGAAATCCGCGACGTGGTGGAACAGGGGGATTTATACCGGCTCGAATCGCCCTACGAAAATCCGCGTGCGTCGCTGGATTACGTTTCCGCCGGCCGCTCGCGTGCGGTGCTGTTCGTCTATCAGCTCAAGGACGGAAACACGGCGGCGGTGAAACCGCGGGGGCTTGACCCGCAAATGCGCTATCGCGTTTCCGAAGTCAACCTGCCCGCCGGCGCAAAATCACAGCTTGCCGATGACGGACAAATCATTGACGGCGCGACGCTGATGCGCGAAGGCTTGGTGCCGCCGTGCCAGAATGAATTTCAGAGCGCGGTGATCGAGCTGACGGCGGAAAAATAAAATTGCGGGTTGTCTTGCCCCGCACGCTAACATTTTAATTGTCCCCAAAACCGGGGCGAGGTCAGCGAAAGCCTTGAGATTTTCCCAATTGTTCTTCCAGCAGCCTCATTCCGGGTGAGTTTCTCGTTATCCATTGTGTTTCACTAAAATCAACAATCAACGGCTCCGATGGAGCTTCCATCAACCGGTGGTCCGTTATCTCTGCCTTGTCGTATTGCACAACCGGCAGCAAATTAACGTCGGATACGGGCCTTATGTCTGTGACAGTCATTTTAGTATCATGAAGTTGATAGACATCTTCATCAGAAGATGGTTTGCTTTTAGTCCCATACTCTTGAACTCTAAAAGTTTCTCCCGTGGTTATTTTGCCGAAATTTCCTTCATATTTCAAAGCGAGAAAACCATTGGTCGAGTATCCAGCAGGAAAGACCAAAATTTCATTCGTGGATCCCTTCTTGTATTCGGACACATATTGACTGACATACCATTTATCCTGGACTGCATTTAATGTGTTTGATCGCTGGACGTGCAGCCCTGATTTTGTGTCCGCTTTCAGATCCTTCACAAGATAAAACCATGACGCCCCGTAAATTGGATTTTGTTTATTGGTGGATGTGCTTGTTTCAGCAATCCTCTCAAGAATATACTGCGCCATTCCAGCACTCGGCCCAAGCATCCCATTTTCTATGGTCCTGATTGCGCCTTCCTGAAAGTTCTTTTGTTTTTTTCCTTCTTCTTCTGTAACCAGTTCAAATTGATCCTCGCCTATCATTGATTCTGTTAAGGTGCAATGATCGCCGAACTTATTACTAACATCGTCTGACATTGTAATCTGAATTCCTTTGTCAGAGATTATCGCATGCCAATTTCCATCATATGTGATGGATGAATCTGTTCCTGGAGCAAAAGACGCAAGATGCCAAACACCCTCAACCCATGTGGCCGGACCTGATGAAATGTTTGTCGTGCCGATTGATTGAGCTTGTGTATTAAAACAAAACAAAGCCGCAACAATTATTAAGGACCTCTTTAAGAGAGGGCAGGTCAGTTTGCGACTTTGTGCTATAGCGCATTCAGCGCCGATGATGGCCAATCCGATAACAGCAATTATTCTTTTCATATAATTTGGCGAACGCCGTTCACTGCTGCGGATAAACCAGAATCCGGTCGTGAACGAGCACGATCAAGTCGTTTTTCTTGTCGCCGGTCACGTCCGCAACCACCGCTTCGCGCGGTTCGGGCAGCGTGTCCTCCACGCCCCGGAACGTGTGCTGCTCAAACACCTGCCAGCGGTCGCCGGGCACGAGCTTGTGGTTTGAATCGAAAAAGACGAGGTCGAGATAATTCTTCGCCGTCTCCAGAAAAACCAGTTGCTTCCGTCCGCTGTTGTTCAAGTCGCCCGCCGTCACGTCATGCAGTTCGCCGTCCTTGATCGGCGTGTCGTAACCGTCGAGCGCGGCCAGTTCCCACGTGTCGCCCGCCAGCGGCAGCCACGCGACGGAATTCCGGCCGAGAAACGCGACGCTCTGGACGTTCCTGCCGCCGAGCGCGACGGATTGCAGGCTGTCGAAGTTGGCAGCGGGCAGTTCGATGTTGCGGACGATTTGCCAGACGCCGTTCGTGTCGCGCTCGCACAACGTCAACTGCTTGTGCTCCGCGTCGAGCAGAAAAATCGAAGGCAGCGCGTTCTTCCCGTTCGGCACGGCGGTCGCGCCGATGATTTGCGAATCGCCGGCCGCGCCGTTGATCTGGTCTTTCACGCGGAAAGCCCAGGCGGGCTGGTTGGTCGAACCCGGCGTCTGTGGTTCGCGCTCGAGCACGACGGCGCGCACAAAATTTTTCTGCGGCAGCAATAATTCGGGTTTGCCGTCGCCGTCCACGTCCGCCGACGCGAGCCACGGCTGTTCAATCGCGCCGCCGGGCGGATCCACATCCTCTTCGTCAAAATTTCCATCGGGTTTTTGCAGCAGCACCTTGATTTTTTCATACGGGATCAGCGCGACCAAATCCGCCAGACCGTCCTCGTTCACGTCGTGAATCACGAGCGTCGTGGGATTGGATTTGAAACTGTCGCTCAATTTTTGGGTTTTGGTTTTGCCGTCGGCGGTGCGCGTCACGAGCGAGCGCTGGCCGTCCTTGTCCACGATCACGCACAACGTCGGCTTCGCGCCGGGTTTCAACGCGCCGACCGCCATGACCAGCGGCTTGCCGTCGAGCGGGATGAACGTCGGGAACGGCATCCGGCCATTTTTGTCAAGATGCGTCACGCCCACCGCGTTTTCGTCGTGGCTCAAGAGGAAAATGTCCTGCTCGCCGTCGCCGTTCCAATCCGCCACCGCCAACTGGCTGACGCCCGCGAGGCTGGGAAAGGACTTGGGCGCGGCGAGCGAACCATCCGGCTGCTGCAAATAAATGGAAAGCCGCCCGTTCTCCGGCTCGGCCGCGAGCAGGTCGGGACGCCCGTCGTCGTTGACATCCGCCCAAAGCAGGCCGCGCTGCGCCGCCTCGGTTTTGTTCAGCGGCAGGATTTGGAATTGGCCTTTGTGAAGGGCGCCGGACAGAACTTCCGCCGGCTTGCGCTCGAATTGGGAAACTTCCGCGCGCCCGGAGCTTTGTTCGATGGTCACGACGTAATTTTTGGCGGTGCCCTCCAGATTGTCCGCCAGATACGCGCGCATGGGCGGCGCTTTGAAAAAGATTTCCGGGCCGAGCTGGCCGGAGGCGTTCTGGAAGCGGACACAAAACGGCGTCGGGCTGTCCCAATCCACCAGCAGCAGGTCGTTTTTCCCGTCGCCGTCCACGTCCACGATTTGCACGGCCTTTGGCGTGCCGGAGTAGGAAATTTTTTGCGGCTCGCCAAACGTGTGGTCGGCCTGTTGCGGCAGAAAATAAAGCGAGCCGTTGTCGCCGAGCAAAAGAATGTCCGGAAGCCCGTCGCCGTTCAAATCGCCGACGGCCAGCGCGTTCGGATCCATGCGCCCGTCCTCGATGTGCCAGCGTTTCGGATCGCTCCAGCCGTTCGTGCCTTGATTGTAAATGATTTCGAGGTCCTTTCCGTCGCCGTAAAAAACGATGTCCGGGCGGCCGTCGCCGTTCAAATCGGTCACGGCCATTCCGGCGATGTGTTCGTCCACCGGAATGGAATCAATCCGGAAACGCGCGTCGGGCGGCAGTTGATTGATGTCGAGGGATTGAGGCGGGTTTTCCGGCGCGCTGTTGGTTTTGCCGGTCTGGTTGTAAAGCAGATTGATTTTTGAACGCAGATTGTTGACGACAATCAGGTCGTTCAGGCCGTCGCCGGTCAAGTCCGCCGCGTGCAGCAGGGAGATTCCGTCGTCAATCGGATAAATCTCCGGGCCGGTGAACGCGAGGCTGTTCGTGGCCGTTTCGCCGCGAACGGCGAAAACGGAACAAAGGACAAAGGCCGACAAAATGGTGGCTCGTGAAATTCTTATTGCTTGCATAAACATTTTCAACCTGCCATCCGCCGCCGTGCTTGGCGAGTTTATTCGCAGGTGAAATACCGGGGCAAAATTTGAAAATGCGGAGGCATCAAATCTTTTTAATCCCCCTCCGCCACAAATCGAAATGACACAGCGCGACAATGACGAGCGAATGGCCGATTTTTTCGTCGGCGACGAGTTTTGGGATTTCCGCGACCGGCACAAGGCGCGTTGCCAAATCCTCGCCGTGGTCCCAATCCACGTCGTGTTTCAGCCGGCAGTTTTCCACCAGCATGGTGAAAGTGCGGTTGTTCAAGATTGCGGGGTTGGACCAGATTTTCCCAAGCAGGCGCGCGTTCTCGCCCTCGTAGCCGGTCTCCTCGCGCAATTCGCGGACGGCGGACGCCACCGGGTCGGTCTCGCCGGGGTCCATCATGCCGCCGGGGATTTCAAGCTCGACTGTGTTCGAGCCGTGCCGGAACTGCTCGATCATCACGAGCTTCTGGTCGGGCGTGACGGCGATGACGTTGACCCAATCAACGCTTTCGAGGACGTAATAATCGTGTTCCTTGCCGGTGCGGGGCGAAATTTTCACGTCGGAGCGCAGCTTGAAGATGCGGAAATCGCCGACGGGCGTCGAACGGATTTGTTTCCAAGGCTCTGGCATTTTTGATTTACGATGTTCGATTTACTATTGACGCGACCATTGGCCGCAATTGCGTCAATCGTAAATCGTCCATCGCAAATTCAAAACCCTTTTTCTTTGGCAGACCAGCCTTGTTTCATCAGTGCGAGCAGATGCTTCAGCGCGTCGTCATAACTGCGGCCTTTTTGCCCGGCCAATTGTTTCGCACGCTTGTCCAGTTGCGCGGCCATTTCGGCGGATTTCTCCAGCGGACAGCCCAGCGCGGCGAGAACTTTTGCGAGCTCGGAAATTTCCATCAAATCATTTCACCGAGTCGCTCGTGACGATTTTGACGCTGGTGACGCCCATGCGCTTGATTGGCCGGTCACCGGGGTGGGTGGGCGTGGTAGCGATTTTTTCCAGCACTTCGTCGCCCTTGATGAGTTTGCCGAACGCGGTGTATTGACGGTCGAGAAAACGCGGGTCGCCGTGGCAGATGAAAAATTGCGAGCCGGCGGAATCCGGATCGTTCGAGCGCGCCATCGAAAGCACGCCGCGAACGTGGGGCTTGTCGTTGAACTCGGCCTTGATCTGATAGCCCGGCCCGCCCGTGCCCCAGGCGCGTTCCTTGCTCGCATCTTTCGTCAGCGGGTCGCCGCCTTGGATCATGAAACCCTTGATGATGCGGTGAAAAGCGGTGCCGTCGTAAAATCCCTTTTGCGCGAGATTCTTGAAATTTTCGACGTGGCCCGGCGCGGCGTCCTGCCAGAATTCCACGACCATGTCGCCTTCGGTGGTGCTGATGATTGCGAGTTCGCTCATAAAATTCCGCGGTTGATTTATTTCACCGTGTCGCGCGACACGATTTTGACGCTGACGACGCCGACGCGCTGGAGCGGCTTGCTCATTTCGCCCTGGCCATTGGGGCCCACCGGCGTGGCGGCGATTTTTTCAAGCACGTCTTCGCCCTTGATCAACTTGCCGAACGCGGTGTATTTGCCGTCAAGGTATTGCATGCCGGGATTGTCGGCGGGCGCGTCACAAATGAAAAACTGGCTGCCGGCGGAATCAGGGTCCGAGCCGCGCGCCATGGAAATGACTCCCGTTTCGTGCTGGCGGCTGTTGAACTCGGCCTTGATGGTGTAGCCCGGCCCGCCCATGCCGTATTGATCTTCCTTCGCGGGATCCTTGGTGTTCGGATCGCCGCCCTGAATCATGAAACCCTTGATGATGCGATGAAAGGCGGTTCCGTCATAAAAACCCTGGCTGGCGAGCTTTTTGAAATTGGCGACGGTGTTGGGCGCTACGTCCGGCCAGAATTCAACGACCATTGTCCCTTCGGTGGTGTTGATGACGGCGACCTGGTTGGTGTCGGCGGCGTTTGTAGTTTGCGTTGTCGGCGGATTGTTGGTCGGTTGCGCCTGACGGCACGAAACCAGTGCAAAGCCGGCGAGCAGGCTGAATGCGCAAAGCAGATTGATTGTTTTCATGGCCGGACAATTTTCCACAAGCGCGCGCAAAAGTCACGCGCGGAATTATTTCCGGTTCATCGAGCGCGTGATGAGGCTCGAACCGCCTTTGCGGGCGCGACGCCAGACGAAAATGCCCAGCGCGGCCGCCGCGGCCAGAAATGCCGCGCCAATCGCCAGCGCGCCGCGGCCGCCCAGCCGTGAATTTTCCGGCGGCGATGCCGGCGCGTTTGTTTGCGCGACCGAATTGGTTGGCGGAACAACCGTGATATTTGTCGGGCTTACCGTGACAGTGGGCGGCGGAGTGTTCGTCGGCTTTGGAGGCGGATTTGTTTCCACATTTGCCGGTGCGCCGCCAGGGCCTGAACTTTTTGGCGAGGCTGGCGTTTCATTTGTGTGCGCAACAGAATTGGTCGGCGGAGCGACCGTGGCATTTGTCGGGCTCGCCGTGACAATGGGCGGCGGCGTGTTCGTCGGCTTGGGCGGCGGGTTTGTTTCGGCATTTTCGCCCATATGCGGGCCGGTGATGATAAGCGGCGGCACGACAGCGGGCGGCGGTGTTGGCAGCCGCGGCGCCGGCGGCCGCAGGGGCGGTTGATTCGTCGGCGCGGGCGGCGGCGGCGGTGCCGGCAGCGGCGGAAACTTGGGAAATTCCACCGGCGCGGGCGGAAAATTCATCATGCAGCCGACGTATTTTCCTGATTGCGCACGGAGCGCGATGACGAACGGCTGCCGCGCACTTTTTTGTCCGGCCTGACGTTGCTGGAATATTTGATTGATCCCGTCGTCAAACGGCGTTCCGCTGATGGGGGTTTCGCCGTCGCAAAAAATCAGCACGGTCAGCCGT
>Ga0335085_10013478_pt1 | contig 11985 bp, 22 predicted proteins | sample Lox_Sample_45_FD_206712 | JGI IMG/M metagenome (GOLD analysis project Ga0335085, IMG submission 206712) | Soil microbial communities from Loxahatchee National Wildlife Refuge, Florida, United States - Lox_Sample_4.5 | ecosystem: Environmental > Terrestrial > Soil > Wetlands | place: USA...
GCCAGACAGTGCGTCCTGTGCTGTCTTTGATGATGGCTAGCTGACCCTGGGACGTGTAACCGCTGAACTCGAAGTGTTCGATACAAGCGTTGCCTTGCCACAGCAACGCGCCCGGTTGTCCGAACGCGATGGGTGTGTCCAGACGCCACTGTCGTGATCCAACATCATTTGGCATAGCAAAACTCCTGGGACTAACGTTAGTTATGCTTGTGCAGGTTTTTGGTCTTGGGACTTCTTTAAGAGATCATGTGTGATGTCAGCTTCGCTCATTACTGTGGCTAGCTGATTCGGGTCGATGCTAGGACGCGGCGGCGGGGCTGCTGTCGCATTGGCATTGGCTCCGGCGGCGCCTTTGGCGAACTGACGTTTGGGATCGCGGTCCAGAATCTCCAACGCGGTCTTCAGATCACGTTTCTTGCGAAGTTGGTCGAGCACGATACGCCACGCCTCTGGGACGGCGTCATCCTCCATCTCGTCAGCCATCTGCTTCCGCAAGTCAGCCCGCTGCGCCAACCGACTGTCAAGTTTGCCGAGCACCTTGTCTTGGACTTCCTGCTCGATCATCCTGTATTCTTCGGTGTTCGTAATACGAATCAAGCCATCGTAGGACATCCCCATCTCGATAGCCACCCGCGACTTAGGAACACCTTGAACAATCAATCGAGCGATCTGCTCGGCTTTCAGTTTGACAGTACGATTCATGCCACATCCTTCCAGTGAGACAACACATGCTGCCGGGTCATCGCGTGTGCGGACTCTTTGTCATGCTGCATGGTTTGCCAGCCGCATTTGGCGCAATGACCACGGTGCGAAAACACCGCGCCTTGCAGTTCCTGAACCCGAAGGAAGCGTTGCTCGCAGGCGTCAGCCAGCTTTTGCTGACGGGTAAGCTCGGGCTTGCGTTGCTCTTCTGCGCTAGCACGAGCTTGCAATGCGGCTTGTGTCTTAGCTTGGTCAGGTGTGGGGGCCGGCTTGGGAGGTGGCGTTGAGGGAGAGGGGGATGCCACCGGCGGCGGATTCTTCGGAGGGATTGGTGTTGCTGTCTCAGGTTGTGTTTGGTGCGCGGCCCCTGCCATATTAACTCTCTTTCTGTATGGAGACGCTGATGCCAGCAGGTCTGCCCGTACCGACTGACATCAGCCCCATGCGAACGCCATCATTGTGCCAATGCGAGTGTAACCTTATTATATATGCGAGTCAAGTTTCATCGATAATTGAGTGCGTGTAACTGCTACATTTGGCTGGAGTTACACGTAAGTTGCTAACTTACGGAGTTGTGGTTGCAAGGGCAGCCAGCCACCGAGCCGCTCACGCGTCGCAACTGCGTCAGCTACCACACGCAGTGTGACGTAATGTTGCTCTGCGCAACACAAAAAGACGCAAGCGTCAATGGATTTATCTAGCGAAGCGTTTTATTTCTGGAAAAAATTTTCAGCGCATGTAAGACAACTTCGATATCAATCTCAATTTTTGGGGTCTGGGCCTGCGGCCCTAGCCCTCCGGGGTGCAGCTACGCTGTCGTAGCGTGGTGGGCGCGACACTAGGTATGTACAGCGGCGCGGTACGTGCCCACCACCTGTACCATCGGTCGCAATGATTGATGATGGTAGCCTGTGCATCTGGCTCGCGCCTAGTGCGTGCATCGCCTACCTTGACATCATGACGTCTCAGCACCCATGGTCCACGAACCAGAGTGCTCTGCTGTGACTGACATAGACGCTGCGCTGAAGAATAGTAGGCTACATGCGTCGTAAGTGACCTGTTAGTGGAGCGTTCTCCTGACACAAACGAAACAGGTCATGACGCGTCGTGGAGGTGTTACATGAATGTATACGCTCTAGCGACGTGGATGAATGCCTTAGCCGACAAGGTTAAGACAGGAGTCTATCACTGGGTTACCAATGGTCAGATTCACTTTATGCGAATCGGAACTGAGGGTAACATTGCAGAACGTGGGATTCTGTAAACATCTCACGGTGCAGGTAACGCCTGCACGATGCGTCATGGCCAACTACGTTGTAAACAAGGAGAATACCATGACAGCACAAGCTGTAGCTACGCTAGCAGAAGGGGAAGTCGTCACCGAATTGGTAAAAGCTGGAGTCATCAAAGACGAAGAGATGGATGACTACGGGCGCACGGAGGCTGAACGCACTGTCGTGTTGGAGTCGGCGGATGCTGAGGCTATCAATACGGAAGTGGATGCAGGTAGGCACAAGACGTATGCTGATGCGATGCACTACGTGCTGACGCGCGGCTTTGCCGAAATCAAGAGAACTCGTGAGGCTGCGCAGAAGTTGGCTGAAAAGACTCTGCTAAAAGCCAAGGTCGACAATTGGTCGAAGCTGTTGCAGAGCAATCCATCGCTGATACAAAATCAGGATTTGATTGCGTCAATGCTCAAGGAACTTGGGATCACCAACACGAAGTAACAATCCACACAACTACGTCGGGAGAACGCTGCGTTAGCAGGTCACTTAACAGTGCATCGCGGAGGCTATGCCATGAACCGCGATAGGACAAATTTACTCGAAGAAACCATCGAAGCACTCACTGCGGAACACGTCAGTGGTGTCAAATGGGTTGGCGTTTACGGCGCATCGTGTACGTGGGAGGAGTTCAAGGAAATAGCGAAGGACTTCGTCTATGATGCAGGATACGGTGGAAACGAAGTCAACATGTCACTCGTCGTTGTTGGCGAGGATTGGTGGCTTGAGCGCCATGAGTATGATGGTTCGGAGTGGTGGGAGTTCAAGACTCTACCACAACGGACGTCTAACACACGCAAGCTAGAAGTAAAGGATTTAAGCGCATAGCTTGCGCGATGCACTGTGATAAAAGGAGATATAACCATGACGCACGAACAACGTGCACAGCACTTCGTGGATAACCTGATGCATCAGACTCACGTCAAATACCAGAAGCAACAATTGGCGAAAGACGCTGCGTCAACAGGTGCTAACGCACTGCCGTGTCCAGAGCAACGTGGCTGTCGCGAAGCACGGCGCAAGCCGCAGCCTGTTCAGTTACATTGGTTCACCAGGCTACGCCCGAATTTCTGGAAGGCGTATTTTGAGACGTTGCAGTATATGGCGAAGTAATGCCAACTAACAGGTCATAGGAATGACGTGTTGGGGGATGTAGCGCCATAAACATATTTGCATGTAAGTGGTTTGTTTGCAACGCGCAACAATATGTTGTAGCTACCTGATTTTCCAAGGGGTACCACGGCAGCAACAGCCAAAGGACCAAACGACAGTAATTTAATTTATTATAGATAAAAATATTTTTTTTCTATAATTCTTGAATTATTGTATCGTATTGTTTGGTGTTTGTTGTGTTTGCTGTTGTCGGTGGTGTACCCCTGCAAAATTTAGGTAGGTATAATATATTTGTAAGTGCTTTGTTTGCAATAGCTTACAGGCTTGACTTTTTATTGCGCTACATGCCACAATACATCTGCTTCGCTAACAAAGGAGTCAGCGGCAGATGTTTACACAATACGAAACGCTTGATCCAAACGACGAGTGTCGCTGTGGACGACTCACGAACCGGGTGCATTGCCCGAACTGTGGAGTCTACGGTGTTTATGCTCGTTCACACAAAAAGAATACGATCAAGACGCGTGGGGATGGCACTGAGGTCGAATTACAGACTTATCAGTGTCGTCGCTGTGGCAGGGTCTTTGATGATGATGATTGGAAGTTGAATTGTCAAGCGCCAAGGCCACGACAGAATCAAGTGTTCGAGGGCCGAGCGGCGCTCACGCGTCAGACATCAGAGGCATTAGTTGCGCCTAAAGACGTTGTGAGAGTAGCGACACTGCCACTCACAGAACATCCTGAGGTAGCGAGCAAGGGTTTGCAGGATTATCTAGCGATGAAGAAGGCTCAGGAGGCGAAGCTTCAACAGAAGCTAGACGCCAAAAAGCCGTCGCTAGACGATTTGATGAAAACCGTTAACTCGTTGCTCAAGGAGAATGAATAATGGACACGGAAGCTTTTGACATGGCAGTGTTATTTGATCAAATCATCAAGCTCATCGAGGGTAGAAGACTCATCACTCGTGATGAGATCGACTATGAGATTGATGTTTGTTTGGCAACGCTCGAAGCTGGTAGAATCATCGAGCGTTTTTATGTCGGCAATAAGCTTCATTTTCGTATCAAAAAGGAGATTAACCATGACCCCACAGACACTAACGTGTCCGCGATGCCATAAGGCATTGTTCGTCACAACATTGCTCAGTGGCAGCAGCAACGACACCCGAACATACATGGAACTACGATGTGCAACATGCCGGGCCGCTACACCGACGTTGTGCTTTGTCGTGGACCTAACACCTGAGTTCGAACGAGATGAACACGAATTCAGCAGACCAGCGAGGAGTTAACAGATGCCGACATTCAGTTGGATTCGTGAAGGAGATACTGGACTCTATCGTGTCTGGCCAAACCTTCCAAATTGGCCGGGCGATATGTTCGAACGACTTACCAAAGAAGATTTCGAGGCCTTCAAGCACCTGCGTTTTATTACGCTAGTTGAAAGCTTCGATTTAGATTAGCCGACCCACACGCAGTTAACTCGCGTCGCGGGTAGCGCGGCTAAGGCTGACGCCACAACATTCGATAGATCGCTGACAGCGCACTGCGCACACAACCGTACAGCGTATCCGTATTGTTTTTGGCGTTAGCTTTAGCTACACTAAATCCAATGCTATCAAGCACTTACAGGGGTCTACTATTTATCATATTTGACTCCAGTGCTTCGCACGGCTATAATTTAGGAGGTTTTAGAAACACGAAGTAAACAGCTATTGACGTTGTGTTGCCTTGAGCAACATAAAATAACCCGCCAATCGCTGCCCGCTGTCCCACGGCTAACGCCGTAAGAAAGGTAACTCAAATGCCAACGAAAGACAACCAGACGTTTTACAACCTGCGGTTCACCACGGCTGACGGGCAAATCAGCACCAAGGAATACGTCAGCGAGAAACAAGCAGCGGAGCTGAAGGCTGAGGCCACCAAGGTCGGCACCACGTGCGAGGAAACCAAGGCACAGACCTTCGCTGTCACCTCAGCAAGCTCGTTCGAGGAAATCCTCCAGGTCACACCCAACCAGGACGTGGCTCTCGGGTATTACAACTACGGGCTGACGCTTGCGCAGCACAACGTCAAACGTGAGCTCATGAAGGACGCCGATTGGTCGCCCGTCGAGGGAGTCTACGACCTGTTGGCGGATGTTCAAGAGCCACGTGAGAAGCGCGTCGCAGACCCACTGAGCGCTTCACGCCGAGCGCTGAAAGCCTTGTGGTCCAAGATGCATCCGGGCGCGGACGCTCCGACGGACGACGAGATCAACGCGGTACTTGCGTCGTTTGCTGGTGCGGCGCAGGAAACAACGGCATAACCTTGACCAAGTAGCAATGGATGAAAGACTCCGGCGCTCTTGGGTTGACGCGGGTGCCGCAGCGCGTTATCTGCGGCGTTAACAAAGCATCACAGACCGGAATGATGAGGTATGGAAAAGGCAGCTGACGCCGCGGAGAACAGTGCTGCGCCGGAAAACCTCGCACCCCCATTCAGCAGTGGGGACAATCCATATCTGTGATGCTTTGCTGACATCGCTTCGTGCTCATAACGCGAAGCCGCTACGCGAGAACCAACGGCATCATATCGCGTGGTGAAACGGGTGCCGTAGGCCGAGCGCGTTCGTTTGACGCGTCATGGCGTTCTCCTTCGAGCGCGCTCGGCACTAAAGTGCAATAACGAAGCGTTTGAAAAGTTAGTTATCTAGCGCAGCTAGCTAGCTTTTGAGGTGCTTCGCAACATGACACGCCGAGTGATGCTACCCGGCTTCGATACCGATGATGAGATCTGGATTTATTGTCGTGGATGCGGTGACCTACTGCACGCAAAAGGAACGTTGCATAAATGTCCAACAGACCACAATCCATTATTGGAGATAGTTGCATTTCGAAGGAGTGAAACCATGACACCAGTCACCAACGTTCGTATTTGGTGGGACGCGCCCATTGCAGCCTACCGACTGTCGTCGCCGTATAGCAAAGACCTTGTAGAGGGCCTCAAGACGACCATTCCCATCAGCGACCGCTCGTTTGATCCTACCACGAAAGTGTGGACGTTCGTAGAACGTCAGCTTGATCCGCTATTGAAGTTTCTCAAGTTGATGAACGTACAGCCTGTCGTCGTGACGCGTCAGCAGGTGGAAGCTGCGTCGCAGTCGACGCCACAAGGACCGCGCAAGGGAGCTGCGCTTGCAGAGGTGGCACTCGAATTCATCCGCGTAGCGGGCCCCGACGCGATGCTGAAAGCATACCGAGCGGCTGCTATGACATTGCATCCCGACCGCGGGGGCTCAATGGATAAAATGAGTGCTCTGAACGCCGCGTGGGAGCGTCTGCAAAAGGAGGTCTACGGACAATGACCCCAACCAACATGATTGTCGTTATCTGCGACGCCCGCAACATGAAAACGATACGCATCGCGTGTCGATGTGGACGTCAGTGGACTGAGCGCATTCCACAAGAACTACACGACAGCAACATGATCGCTCAGTTCGAATGCACGCAGTGCGGTCGCTACCATTTGCTTAAGAACCACGTTCTCAAATCTTTCTCAAAGGAGGAGTACCATGACAGATTCCCAGAACAAACCGACGCCCGGTTCGGCGTCACCACCGACCAAACTCGCTACGACGCCTAACGGCGGGCTACAGAAACAAGGGGCAGGAATGAAGTTACCTGGCTTACACGCTCGACTGCGTAATCCGGTGGCGGTGGCCGGAACGGGCGTCGACCCGCTGCGTTGTGCGAACAGACTGGCGTTGATGCTGGACGTCAGTGGTAGCATGGGCGGTGAGAAGATAGACTCGCTTCGCACCGCTGTGACGGGATTCATTGGTGCGTGCGACTTCAGTGACACATCGTTGGCGATGGAACCCTTCGGGGATCATTATCCATCACCAAATCGAGTACTGCCTACTTGCGTCAGCCCGATGCTGTCCACGACAGTGCAGATGTTGCAAGCCGAAGGCGGCACGCCGATGGCGCAGGCGATGGACTATGTTATCAACAGCTACAGCATCACCCGCGGGGTGATTGTCAGTGATGGCAAGCCAGACTCGGTGTCAGCTTGCTACGACAGCGCCGCCAACTACCGCGAAGCAGGTATACCAGTGGACTGCGTCCACATCGGCAACAGCACCAGCGGCGAAGCCTGCTTAAAGCAGATAGCCGAGGTGACGGGAGGACAATACATAAAGTTTACTGACATCCAGTCGTTCAGCAAGTCGTTCAAATACCTGACTCCGGCTTTCTATGGTATACTGACGTCCGGCGGCCTGCAAGCGTCGGACCTGGGAGCGAAGGAGCTCAAATGACCGAAGCACTGGTTGCTCAACGATGGTATCGCTACGAAGCCAAACGCGATGGGTTTTGGGATAATGACAATGACCATTTCGAATTCACTGGGATGCGATTGGTTATGTTCGAATATTCGGTCGCAAAGACGACGCCAAAAGGCGTTTGGCTTCAAGAGTCCATTAACCACAAACGATTTGTGCTGCGTGATGCTCGAAAAAGGTATGCGTGTCCAACTAAAAAAGAAGCTCTTGAGTCTTTTTTAGCTCGCAAACAAAAGCATCTTCGAATTGAACGACAAAGGGTTCAGGAAATCGAGGAATCGATTGCATTAGCGCAATACAAATTAGAGACGCTTAAATGAACTCCGCCAAACTAGTCGACACTCCATCACAAGGCACCAACGGTGCTATGCACCGATGTCTGAAAGGTTATAAATGCCCACAGAGGAACAAAAGACAACGATTACTCACATTGTTCTTAAACTGGCTCAACTTGGACATGAATGCTCTTGGACTGAGCCTATCACGACAGGACCACTTATCACGACTTATCGATTCGTACCGCGTAGCGCGACGAAGGTAGCGCAGATAACAAGCTGCGCGCAAGACCTGGCTATCGCACTGGCAGTGGACGACGTCGTTGTAAGACGCCTAGCAGGTGAGGGTGTCATAGGTATCAGCGTGCCCAACGCCCACCGCACGATGGTTCTGTGGCGTGACACGCTAACGCGGCCAGCAGACGACAACTTGGTCCCATTGAACTTCGGTGTGGATTCGCAAGGCAGGCTCTACAGAGATGATTTGACAAAGTGCCCACACCTACTAATTGCAGGGTCCACCAATGGCGGTAAGTCAGTCTGTATGAACGCGATGATAGCCTCGCTGATGTACTGGCGGACGCCCGAACAAGTTCGTTTCATCCTGTCGGACACAAAACAGGTAGAGTTCACCCATTTCGTCGGCGCACCGCACCTGCTACGCGAGCCTTGCGGAAGCATGTACTCGACGTGGGAGGCGATGGACTGGTTAATCGATGAGATGGAAGTCCGGTTGAAGAAGATCGGCCGCGCGGGGTGTCAGAACATTGGACAGTACAACCAAAAGCAATCAGAAGATTGGGTCACAAAAGAATACGGCAGCAAAGATTGGCAGCCGCTGCCGTATTACGTTCTGGTTATTGATGAGTTAGCCGACATTCTAGGAGGTGACAAACGTGGCGAAGTCAAGATCGCACAAGCAAAACTTGGTAAGATTGTCCAAAAAGCAAGAGCAGCCGGTGTGCATGTCATTGCCGCTACGCAGCGACCAAGTGTTAACATCGTTGCCGGAAGTATTAAAGCGAATTTCCCTTCGCGACTTACCTTCAAACTACCAAGTGACGCTGATAGTAGAACTGTCATCAACCAATCAGGCGCCGACCACTTGCTATCGCAAGGAGATATGCTTTACCTTGGATCGTCTACAGCAGGGGCGAAGCGATTGCACAGTGCCTACGCCTCAATCGACGATATAAAACAAATGGTCAACGTAGCGAAGCTACAGTATGCCACGACGTAAGCTAGATAGACCACCGCGTCGACCCAACTGGAACCGCGGTCGAACTGACCCGCAGGTCGTAGACGCATGGAGGTCGATACTTGGACCTGAATTGGTCGAGCGTTTGATAAAAGCAGCACACAAGTTTTGCACAGCTTGTAAGTGTAACAAAACAAAGCACTTATAGTTGTTGACTCCCTACAGGCTTTGCTGTAGGCTTAGTCATGCGTCGTGACCACGCTACATCTTCGTATTCAATGCCGAAGGCCACTCATCAAGCACTGTCGCGTAAGCTGCCGCGTTTTGGTGATAGAAGCAAACTAGTTGCCAGACTGATTGAGATGTGGTTATCTGGTGAAATCATAGTAACAGGCGTAAGCCTGAAGTCGTTGTCGGTTAATGTTGCGCACAGCAACACTACGTCAGTAGCCGACTGGCAACGACCGTAATACTACAACTTGTTGTCAAGGAGCCGCCACTCGTATGCCCGACGAGACCAACAACGCACCTGCTGCGCAAGAAACACCTTCCCAACTAGAACAGTTGATGGCAGAAGCCGAGAACGCTGTGGCTACGCCTGTCACAGACCATCCCAGACCATGTTCGCACACCTCCAATAACGATCTTGCCAAACAATGTCCTACCTGTCTTTTCTACTTCTGTCCCGACTGCGGTAGTGTTCTTGATCCACAATATTGTCATCTTTGCTTGCCGGTGACCGAAGGTGTGTTTCAAACCGAGCCGCTCAAGGACGTCGACGGTGTAACACACGAAGGTCGTGTGATGCATCCCAATCCAAATGGACGTTTTTTCCAACCTCGCTTCGGTACATTAGCAAAAACCATCAGCGAGATGCGCGACAACGAACTTGAAGAATACATCAAGTACTATCAAAACTTAGTGAAGCAAGCCGAGACCGCGTTGGATTTCCGACGCGTTGTCTTAGGCAGTAGCCAGCTTGAGCTAGCACAGCGCAATGACACCAAGCGTCGAATCCTGCGCGCGGACAAAAACAAGTATCCTGTCAAAACACTCACTGTGGCTAAGGACGGCAGTGGTAAAAAGAAGACGGCATCCACTGGTGATCTCTTAAAGATGCTTGAGATGCTCAAGCAGATTGATGCCAATCGAGCTAAGAAAGCCAAGGAGAGTCAGTCATGAGTGAGACTGAGAGGACAGCGCCAACGCGGAACAAGGCTCGCGATTTATTAGACAAGTTAGGCTATGAGCAACGTTCGAGCGGCGCGTGGTGGCCCAAACACGGACCGCCGAGAGATCGAAGGAGATGCGATGAGCAAAACGTCTTGGGTATCAACGAATCACTCTGCTCCAGATGTCTACATCAAGTGTCAGGGGCAGGGCTGCGATGGATTCATTATTTTCAATCGTCAAGAAATTACAGATCGCAAAAATATCGGCACCAATACTTCTACACCATGTCGCCACTGTGGTTGGCATCCCGGTTATCCACCAGAACCTTGGCTGGAACTAAAAAGTGGAGAAGTGTTGGGGGAGACTGCATCTGCGAATTGCTGAAGGCCGCGCCCAAAGGAGCCTAGCCCACCATGACAAATCGCCTAAATGACCCGACATACTTGTGGCACGATCCGTTCAATTATCCGTGGGGTGACGGGGAAACGGATATTCGGCTGCGCAAGGTAAGAATTGTCAAGACGCGCAAGCCTGCTACGTGTGTACCGCCGCCGATTCTCAATGGTCATCCGCACGAAATTCCGGCAGGCACGGAAGCGAGATACGAATCAGCCTTAGTAGAAGGTATCTGGTCAAAGTGTTACACCTGCCTCGATTGCATGGATATTTGGTTTTCACCACCATACGAAGGCAAAGGAGCCTAGCCCATGTCTCTCGATGTAATTCGAATGCGCCGAGTAAGACTCTTGCAGGATGTTCGCGGCGATTGGCCGATTGGACACACAATCATCGCGCCGGCAGGGGAATACATCGCAGAACTGAATCCGCAAGGAGCCGCAGCGGTTCGAGCGCAAAACGGAGAACTTCTGGGGATCAAGCCAGGAGAGTTCGAGTTCTTAGATGAGGGAGGAGCCTAGCCCATGCCTGGCGAAATCATGAAATTCTTCCTCATCTTCTTGCTGCTCTCCACCTCCGGGAGGAACTTATGAACTCAACGACTGCTGGATGGATGTATCAGATGATTATCTGTTCGTGCGGCAGGCAGAATTCGGCGGGAGTCTGCGAACACTTTCCGAATGGCTCACTCTATCGCGAACACGCCATAACTCCCGGCACGAAATTCATCCCTGTCTATCGGCCTTGGGTAGGAATTGCCGCGATAACCTTGACGCTGCTCTCCACCTCCTGCGCTATCAACGGAGGATTATGAGCCTGACGAAGCCTCAATTCCTGAAGTGGGTGGCAGCCGATTCCCGCCGTTACTGCCGCGATGCCAGACCGATTGTCGGATGGTGCGGGCGGGTGCTGTGCTGGTTTCATATTTCGTATCGTAGTGAGGGCTGAGGGAGAAAGGGACAATGGCGAAACAGTACGAAACGAATCGGGCGACATGACGGCTCACATAACCCGCACGTCTTGGGGAATCGGCACAAACTCGATTGAATGGGACGAAGAAGAGGTGAGCGGGGAGGCTGGAGGATTGCCACATGATTAAACTTGAGCGAGCGTGCTGGATTGTGATGGTGGTACTCGTTGGGCTTCTAGCTTATTTGCGTGGTGCAGGACCATGCGTGCAGCCGAATTTCATGGTCGTGCAAAATCAATCCGCGCCCCCAGAGAAGGGTAACTTGCTAATTTATAACTTCGGATGCGTTGACAATGCAAGTGTTCAGTTTTTGGGAAAGTAGGGCTGGAGGATTGCCATGAACGAACTTTGTGGCAAGCAATGATAGATTACATTGAGAAATGGAATAAACAAAATGGAGAATAGTCAATTTTATGAGGTGCTTCCGAACGGGAAATATCGCTTTCGCGTCGATCATCATACCATAAACGACCACAATACCTGCGATCGATATTTCATGTTTCGTCACATGGGTGATAGCAAAGGTATGGTTTGGTCAACCAAAGGCAC
>Ga0335085_10013479_pt1 | contig 11985 bp, 10 predicted proteins | sample Lox_Sample_45_FD_206712 | JGI IMG/M metagenome (GOLD analysis project Ga0335085, IMG submission 206712) | Soil microbial communities from Loxahatchee National Wildlife Refuge, Florida, United States - Lox_Sample_4.5 | ecosystem: Environmental > Terrestrial > Soil > Wetlands | place: USA...
CAGGCGCCCGTCGCTGGCGGAGGCGGCCAGCAGTCCGCAGCAGACCAGGGCGGAGAAGTACTCGCCGACGAGCAGGATCCCCAGGGTGGCGTCGCGCAGCGGGCCCTGCGAGGCGCTGCGTCGCAGGCCAGCCTGGAAGCCGAAGAGGATCAGGCAGACGATCAGCCCCAAAAGGAGCGGCAGCGCGACGGCGGCCGAGTCGCGGGGCGCGAAGCTGTCGGGCTCGAAGCGGGCGCTCCAGTGCAAAGGCACCATCGCCGGAAGCTGGTCGCGGTGGGAGCGGAGCCAGAGCGCGCCGGCGGCGAGGATGGCGAAGGGGCCCGCCTGCGCCAACGCCGTGTTATGGAGGCGCCCCATGAGCACCCGCGACTCCGATCGGTTCGAGACCAAGGCGATCCACGCCGGCCAGGAGCCCGACCCTACCACCGGCGCGGTGATGACGCCGGTCTACCTCACCTCGACCTATGCGCAGTCGGGGCCGGGGGAGCACAAGGGCTTCGAGTACTCGCGCACCCGCAACCCCACCCGCGACGCCCTGCAGGGGTGCCTTGCGGCCCTGGAGAACGGCAAGCACGCGCTGGCATTCGCCAGCGGGCTGGCGGCCACGGACGCGGTGCTCCACCTGCTCTCCTCTGGCGACCACGTGGTGCTGAGCGACGACCTCTACGGCGGCACCTTCCGGCTGCTGGACAAGGTCTTCAAGCGGCTGGGCATCGAGCAGACCTACGTGGACGTCACCGACCCCCGCACGGTGGAGGCCGCCTTCCGCCCGAACACGAAGCTGCTCTGGGTGGAGACGCCCACCAACCCGATGCTGAAGATCTGCGATCTCTCCGCGCTGGCCGAAATCTCCCGCAAGCGCGGGGCTGTCTCCGTCTGCGACAACACCTTCGCCACCCCGTACTTCCAGCGGCCGCTGGAGCTGGGATTCGACGTGGTGGCCCACTCCATGACCAAGTACCTCAACGGCCACAGCGACGTGGTGGCGGGCGCGCTGGTGCTGCGCCGGGACGACCTGCACGAGAAGCTCGCTTTCTTGCAGAACGCGGTGGGGGCGGTGCCCGGGCCGCTCGACTGCTTCCTCGTCCTGCGCGGGCTGAAGACCCTGCACGTGCGCATGGAGCGGCACGAGGAGAACGCGCGCCTGGTGGTGGAGGCGCTGCAGCGCCATCCCCAGGTGGAGCGCGTCACCTGGCCGGGGATGCCGGGGCATCCCCAGCACGCGCTGGCCCGCCGGCAGATGAGCGGGTTCGGCGGAATGCTCACCTTCGTGATCAAGGGCGGCCTGCCCGCCGCGCGGGCCTTCCTCAAGGCGGTGCGCCTCTTCGCGGTGGCCGAGTCGCTGGGCGGGGTGGAGAGCCTGATCGAGCACCCGGCGATCATGACCCACGCCTCGGTGCCTGCGGAGACGCGGCGCAAGCTGGGGATCGACGACGGCTTCATCCGGCTCTCGGTGGGGATCGAGAACGGGCAGGATCTGGTGGAGGACCTTCTGCAGGCTCTGGCGCGCTCTCAGAATTCGTAAGCCGAAGCGAGGAAGACGTAGAGGAGCAACTGCTTCGCCTCGGTGGGCTTGAGGTCCGTGAAGTCCAGGTTGTTCGGGACCAGGTCCGTCCCCGTGCCGTAGGAGAGGTTGATCCCCACGTCCGTCGAGGTGTGCTCGGTGCGGAAGCCTCCGGAGAGCGTGCCGCCGTAGCGGTCGACGTGGCCGGTGTTGTTCACCGGCGAGGTGCCGGTGGCCGTGCGCACCGGCTCGTCGGTGGCGGCGAAGTCGGTGAAGAAGCCCGCCCGCAGGCGGATGGAGTCGGAGGCGCGGTACTCCATCCCCAGGGCGGCGTTGAAGACCGGGTTGCGCTTGATCACCCGGTCCAGCCCTTCGGCGGCGCGGTCCTCGTCGTCGCGCACTTCCCGGCCCGCCAGCCAGATCACGTCGGCGGTGAGCGCCAGCCGGTCGCTCGCCCAGGCGATTCCCGCCTGGACCCGCGCCGGGAGTGCGGGCGTGGCGTGCAGGTCCTCCGCGTTCACTACCGCCACGGTGGAGGGAGCGCCCGGCCCCGTGACGTTGTCGCCCACGGCCACGCGCACGAACGAGCGCCGGTTTCCCCAGCCCCATTCGGGGGAGAAAGCGGAGAGGCCCAGGCTGACCGAGTCGCTCACGTCCCAGCGCAGGCCCAAAGAAGCCACGAAGCCGTAGGTGGCCTCGTCGGCGCGCGAGGTGATGGTGACGAAGTCGCTGGAGTCGTTGGGGTTGATGGCCGTCAGCTCCAGCTGGGTGAGGCTGGTGCCGAAGAGCCCGTAGCCGCTAGCGCCGATTCCCAGCCGCCCCCAGCGGTGCGCCCAGGTGAGGCCCGTCCAGATGGTCTGGTTCTCCTGGGAGACGAAGAAGGCGTTCTCCGCCGAGCCCAGCCGGTCGCGGTCGTTGGTGCGGAAGGCGTCCGGGACGAAGACGCTGATGGCCAGCGCGCTCCCGTCTCCTTCGGGCTTGTCGTTCTCGCCGAACTTCCACACTACCGAGGTGGCCACGGGGAAGATGTTCAGGTCGCGGAAGGTGTAGTCGTGGCCGTCGCCCAGCGCGTCGGCGTTGCTGCCGCTGACCACGCCGTAGACCGAGCCGGAGAGGGAGACCTGCGAGCGGCGGACGAAGGCCAGCCCGCCGGGGTTGTACCAGGGGCCCGATCCGTCGTCGGCCAGGGCGGTGAAGGCGCCCCCCATACCCGCTGCGCGGCTGCCAACGATGTAGGGGCGGAAGTTGGAGTCGTCCGCCCACGCGGCCGCCGGAAGGATCAGGGCGAGGGCGCAGCCGACGAGGGACCGCGAAGCGCGCATCCCCAGGTGATGCCCGCGGCCCCCTGCGGGGTCAATTTTCCGTCGCGGGCCGCGGGGAGAAGGAGAGCGGCGGCGGCTCGCTCTCCACCAGGTACTCGAACTGCCGGCGCAGCTCTTCGGGCGTCAGCTTGATGACGGCGGCGATCTTCCCCAGAAGCTCCGCGTCCTCGAAGTCGTCGCGGCGCAGGCGGATCATGTAGCGGCGGGCGATGGCATACCGGTCGGAGCGCACGTCCACCAGCCGCACCCGCGCCCGCCCGGTCTTCGGATCGATCAGGTCGCGGAAGGGCACCGGGACGAAGCGGCCGCCCTGCATGGAGACCATCGCCTTGTCGCCGCCGGAGAGCAGGTACTTGGCCGCGCAGTAGCCCAGGTCGCGGGTGTACTCCATGTCGTAGGGGATGGGATCGGCGCAGCGCAGCTCGTAGCCGATGTTTTTCGAGACCAGGGTGGTCTTCACCCCCAGCCCGGCCAGCCGCCGCGAGACCTGGCGCTTGAGGATCTCCCCGATGTCCACCTCGGCCAGCCGGACGTGGCCGTGCTCGTCGCGCTCCACCTCCTCCAGGCCGGCCAGGTCCTTGGGATCGATGCTCAGGGCCAGCCCCTCCGCCACCACCGCCACGCCGTCGCGCCGGCCCAGCGCCAGGCGCTTGACCACCGACATCGCCAGTGTGTCGACCAGGAGCTTGAGGGGAATGCCCTCGCCGAACTCCTCGCTGATCAGTGTGACGGTGGCGCCCACCGCCTTGCCGATGCCCAGCGCCAGGTGGCCGGCCTTGCGGCCCATGGAGACCACGATGTACCAGCGCGAGGTGGTGTAGGCGTCGACCATGAGATTTTTCACCAGCTCCACGCCCCAGTGGCGCGCGGTCTGGAACCCGAAGGTGTCGATGTGCAAGGGCAGATCCAGATCGTTGTCGATGGTCTTGGGCACGTGCACCACCCGGAGCGTCCCGCCCCCGGCCTCGGAGAGCTTCATGGAGGAGAAGGCGGTGTCGTCGCCGCCGATGGTGATGAGCATGCCCACGCCCAGCCGCTCCAGCGCCTCGCGCGCCACCGCCAGGTGCCGGGGGTCCTTGGTGGGGTTGGCGCGGGAGATGCCCAGGAAGGATCCGCCGCGGAAATGGAGCCGGCTCACCTTTTCCATGGTGAGGGGGACGGCGGCGTCCGGAGCGCCGCGCATGATGCGGTCGAAGCCGTCCTTGATGCCCACCACCTCGACCCCTTCCAGCTGCGCGCGGATGGAAGCGGCGCCGATCACGCTGTTGATCCCGGGAGCCGGGCCACCGCCGACCAGGATGCCGAGCTTGCTTGCGGACGCCATGTCGCGCTCCCTCGCCTACGTCCAGGTGGCAGACCATAGGACGTCCGTCCCCGCGAAGGAAGCGGTGCCGCGGCGTCCCTTGTAGTGCCCGGCCGATGAGAGTAGGGAGCGGGGCGCCGGCCGCAAGCCGGGCCGGCTCGAGCCGGGGAACAATCTGGGCGGCGACTTCTCCAAGGGCGAGATGAAGGGTGCGGTGCTGACCTTCGATACCAAGGTGACGCCGAAGCAGCAGGAAGCGATCAAGTTCCTCATGGGGAAGATCTATCCGGTCAAGTGGGGCGCCTTCGAAACGGCGGTGGCTCCCATCTTCTGGGAGAGAAACGGCGCCAACGGGCACGCGAAGCTCGGCAACGGAGAGGGGGAGGTGGTGCTGAGGGGCGTGAAGGGGCCGGACGGCAAGCAGAGCGTCCTGCAGAACGTGGCGTACTGGGGAGCCCAGAAGAACAAGGGCTTCGAGCTGGCCAAGGGCGAGCACCACTACAAGGGCCACGGCTACGACTACAAGTACAAGGACAGGAACGGCTTCATGATCTCGATCGAGTCCTCCGGCAACGACGTGAAGGCCGCCTCCGCGGGCGGAGGCAGTCACTGAGGCGGGAGGCGGCGAGCGGCGGCCCGGCTACTCCCTTCTCCTCGCGACGACCGCGGGGCCCGTATAGAGTGCCCTGCCCTTGCCCGGAGATCGCCTCGTGGCCGAGCCGCCTCGCTCACCCAGGGAAGCGCGCCGCCTGCAGCGGCTGAAGGAAGGATCGCGCGCGGCGCGCGATGTGCGCCCGCGATCGGCGTCTGCCCCGCGGAAGCGCCCACCCCCGGTCCTCGGGGACATCGCGGCGGGGACGTCCGACGAGCCCACCGTGGTGGTTTCCCGGCGCGGCGTGGAGCGGCTGGGAGCGGGGCACGTCTGGGTCTATCGCTCGGACATCGCCGTTCCCCGCCTCGAGGGGGGCGAGGTGGTGCGCCTCGCCGACGAGCGCGGGCACTTCGTGGGGAAGGCGTTCTACGGCTCGACCAGCCAGATCGCGGTGCGGCTGCTCACCCGCGAGGACGAGCCGGTCGACGAGCAGTTCTTCGCCGGGCGGCTGGAGCAGGCTTTGGCGCTGCGGGAGCGGGTGAGCCCGGATCCGCAGCGGCAGCGGGCCGCGCGCCTCTTGCACGGCGAGGCGGACCTGCTGCCCGGGCTGATCGTCGACCGCTACGCCGATTGCCTGGTCGTGCAGACGCTGATCGAGGCCACCGACGCCCGCCGCGACTCGTTCGCTGGCCTTTTGGAGAAGCTGCTGAACCCTCGCGCGATCGTTGAGCGCAACGACCTGCGAGTGCGCGCGCACGAGGGGCTTCCCCAGCGCAAGGGGATGCTGCGCGGGAGCGACCCGGGGCCGGTGGAGTTCCTCGAAGGAGAGGTGAGGCTGGTCGCGGACCTTTTGGGCGGCCAGAAGACCGGCGCTTTCCTCGACCAGGCGGAGAACCGGCTGGAGGCGGGCCGCTACGCGCGGGGGCGCGCCCTGGACTGCTTCACATACGGCGGCGCTTTCGCCCTGCAGCTTGCCCGCGGCGCGGAAAGGGTCACCGCCGTGGACATCAGCGAGCAGGCGGCGGCGCAAGGGGAGAAGTCGGCGGCGCGCAACGGTCTTTCGAACGTGCAGTTCAAGGTGGCGAACGCCTTCGACCTCTTGCGCGCCGAGAGCGAGGCCGGCGAGCGGTACGACACCATCGTCCTCGACCCGCCCGCCTTCGCGAAGACCAAGGACTCGCTCGAGGCGGCGCTGCGCGGGTACAAGGAGATCAACCTGCGCGCCTTCCACCTCCTCTCCCGCGGCGGGGTGCTGATCACTTGCAGCTGCTCCTTCCACGTCGACGAGGCGCTCTTCGAGCGCACCGTGCTGCAGGCGGCCTCCGACGCGAGGCGCAGCGTGCAGGTGATCGAGCGGCGGGGAGCGGCCCGCGACCACCCGACGCTCCTGGGCGTTCCCGAGACGCGCTACCTCAAGTGCCTGGTCCTGCGGGTCATCTGAGCAGCGAGCGCGCTTCCTCCAGCGCGCTCTGCACGGCCGCCCGCTGCTCCGCCACCAGGTGGTCGCGCTGCTCCAGGGTGTGGCCCGCGGCCGGGACCGGCGCGCCCACCACCACCGCCACAGGACCGGGCTGGAAGAGCGACATCCCCTTGGGCTTGAGGACGTTGCGGGTGCCCGCCACCCCGATGGGAACGCAGTCCAGGCGGGTTTCGATGGCGGCCACCGCGGCGCCCTTCTTGAAGGGCAGCATCTCGTCGGTCACCGAGCGGGTGCCCTCGGCGAAGAAGAAGAGGGAAGCGCCCTGCAGGCCGCGCCCGATCCGCTCCTGGATGGCCTTGGTGGCCCCGCCCCGATCCTTGCGGTCGATGAAGACGTGCCCCATCCGCCTGGCCGCCCAGCCGAAGATGGGCAGCTTCGCCAGCTCCTCCTTGGCGATGAAGCGCAGCGGGTGGCCGACCACCGAGATGATGGCCGGGACGTCGAGGTTGGAGCTGTGGTTGGAGACGAAGACGTAGGAGCGGCCGCGATCGAGGTGCGCATGGTCGGCCGCCGTCACCTTCGCCCCGGCGACGCGGAGGAAGCGGCGGGCCCAGCCCTGGACGATGCGCTCGGAAGCCTCCGACTCGCCGTGCAGGCCGATGCGGACGGCCGCGAACATGGTGTCGGCGATGATGAAGATCCAGCCGAAGACGGTGCGGAGGAAGCGCAGGACGATCATGGCGCCCTCCTCGCCTGCGCGTACTCCTCGGCGGCGGGGAAGAGGAGCACATCGGCGATGGTCTTCGCGCCGGTGAGGAGCATCAACAGCCGGTCGAAGCCCACCGCCACCCCGCCTGCCGCTCCGATGCGATCGAGCGAGGCGAGGAACCGCTCGTCGAGAGGGAAGACCTCGCGGCCCAGGCGCTCCCGCAGGGCCTGCTCCTCCTGGAGCCGCCGGCGCTGCTCGGCTCCGTCGCAGAGCTCTGACCAGCCGGTGGCCAGCTCCAGGCCGGCCGCGTAGAGCTCGAAGCGGTCGGCGACGCGCGGGTCTTCGGGGTCGAGGCGGGCCAGGGCCGCCTGCGAGGCCGGGTACGCGGTGAGGAAGGTCGGGCGGTCGATGCCCAGCGCCGGCTCGACCTTCTCCAGGAGCACCTGGGTGAAGAGGTCGTCCCAGGAAGCGTCGGGAGCGGGGCGGACGCCGCAGGCCCGGGCCGCCTGCGCGAAGGGCGCGGCCGCGAGCGGGAAAGGATCGAATCCGGCGTACCTGCGGAAGGCCTCGCGGCAGGTGAGCCGCTCGAAAGGAGGGCGCAGCGGGATCTTCCCTTCGCCGCGGCCGTGGCCCTGGCGCGCCGGCGCCTCCTCCGCGCAGAGGAAGAGAAGCTGCTCCAGGTCCGCCATGATGCTCGAGGCGCTGCCGGGCGAGGCGTAGAGCTCGAGCAGCGTGAACTCCGGGTTGTGCGAAGGCGAGAGCTCCCCGTCGCGGAAGACGCGGGCGAGCTGGTAGCAGCGGGCGAAGCCGCCGCGTCCCAGCAAGCGCTTCATCGCGTACTCGGGGCTGGTGTGCAGGTGCAGGCGCCGCGCTCCGGCCACGCCGCCTTCGGGCACCGGCGGGTCGGGCGTGAAGACGGTCTCGAAGGGCCGCAAGTGCGGCTCCTGGCCGGCGAAGGGGACCGCGATGGGCGTCTCCACCTCCAGGTAGCCGCGCTCCTCCAGACCCTGGCGCAGCTTGCGCGCCAGCGCCGAGCGGGCGCGGGCCATGTCGGCGTTTGCGGGCACGGCTGCTACATAGCGCAAATTGCTTGCCGCAGCGGCGCTTCGATGCGAGTGAATCCAGGTGCCCCGCTTCCTCGTCCTCTTGTTCGCGCTCGGCTGCGCGCACGCCGCCAGTGCGCCTCTCGGGCGCCGCCCGCAGGCAGGCCCCGCGCGCTCGGGCGACGGCGTGGGGCAGATCTCGGAGGAAGCGCACAAGCTCTTGCGCGCCGAGGGGGAGCTGCTCTGGCAGCGCTGGACCACCGGCGCCGGGCCCCTGCCGGCGAGCGCCCTTTCGGCCCATCCCCGGCTGGCGCAGAAAGATCCCATCGCCATGGTCAGCGCCGCCGCTGGCCGCGCTTCCGGCGACGACGCGCGGGCGCTGTCGCTGCTTTCCCGGCAGCTCGCCACGCTGGCCATCGCCCGGGAGGCCGGCGCGGAGATCGAGGCGCTGGACCGGGCCCGGGCGCGGCTGGCGTTCGCGGCTCCGGGCGATGCGAACGGCACGCTGGGCGAACGGGATCTCGATCGGCTGCTGCGCGACGAGCCCAGCGCGCAGAAGCGGGCGGCCATCGCGCTCTCCGAGGCGAAGGCCGCGCAGCCGCTCGCGCCCCTGGCGCTGGCGCGGGATGCCGCCGTGGACAAGGCGATCGCGATTCTCGGGCTGGGAAGCTGGGCAGATCTGATGGTGAGCTCGCACGGCTCGTCCCTGGCGGAGCTGGAGCGGCTGGCGGAGGCAACGCTTGCGGCCACCGAGCAGGCGGGAGCGCGCGCGGTGGCGGCCTCCGCGGTGCGCAACCTGGGGATCACCGCGGACCGGGTGCGCCGCGGGGACTTGCCCCGGCTGGCGCGGACGGCGGTGGCCGATTCGCAGTTCACGCCGGGAAAGGCCTGGCCGGATGCGCGCGCCGCGCTGGCGCAGGCGGGAGTGGCGCCGCCCGCGGGACTGCGGGTGGACGCGGAGCCGTCGCCTTCGAAGGGCACCCGGCCGCTGGCCTTGCTGGTCGATCCGCCGGAGGACGTCCGCCTTTCGCTGCGGCCCGCGGGAGGGTACGAGGAGGAGCGGGCCACCTTGCACGAAGGAGCGCGGGCCACCGCGGGCACGCTCACCTCGGTCTCGCGCTGGGAGCTGGCGCAGCTCGGGGACGGATCGGCGGCGGAGGGGGTGGCGCTGCTCTTCGAGGCGCTGGCGGGTACGCCGGACTGGCTGCGCACGGCCACCCAGCTCCGGGGAGAGCCCCTGGACGACGTGGTGCACACCGAGGCCACCCGGCGCCTGTTGGCCGCGCGCCGGGCGGCGGCGCTGCTGCTCTTCGAGATCCGCCGGCGCAACGAGGCGCGTACGGCGGAGGCCCAGGGCGCCCTCTACCGCGCGCTCCTGCAGCGCGCCCTCTTCTGCTCGCTCTCCGACGAGGACGCGGGCCGCTGGCCGCTGGAGGCGGACATCTTCGCCCGCTCCGCCTCGCCTCTGTTGGGCGCCATCCTCTCCGCCCAGCTCGAAGTCTCCTTCGGCCCCTCCTGGTGGAAGTCAGCCCAGCCGGCCTTGAAGGAAATCCTCGCCGGCGGCCGCTCGATGACCGCCCTGGAAGCCGCCCGCGCCGCCGGCCTGGACCACCTCGACCCTTCGGCCCTGGCCTCCGTCACCGAAGACCGCCTCCGCTACTCCGCCCCCGACGCCCCACCCCCCGCCCCGAAGCCCGACTACAAATACATGCAGGGCGACAAGAAAAAGAAAAAGCACAAGAAGCCCCCACCCCAATAAGACGATCGCCGGAGATCGGGGACACAATACGCAACCCCTCATGCCAAGTTGGAAGTTGGCACGGGGAGTTGCGTTATGTGTCCCCGATCTCCGGCTGGAGTCTTAGGCGCGGGGGAGGGAGAGGGTAAAGACGGAGCCGAGGGGGCCGGTTTCGCGGAGCTCGGCGCGGCCGCCGTGGAGCTCGGCGACGGCGCGGACGATGGCCAGGCCCAGGCCGGTGCCGCCGTCGCCGTGGCGGGTGGTGGCGAAGCGCTCGAAGAGGCGGTCGCGGATGGCGGGATCGACGCCCGGGCCGTGGTCGCGCACCTGGGCCACGCACTCGGGGCCGCCGCTGATCTCCAGCTCCACCCGCTCGCCCACAGGCGAATGCTGCACGGCGTTCCCCACCAGGTTCTCCAGCGCCCGCCGCAGCCACACCGGATCGCCGCGCACCGGGGCCGGAGGGCCGGCGCGCAGCTCCAGCCGCACCTTGTGGGCCGCCGCGGTGGGCCCCTGCGCGTCGACGGCCTCGCGGGCGATGGCGCAGAGATCCACCGGCCGGTCCTTGGGCTCGATTCCCCGCGCCTCCAGCCGGGCCAGCGAGAGCAGGTCCTGGGTGAGCTGCTGCAGCTTGTCGGCGCTCTCCCGGATGCGCAGCGCGAACCGGCGCGCCGTCTGCGGCTCGTCCGCCGCCCCCTCCGTCAGCACCTCCGCGCTCGCCCGGATGGCGGCCACCGGGTTCTTCAGCTCGTGCGACACGTCGGCCACGAAGGTCTCCAGCGCGTGCCGCTCCTCCAGCTCCCGCCGCATCGACTCCAGCGCGTGGGTGAGCGCACGCACTTCCTTCCCCCGCGGCTCGGGCAAGGGGGCCTGCCGCTCGCCCGTGGCCACCCGCTCCGCCGCCCGCGTCAGCCGCTCGATCGGTCCGGCCACCGCCCCGCCGATCACCATCGCCAGCGCCGCCGAGGCCACCGCGAACATCAGGGCGAGCAGCGCCACCTTGGGCGCCACGTCGCTCGTCAGCTGCACCATCCCGAAGGTCGCCTTGCGCACCCGCACCCGCCCTCCACCCGCCACCGGCGCCTCGGCGGAGACGCGGGCCACGTCCGGATGCGCGTCCCCCGACTCCAGCGTCACCTGGCCGCTGGCATCGAGTACCGCCACATCGGTGTCGATGGCGCTGCGGGTGAAGGCCTGGAGGATCGGCCGCAGCGCGTCCGTGGGCGTGCGGGCCGCCAGCTCGGCGATGGCCCGCGCCTCGTCCTCCGCGGCCCGGGTGGCGAAGAGCGAGGCCCGGGCGGTGAACCGGTCGATGACGATCACCGCGAACATCGCCGAGAGCAACAGCGTGGTGCCGGCCAGGGGAATGAACACCTGCAAGCGCAGGGAAAGGCCGGTGCGCCTCGCCTCCAGAAGGCGGGCCACGGTGGCGCCGGTCCCGAGGAGGAAGAGGAGCGCGAGCGCGAGCAGCAGCTCCTGCCTACCCATCGCGCAGACGGTACCCCACCCCGCGCACCGTCTCCAGCACGCGGGGATCGCCTCCCGCCTCCTCCAGCTTGCGGCGCAGCGCCTTCACGTGCACGTCCACCGTGCGGTCGCCCACCACCACGTCGCTCCCCCACACCGCGTCGAGGATCTGCCCCCGCTCGAACACCCGCCCCGGGCTGCGCAGGAAGAGCGCCAGCAAGTTGAACTCCGTCCGGGAGAGCGCCACCTCCTGCGCGCCCACCGCCGCCTTGCGGGTGCGCCCGTCGAGGGAGAGCGCGCCCACCTTCAGCGCCGTCTCCTCCTCCTGCGCCGCCCCCTTCACCGCCCTGCGCAGAACCGCCCGCACGCGCGCGGCCACCTCGCGGGGCGAGAAGGGCTTCACCACGTAGTCGTCCGCCCCCAGCTCCAGCCCCACCACCCGCTCCGTCTCCTCGTCGCGGCTGGTGAGGACGATCACCGGCACGTCGCTCCTGGCCCGCAGCGAGCGGAGGAAGTCGAGCCCGTTTCCGTCGGGGAGCACGAGGTCGAGGATGAGCAGATCCACCTCCCCCGCCCGGGCCCGCGCCTCGCGCAGGGAGGCGGCCTCCTCCACGTCGAACCCGTCGCGGCGCAAGGCGAAGGCCAGGCTCTCGCGGATGGCAGGCTCATCGTCGACGAGGAGGACTCGGGACACTAGGGAGGCGCTCCCATGGGGCCTTGGGGCTTCTCGGAGGGCTGCGGCTCGATCTTCTGCTCCTGTTTCTCCGCCCGCTCGGCGACGGCGAGGGCGAACTTGTTGTTGCGCGACTCCACCACCTTCAGCCGGGACGGCCCCAGGGCCTGGCGGAGCCCGCTCAGGCGCGCCTGCTCCACCAAAAACCACTTGC
>Ga0335085_10013480_pt1 | contig 11985 bp, 5 predicted proteins | sample Lox_Sample_45_FD_206712 | JGI IMG/M metagenome (GOLD analysis project Ga0335085, IMG submission 206712) | Soil microbial communities from Loxahatchee National Wildlife Refuge, Florida, United States - Lox_Sample_4.5 | ecosystem: Environmental > Terrestrial > Soil > Wetlands | place: USA: Florida...
GCGCGGAAGGCGCTCTACGCTGAGCAGGCGCGCTCGGTGGCGCGCCTTCTCCCCACCGACCCGCGCCGCGCCGAGGGCTACCTCGCGGCCGCCGTGGAGCACACGCCCAGGCTGCGACGCGCGACCTGGTGGAGCGTCGACGAGGCGAAGCTCGCCGAGGCCGAGTCGAGGACGCCCTGGGAGGAGGGCGAGTACCGTGAATGGGCGGCCCACGTGGCGCTCGCCGGCGGCGGCCGCCTCGACTGCGTCTTCGCCGTGGAGGCACGCTTCTTCGCCGAGGTGGAGGAGGCCCGCACCCTGGGCGAGCAGGTTCGGCAGCTGGACCGGCTCCGCGCCGAGCTGCCGCGGAGCTACGGGCTGGCGTTCGGCGTCCTGCTCGTGTTCTGGGCGGCCTTCGCCGCCCTGCTCGGCATCTGGCTGGCGCGCCGCACCACCCGGCGGGTCACACGCCTCGTGGGCGCCGTCCGGCAGCTCGCCGCGGGCGACCTCTCGGTGTACGTGGACCCCGGGCGCTCGCAGGACGAGGTGGCCGACCTCACCCGCGCGTTCAACACGATGGTGCGCGACGTGAAGGAGGGGCGGGATCGCATCGTGTACCTCGAGAAGATCTCCGGCTGGCAGGAGGTGGCCCGACGCCTCGCCCACGAGATCAAGAACCCGCTCACGCCCATCCAGCTCGCATTCCAGCAGCTGGAGGCCCGCTGGAGGCAGGAGCCGGGAGACCCCGCCTTCGGCCGCCTGGTGGACGACGCCGGGCAGATCGTGCGCGAGGAGATCGCCACGCTCCAGCGGCTCGTCGAGGAGTTCTCCGGCTTCGCGAAGCTGCCCGAGGTGCGGCCCGAGCCTGCGGATCTGGGCGAGTTCGCCGAGGAGTTCGTGAAGACGAGCCCGCAGCTCCTCGAGGTGGCCGAGCTGGAGGTGGTGCGGGCCTCGCCGAGCTGCCCCACGCAGCTCGACCGAACGCTGTTCCGGCGCGTCCTCGCCAACCTCTGCCTGAACGCGGTCGAGGCGGCGCGGCCCGCCCGCGCCCGGCTGCACCTCGGCGTCTCGCGGGCCCGGGGCCGGGTGGTCCTCACCGTGGCCGACGAGGGCCCGGGCATCGACCGCACGCTCCGCGAGCGCATCTTCGACCCGTACTTCACGACGAAGGGCACCGGCACCGGCCTCGGGCTCGCCATCGTGAAGAAGATCGTCCTGCAGCACGGGGGCGAGATCCAGGTGGGCGACCGTCCCGGCGGCGGCGCGACGTTCGCGGTGTCGCTGCCCCTCGTCGAGCCACCCTGGGGCGGACCGCCGGCCGTCGACGGACGATGATCCGCCGGCCGGGGCGGGTGCTACATTCGCCGCCATGACCGATGCCCTGGCGGGAAGGGTCGCGCTCGTCACCGGGGCCAGCTCCGGCTTCGGCGCGGCCACGGTGCGGAAGCTCCTCGGGATGGGGGCGCGCGTGGTGGCGGCCGCGCGCCGGGCCGACCGCCTCGAGGAGCTCGCCGGCGCCGGCGGGGACCGGATCCTGCCGCTCGTGCTCGACGTGCGCGACCGCAAGGCCGTCGAGGCGGCGGTGGCCGGCCTCCCCCCGGCGTTCGGGGCGGTGGACGTCCTCGTCAACAACGCCGGCCTGGCGCTCGGGCTCGAGCCCGCTCAACGCGCCTCGCTCGACGAGTGGGAGACGATGATCCGGACCAACTGCGAGGGCCTCGTGATCGTGACCCGCGCCGTCCTGCCCGGCATGGTGGAGCGCGGCCGCGGACACGTGGTGAACCTCGGGTCGGTGGCCGGCAGCTACCCCTACCCGGGCGGAAACGTCTACGGCGCCACCAAGGCCTTCGTGAGCCAGTTCTCGCTCAACCTGCGCTCCGACCTGCTCGGAACCCCGGTGCGGGTTACCTGCATCGAGCCGGGCATGGCCGAGACCGAGTTCTCGCTGGTGCGCTTCGGCGGGGACGCCGGCCGCGCCCACAAGGTCTACGAGGGCGTGGTGCCGCTCTCCGCCGACGACGTCGCGGACGCCATCGCCTGGTGCGTGACGCGCCCCGCGCACGTCAACGTGAACCGGATGGAGATCATGACGGTGCAGCAGGCGTTCGGGCCCTTCGCCGTGCAGCGCTCCTGAGCGGACCCGGCGCTCACTCCCCCGAGGCGCGCGGCTTCGGCGTGGCCGGGCCCGCAGGCTCCCCAGCCCCGAGGTCCTTCACGCTCCGGACCGGCGCGGTGTCGCCCGCCAGCTCGTCCACCTTGAGCGCCAGCGCGCGGGCGGTGCGGGCCACCGATCGGAACTCCTGCAGGTTCTGGCCGAGCCGCTCCAGGCACTCGCGCGTCTCCTGGATGACCTGCGCCACCTCGGCTCCCTCCGCGGCAAGGCGACCCGCGTCGGCGGCCTCGCGCAGCCAGTCGAGGTTGCAGCGCATCGAGGCGAGCGGGTTCGACATGTCGTGCGCCACCCCGGCGGCGCGCGACCCCGCGGCCGCCAGCCTCTCCACCACCGCCTGCCGCTTCTCGCTCCGCTCGAGCGCCTCGAGCGCCCGGGCCCGCTCCTCGGCGAGTGCGATCTCGGCGCGCCGTATCTTCTGGGCCGACACCGCCCCCAGCACTGCGACGACGCCCGACGCGAGCGCGCGCAGTGCGTTGAGCGCGGCCTCGTCCACGCCGCTCCCGAGCGCGATCCGAACCCAGGCCGCCGTCACCACCGTGGCGCCGCTGGCCAGGGCGAGCAGCCGGACACCGTCGGGCACGAGCGCGTAGAAGGCGAGCGGCGCCGTCACCAGGTAGGCCTGGGCGGCCGAGCTCGGCCCTCCCTGGACCCCGAGCACGCCGAGCGCGCCGAGGCTCACCATGAAGCACGCGCCGGCCACCCACTCGGTGCGGCGCGGGTCGGTGAAGAGCAGCGCGCGCGAGGCGCCGAGGAGCGCCACCACCCAGACCAGGCGCGCTCCGAGCGTCACGGTGAGCGCGGGGCCGCTGCGCAGGGCGTCGGCGAGGGCGAGCGCGAGGAGCAGGAGCGCGGCGACGAGGGCGATGCGGCTGCGCACCCGGGCGCTGCTCTCGATGGGAAGCCGTGCGTCGCCCATGTTGGCCATCCTGCGCTTCCGGCTCTTCCGATATCATGTCCCGAGAGCGTGGCGGTTCCGCCTCGACCCCCGCGCCCGACGCGCCGCTCCAAGCGCCTGGATTCAGGGCGCGTCGTCGGTCGGCGCCGCGCGCCGGTTCGGCTATGCTGCGGCCCTCATGGAAGGCCGCTCTCCGAACGCGCCCACGCTGCTCGTCGTGGACGACGAGAAGAACATCCGCCGCACGCTCCGTATGATCCTCGAGGGCGAGGGTTACGCCGTCGAGGAGGCGGAGACCGCCGAGCAGGCGCTGGAGCTCCTCCAGGCCGAGCCGGTGGACCTCGGCGTCTTCGACATCCGGCTGCCCGGGATGGACGGCCTGACGCTCCTCACGAAGGCCCGCGAGCTCTGGCGCGACCTTCCGGTCATCATGATCAGCGGGCACGCCGACACGAGCGACGTCGTGGACGCCGTGAAGCGCGGGGCCACGGACTTCTTCGGGAAGCCGGTGGACCGCGACCGCGTGCTGGTGTCGGTGCGGAACGCGCTGTCGCGGCGCACGCTGGAGGAGAAGGTGCAGGCGCTCGCGGGCCGCGAGCGCCGCTTCTCCGACGAGATGCTGGGCGAGAGCCCGGCCATGAAGAGGCTCCGCGAGGAGATCGCCCGGGTGGCGCCCACCCAGGCGCGCGTGCTCGTCACCGGCGAGTCCGGCACCGGCAAGGAGCTCATCGCGGCCGAGGTCCACCGGCTGTCGAAGCGCGCGGCCGGGCCGTTCGTCAAGGTGAACTGCGCGGCGATCCCCTCCGAGCTCATCGAGAGCGAGCTGTTCGGGCACGAGAAGGGCAGCTTCTCCGGCGCCGGCGCCCGCCGGCGCGGCCAGTTCGAGGTGGCGCACGGCGGCACGCTGTTCCTCGACGAGATCGGCGACATGAGCGCCTCCGCCCAGGCGAAGGTGCTGCGCGCCCTGCAGACGGGCGAGATCACCCGCGTCGGCAGCGAGCGCGCCATCTCGGTGGACGTCCGGGTGGTCGCCGCCACCAACAAGGACCTCGAGCAGGAGGTGCGCGAGGGCACCTTCCGCGAGGATCTCTGGTTCCGGCTCAACGTGGTGCCGATCCGCTCCCCTCCCCTGCGCGAGCGCCTCGACGACGTGGCGATGCTGGCCGAGCGCTTCATCCAGCTCGCCGTCCGCGAGAACGGCCTCCGGCCGAAGCCGGTGGATCCGGCGGTGTACCCGCGCCTCGCCACGGGCCGCTGGCCCGGCAACGTGCGCGAGCTCCGCAACCTCTGCGAGCGCATGGCCATCATGAGCGGCGACCGGATCACCCTCGCCGACGTGCCCGACACCGTCGGACCGCGCGCGGCGCCCGCCGCGACGCCGGCCGGGGCGGCCGACCTCTCCCGCTACGGCGAGGTCCCCCTGCGCGAGCTCCGCGATCTCGTCGAGCGCGACTACATCCTGAAGAAGCTCGAGGAGCACGACTGGAACATCACCCAGGCCGCCCAGGCCCTGGGCGTGGAGCGCACCAACCTCCACAAGAAGATCAAGCAGCACGGCCTCTCGCGCGCGGGCCGCGGCGCCGCGCCCGAGCCCGCCGACGAGGACGACGCCGCCGGGGACGACGCCGGATAGCGGCGCGAGGCGGCCGCGTGCCCTCCCACGCCCTGCCGGGGACTCCCCCCCTCGACCCGGGGCCCGCCTCCGCCGAGCGCCTCGCGCGCATCGCCCGCCGGGCCGGGCCCCGCGTGGACGAGGTGCTCGAGCTCTGCCGCCGGGCCGCCGACCCCGACCTCGCCCTCGCCGGCATGGAGCGCTACCTGGACGCCGCCGGCGCCCTGCCTGCCGAGGCCGACCTCGCGGAGGCGCTGGCCCTCCTCTGCGGCTCGTCGCGCCTCCTCGCGGGGCTCCTCGCGAGGGAGCCTCGCCTCCTCCGCCGGGCGGCGCGTTCTCCCTGGCTGACGCGGCCCCGCCCCGAGGCCGACCTCCGGCGGGTGCTGGCCCGTGCGGCGCGAGGGCTCGACCCCGAGGACGTGGCCGGTCTGCACCGCCTGCTCCGGCGCCTCCGCGCGCGCGAGCTGGTGCGCATCGCCCTGCGCGACCTGCGCCGGGCGCGGGTGGGCGAGATCACCGGCGAGCTCTCGGCGCTCGCATGCGCGTGCATCGACGCCGCCATCCGCTTCCACGACCGGCGCCTGCGCGCCCGCCACGGCCCTCCCGCCGGCCTCGAGGGCGCGGCGCCCGGCGCCGGGTTCTGCGCCGTGGCCATGGGCAAGCTCGGCGCGCGCGAGCTCAACTTCTCGTCGGACGTGGACCTCGTGTACGTGTACGAGCGCGACGGGCAGACCGCCGGCCTGCGCGCCTCCCCCGGGGCCGAGCCGGAGCACGCCATCACCCACTTCGCTTACCACGCGAAGCTCGCCGAGCTCGTCACCGAGGCCATCGCCCGTCCGACCGAGGACGGCTACGTGTTCCGCGTGGACCTCAACCTGCGCCCCGACGGCCAGAACGGGCCGATCGTGAACAGCCTGCGCGCCGCGGAGATGTACTACCAGAGCTACGGCCGCAGCTGGGAGCGGAACGCGCTCGTGAGGGCGCGGCCCGCCGCCGGCGACCTCCCCGTGGGCGAGGCGCTCCTCGCCGGGCTCGAGCGGTTCGTCTGGCGGAGGAGCCTGGATCTCGAGGTCGTCTCCGAGATCCACGGCATGAAGGCCCGCATCGACGCGCGCGCCGGCGCCGAGGGGCGCGAGGACCTGAAGCTCGGGAAGGGCGGCATCCGCGAGATCGAGTTCTTCGTCTCGGCGCTCCAGCTCCTTCACGGCGGGCGCGACGAGGGGCGCGCCCTCCGCGAGCGGGCGGTCATCCCCGCGCTCGACCGCCTGCTCTTCGCCGGCATCGTCCCGGCTCGCGACCGCGACCGCCTCGCCGACGCCTGGCTCTTCCTGCGCCGGGCGGAGCACCGCGTGCAGATGGTGGACGGCGCGCAGACCCACCGGCTGCCACCGCCCGGCGAGCGCCTCCCCCTCGCCCGCTCGATGGGCTACGGCAGCGAGGTCGCGTTCGAGCAGGCGCTCGCCGCCCACCGCGACCGGGTGGCCGAGCTCTTCGCCGGGCTGCTCGGCACCGGCGCCGACCTGCCCCGGCTCGATCCCGAGCTGGCCCTGCTCGCCGACCCGGAGGTGGAGCGCGACCGGCGCGCCGCCATCGCCGCCCGGCGCGGCCTGGGCGATCCCGACCGCGCCCTCGCCGCGCTCGACTCGATGGCCCGGCGCCGGACGCCTTTCGGCCGGCAGGGCGACGTGGCCCAGGCGGTGGCGCTCCTCGACGACGCGCTCGGCACGCCCGACCCCGACCAGGCGCTCGGCCACCTCGCCGACTTCGCCGCGGCGCTGCGCAACCCCGAGCCGTACTTCGAGGTGCTGGGCAAGCGGCGCCAGATGGCCCGCCTCCTCCTGTCCCTGTTCGGCACCTCCGACTTCCTGTCGAAGCGCTTCCTGCGCCACCCGGAGCTCGTGGACGCGCTCCTCAACGGCCAGGCCCAGATCGAGGTGAAGGGTGGCCCAGCCTTCCGGAGAGAGCTCGACGAGCGCCTCGCCGCGCTGCCGCGGTCCGGCGTCGTGGACCAGGACCTCGAGGACGAGCTCTCCGAGCTCCGCCGCTACCGCAACGAGGAGATCCTCCGCATCGGGCTGCAGGACATCACCGGCGCCATCGACATCCGCTCGGTGGCCTCGCAGCTCACCGCCCTCGCCGAGGCCTGCCTCGACCATTGCCTCGACGCGGCGGAGCGCGAGGCCCGCGCCCGCGGCCAGACCCCGCCGAGCCGCCTCTGCGTCGTCGGCATGGGGAAGCTCGGCGGCCGGGAGCTCGGCTACCACTCCGACCTCGACCTCGTCTTCCTCTACCCGCGCGGCCCGGCCGAGGTCCATCCGCTCTTCGCGCGCCTCGCCCAGCGCTTCATCGCCTTCCTGCAGATGCCGCTCCGCGAGGGCCGCCTCTACCAGATCGACACGCGGCTGCGCCCCTCCGGGAACCAGGGCGCGCTCGTGGTCGGCGTGGAGGGCTTCACCCGCTACCACATGGGCGAGGCCGCGGCGGGCGGCGATCCGGTGCCGGTCCGCTCGCAGCTGTGGGAGCGGCAGGCGCTCCTGCGCGCGCGCCACGTGGCCGGCGACCCGGAGCCGTTCAGGGAGGTGGAGGAGCGGGTGATCCTGCCGGTGGTCTACGGCCGCCCGGGCGACCGCGGGGCACTCGCCGCCGAGATCCGGCGGATGCGCGAGCGGATGGAGAGCGAGATCGGGCGCGAGGCCGCCCGCGGCCCCAACCCCAAGACCGGGCACGGCGGGCTCGTGGACGTCGAGTTCGCGGCCCAGTACCTCCAGCTCCTCCACGGGCACGACCATCCGTCGGTGCGCACGCAGTCCACGCCGGGCGCGCTCCACCGCCTCCACGAGGCCGGACTCCTCGCCGACGACCCGCACGCCGCCCTGCTCCAGGGGTACGAGTTCCTGCGCCGGGTCGAGCTGCGCCTGCGCATCGTGCACGACTACGCCATCGACCACCTGCCCGAGGGCGGCCCGCCGCTCGCCCAGCTGGCGCGGCGCCTCGGCTGGGCGGGGCCCGACCCGGGCGCGCGCTTCCTCGTCGAGTACGCGCGCGTCACCTCCGCCGTGCGCGCCGCGTTCGAGGCGGTGGTGCGCTGATTCCCTCGGGCGGCAGTGGCCGGGTGGTGGCCGCCCGCCGCGCCCGGGGGTCCCGGGAGCGTGGTTCACGTCGCCGTCGCGCGCACACCGTGACCGCCGTCACACACCGGCGGCCGCGGCGAGGCGAACGGGCCCGTGCTCGTCTAGAATCGGAGCGATCATGAACCGCGCGACCCTCGTTCTCGCCTCCGCCCTCGCACTCGCGGCCTGCCAGCGGGAGCTCAACCTGCCGAGCAACTTCCCGCCGACCGTCACCTCGGTGGCCATCGTCGGCCTCGAGGCGCAGGCGGTCGCGAGCGGCCTTCCGGTGATGGGCGGGGAGCTCGTGGCGCTCAACGGCTCCGGGTTCCCCACGGTGATCGAGCAGCTGCAGGTCGCGATCTCCGGTACGCCCGCCGAGGTGGTGAAGGCCGAGACCGACCGCGTCGTGGTTCGCTTCCCGGTCCTCGCCGGCCCGGGCAACGTGGACGTCACCGTCACCACCACCGACGGCTTTCGCACCCTGACCGGCGCGTTCCGCTACGACGGCCCCGGGCAGCCACAGGGCGTCGGCACGACCGACCTCCAGACCGCGATCGCCGTGGGCGGCGTCGTGCCGGTCCAGCCGGCCGGCGTGAGCGGGTTCTCCGACCTCGCCATCGCGTACGGCGGCGGCGACTCGGCCCTGCTCGTGCTCCCGCTCGGCGGGGTCGCCACGACGACCGTCCCGCTCGGCCTCGTCCCCTCGTCGGCGACCGCCCGGCTCTCCGTGGAGGCCGGGACCGGCAACCTCATCGTCCAGGTCCTCGCCCTCGACGAGAAGGGCAACGTCGGCCTCGGACAGGTGACGCTCTCGCCCGCCGGCGCGGTCGTCGACAAGAAGGACCAGCAGGCCCTCGCGAGCACCGTCAGCCCGAGGAACTGCCACGTGCCACGCGTCCTCTTCACGAAGAACGGCACGCCGGTGGGCTTCTGGGTCCGCGGGGTCGACGGCGCGCCGGTCGTCGCCACCATCGACCTCGGGGCGAGCGGCACGGAGTACAAGCCCAAGGGCGGCATCACCCGCCCGCTCGCCGCGGAGATCACCGGCTGGGCTCCCTGGAAGAACGACCTCGTGGTCTTCGCCTCGGGCAACGAGCTCTGGCTCTACGACGCGTCCACCCAGGCCGCCCCGACCGTGCTCCAGGCCGCGGGCGTGAACGTCTCCCAGCGCCTCGTCACCGGCTGCACGTATTCCTCGGTGGACCTCGTCCGCACCGTGGCGGTGGAGACCTCGCTCGCGTCGGAGGCGCTCGCGGTGAGCTACCGCGCCGGCGGGTTCGAGCGGGTGGCGCTCGTGGACCTGCTCCTCGGCACGGTCCGGCGGGGGGTGGCGGGCGTCCCCTCCACCGCGCTCGCCCTCGCGCCCGTCACGCCCTACGTGTCGCCGAGCTGGCGGGTCCTCTCCGCCGACGGCGGCGACCTCGTGCGCTTCTCGCCCGCCGCCGGCGCGCCGGCCTGCGGCGAGGACCTCGTGCCCGACGCCTCGCTCCAGCTGTCGGCGAGCCCGTTCGCGGCGCTGCCCGGCTTCGCCAGCATGGGCACCTTCTCCTCCGGCACCCGCGTCCTCTCCACCACCCAGGACGGCGACCTCGTCACCGTGCTCCCGCCCTCGCTCACGAGCCCCGGCGCGGTGTTCCGCTTCGCGAGCTACGGGCGCCTCTCCATGAGCGTCGCGCCGATCCAGCTCGGCGGGCTCTCACTGCAGGTGCCGGTGGCCGTCGCGGAGCACACGCTCACGACGGCCGGCGTGGGATCGCTCGACACCGGCTCGGCGCAGCTCGTGCTCGCGCTCGACGCGAGCGACCATCCCCTGGCGCTCGGCGGCTCCGCGTACGGGCGCGGCGCGGTGTGGGTGAGGAACCCGGCGAGCGGCGACGTGTGGGACGGCGCGCTCGCCTACACCGGGGACTTCCCGCCCGACGGTGGCACCGACGCGACCGGCAAGCTCGCCGGCGGCTCCTCGGCCATCACCTCGTTCAAGATGGACACCTGCCAGGCCACCGCCGAGATGCAGGTGCGCGCCTCGGTGCCGCTCGCCGGGAACCCCGACCTCGTCGCGCAGGGACCCGCCCGCTCGGGCGCGTTCGGCCCGGCCGGCGTGGCGCGCTTCGGACCGCAGCCCGCCCCCACCTACCTCGTGGGCGGTAGCACGCTCACCGTGCTCTCCGACGTCGACGTGGCGAGCTCGTGCCTCGCGCCCACGGGCGCCCTCAACACCGCGACCTGCGGGGGCAGCAGCGTCGACCTTGGCGTCACGCCGCTCGACGTGACGCTCTCCGCCGGCGACGTCACCGCCGCCGCTCGCTCGCTCGATCCGGCCTGCCTCACGGCCGGCCCCGGCTCGGCGTGCCCCGCCGGCGACGTCATCTGCCAGCGCACCTCCTGCGACGCCCTCCCCCGGCTCGATCTCGTCCCGATCCAGGGCGGAGGCGCCCAGGTCACCGTGGCCCTGCCGTCGGCGCCTGTGGGCGTCGTCGCCGACCGCGCGGGGGGCTTCCTCGTCACCCTCCCTTGCACGGGCGGCACGACCTGCTTCGCCCAGGCACCGTTCGACACGCTCTGCGCCGGCCGCGGCGACCTGCCCGCTGCGGGGGCGCTCCTCCACGTGGCGGAGGACGGCACCGTCGACTCCTGCCTTGCGGTGAACACCGGGCTCGCCGGCGCGCTGGCCGTGACGCCCAATGGCGCCGAGGTCTGGGTGGCAGGGCCGATCGGCAGCCCCGGGAACCTGCTCCTCACCCGCCTCACGCTGCCCCGCCACGTCGGCACCGGCAAGATCGAGCTCCAGCACCACGCGCCCGTCGCCGGCGGCCAGATCCTGGGAAGCGCCGCCTCGGTTCCCGGCGGCTTCGCGGCGAGCGGCGTGACGTTCTCGCCGGACGGGTCGAAGGCGCTCGTCACCGTGCCCGGCGAGTTCCGCATCGTGCTCGTCGAGTAACCCTGGCCTCGACGGCAGCGGTTCTGGAATAGACTTCCGGGCTCCGTGCCCCCCGTCCCCGATCTCGACGCGCTCCGGGCGCGCCAGCGGCCGTTCGACGACGCCGAGCTCGCGCTGGTGAGGTCGGTCGTCTCGGAGCGCGAGTGGCTCTCCGAGGGCGACGAGGCCGTCCTGCGCTACGCGCTCGGTCTCGCCCGCCTCTCGTCCCTCCGCACGCCGGGAGGCGAGGACGTGGACGTGGAGCCGATGCTGGCGCCGTTTCGCGAGGAGGTCGCGCGGACGCTCGTGCCTTCGCTCTCGGGGCGCCGCGGCCCCGACCGGCGCGCCGCGGCCGGCCTCGCACGCGACCTCGCGGCCCAGGCGCGCTCGTGGCGGACCCGCCTCTCGGAGTCCTTTCCCGGGCGTCTCTCCCCGGACGCCATCGACCGCGAGGTCTGTGAGCGCCTGCTCGTGCTCGTGGCGGGCGGGGGCGGCGGCGTGACCTGGGGCTACCTCGGCGCGTTCGAGCTGCTCGAGCAGTACGGCCTCGCGCCGCGGCTGCTCTCGGGCACGAGCATGGGGGCGGTCCTCCTTCTCCTCCGCGCGCGGCGTGCGCGGTGGAACCCGGAGGAGGTCCAGCACGCGATGGAGCGGCTCAACTGGAGGACCCTGTTCCGCTTCCTCAGGACCGACTCGCGCTGGGGCCTGCCCGCCGCGCTGAGGCTCTACCTGCGCGCCGCGGTCGGCGAGTTCCTCGAAGGGCCCGACGGCCACCCCCTCAGCCTCGGCCAGCTCACCGTGCCGCTCATCGTGGCCGTCACCGGCATCCGGAACGGCGCGCTGCCGCGCGATCCTTCCTTCTACGAGCACCTGCTCGACGGGCGCCGCGACCCGCGCCGGCTCTCATCGCGGCGCTACGCCTCGGCCATCGTCCGCGCGGCGGGCGAGCTCATGATGCAGCGCGACCGGCTGGCGCGCATCTACCTCGGCGCCGACGATGACACGCGAGGCTTCGACGCCGTCGACGCGGTCGGGTTCTCGTCGGCCCTCCCCGGCGTCATCCACTACGACGTGCTCCGCGACGACGAGCGGATGCACGCCATGCTGGGTCGGCTGTTCGAGCGGCACGACCTCTTCCGGCTCGTGGACGGGGGCCTCATCGACAACCTGCCGGCGCGCGTCGCCTGGAAGGAGGTCCAGCGGGGCGCGCTCGGCTCGCGGAACGCGTTCGTGCTGGCGCTCGAGGGCTTCGGGCCCAAGCTCACCCAGCCGCTCTGGTACGGGCTCGAGAAGCTCGCC
>Ga0335085_10013482_pt1 | contig 11983 bp, 10 predicted proteins | sample Lox_Sample_45_FD_206712 | JGI IMG/M metagenome (GOLD analysis project Ga0335085, IMG submission 206712) | Soil microbial communities from Loxahatchee National Wildlife Refuge, Florida, United States - Lox_Sample_4.5 | ecosystem: Environmental > Terrestrial > Soil > Wetlands | place: USA...
GGCCGGCGGACGTCTCGATCGTCCGCGAGCACGATCGGGACGAGCGCCGCCACCAGCACGACGAGCACCGCGGTTGCGAGCTCCTTGACGCCTCCCCAGAGCGCGTACCCGTAGATCAGCGCCGCCTGCGCGCCGCCGAACGCCACGAGCGCACGGAGCTTCCGCGACACCACGAGCCCCGACGCGAGCTGGTAGAGCCCTCCGGCGAGCAGCGCCGCCATGAACGCGAGGTAGGGCTGCCACAGCCATGCCGCATCCTGCGCGACGAGCTCCCGGCCGACCCCGAGCGGCAGCAGCGACCCGAGGGGGTAGCCGTAGGCGAGGCTGGTCGAGAGGGTCGCCTCGTACGTCGACGGCGCGAGCCCCGACGTGTCGTAGCCGTGCTGCATCGCGCGATCGAGCATCGCCAGGTACGTGGCGGTGTCGTCGAGCTTGATGTAACCGCCGAACGTGGCGAGCCCCGAGAGCACGAACGGCGCGGCGAAGACGGCGAAGACGGCCACCACCGGCGCGAGCCACCAGCCGCCGAGGCGACGCGTCCAGGGAAGCGACAGCCCGGCTCCGGCGACCGCGAGCGCCACGACCAACGGCGTCGCGAGCGGGGCCGTCCGGCCGCCGATGATCGCGAACTCGGTGGCGGCGATCTGGACGGCGAAGCCGAGCGGCAGCAGCAGCGGCGGCGGAATCTCGACGCGGGCAACGCGCTCCGCGAGCAGGCCGCAGCCGAGCGAGAGCGCGCCGAGCACGAGCGGGAAGACGAGCCAGGCGATCCAGATCGTCATCGAGCCGCGCGATCCGGGCGGCTAGCCCACGGGCACGATGCGATTCGAGCGGACGAGCCGCTTCGCGGCACCGGCCGTCGGGTCGTACACCTCGATCTGGATGCCCGTTCCCGGATACGCGACGTAGACGTTGGTCGGGCGCGTCCGCGTGAAGAAGGCGACGCCTCCGTGCCCGACGGCGACGCGTACGGAGGTCGAGCTCGTCGACAGCTTCTTCGTGAGCGCGAACGCGCCGCGAACCGGGTACGTCCCGACGGTCAGGTACGGCTTGTCGGTGCCGACCTGGGCGCCCGGGGGCAGATACCGGACGAACACGTGACCGCCGGATGCGCGGGTGAGCTCGTACGTGATCCGCGACCTGGGCCCCGCCCAGTAGATCGGGTGGCCGAGCTGCGCGGAGAGCGCCCTCAGCTGGTGCACGCTCGCGGCCGAAGCGACGGTCGCCGTCGACCCGGCCGTGGTCGAGACGGGCGCGATCCCGCCCGAGAGCACGAGGCGGTACGCCTCGCCCGGCGCCGGGTCGTAGACCTCGATCTGCTCGGCCGATCCCGGGAACGCGAGGTACACGTTCTTCGGCGAGCTCGCGTCGTAGAAGCCGACGCCTCCTCCCGGCACCGCGATGCGAACGGCGCCGGCGCGGTGAGCAAGCGTGTTGGTGATCCCGTAGGCGCCGGCGACGGGATACGTCCCGACCGTGAGGTAGGGCAGAACCGTCCCGACCGGCACGCCGTGCGGCAGGTAGCGGATGAAGGTGCGCCCGTCGGCCGTCCTCGTCAGCTCGTAGGTGTAGCCGGGACGCGCCCCCGCCCAGTAGATCGGCGCCGAGGACGAGCGAGCGAGGGCGCCGAGAACGGCCGGGCTGACCGGCACCGCCCCGGCGCGCGCCTCGGTCGACGTGGCCGGCGCCGAGCTCTCGGTGGCCTGCACGAGCAGCCAGACCACGAGCGCGATCAGCAGCGCGACCGCGACGACCGCGCCCACGCGGAACTCCGGGCGGCGGGTGAGCGGCTGCGGGGCGGGCGAGGTGGGCTCGGCGGTCAACCCCGCCCATGATTGCCGAAGGGCCGGTCGGGCGTCGAGCCCCTTCCGGAGCCGAGCCTCTAACCTGCGGGGATGCTGGAGCTACGGCCGAATTGCGAGCTCTGCGACCGCGACCTGCCGCCCGACTCCGCGGACGCGCGGATCTGCACCTACGAGTGCACGTTCTGCGCGGCCTGCGTCGAGGACGTCCTCCGCGGCGTCTGCCCGAACTGCGGGGGCGGGCTCGAGCCGCGCCCGGTGCGCCCCGCAACGGCGTGGCGCCCGGGAGCCGGGCTCGGGAGCGATCCCGCGAGCACGCGACGCGTGCACTCGCCCTACACGCGTGCCGAGATCGACGAGTTCGTCGCGCGGATCGCAGCGATCGCACCGGCCGAACGCTGACGACAACGCGGTTGTAGCCGGTCCGTCCCCACCCGGTAACCCACGGCGCCGGCGGCCGTTGGGAGACTCGCGCGCGGTCTTCACATCGAAGAGAAAAGGGGAACCATGTTGCGCACTCGCGTACGTCGCGTCGTGCTCGCGTTCGTCGCGCTGGCGGCAATCGCCGGCGTGATCGGCGCCTCGGCCTCGACGGGCCGGAGCGGCGGCGTCAAGACCGCGACGCCGATCCAGCACCTCGTCGTGATCTTCCAGGAGAACGTCTCGTTCGACCACTACTTCGGCACCTATCCGAACGCCGCGGACACGGACGGGCAGCCGTTCGCCGCGGTTCCGGGCACGCCTGCGGTGAACGGGCTCGACCCGGCGCTGCTCGCCCACAACCCGAACCTCTCGCCCCCGAAGCGGCTCGACTCGAGCCCGGCGGGACTGACCGGCGATCCGGGCGGCCAGATCACCTGCGACCAGGACCACAACTACAGCGACGAACAGCAGTCATTCGACGGCGGCGCGATGGACCAGTTCGTGCAGAGCGTCGGCACCGACGGCGGCACGCACGCTCCGGGAGGCGGGACGACCTCCGGCGGGGCGCTGTGCGATCCGAAGGTCGTCATGGACTACTACGACGGCAACACGGTCACGGCGCTGTGGAACTACGCCCAGCACTTCGCGATGAGCGACGATTCGTTCGGCACGACGTTCGGGCCGTCGGCGCCGGGCGCGATCAACGTCAGCTCGGGGAACACGGGCGGCGTCGACACGGCGCACGAGGCGAACAATCCGTCGGTTGCAACGGCCACTGCGCCCGATGCCGACATCACGCCCGACGGGCTCGGCGGCTATTCGCTGACCAGCGACGCGCAGCCGTACTGGGACGACTGCTCGACGCGTGATGCCCTCGCGCTCAAGGGCACGAACATCGGCGACGAGCTGAACGCCGCCGGGCTCTCTTGGGGCTGGTTCCAGGGCGGCTTCACGCCGACGACGACCTTCGCCGTCGCCTCGGCCGCGACGGGCCATGCCAACCAGTCGACCGCGACCTTCATCCCCGACGAGTTCTCGGGCGCGTTCACCGGGAAGGTCGTGCCGACGGGCGCTTCCAACCAGGCGCTCTGCGACGCGGTGACACCTGTCGGTCAGGCACTCGGGGAGACGGCGGCGACGCACCAGTTCGGCTTCAAGGACGACTACATCGCCCACCACGAGCCGTTCCAGTACTACGCCAGCACGGCCAACCCGCACCATCTGCCGCCGGCGAGCCTGTCGAGCATCGGCACCGACACGCAGCACTTCGTGGGCGGCGTGCCGCAGTTCGACACGGCGAACCACAACTACGACACGAGCGACTTCGACAAGCTCGTCGCGGGGATCACGGCGGGAACGCTGCCCGCGTCGGCACTGCCGGCGGTGACGTACCTGAAGGCGCCCGGGTTCGAGGACGGCCACGCGGCGTACTCCGACCCGGCCGACGAGCAGCAGTTCGTCGTGCGCGAGATCAACGCGCTCGAGAAGACGCCCGACTGGTCGAGCACGGCGGTGATCATCAGCTACGACGACTCGGACGGCTGGTACGACCACGTGTACAGCGGTGTCCTCAACGGGTCGCTGTCGCCGGCCGACAACTTGACGAACACGGTCAAGGGAACGATCGGCACGACCAACCCGACGTCGCAGCAATGCGGTGCCAAGCCGCAGACGTCGGTGCCGCTGGCCGGCGAGGAAGGCCGCTGCGGGCTCGGGCCCCGGCTGCCGCTGCTCGTGATCTCGCCCTGCGCGAAGCAGAACGCGGTCGACAGCAACCTCAGCGATCAGTCCTCGATCCTGAACTTCGTCGAGTACAACTGGCACCTTCCCGCAATCCCGGGATCGTTCGACCAGGCCCTGAAGAGCGTCGATCAGACCGAGCACATCCCGTTCGACCTGGCGGGCCTGTTCGACTTCGGCAACTGCAACGCACCCACGGTGACGCTCGACCCGGCGACCGGGCAGATCGATCTGCGCGGCGCGAATCTCGCGAATCGCAACCTCGCGCGGGCCGACCTCTCGGGCGCCGAGCTGACGAACGCCAACGCGTCGAGCTCGCAGCTCTTCGACGCGTTCCTCGAGAACGCCAACCTGAGCGGAGCCGACCTTCGCAACGGGAGCGCCATCCGCGCCGACTTCACCGGTGCAAATCTCCAGGGTGCGACCCTCTTCGGGACGAACCTCTCCGGAGCGATCTTCCGGCACGCGAACCTGAAGGGCGCCCAGCTCCAGGGCGCGAGCCTCTACGGAACCGTGTGGTCGGACACGATCTGCCCCGACGGCACGAACTCGGACGCAGACCACCAGACCTGCGTCGGCCACTTCTGAACGGGCGCACGGGTGGGCGGCTTCGGCCGCCCACCTCCCGCCCCGGCTAATGCGCGACGATCGAGCCGGCGGGAGCCGAGCGGTCGAACTGGCGAAGCAGCAGCACGATCTGCTCGGTGCACTCGGGGCGGCCGCACTCGCACATGAACTCGAGCGGCAGCTCCACGTCGAGGCCCTGCGTCATCGCCACGTCATATGTCGTCTGGTTCACGACGCGGCGGACGAACCTCACGCGGTGCGTGGTCGAGTGATGCGCGGTAGCCGACACGGGCCCTGATCGTTCCCGATTCAACCACGACTCCAAACCATTGGCCAGAGTTCGCGTCTAATTTCGTGCCGGCGCGATTCCTGACGCTACGCGAACGGCAGGGCGGGCGGCCCGTGGAAGGCTGTCCCCCTCTGTCCTCGAGCCGCCCGCCAACTCGCCGTTTCTGCGCCGCCGGAGTTACGATCGCGGCACGGATTCCCGGCTGAGGAGGTCGTGTCGTGCGGAAGCGTCTCACCCTCTCGTTGCTCGTCGCCGCCGCGTTCGGCGTGCTCGCGCTCGTCGTCCCGGAGGCGGCCGGCGCAACCGGGAGCCCCGGCCCGCCGTACTACCTGTCGCTCGGCGACTCCCTCGCGCAGGGCGTGCAGCCCACCTCGAGCGGGCAGAGCGTGATCACCGACCAGGGCTACGCCGACGACCTCTACTCGGTCGAGCGCCTGCAGGTGCCCGGGCTCAAGCTCGAGAAGCTGGGCTGTCCCGGCGAGTCCACCACGACGATGATCACGACGACGGTCTGCGACGGCGCCTACGCGCCGTTCGCGAATCAGCTCGCTGCCGCGGTCGCGTTTCTCGCGACCCACCGCGTCGTGCTGATCACGATCGACATCGGCGCGAACAACGTCGACGACTGTTTGACGCCGACGGGGATCAGCCTTCAGTGCATCGGCGCGGGCTTCGCCGCCGCCGAGTCCGACCTGCCCAAGATCCTCGGCGCGCTGCGTGCCGCCGCGCCCGGCGTCCCGATCGTCGGGATGAACTACTACGACCCGTTCCTCGCCGAGTGGCTGCAGGGCGCCGCCGGCCAGGCGCTCGCGGCCCAGTCGCTGGCCGTGACCCTCGCCTACAACGGCGTGCTCGGCGCGATCTACGCCGGTGCGTCCGTGCCCGTCGCGGACGTTCAGTCGGCGTTCCAGACAACGGTGACGAGCACGATCCCGATCCTGCAGATCCCGGTCAACGTCGCGGCGATCTGCACGCTCACCTGGATGTGCGCTCCGGCGCCCGTCGGGCCGAACATCCACGCGCGGGCGCTCGGCTACTGGGTGATCGCGTCCGCCTTCGCGGAGAAGGTCGGGCGCCAGGGCGGCGGGAGACCCTAGAGCGTCTTCTTGAGGGCGATCACGCTGGCCCACGCGGCCTTCAGCGTCCGCGCCTTCAGGGTGCCCGAGCGAGCGGCGGCCACGAGCGCGTTGTAGGCGCCGATCGACGCGCCGTCCGTATCGCGGTAGGTATCGGTTCCTCCGGCCGCGAGCACGAGGTCGTCACCGGCGGCCACCGCCTGCACGGCCGCCTTCGACGTGCTCATGAACCCGTTCACACCCGGTGTCTGCAGAGCGTCGGTGACGATCGCGCCGGTGAAGCCGAGGCGGCGCAGGTCGTTCACGATCTTCGGGGAGAGCGCCGCCGGAAGGCTCGAGCCGAGCGCGGGATAGACGGCGGTCGACATCATGACCAGCGGGATCCCGTCCTCGATCGCCGCAGTGAACGGCGCCCAGTCGGTCTTGAGCTGGCGGACGGTGGCGGTCACCTTGGCGACGGACTGGTCGGTGTTGAGCGTCGCGTAGCCGAGGCCGGGGAAGTGCTTGGCGGTGCCGAGGACGTGGCCGCGCGCAAGCCCGTCGGCGAAGGACGCTCCCCGGATCGCGACGGTCGACGGCGTCGAGCCGAACGTGCGGGGGGTGATGAAGCCGCCGTGCCCCACGTCGAGGACGGGGGCGAGATCGGTGTTGATGCCGTTCGCAGCGAGGTAACGGGCCGTGGCCAGGCCCTGCGCCTCGGCGACCGGCGCGGTCCGCATCTCCGACGGCGCCAGCGTCGGGGCCCCCGGCAGCCGCTTGACGATGCCGCCCTCCTGGTCGACCGCGATCAGGAGCGGCGGCTGCTGCCCCGCACGTGCGGCCGCCTGCAGCGTCGCGATCAGGCTGGAGGGCCCCGCGGCCCCGAAGTTGGTGTTGAACAGCACGACGCCGCCGATCTGACCCGTCCGGATCCGGTCGAGGAACGCCGTGCTCGGCACCTGCCCCTGCATGCGTGCCAGCACCAGCTGGCCGGCCATCTGCTCGGTCGACGGCGCCGTGTCGGCGCCCGCGTGCACGACCGCGCCACTCGACGACGCGATCGCAACCACCACCGCAGCAAGAACCAAGCGCTTCAACCAGGATCCTCGAGGCGGATGGTTCCAGAGGCTGGTTAGGAGAAGATCAAGCGGTCAGAAGGCGTTCACCGCCCGCGCCACGACCAGACCGAAGAGCGCGAGGGCGACGGTCGACTGCACGAGCATCGTGTACTTCGCGCGCAGCGTGAGCGGCATCACGTCGGTCGGGCTGAACGCGGTGGCATTCGTGAAGCCGAGGTGCAGGTAGTCGAGGAAGACGGGGCGCCAGCCGTGCGGCGCCAGCTCCGGGCTCAGCTGCTGGGTGAACGCGAAGTCGACCGGCTCCGAGAGTCGCAGCCGGGCGAGCGGGCCGCCGCCGTCGACGAGCCAGTACAGGAACCCGAAGGCGAGGTTGTTGCCGAGCCAGACGAGCGCGCCCGACGCGAGCAGCTCGGTCGGCGAGTTGGTGACGCCCGAGCCGTGGATCAGGTCGTAGATCAGAAGCCCGGTCGCCCACAGCGCGGCGAGGACGAGCACGGTGACGAGCGTGACCGACCCGCGCCGCCACCAGAGCGTGCGGCGGGCGTGCTCGCTCGGGTGGCCGAGCAGCATGACGAGCAGCACACCCTCGACCGCCGGTAGCACCCACGGCAGGCGGACGGCGCCCTGGTGCGGCAGCCAGACGCGGGCGCCGATGTTCAGTGCCAGGAAGACGACCAGCGCCGCCGCGGGCGGCAGGCGGGACTCCGGAATCAGGTTCCCGGTTGAGCCGCGGGGAACTCGTGCAGCATCTGCCGCCGGAGCACCTCGACGCCGGCGAACGCGAGCGCGAACACGACGAGGAGCGGATAGACGCGCTGTCCGTCGGTCGGGCCGGTGAACAGGATCAGCAGCAGGACGAGCGCGACCGCGCCGTAGATGATCCAGGGGCGATCGCGGGCCGTCGGCGTGAGGACCCGCCTGACCCACCGTGCCGGCCGCGACGGGCCTGCGATCCAGGCGGCGAGGATCACGAAGAAGCCGTAGATGAGAATGTTGATCCCGACGTTGCGCAGCAGCTCCGTCTCGACTGCCCAGACCACCGAGACCGCCGGCTTCTGGATCGGGTTCGAGGTGAGCGCGTCGATCAGATAGTTGCCGGCGAAGCGGCGGATGACGAGGACGATCAGCCCGATGACGATCCCGCTCACCCCCACGCCCATCAGCACCGTGCGGCGGCGGCCGGTCGCGAGGTAGACGGCGAGCGCGTAGATCGCGATCACGAGGAAGAACAGGAAGTAGCTGAGGAAGCGCACCGCCTTGACCGCCGTCCGGGCGGCGTGCAGCTGGTTGCCCTTCATGATCGTGATCTGGCCGGCATCGGCCGGCAGCTGCGAGGCGATCTTGCTGACGAGGCCGCCTTGCTGCTCGAGCTCCTGCACGATCGGTCGTAAGTTCAACACCACGTTCCCGTTGGTGTTCTGGAGGATCTGCCGCTTCCCGTCCAGAACGGCGATGAACAACTTGTGCGCGTTCATGACCGCCTGCTTCCAGAGCTCCTGGACGCGGGGCCGGCTGAGCAGCGTGTCGGCGGCGCGGACGAGCAGCTGGCGGAGCGCGCCGGCGAGCGGCGCAGCGATCCCCTGGATCTGCGGAGGCAGCTCCTTCTGGAGCTCGGCGGTCACGTTGACGTTCTGGTAGAGCTGGTCGACGAGGTAGACCGAGATCGCCGACCGAACCTCGGGGTCCTCGAGCAGCCGGACGCTGGCGTTGGTGAAGTTGTTCGTGTCCAGCGCCTGCCGCTTGACCCAGATGTTGAGGGCGGAGACGAGGGCGATCACCGCCGCAAGCACCACGAGCACCCACGGCACCCACGAGTGCCAGGCCGACGGCTGCTGCCGCGTCGCGGGGGCGTTGGTCGCAGCCATCGGCGCTTACGCTAACGCTTCGCTCGAGTGCCTGCATAGTCCAAACCGCATGAAGCCGGTGGATGCCGAAGCCTGGATTTGCCGCCATGTCGACCCGGTCGGCGAGATCACGCTCGGCCGGGAGCGGCCGTGGTCGACGGTGCTGCGCGTGCCCGTCGACGGCGGTGTCGCGTGGTTCAAGGCGTGCGCGCCCATCCAGGCCTTCGAGCCCCGGCTGAGCGCAGAGCTGTCGGCGCGCTGGAGCGGCCGTGTCGGCGAGGTGCTCGCCCACGACGAGGACCGGGGGTGGCTTCTGCTCGCCGACGCCGGCAGGGCGCTGGCCGAGATCGGCAACCCGCCCGAGGTCTGGCTGGCGGCGCTCCCGCGGTACGCCGAGCTGCAGCACGGCGAGGCCGTCCACGCGGGCGGGCACCTCGCCCACGGCGTCCCCGACCTGCGCGAGCTGACGCTGCCTGGGCGCTACGACGAGCTGCTGCGAAGCGACCTTCCGCTCTCCCCGGCCGAGGTCGAGGCGCTCCGTCGCTTCTCGCTCGGGTTCAGCGGCCTGTGCGAGCAGCTTGCGTCGCTGGAGCTGCCGCCGACCGTCCAGCACGACGACCTCCACCACGCCAACCTCTATCTCTCAGGCGACGATCTCCGCGTCCTCGACTGGGGCGACTCGTCGATCGCGTGCCCGTTCTTCTCGCTCGTCGTGACGTTCCGCTTCCTGGACGAGCAGAACGGGCTCCCGCCGGACGATCCCTGGTACGCGCGGCTACGCGATGCGTATCTCGAGCCGTGGGGGCCCGGACTGACAGAGGCGTTCTCGCTCGCGCTGCGGGTCGGCGCCTTCGCGCACACCTTTGCGTGGCTGCGGCAGCGCGAGCACCTCCCGGCAGAGGAGCTCCCGGACCACGACCGCTGGTTCGCCGTCGTGCTGCGGCGCGCGATCGCGCGCATTCCCCGTTAAGGGCCGGACGCGATCGTGAACGTCCAGGTGGACGTGAAGCTGTCCGGGCCTGCTGCGATCTTCTGGCTCGCCGGGACCGGCTGCGAGAAGGTGAGGGTGACGTTCGCCGGGCCGGTGCCGCTTGCGGCCGCAGCGTTGTAGACCTTCGTCGCCGTCGTTCCGAGCGCCGCCGTCGGATACGTGACGGACGACGATGGCAGCGTGCAGGTGCCGCTGACGATCACTGCGCTCGCGGCGGAGACTCTCGGTGCCGGCAGTGCGTTGCCGTGGCCGTCCGACCAGGCAGTCGCCGAGGCGCTCATGCTCCAGCCGAGCGCCGAGGTGCGCTCGTCGTCGGGCGTGAAGGTGCCGGTCGTGGTCACCGTCTGGTCGAGGCCGTTGAGCGTCGCGGCCGGGAACGTGATCGTCGACGGCGGAGTCAGCCCGAGCGCGCCGCCGGTGCACGTCACCTTGTAGGCGTCGATCGTGCCTCCGTTCGTCACCGCCCAGCAGTGGTTCAGGTCGGGGCAGTCGAGGTCGTCGAACGTGCCCGTCGTGTTGGACGTCTGGCTCGCCCAGGTCGTGCCCCCGTTCGTCGTCGCGACGATCGTGGCGCCCGCGCCCGCGGCCCAGCAGACGCTCGTCCCGGAGCAGACGATGCCGTCGAGTGCCTGGGTCGTCCCCGACGTCTGCGCCGCCCACGTCGACCCGTTGGTCGTCGCGCGGATGGCACCGTTTGCGCCGGAGACCCAGCAGTGCGTCGAGTCGGAGCAGCTGACGGCGTTGAAGTTCGTGGTCACGCCGGACGTCTGCGTGGCCCAGGTCGAGCCGTTCGCCGTCGCGAGGATGACGCCGGTGTTCCCGGTCGCCCAGCACGCGGTCGCGCTGACGCAGCTGACCGAGGCGAGGGTCCCGGTCGCCCCCGAGGTCTGGCCGGTCCAGGTCGAACCGCCGTTCGCGGTGGCGCGGATCACCCCACCGTTGCCCACGGCGAAGCAGTGGCTGGTATCGGGGCAGGAGACCTCGTTGAGCACGGTCGTGACTCCCGAGGTCTGCGCCGTCCAGGTCGTGCCGCCGTTGGTCGTCGCGAGGATCACGCCGCCGTTGCCGACCACCCAGCATGCGCTCGTGCTTGCGCACGAGACGCCGTTGAGTGTCGAGGTGACCCCGGAGGTCTGGCCGCTCCACGTCGTCCCGCCGCTCGTGGTCGCGCGGATGACGCCGTTGTTGCCGACGGTGAAGCACGTGGTGGTGCTCGGGCAGTCGACGGCATTCAGACTGGTGCTCACCCCGGAGGTCTGCGTCGCCCAGCCGCCCGTCCCTGCAGTGCCCGCCCCGGCCGTGATCGCGACGACCGCGAGCACCGCTGCCGCGGCCACGGTCGCGCGCGCGGGAGGCCCGAACAGCCGAGAGGTCACGACGCCGGACGGCGGGGCCGCAGGAACCAGCCCAACCCGATGCCGGCTCCGAGCGCCCCGAGACCGACCAGCCCGATCGCGCCCCAAGGCGTCGAGCTCGAGTGGCCCGAGACCGGTGCCGCAACCGCGGTCGGCGGCTGCTTGTCGGCGGTACCGACGAGCCGAGCACCGAGGACGACGCGCGTGCTCTTCGTGGTCTTCGACGCCGCGCACGAGGCTGCGCCGTGGATCACGTACGTGGACGGCTCGAGCGCATGGCGGAGGATCAGCGGGTAGGCGATCCGGTCGCCGGGGAGGACCGTGTCGAGCCGGCGCGTGAGGTGCATTCGCCGGCCGGACGAGGTGAGCGTGATCGACAGCGACGGCTTGCAGAGGAGCCGCCCGACGTTGGCGATGCCGACGTCGACGGAGCCGTAGGGTGTGCCGGGGATCGTACGCAGGCCCATCGGCCCGAGCCGAAGCCGGGCGCGCGCCGGGCCCGGGACGCGGATCAGCACTCCGACGACCTCTCGCAGGATCTGCCGCACACGGAACTTGCCCTTCGACGTGATCACGTGCGCGTCCTGGAAGGCGATCCCGGCGAGATGGTCGCCCGGTACTGCCTTCGCCGGGACGACGGCCGTGAAGTGCACGGCCGCGGTCGCGTGAGCCGGGATCGTGATCCGCGAGACGCTCGTGTGGATCCACGCTCCCGCTTTGCGGCGCGGCCGGCCGCGGTTCGCATAGACGGAGCCGGAAGTCTGGCCGGTCAGGCCGTCGACCGGGTAGACGTACAGCGTCAGCGGAGCGGCGGCCCCGTTCGAGACGACGACGTCGT
>Ga0335085_10013483_pt1 | contig 11983 bp, 8 predicted proteins | sample Lox_Sample_45_FD_206712 | JGI IMG/M metagenome (GOLD analysis project Ga0335085, IMG submission 206712) | Soil microbial communities from Loxahatchee National Wildlife Refuge, Florida, United States - Lox_Sample_4.5 | ecosystem: Environmental > Terrestrial > Soil > Wetlands | place: USA: Florida...
CCAGCCACATCACGGCCACCAGGACGTAAAGCGCGATCGAGATCCAAGGGCTGACGAACGCCAATGCGATAGCCGCACAATAAAGCAGCGGAGAAAGCTTGCCCTTGATGTCGCCGCCGAGCGCGTGCGCCAGCACCGAATGCGCGCCCTGCTGATGCACGATTGCCTTCTGCAGCAGATAATAGGCGATCGCCGGCATCAGCAGCGCAACGCCGTAAACCGCCGTCGGTATCGCAGCGAGGAAATTTTCGCCCATCCACGCAGTCGCAGCCGGGATCAACGACAGCCAAAACAGCAGAAACGAATTGGCCCACAGGATCAGCGCATCGACGCGGCTGACGGTGTGCAGCAGATGATGATGGTTGTTCCAGTAGATCGCCACGTAAACGAAACTCAGAACGTAGGCGACAAAGTTCGGCGCCAGCGCCGCGAGCACGGCCCAATCGGCGCCGTGCGACACTTTCAGCTCCAGCACCATGATGGTGATGATGATGGCGATGACGCCATCGCTGAACGCCGTCAAACGATCTTTGCCCATCGCGACAATCCTCGCGCGCAAATCTTGTTCAATCTGCGTCGAGGATAGCACGAACCACAACGCGCAAGGGACGGCGCAGATCGCGATGGTCGCTTTCAGTTCAGTCGAGGTGCTGACATGCTTCGGGGAAAATTATTCCGACAGCGGTCAATCGCCGGTTCACGTGACTCCGTTCGCTGCGAACGTCTCCTTTGCCTTTGGCGATACCAAGAACTTGATAAAGCCTTCGGCCGCCGTGCGCTGCAGGGCATTCGTCATCAGTGCGGCGGTGTAGGGGATAGAACTCTGCAGGTCGCCCGGCAACGGTCCGAGGAGCTTTATGCCCGGCGTCGTCGCAATGAGCGGTATCGTACCCGCCGCCATGTCGTTTCCTTTGCCCTTCAGCACAGGCTTGAAAATATCGAGGGGCGCCGTGCGCACGATCTTGGGCTTGAGCGTTTCGGCAATCCCCAGCCGCTCCAGAACCGCGGCAAAAGCCTCTCCGGATTTAACGCTGTTGAAGACGATCAGGTCGGCACCAAGCAACGTGTTCTTGAACTTTGCAGTGGTCGATATGTCGTGCTTTGGGCTGTCCATGCGGTTGCCAAGGCCGACGCCAACATGACCGACCATCGGTCTATCCCCGGCGAGCACCTTGCCTGCATTGGTCAGCGCCTCGACAAAATCCGGCTCGACGACAACAACGTCGGCGACCTCGCCGTCTTCGATCCTCTTTTTTACGGCGGGCCCTGCGTTGCACTCCAAGGTCACTTGATTGTTCGTCTGTTGGCGAAAAAGGTCGGCGACCTTGGTCAAGGCCGGTTCCACAGGACTGTCGCACATGACTTTGATTGCGGCAGCGTGAGCTGTTGCGGCGAATAGAGAGAATATGCTCGCGAGGATGACGCCGAGATTGCGCCGCCTAAGTTTTTCACTGGTCCAAACCGAGATTTGCGTCGGCAAGACTTCCTCCTGCTGTTCCGCTCGGTCGGCGCGCCTCGAGGCGAGAGATTCCAACGCGCCGAGCACCGCGACGTTTGCTGCAGAATGCCGCCCGGCGTCCAATACATAAACGTTCTGCTTTCTTATGCTCGAATGCTATAAGCGAGCATGGACCTGCGGCGTGCGCGAACCTTCGTAACCGTGGCCGAGCTCGGCACCGTCTCCAAGGCAGCCCTGCGCCTGCGAATAGCCCAACCCGCCTTGTCGCGGCAGATCATCGATCTCGAGCACGAACTCGGCTTGCGGTTGTTCGATCGCATCGGGCGCCGGCTTTTGTTGACGGGCGAAGGCGAGCAATTGCTGTCCGGCTGCCGCGTCCTGCTCAATAGCGCCAGTGCGGTGGCAGAACAGGCTCAACTGCTGCGTCATGGAGACACCGGAGTTCTAAAGGTCGCCGGCTCGCCGCAACATATTCAAAGCGTGTTGTCGCAATTCCTGCATCGTTACGCGGAGCGCTATCCGAAGGTCGAGGTGAAGCTCAGCGAGGGAACCGGGAGCGAGATATTGACGCTGCTCGAACGCGGAGAGATCCACCTCGGCCAGAACTTGCTGCATGCCGTCAAGCTGGACGAGCGCCATTACGGCAGCCTTCCGCTGGGATCGGTGGAGCTGCTGGCAGTTTGCCATCCCTCGATGTCGCTTGGTCACCGCCGCTCCATCGAGGTTGCGCGCCTCGCCGGTTTTCCGTTGCTTCTGATGGACGGCGGCTTCGGATTTCGCCGTGCCTTCGACGCGGCCAGCCGGATGGCGGGACTGCGGCCGACGGTCAAGTTTGAAAGTCGAAACCCGCACACCTTGCTGTCCCTCGCGGAAGCGGGACACGGTGTGGCGATTATTCCCTCCCAGCTCGAGTGCCGCCGCTATCAACTGAGAATCGCTGGCCTCACATATAGAGGCCGCCCGTTGCGCGAGCCTTTGACGATCTCCTGGGACAAGCGACGTCCATTGCCCCGCTTTGCCACTGACTATTGCGCAATGCTCGCCGCGTATATGCGCGAGATCTTCCCGATAAGCCGGCCCACCGAGGTGGCGTTTCCGGCCTCGCGGCGCAAAGCACGAGCGCGTGCGCCGGCATCGCATGCGCGTTCTGCTGGTGCACGGTAGCGTTCTGCACAAACGGCGGGTGCCGCCGGCCTAACCCGTAGGCCGCCCGTCGAGTTCGGCGGCGAGCCGGGCGTAAAGCGGATTGTCGCGGCTGTAGACGTAATCGAGCTTGGCGACCGACACCGCCTCGGCGCCATATTCGCGCAGGAAGTTCGCCAGCGCGTGGACCTGCTCGGGCGGGCAGTGCAGCGTCAGCATGCCGGAGGAGGTCGGCCCGCCGAACGGCGCTGCGACGTTGAATCGCTCCCGCGCGGCGGCCAGCACCGTTTCGTTCAATCCGGAGAAACGCGCGCGGACTTCGCTCGACGAAGCGGCGCGCTTTTGCGCGGCAATGCGGTCGAGGAGGAGGCGGGCGGTATCGCGTCGCGCCCGATCCCATGCAGCGGCGCGGGCGGCGACGAGATTGGCCTGCGAGCGCAGGAGGACGCCGTCCTCGACCACTTTGAGGCCGTTCGCCGCAAGCGTTGCGCCGGTGGTGGTGATGTCGACGATCATTTCGGCGGTGCCGGCAGCCGGCGCGCCTTCGGTTGCGCCAGCGCTTTCGACGATGCGGTAATCGACCACGCCGTGCTCGGCGAAGAAGCCGCGCGTCAGGTTGGCGTATTTCGTGGCGAGCCGCATCTTGCGTTCATGCTTGAGCCGGAACGCGGTCGCGACGTCGTCGAGATCGGCCATGCTGCGCACGTCGATCCACGCCTGCGGCACGGCGACCACGACATTGGCAAAGCCGAAGCCGAGGCCCGTGATCAGCACGACGCGCTGATCCGATTGCGGGATCATCTCGCGCACCAGGTCTTCGCCGGTGATGCCGAGATGGACCGCGCCCTGGGCGAGTTGCTGGGTTATTTCCGCGGCGGAGAGATACGCCACCTCGACGTCGTCGAGGCCGGCGATGGTGCCGCGATAGTCGCGCGCGCCGCGCGGCTTGATGAGGTCGAGCCCCGAGCGCGCGAAAAAGGCTTCGGCATTTTGCTGCAGGCGGCCTTTCGACGGCACGGCCAGGATGAGCGGCGCGCTCATGACGGGCCTCCGCACGCCGTCAACTCTTCGATCGCGGCGGCGAACCCGACCGCCGGGATCGGCGCCTTGGCGCCGAGCCGCGAAAGCAGACCGTCATAGCGCCCGCCGGCGACCAGCGGGCTCTTGGTTGGGTGCTTGGCGTGCTCATCGTGCAGCTCGAAGACGAAGCCGGTGTAATAGTCGAAGCCGCGGCCGAAGGCCGTGGAGAATTCGATACCGCGCACGTCGATGCCGCGCGCGGCCAGAAAGCCGGTGCGCGTCTCGAACAGATCGAGCGCAGGGCTCAGCGAAATTTTGGCGTCGTCGGCCAGCGCGCGCAACTCGTTCGCGGCATCGTCGGGGTCGCCGTGTACGGCGAGGAAGCGTTCGATCAGCGCGCGGGTCTCGCGCGGCAGCCGCGTCGGTGCGTTGAGCGCCGCCTGTTCTAGGAAGCGATCGGCAATCTCAGCGACCGAGCGGCCGCCGACCGCGGCGATGCCTGCGATCGAGAGCAGATCGGTCACGAGGTGATGCGCGCCCATCGGGTCGGAGCCGGCCAGCGCGGCGAGCACGCCCTGGTATTCCGGCGCGCCGTTCGCCGCCGCTAGCGTGAGCTGATCGAGATCGTGCGCCAGAAGCTTCTTGCGATTGAAGTCCTTGACCAGGCGGCGCTTCCACACCGGCGCGAGATCGAGCGCGGCGACGAAGGCGGTGAACAGGCCGACATCGCCGATGCAGATTTTCGGCGCGCTCAATTCGTAATGCGTGGCGGCTTCAAGGCCGAGCGCGAGCATTTCGGCATCCGCCGCCGCGATGTCGGCGCGGCCGAAGGATTCGATGCCGGCCTGCATGAATTCGGCCGCTGCGCCTTCGCGGTGACGAAACACCGCGCCGAGGTAGCAGAAGCCCGCGGCTTTGCCGGCGTCCGACGATTGCAGATATTCGCGCGACACCGGAATGGTGAGATCGGGCCGCAAGCACAGTTCGCGGCCGTCCGGATCGCTGGTCAGGAACATGCGGCGGCGGATGTCTTCGCCGCCGAGATCGAGAAACGGCTCGGCGGGCTGCAGCACCGGCGGCTCGATCTGTACGTAGCCGGCGCGCGCATAAGAGGCGACGAGCCCTTGCGCGCGCTGTTCCGGTTCGTTGGTTGCGGTATTCGACATTGCCGCGGCCCTTTAGCATGGGGGGCCTTACGTTTCGACGAAGAATGCGGTTGTCCGGTGACGCCGAAACGATGCTCGGCGAGGGCGCTCTGGGTCGAGAGGCGGTATAATTATTTAGCTAAACCAATATCTTACCTTTAAGTAACCGCGCTGCATAAAAGCCCGTCATTTTGCTGCGGGACTGGTCGCGGGCAAAGGCTCGACGGTGAACAAATCGAGCGCGGCCATGACGGCATTGTAGCGTCCCAGGGGGTCGTAGGCCTTATTCATTTCGATGAGCTTGGGGATCCAGGATGCGGCGATCGTGTATTTGACGCCGGCGCCGGTTGCCTTGCTGCGGATCACAGCGACACCCATCGCCCCCTCGGGTGCTTTATCCGAGGCGACTTGCAGCGTGCCTTGCCCGGCGCTCGCCATGGTGGCGATGGCGATGCCGTCGGCCGGGCAAGGGCAGGGCGCCGTGGTGCCGCTGTAATAGGCCACGGTGACGCCGCGCGGCTGCGCGTCAAGCCGCTTGAGCGCATCGAGCCCGATGCGGATGCCGACCGGAATGAACGAGCCGAACGCGCCGTGCACGCGGGCGCCGAGCGTGACCCATTCCTCCGGCGTTTCCGCGCGAGCGCTTGCATTCAAGCTACACACGACGATGGCGGTTGCGAGCAGTCGGGCAGTCCTGGCCATGGCTGTCTCCACTTCATGGCGCGGTCAAAGACGCCGGAACGCGACGCACGAGTATGCACTTTTCTTGACAACATCATACTCGCTCGGCAACATGGCCGCAATCGCCGGACAAAATCGGGGCGTCGCCGGCGGGAATACGGGGGATTGCACTGCCACGTCGCCGATCGTGTTGCCGGGCAAAGCGTAGCTGTTGTGCATAGAGGCGTTGTCGGAGTTCGCCTCCCCCTGACGGGCAGGGGGTTTATGATGTCGTTGCGTCTGCGCCTTTTGGCGTCGACTTCTTGTCTGGTCGTCTTGATCGGTCTCGACGCGCGTGCGCAATCGCCCGAGCAACTCGCGCCACCGGTGTCAGCCGCGCCACCCCCGGCTGTGGCGCCTGCATCGCCATCAAATTCATCGCAATCGAATTCGCCCCCATCGCATTCATTGCCCGCGAATCCATCGCAAAGCGGTGGGCCGCTGCCGACCATCACCGTCTCGGCTAAGCGAAAGACGCCGCCGAAACGTCAGGCCACGTCTCCCACTAACGCCAGGACCCAGGCCACAACGCCCGTGCTCACCGCGCCCCCGCCGTCGCCCTACGAGACCGGCGCTCCTAATGTCGCCGGCGGCGCTGCCGTGGTGCCGCAACTCGCCAGCCAGATGACGGTGTCCGGCGAGGATCTCAACGCCCGGCCGGTCACGCATACGGGTGAGATCCTCGAAGCAGCGCCGGGTCTGGCCGTCGTCGAGCATTCCGGCTCGGGCAAGGCCAATCAATATTATCTGCGCGGCTACAATCTCGATCACGGCACCGACATGGCGACGTTCTGGGATGACGTGCCGATCAATCTGCCGACCAACGCCCACGGCCAGGGCTACACCGACCTGAACTTTCTCATCCCGGAGACCATCAGCGGCCTGGAAGTCCGCAAAGGACCTTATTTTGCCGATGTCGGCGACTTCGCCAACGCGGGCGATCTGCATCTTTCATTGCGCGACAGCGTCGAGCGGAACATCGAGGCGGTCACGGTCGGCACCTTGGGCTACAACCGGTTTCTCTCGCTCGGCTCGGCCAAGGTCGGCGCCGGCACGTTGCTCTATGCCGGCGAGTTCAACACCTATAACGGCGCCTGGGCGACACCCGAGGACGTGCGCAAGTTCAGCGGGCTTGCGCGCTACAGCCAGGGCACGGCGACCGACGGCTTCTCGGCCACCGCGATGGCCTATTCCAACAATTGGAACTCCAGCGACCAGGTGGCGCTGCGCGCCATCACCACCGGGCAGATCGGCCTTTACGGCGAGCTCGATCCCAGCGATGGCGGCGACAGCACCCGGTTCACGCTCTCGACTAGGCTGGCGCATTCGGACGATCTCGGATTGTGGAAGGCCAACGCCTATGTCGCCAAATACACGCTCGACCTGTTCAGCAACTTTACCTGGGACACCACCGACCCGGTCAACGGCGACCAGTTTCATCAGCACGACAATCGAATCTATACGGGCTTCGGCGTCTCGCGCAGCATCGACGGCACGCTGTTCAGCCGGCCGACCGAGACGCTTGTCGGCTTGCAGACCCGTTACGACGACATCGACGTCGGCTTGAGCAACACGGTCCAGCGCCAACTGCTCTCGAACACCCTTGTCGATCACGTCAACGAGGGCAATGCCGGCATTTATGCCCAGAGCACGACGCGCTGGACCGATTGGCTGCGCACTACCGTCGGCTGGCGCGGCGACGCCTTTGACACGTCGGTGAACTCGATATTGCAGACGGCCAATTCCGGCAACGCCAAGGCCGCCATCGGCAGCCCGAAATTCACCGCCACGTTCGGGCCGTTTGCCGGGACGGAATTCTTCGTCGGCGCCGGCATGGGCTATCACAGCAACGATGCCCGCAGCGTCGTTCTCACTGAGGTGCCGGGCGACCCGACGACGCCTTCGAGCGCGTCGCCTTTTCTGGTGCGCGCCAGGGGCGCCGAAGTCGGCGTCCGCACCAAGGCCATCCCCGATCTCGACAGCTCGATCAGCCTTTTCTACCTGCACCAGGACTCCGAACTGTTCTTCGACGGCGATGACGGCACGACCGTCGCCGGGCTGCCGAGCCAGCGCACCGGCATCGAGATCACCAACGACTACCGCCCGGCGCCGTGGGTTCACATCGACGGCGACCTCGCGCTGTCGCGGGCGCGCTTTCTCGGCTTCGACGAGGCGCAGGAAGAGACTTACGAGTCGCTGGCCGGATATCCGCAGGCGCAGATCGGCACTGCGCCCGGCAATTTTGTCTATAACGCGCCATGGATGGTGGCCTCCGCCGGCATCACGCTTGGCGAGAGGACCGGATGGTTCAGCGCGCTGCGCTGGCGCTACATCAGCTCCCGCCCGCTCACCGAGGACGGCGTGTTCCAGGCGCCGCCGCTCAATCTCCTCAACGGCGAGGTCGGTTACCGTTTCGCCAACGGCTGGCGCATCCAGCTTGACGCGCTCAATCTCATCGACACCACGAGCTACAACGCGGCCTATGCCTACGGTGCGCTGCTGACGACCGACAGCCTGTTCGCCATGTGCTTTCCCGCCCACGGCGCTCCGACCGCGCCTGCGGCGGTCTGCCAGAACGGCGTCATGGACTATTCAGTGCATCCGATCGACCCGTTGAGCTTCCGGCTGACGCTCGCCGGGCCGATCGAGACCGTGGATTTTCCCGCCATGGCCGCCGAGATCAGGCACGCCGTGCCGTCCTACGAGCCGCCGGCCGCGAACTACGATTGGACCGGCTTCTCTATCGGCGCCCATGTCAGCGACGCCTGGTCCAGAAGGAGCGGCGTCACCATCGATACCGTGTCGGGCGCGTCCACGGCCGTCGACGGTGCGCCGTCGAACTGGCATGGCGGCATCCAGGTCGGATACGATTACATGATGCCGTCGCGCGTCGTCATCGGCATCGCGGCCGATATTTCCTCGGGCAGCATCAAGACGACGACAGCCAGCGATGCGTCCGGCGCCAGCGCCGAGCGCGATACGGTCTTCGACAGCGAGACGTTGCGCGGGCGCATCGGTTATGCCGCCGGCGACGTTCTGTTCTACGCAACGGGTGGCTGGGCCTGGTCGAATATCCAACAGGTCCGCACCCAGCTCACCGGGACGCTCAATAATGCGACGGCGGGCACCGCGGAAGCGGTGAACTCTTATCTTAGCGGCTGGACCGCGGGCGGCGGTGTGGCGGTCGCCTTGGCGCGGAATTGGAATGCGTTCGCCGAATATCGCTACTCCGATTTTGGATCGTCGACCGTGACGTTGCCGTTTTCCGAACTCACCACAACGTCGTCGACCAAGGTGAGCGCGGTCGAACTCGGCGTGAACTACAAATTCAATTTCGGCGCAGATATCCCCCATCGATTGAGCGGCGGTGCGATCCTCGCCAAACGTTGAAGGCCGCGCCCTGCGGCTCCGGCACGGCGCGCTGTCGGGCCCCTTGCGTTTTGTAACATTGTAACGTTACATTGAGTGGAGGACGGGGGTCTTCGGCCGATGCGCTGGTTCAGGGCGAACACGACGTTGGGCGGCCGCGTCGCGCTGTTCGCGCTCGCGCTTCAGCTCGTTCTCGCCTTCGGCCACATTCACCGCGACGACATTTACGGCGCGCCGCAGGCTGCGACGGCGGCCAATAGCGGCCGGCAAACGCCGTCCCATCAGCCTGCCCAGCACGGCGACGATTACTGTGCGATCTGCGCGACCATCGCGCTTCTCAGCCATTCGTCCACCGCCGCGCCGCCGCAACTGCTGCCGCCCGTTGTCTCCGCCCACGCCGTCGCGCATGCGGATCGTGTCGCGATTTTTGTTGTCGCGCCGCCGCGCGCGCCCTTCCAGTCCCGCGCGCCGCCCGCCGCCTGAGCGGTGGTTGGCGCCGATCTTCAGCATCGCCGCGCGTCCTGATGTCGGCGATGCCCGCAAGATCGCATGCGGCATCATCCTGATTTTTCGATAGCCGCTCACGCGCCGACCCTCAACGAACGGCCGCAAGGCCATTGCTGCAGCATTTACTGGCGGGGTGTCATGTCCATTCGTTCTTATCGTGTCAGTCTTCTGTGCGGTTCGGCGCTGGTGGCGCTGATCGGATTCGGCGAGGATGCCAGGACGCAGGAAAGCCTTCCCCAAGTCGTGATCACGGCGCCGAAAGAGAAGCCCAAGCCGAAGCCGCGCGTCACGTCTCGCCCGGCGGCGCCCGCGACGGCGGCCGCTGCGCCGCTCACGCCGGCGCAACAACTCGAAGCCAAAAGCAGTGCGTTCGACCAGAGCCGCAGCAACCTCTACACGACCATTGGCACAAGCTCCGACACGATCAGCCACGAGGCGATCAACGCAATGCCTCAAGGCACCAACGCCAGCGTCGAAAAAGTGCTGTTGCAGGCGCCTGGCGTCTCGCAGGACTCTGCGAGTTCCGGCCTGCTTCACGTGCGCAACGATCACGCCAATGTGCAATTCCGCATCAACGGCGTCATCCTGCCCGACGGCGTCAGCGGCTTCGGCAGCTTTATGGACTCGGCTTTTATCGGCAATATTTCGCTGATCACCGGTGCGTTGCCGGCTGAATATGGGTTGCGCACGGTCGGACTCGTCGACATCACGACGCGCACCGACATCTTCAACAACTCGGGCAGCGTCAGCCTGTATGGCGGCAGCCGGGGGACGATCACGCCGAGCTTCGAATATGGCGGCACCTTCGGCGGCAACTGCACGGCGGCGGGCGCGCCGATTGTCGGCAAGGCGCCGCCGTCGTCATTCTCGGCGGACTGCTTTCCAGGCGTGCAATATTACTTCACCGGCCGCTATCTGCAGACCACTGAGGGCCTCGAGAACCCGACGCCGGCGCTCAACGCCATCCACGATTTCTCCCCGCAGGAGAAGGGCTTTGCCTATATGTCGGCCTTCGTCGATCCGACCACGCGTGTCAGCCTGATCGCTGGAACCGCGGTCAGCAATTTCCAGATACCGAACGTGCCCGGCCAGCCGGTCGGGATGAACGGAAATCCGCCGGTTACCAACGCATTCGGGGTCACCAATTTCGATTCATCGCAGCTTAATGAGAACCAGTTCGAGCAAACCGAATATGGCGTGCTGTCTCTGCAGCGATCGGTGAACGGCTTTGACGGGCAACTGTCCTATTTCACCCGCTACAGCCAGTTGCACTTCACCCCGGACCCGATCGGCGACCTGCTTTTGAACGGCATCGCTTCGGACGTGTCTCGCCAATCGTTTACCAACGGCGTGCAGGGCGACGGCTCGTTCCAGATCAATCCGGCGCATACGCTTCGCGCCGGCTTTACCGTCAGCGCCGAGCAGGCGTGGGTCGACAATACCTCGCTGGTCGAGCCGTGCATGGTCTGCGATGGCACCGACAATGGAGCGCCGCAGGCGATCGCCGACGACGTGGCGAAGCTCGGCTGGCTCGCCGGCGTCTATGTCCAGGACGAGTGGAGAATCACCAGCCAGTTGACGATGAATGCCGGCCTGCGCTTCGACCAGATGTGGCAATTTGTCGACGCCAACCAATTGAGTCCGCGCTTGAGCTTTACCTACAAGCCGTTCGAGGACACCACGTTCCACGCCGGCTATGCGCGATACTTCACGCCGCCGGTGTTCGTCGAGGCCGCGCCGGCCAATATCGCCCTGTTCAACAACACCACCGGGGCGCCGCCGGCCGGGCAAGGCAACAGTCCGGTGCAACCGGAGCGCTCGCATTATTTTGACGCCGGCGTCGATCAGAAAATACCGTTCGGCTGCACCTCAACGGAGGCAAAAGATTGCTCGCTGCTCGATCTCGGCATCGACGCCTATTACAAGATCGCGACCGACCTCATCGACAACGGCAATTTCGGCCAGGCGCTGGTGCTCAGCGCCTTCAACTACGCCAAAGGAGAAGTCAAAGGCATTGAGTTCAGCGCCAAATTCAAGAGCGGCAATTTTCAGGCCTATGGCAATCTCGCCCTGGGCTATGAAAAAGCGACCCAGGTGGTGTCGAACCAATACCTGTTCGACAATACAACGCCGCTCGCCGATCTCGGCGGCCTCACCGAATTCCAGTACATCGCCACGCACTGGATCTACACCGATCACACCCAGATCATCACCGCCTCGGCCGGCGCGAGCTACGAATTCTGCGGGCGGCCGGCGTCGGCTGCTGAAATGTTCGGCCCCTTCTCCGGCGCCACTTGGGGCAACTGGTGCGGCACGCGGCTGTCGGCAGACATGATCTACGGCAGCGGCTTGCGTGACGGCGACGCCAACATCAGCACGGTGCCGCCCTATACGCAGGTCAATGTCGGGGTCGCCCGGGAATTCCTGCTGCCGGGCGACACCAAGCCGGTCACGGTTCGCTTCGACGTTGTCAACTTGCTCGACGAGGTCTATTTGATCCGCGACGGCAGCGGCATCGGCGTGTTCGCGGCGCAATATGGTCCGCGCCGCGGCTATTTCGCCGGGGTGTCGAAGAAGTTCTGAGGCCCAATGCGGCGCATTGCTCCGGTCGCTACCGCGC
>Ga0335085_10013484_pt1 | contig 11983 bp, 11 predicted proteins | sample Lox_Sample_45_FD_206712 | JGI IMG/M metagenome (GOLD analysis project Ga0335085, IMG submission 206712) | Soil microbial communities from Loxahatchee National Wildlife Refuge, Florida, United States - Lox_Sample_4.5 | ecosystem: Environmental > Terrestrial > Soil > Wetlands | place: USA...
AAACCCAGGGATATTTCCTGCCCATTCCGTATACCGACTTCATCTTCGCCGCCTTCAGCGAGGAGCACGGTTTTGTAGGCGCGTTTTTCGTCCTCCTGCTATACTTCCTTATATTGATGCGTTTGATTCAAAACGCTCAAACAGCCGCCGACCTGCCCGGTTCCCTCATTATCATGGGGATCGTGGCTGTGTTGACCTTCCAGATCGCGGTCAACGTAGGTATGGTTATCGGGTATATGCCCGTCACCGGAATCCCTTTACCGTTAATGAGTTACGGCGGATCTTCGGTGTTGTTCACGTTCCTGGCGCTGGGTGTGGCAATGAATGTCCGCATGCGCCGGTTCGTAAACTGACGCATTTCGAGCCAGGCGGTCGAAATGTCGTCCAGCAAGTTTGGCTCTTGTGTCCGTCCGGAGCGATTTGAGTCTCGTTCCTGACTGCAAGAGAAGGATTTTTAAGTATTTCGCCGGCTCGCTCCCGATGGATCGCGCTCGGCAGGATAGGGTTTTATGAACGCGCAGAGACGGGATATCCGTCGGCTCGCAAGCTGCATCGATCGCGCGGGAACCCCGGATCGGGTGTCCATAAATTCTCCGCGATTCGTTCGCTGCGACCAACAGCGTGTTTGGCTTGTTTCGTTCATCCGCTGCGGATCGCCGCCCCTGGGGCGGGCAGCCGCGCGGAGGTTGTTGCTCAAGCGTTCTTCAGGTTATCCACAACCCCCTTCCTTGCCGTCTTTGCGCGCTTCCATCCTGCCTTGCCGCATGTACCGTCAGCCTTGAGCTGCCGGACGGAAAGGTACGATGGCAAAAGAAATTTGCATCTCCAGCACGCCGCATGAGACGCGGCTTGCGATTTTAGAAGACGATCAACTCGCGGAAATCTATTACGAACGCGAAAACGAGTACACCCTCGCCGGGTCCATTTATAACGGCCGCGTTACACGCGTTCTGCCCGGCATGCAGTCCGCCTTTGTTGACCTCGGCCTGGAACGCGACGCATTCCTTTACATCACCGACTTCATCGAGCTCGAAGACCAGGAAGAGACGGACGAACTCGAGAGAGCCGCGGCGACCGCGCAGGCGCCTCGCGAAGTCCGGCATCCCAGCGGAACCACCCGCAACGGCGACCGCCAGGACGAGCACGGCTTGCGTCAGGGCCATAAAGCAGAATCAAAGCAGGATACGCGCCAGGAACGACAGATCGCTGATCGAATCCCGGTTGAAGAAGCCGAGCCGGCAGCCGCGGCGGCATCGGCTCCCACATCGCCCGGAGAAATCGAGGCTCCGCCGGAGCCCGGAGAGGCAGGTACACGGCGCTGGCGTGGCCGGCGGCGGCGTCGCAGCGGCCGTGCGCAAGGCGCGCCGGTTGGAGCTCCAGTTGAAATTGAGCCTCTTGCTGAGGCTGCCGCTGAGACTGACGATGTAGAATCGTCCGGCAAATTCGAACTCGCCCCGCAGATTCAGGCTGCGGAGGCTTTCGAAGCTCCGCCGGCGCCAGCTCCGCGCGGGCATCAGGCGCCAACGCCCTTCGTGCTTCCCGGCGAATCTCTTTCGAAGTATGGCGGTGCACCGGCGGCGGAATCTGCCGCACCTGCGCAGGCTCCCGCGGCGCCACCTCGCCCGGCCCCGACATACAAACCATCCACACTGATTGAAGCGCCTATCGAATGGGACGGCAGCGGCCTTTTGCCTGGAGAATCGCTCTCCATGCACCGCTCACGCCAGTCCGAGCCGGCGGAGCATGCAATCGCGGAGGCGCAGACCGACTCTTTCGCCGCACCCGAGAGCGGCGCGACACAGATGGAAGTAATTGAGGAGGTCGAGGAGCAGTCCGCACCGCAGCTTGAAGCTGCGGAGCCGGCCGAATCTGGGACCGCTGCGCCCGAGGAGACGGCGATCGATTTTGAGGAGGACTACTTTGTGAGTCACTCGGAACCCCTCCTTGCGCAGGAAGGCCAATCCGATGAACCGGAGATGATTGCCGAGGAGGCAGAAGCCCCTGAAACCGCCGACGAGTCGGATCAGGATGCCTCCGCGTCGCACCGTGTCGATCCTTCAGCGCCGAGCGGTTTCCGCCTTTTCGGCTTCGGCAAGAAGAAAGACAGTGCGCCGGATGCCGGACCCAAAACTACCGCTTCTGCTTCGTCTTATGCGCCCGGCGCCGGCCTCGTTGAGGAAGAGGTCATCGAAGGCGAGGAACTGGAGGCCGCGCCCCATCCGCGCCACCACAAACACGAAGTGCATGACTTGGACGATTACGAGGAAGAGACAATTCCCACGCACCTGCGCTCCGGCGACCTGGGCGAGATGCTGCAAGAGGCGCATCTCGATCACCGCATCCAGCTGAACTTTGACGAAAAGGGCGGAGAAGAAGAATTCGAGACTGCTGAGGAAGGGGAAACCGCGACCGCTGTCCAGCCTGCGCGCGGACGTGAGCGCCGCGGCCGCACGCCGCGCGACCGTGCAGCTCAGAGCAATCGCCGCGCGTCCGCACGCCGCACCGCACAGACCTCTGACCTGCCCGTCATCTCCGATCTCTTGAAGCCTGGTCAGGAGATTCTGGTGCAGATCGCCAAAGAGCCCATCGCCAAGAAGGGCGCGCGCATCACCAGCCATATCGCGCTGCCGGGCCGCTTTCTGGTTTTCATGCCCACCGTGACGCATATCGGCGTGAGCCGCAAAATTTCATCCGACGAAGAGCGCCATCGCCTCAAGCGGATCCTCCTGCAGGAGCGTGGCGACGCTCCGGGCGGATTGATCGTGCGCACCGCTGCCGACGGCGCATCGGAGGAAGAGCTCCGCGCCGACCTGCGCTTCCTCATGAATCTCTGGAATGAGATCAAACAGCGCTCGGAAGCTTCCAAGTCGCCGGCGCTCATCTACCACGATCTATCGCTCATCGAGCGCATTCTGCGCGATCAGGTCAGCTCCAGCTTCTCCAACATCTGGGTCGATTCCGAGGCCGACTACGAGCGCATCGTTCGCTTCCTCAACCGCTTCTCGCCTTCGCTGGTGCGCCGCGTCAAGCTCTACACAAAAGAAACGCCGCTCTTCGAGCACTTCGGCATTGAGGACGAGATTTCCAAAGCCCTCCGCTCCAAGGTCTGGCTCAAAAGCGGCGGCTCCATCGTCATCAACCAGACCGAGGCGCTGGTGGCCATTGACATCAACACCGGCAAGTATGTGGGCAAATCGGCGCGGCTTGAGGACACCATCGTCAAAACCAACCTCGACGCCGTTCCCGAGATCGTTCGCCAGATCCGGTTGCGCGATCTGGGCGGCATCATCGTGATCGATTTCATCGATATGGACGAGCGCAAGAATCGCTTCAAGGTTCTCGCCGCCCTCGAAGAAGCGCTCAAGGTAGACCGCGCGCCTACCAAGGTGCTGCAGTTCAACGACTTCGGTCTGGTCGCCATCACGCGTAAACGCGTCAAGCAGTCGCTGGAGCGGACCCTCAGCGTTCCCTGCCCCACCTGCCAGGCCACCGGCATGGTGAAGAGCCCCACCACCGTCTGCAACGAGATTTACATCGAGATGCGCAAGATGCGGAAGCACTTTGAAGGTGCCGACGTGATGCTCCGCGTGCATCCCGAGACGGTGAAGGTGCTCAAAGCCAACAGCAACCGCTGGCTCACTGAGTTCGAAGAGCTGACTGGACGCAACATCCTGGTCAAAAGCGACGCCACGCTCCAACCAGAGCAGTTCGACATTCAGGGGTAAGAGCAACAGGTCAACGAGCAGTAAGTTAACAAATCAACCAATGGCCGGAGCGATGCTCCGGCCTTTGCTCTTACCGAATCACATGAATCGGAATGCCTAGCTTCAGGTTTCTCCAGATCTGTTCCGTGGTATAGACCGGCGCTTTGAGCGCAATGGCCAGCGCGAGGCAGGATCGGCCGCCGAGCGACAGGCCATACTTCTCCGTCGTCGCGATCAAGCTGCCTGTAATTCTTGCCTGTTCGGTGGTGAAGGGCTTCTCTGCCGTGACGGACGAAAGAACATCCGCCCACGCTTTGTCCGGATCGTCTCCCTTCCTTACGAGCTTGGAATGCACCTCGGCGAGATTCACCGTACTGGCGACGGCGCGATCAAGGATCTCATCGGTCAGCTTATCCGCGCCCCGTTCATTTTGAAGTAAGGCGAGAATTGCGGATGCGTCGAACACGACCTCACTCATGCTTTGCTGCCTCACGGCGTTCCGCGCTCAGTTCCTCTGAAAGGCTCACTCCAGGTGGAATCACCTGCCGTATGCGTTCCTGCGCGCGCCGTAGCCGCGATCGCCGCGTCGATACGCGCAGTTCGTAATTCTCGAAACGCATCTCCAGCGAATCGCCCACGCGAATCCCCATCGCCGCACGAATCTCCGCAGGAATCACGATCCTGCCCTTTTCGCCCACGTGCACCCGCGCCTGAAGCTCCATGTGTCCCCTTTCGCTTAGTGACACTACTCTAGTTTAGTGGGACTTTTTGCATAAGTGTCACATTTATATATTTTTCCCACCAAGTTCATTTCCAGGGCAACCTCCTGCCGGTTTTGGTGTCTAACAAATTGCCGGGTGTACTCTGTCCGGATGCAATTAAGACAATTCGATTCTTGAGGTTCCGACATGTCACTCCCCCTTTGGATGTCGTTGATGCGGCGTGTCAGCGTGTCAGCCGTCGCGGCGCTGTTTGCGGCCGGTGTTGCAGGTGCGCAATCTACTCCTTCACAAACTCAATCCACCACCCCCAGTTACTCGTCCAGCCTCTCTGGTTTACAGGAGTTCGCCGAGCTCGCTCCACCGAATCCTACGGCGCCGGGAGCCTCTGCCTTGGGGTCCGGTAGGTCAGCCGCGGGCCAGTACGGCAACGGTGGGGGTTACGGAGGCGGAAGGTATGGATTCCTCCATCATTACGCCTTCGAGGCCGGCGCCGGCTTCAATGCCCCCATCGGCAACGACACCAACCAATCTGGCGTGGTCAGCCAGGGCAACGTCCCGGTGATCACCTGGGGCGGAAACTTCACTGCCGGCGGAGGTCTGCGCTTCAACAGGTGGCTCTCCGTGCTCGCCGAGTATCAGTTCATGGACAACAAGCTGCCCGGTGCGCTGATTGCGGACGTAAATACAGCTACAGGTGGTGTGTACGACCTCACAGCGGGCAACACCCATATCAACTCAATCACAGGTTCTCCCGTCATTGACCTGTTTCCGAAGAGGGCGAATGGCATCTACCTGGTCGGCGGCTGGGGCTGGTACCGCAAGTCGACCAACTTCCAAACCCCTGAAGAGGAGTTCAGCTATTACGGCTATTACTACGGAAATGTCACTGTTGCCTCTTTCACCTCCAATCAGTGGGGCGGCAACGCCGGCTTCGGCCTCTACCACAGGCTGGGCGGCAGAATGTATGGCGGAGAAAGCGGCCATACCGAGATCTTCGCCGAGACGCGCTACACCTTCATTCACACCCCGCCCCCAAGCCAAAGCAACGGTCTGGGCACTACCGAGCTGATTCCGGTCACGTTCGGTGTCCGCTTCTGAGGCTGGATTTTAAGCAGGAGCTTCCGCGGCCGATCCTTCCACGGCACAGCAGCGGCCCAACTGCGAAGGAATCGGCTGCGCGGACTTGAGTATTACCAGGGCTTTTCTTCCGTCGGCGTTCCCACTTCGCCGCGTTCGATGCGCTCCAGAAACGCGCGCGCCAGCTTGCGCTCGCCGGGATGGCTTTCGCCGTGCATTGTGCACAGATCGAGGAACTCGTCGCATAGCGCGTTACGCTCCTCCTGTTGCGCCAAAACGCTCTGCAACGCAATCGCCAGTTCGCGCAGCCGCGCCGCCTCCGGCCACGCGCGTTCTTCGCCATCCTCGCTCACATACTCAGAGAACAGCCCTCGCCGGCCGCGCGCGCACTCGTCCAGGCACGCCAGCAGTTGTTCGCTGAAGGCGTGATTCAGCGATTCGAGTTGACTGGGTTCCATCTCGTCGCGCGGGTCCATAGGCGTCCTTACTTTGCCCGCATCGTCGCTTCAATTTCATCCGCAGTGCGCGGCAGCCCGGCATCAAGATCGGTCAGCGTTCCATCGGCGTTTACCGCGAAGTCGCTCCCGATGCGCACGCCCAGATTCTCTTCAGGAAGATAGATTCCCGGCTCGATCGTGAAGACCATCCCCGGCTTCAGCACGACGGGGTAGCTGGCCGGGTCGTGAGCGTCAATTCCCACCATGTGCCCCAGGCCATCGACCCAATACTTGCCCAGCGGCTGGCCGTGCAGGTCCTTGCCGTGCGTGTTGATGTAGTTGTAGGCCACGGTGTCGAGCGAGTTCGCATCACGGCGGTCGCGGTCGTTGATGGTCGATTTTCCGGCCGCGAAAGCCTTGATGGCCGCTTGCTGCGCGCCCAGCACAATGTTGTAGATCTCGCGCTGCCGCGGCGTGAAGTGGCCGTTTACAGGAACCGTGCGCGTCACGTCAGCGGCGTACATCGAATACTCGCAGGCCGCGTCCACCAGCAGAATCTCGCCGTTCTTCATGGTGCGATCGTTGGCCGTGTAGTGCGGTATCGTCGAATTCGTTCCTGATGCCACGACGGGCGCGTAGCTGGGCCGCTCGCAGCCGTTCTCCATCCACACCGCCGTCATCGCGCCGGCAATGGCGCGCTCCGTCATGCCCGGCTTGACCCACCACTGCATCATCACGCGTTGCGCGAGGATCGACGCTGTCGACGCTTTCTTGATGAGCTCGATCTCGCCCGGGTCTTTGATCTGGCGCATGGTCGTGATCAGACTGGCCACATCGTGCGCGTGTGGCGCTTTTTCCATCCCCAGCGTCACCGCAGTAAAGTCCAGCAACGCCGTCGCCGCAGCCGATTCCGGCTGCGTCCACACATTTTTTTCGTGTCCCCAGTCGGCAGCCATCAGCCGGCTCAACTCCGCGGGCAGATCCGCCATCGGTTTCACAGCGTCAACGCCCGCGGCTTCTGTCACTCCCGGGGTCGACGCATCCATCTTTGCGCCGGTGCAGGTTTCCTTGTCCGGGTTGCGCGCTGGCAGAAACAGAATTTCCGTATAAGAGCGCGGCGTGGCTGCCTTCGGCGCATCGCCGGCGATGAGCAGTGCCGCTCCCGGCTCCGTCCAGCCGGTCAGATAATAAAAATTCGAATCCTGTCTGAAGGGGCCTACGTCCGCTTGCGATTCTTCCCCAGCGAACAAAACCGCCACGCCCCCCTGCAACCTGGCCCCCAGCGCTACGCGCCGCGCGCGATAGGCGCTCGCTGGCTGTTTTTCAAGGGCTCGCAGAGCAGGCGGCGCCGAACCGAGAACGAGCAGAGAAAGGGCAAAAATACCAAGCCATTTCATTTCGCTATTGTCGACCCTGAACCTTCGCCGCGCAAAGGAATTCCTTCGGCCAAGCGTAGCAAAGGCCTGCCGATTCAGAAACGATCGCTCGATGATTTAGCGGCAATGCGAGTGGATTGACGGGTACCATAAACATGGTTAAGATAAGTTAGCAGGATTGGTGTTTCTATGATTCGGGCGACGATCTTCGAGGCGAAGACCAACCTTTCCGGTTTAGTCAAGCAGGCGCAGAAGGGCGAGCTCGTGGTCATAACAACGGGCCGGAAGAAGACCCCGGTGGCGCGGCTGGTCGCTGTCAAGCCGATTGAAAAAAAGCGGCTCGGCGTTCTTGAGACGCCCGGCTTCGTGCTGCCAGACAGTTTCTTTGAGCCGCTGCCGGAGGAAGAACTGCAAGCGTGGGACGGGAGCGGCGAGTGAAGGTCCTGCTCGATACCTGCACGCTGATCTGGGCCACTCTCTCTCCCAAGTCCCTCACCCCGAAGGGCCGCCGGATCATCTCCGGCAAGGACAACACCATTTTGGTATCTGCGGCCTCCGCGTGGGAGATTGCGACCAAAGTCAGGCTCGGTAAACTACCCGGTGCGGAACAGCTTGAAAGAGATTATGTCGATGTGATCAACCATGCCGGTTATACGCCGTTGTCCATTGACGCAGAATCGGCGCTGCGGGCCGGTCGCCTCATCTCGGCGCATCGCGATCCGTTTGACCGGGTAATCGCTGCGCAGGCCCTGGCTCTCGATATTCCCATCCTCACCCCCGATACGCAATTCGACGCCCTCGGCGTGCGGCGCATCTGGTAAAGCTGAGTCTGACCCCGTATTCACAGCGATTTAGATATCGCAGATTTTGCGATTCGCGTACAATCGGGCCGTCCGAGGCAGAACGAAAATGATCATCCGCGCATTAGCGATGCCCTTGTTTCTTCTCACACTGATTCCAACCGCCTCACTTGCACAGAGCCAAAAGGAAACCGATTGGAAGGGGCCATTGGCGGAAGGCGGCGCTCCGGACTGTCCGGACCATGTCGGTAGCAGAACGCTTCGCAGCGAAACGGTCTCGAATGGAACAGTCAAGATCTATATCGAAGGGACAACGGTGCGGGCGCAAAACAAGGTTTGCCAGAGCAAGGCCGATCTCATCATTTCTGGCCGCGTCAAGAGGACGCTGCCTTTATCAGGCGCCGCAGATCATGGTTTTTCGATCGTCGATTTTTCGCCGGACGGGCAGAGCATTCTGCTCGCATCGCAGGGTGGAGACTTTTCTCCCGACTTGGATTTTCGAGATGAAGCAATTGCTGTGATTGGGCTGACAGGTGGCGAGGTCAGGCTGATAAACACATGGGACCTCTTTCAATGGGGACGCTGCTACGCGACGGTCGAACCGCAGGGGTTCACGAACGATGGGAGATTGCTCATCTTGGCCCGGCCGACGGTAGTCTACGCCCATCGCAATGATGCCAATTGTGTTTCGGACTGGGGGCTTTATGCTATGGACCTCGTGGGTCCTCCGGTCAGGCTCCCGGATAACACCAAGGTTCCCCGATTCGCCAAGGCCATTGCCGAGCAGGTGCAGGCGTGCAAAACAGACCCGGATATTATCGGCGCATGTTTCACAGTTCACGGGAGGCTATCAGCTTGGAATGGCACCCCAACCATGCGCATCTGGCGTGTCGGCACGAACCGGATTCTCGGCGATCATGACGACTGGCCGTTGCCAGAGGGACTCGCGGAGCACATGAGCTGGGACGTCGAGGCGTGGGGCGATTTTGAAGTTTGCCCGTTTACGAAAGAGCAGCCGGGAGTCATGCAAATGGTTTGCATTAACTCGGCAAGCCATGTCTCCTTCGTGAAGCGGTAACGACAACCATCGCTCCTCAGTAAGTAGTTGAATTTCCCCCGATTTCGCGCTATGATGACCCTGCAAACGCGTTTGTCCGCCATGTTATCGTGTGCGCACCGGCTGGCGGAGAGATGAGTGGGCTTACGGCCCACTTTTTATTTGGGGCTATTTAGGGCAAGTAGCCGAGGGTCGAACGCCGGGCCTTTTGGAGACTAACTCCTTAAGAACCAAAGGTATGCGTGTGATACAGGAACCGGCTCCAGGCAAGCGTCTGCCACAGGGCGGATGCCCAGAGGGATGAAGTAACGGAATCCCCGGCGAACGTAGTTTGCTCGCAGGGTATTGGGGACGATGGCGGTCAAGTTGGACCAAATCCGGAGGGCGGCCGAACGGGTCGCTGCCTCGCACGGGCTCGACGTAGTGGACATCGAGTTCGTTGGCCCAGCCAAGGGGCACACTCTTCGCGTTTATCTGGAGAAGAACGCCGAGGGCCGGGCGCAACTGAAGGCGAGACTGGATGCCACCCAAAACGAGGACGGCCCGAAGGGCCTGCGCGAAGGAAGGCTGGCAGTCGAGCAGCTTTCCGGTGTCACGCACCAAGATTGCGCCGCTTTCAGCCGCGACTTTGGGGTTTTGCTCGACGTGGAAGAACTGGTGCCCGGCGCGGCATATACGCTGGAGGCCAGTTCTCCCGGACTCGATCGGAAATTGACCGGGCCGGCGGATTTTGAGCGGTTCCTGGGTTGCCTGGTAAAGGTGCGGACCGTTGAGCCGATTCGCAACAACCGGCACTGGCAGGGAAGAATCGTGGCGGGCGAGGGGACCCCGTCCGAGACAAAAATGATAACCCTCGATCTCGCGGCGATGAAGCAAAACAGCAAGAGCCGCAAGGCTGACGTGGAAACGGTAGAGATCGCCCTCAGCAATATTGAGATGGCGAATCTGGTGCCGGAGATCTAGCTGCCAGCTACTAGCCTCTGGCTTTTAGCTCTCCGGTCGTTCAAGTAAGGAAGTCTGCTTCCGCAAGACAAAGCTGGGAGCTGGAAGATGGCTTCCAACAAGATCAAACGTGCCGGCCCGGAGCCGCAATCGCTCCTCGCCGGACACAGAAGGTAAGTATGGCCACCAGCGTTTTGTATCAAAGTATCGAGCTTCTGAGCCAGGAAAAGGGCATCGATCCCGGCATCGTTGTCGGCGCGGTCGAGGAAGCGATCGCACTGGCCACGCGCAAGTATTACAAGACCCAGGAAAATATGCGCGGGGAACTGAACAAGGAGACCGGCGAGATTACGGCCTACATCTACAAGACGGTGGTCGCCGACGAGGAACAGATCGAGGACCCGGTCAACCAGATCACGTTGGCCGAAGCCAATGAGATGGCGCCCGGCGTTGAAGTGGGCAGCGAAATCCGTATCTACCGCGACACCAGCCCGCTCGGCCGCATCGCCGCGCAACTGGCCAAACAGATCATCTTCCAGAAGGTGCGCGAAGCCGAGCGCGACACGGTCTTCCAGGAGTACGCGCACCGCGAAAAAGAAGTACTGAACGCCACCGTCAAGCGCATCGAGGGGCAGGACACCATCTTCGATCTGGGCAAGGCCGAAGCGCGCTGTCCGCGCCGCGAGCAGTCGCGGCTGGAGCAGTTCACCGTGGGTGAGCGAGTCCGCGTGGTGCTGCTCAAGGTGGATCGCGCGGCCAAGGGACCGCAGGTGATCGTGAGCCGCGCCGCGCCGGAGCTGGTGCAGAACCTCTTCCAATCCGAGGTGCCCGAGATTTACGACAACACGGTCGTCATCAAGGCCATTGCGCGCGAGGCCGGCGAGCGCACGAAAATTGCCGTCCAGTCTCGCGACAAGGACGTCGATCCCGTCGGGGCATGCGTAGGCATGAAGGGCATGCGCGTGCAGTCCATCATCCGCGAGCTGCGCGGAGAGAAGATCGACATCATCGAGTTCTCCGATGAAATTACCACCTTCGCTGAGAAAGCTCTGCAACCTGCAAAGGTCAGCCGCGTCTCCATCACCGACCTCGGCGAAAAGCAGCTTGAAGTGATTGTCGACGACACGCAACTGTCGCTGGCCATTGGCAAGAAGGGCCAAAACGTCCGCCTCGCTGCCAAGCTCCTTGGCTGGAAGATCGACATCAAGAGCGAGGAAGAGAAGCGCCAGGAAGTCGAACAGCAAATGCAGGCGCTGGCCGGTGCGCCCACCACGCCCATCGAGCAGGTGAGCGAACTCGGTGAAGGAATCATTCAGAAGCTGGTAACGGCCGGCATCACGACCGTCGAAGCTCTGGCCGACATGACGCCGGAACAGCTCGAAGAGATTCCGGGCATCGGCGAAAAGACGCTGGAAAAGATCAGCGTCGCGGTCCGTAACTACTTTGCCCGCTTTGAAGAGTCCGCGGCGGCAGAGACGGCTGAAGCTGGAGAACCGGCAGCTGAAGCCGGCGCGGACGAGCAAACTGGCGAAGCGGTTGCAGCGCAGGCTGAAGATTCTGTGGATGCACAAGCGGAAACAGAAAGCGCGGCCGCCATCCACCCCACGGACCAAGAGCCGTCCGCGGTGGCCCCGACAATGGAAACAGGCGAGGCGCAGGAAGCGGCGCCTGCTGAAAATGAAAATGCCGAGATTGCCGGCGAGGAAGCTCCGCGGACCGAAGTCACCGCGGCGGAGCAAGAAACAGAGCAGGATGAGGCGGCCAAAGAGGACGGCGCATAAGATGCGCGGCGTTATTCGAGGCCATTCAATCAAGGATTGTCAAAAAGCGGCCAGTGCCATGAGGTAGCTATGAGCAACTAAGGGTGG
>Ga0335085_10013485_pt1 | contig 11983 bp, 8 predicted proteins | sample Lox_Sample_45_FD_206712 | JGI IMG/M metagenome (GOLD analysis project Ga0335085, IMG submission 206712) | Soil microbial communities from Loxahatchee National Wildlife Refuge, Florida, United States - Lox_Sample_4.5 | ecosystem: Environmental > Terrestrial > Soil > Wetlands | place: USA: Florida...
GACATGACCGCAGTTTATTTTGGCATGTATGAGCCCTCATGTATTATTCCGTTGGAAAATAATCAGAATGGCATTAATGATTTTGTCGCTGCGATCAGAAATGACCCATCTATCGTAATAGCTGTTTACAATAAGACCATGTCTGGTTTTGTCAAGCCCGATTCGTTTAGCAGTGGCCTGAAAGCGATACCCCTTTCTGATGGGGCGATTTACATTCATTGATAATCGCCCGATTAAGACCACGGATGAGGACGGACGTATTTCAACAGCATTACCCCGATTTTTGTTTTGTGGAAATGTCTGCGGGAAGAAAGGGCAGATTTCGGTCTGATGGTTGGTCAAGGCGTAGGAAAAGATTATGCGGGAGCCGTGTTGAATAAATTCATCCTCACGGATCGTATGGCAGTTGCCACCGGAGCGACAGGCTGCTCGGCGCGGAATTCTGTTGGTGTCTGGTGGAGCCGGCGCACGCTTCATGATAATCTTTGTGCTTGGCAAGGTATGCCAATGGCAAGGGAATAGGTTCGGGTAAATTCAGGGTGCATCACGTGGAGAAAAGACCGATCAAACCGTTGATCTATGGCGCCTTTCTGACTGGCATCTATTCGATGATGTTCATTGCTTATATAGGCCGCAGTTTTCCCGTCATTGGCCACGACTTCTCATTTTTTATGCCCCGCCTGATCGACACTTATTTGCATTATTCCATCAACGGCTTCACCGTTCAGTGGTACACCCCCAGCTTCGGAGGAGGGACGCCCGCGTATGCCGATCCCCAAAGCCTGCAATTTTCATTGGTACAGCTGTTGACCTCCTTCTTCGACCCTTGGCTGGCAACGTGTTTGTCGGTTATCGTCTACTTGGGGGCCGGTTTCACCGCGGGTTATTTCCTCCTGAGGAAACTGATCCGCCTGGAATGGACTGCAAGCCTTTTAGGCGCGCTGCTATTTGTCGCGAACGGGTTTTATATTCAACATATCAGTGTGGGGCATGTCGGTTTTCTGGCTTTTCCTCTTTTGCCGCTGCTCCTGTATTGTTTGCTGCGGGAGAGCCGGTCCATTCTTTTCGAAGGGTTGTTAATTTCCATGGTTCTGGCTTTTGTATTTTATGGCGGGGGAATATATGTGTTGGTGGCCTATATTTTCAGCCTGATGTTAACCCTGCCCACGCTTTATGTTTTTCGAAGCCGATTATTCGATTGGAAGTTGATGGGATTGAGAAGCCTGGTGGCCGTTTCTTGGGCACTGGGGTTAATTCTTTCAAAGCTTTGGGCTGAAATGGCTTTCCTTCGCTGGTTTCCCCGAGAGATTAATCCGACGCTCCCAGTCTCATGGCTGGATGGGTTGAGCAGCATTGCGGGCCAACTGCTTGGGACGATGACCCTTGCTCCTTATTACTGGCTGACCCAAAGAAACCTGGTGCCGTTCAGCCAGTATTATAGTGTGTGGATCGGGCCGGGGCACAGCCTTTGGGAATACGATATTTCCTTGTCGCCGGTATTGTGGTTTCTGATCATGCTGGGGCTGCTCTGGATACTGATCGATTTGAAGCATCCCGTTAAACTCACTTTTCGGCAGCATGCGGCGGTGTGGGTATTGATCATGGCGCTGTTCGTCACAGCAAGCTTTATTACCACCAAGGGATGGGTATACACATCATTAAAGCAACTGCCGGGCATAGCCTCCCTGAATGTCCCCTGGCGGTTCACCTCTGCCTTTATCTATCCGTTATCCCTGGTGGGTGCGATAAGTTATAATCGGCTGATTGAAAGATCCAGCACCCGCAAGCAGGAATTCCTGCTCGTTTTCTTTTCCGCGGTCGTTTTCATATTTGTCCTGCCCTATTACCGTGTGCCCGAGGTATATACAGGACAGTGGTTTAACGCTCAAAGCCTGCTAGACACGTATCATTCAATAGTAAATGGTTATTCCCCCAGGGTGACTCAAATATTGGATGTCGCCGATGCTGAAGCAATCCAAAATGAGGCCAGCAGCCTTTCCCCTCATGATCCCATGTTTGGATACGGGACGTCCAATTATCGGCATGAGACTTCGGTAGGGCCGGTTGATTTAATTGAAAATGGATATTTCAATATTAATAATGCCTCAGGTTTCGTATATCCTGAGATAAACCATACCCGGCCTTATGAACGGATCAGGACCGAGGATCAAGAAGACTTCTATGATTTCACTCACCGCCGGCAGCCGGCGTGGAAAAGACCCATGAGTCAATATATCGCCGACGGGATAACGGTCCTCTGTCTTATAGCCGCCGCTATTTTTCTGGGAAGCAGGATGATGAAGAACTGCTCAGCGCGACTTGCTGATGGAAAGTTATTAAATTTCAGGTTGAGGAAATAAGCCAGGGTGTTTGCAGTGCCGTTTAAAGCGCGAATCTTTCGCGAAAGGGAAAATAAATTAATGCTGAAGAAGATCGTGATCCATCCTTTTTTGATTGCTCTGTTTCCGGTGGTTTCCTTATGGGCCTCCAATGTGGATTATGTCAAGGCCACCCTGGTGTTGCGCTCACTGGTTCTGGCGGTGATCCTCGCGGGGGTCCTGTTTTTATTGGCGCACTGGGCGACGCGGGAATGGGTGAAGGCGGGAGTCATCACCTCCCTGATCCTTCTGGCGATTCTGTCCTACGGACATTTTTATACGGTCTTAAAAGGGGTGGCGATTCTCAACCCGATGATCCGGCACAGGTACCTCGTGCCCCTCGTGGGCGTGTTGCTTGGGTTCATGCTCGTCCTGGTGGTGAAAAACGCAAAAATCCTCCCCTCCGTTTCGATGTTTTTGACGGTCATGGGGGCGGTCCTTCTGGGCCTGTCCCTGGCCAAGATTATTCTGTTTGAAATAAACACCTATACTTCCAGTTATGAAACCCCTCAGGTCAGCGTGGAAACATCTTCAAGCGCCTCGACGGACACGCCGGACATATATTATATTATTCTGGATGCTTATGGTCGCGAGGATATCTTGAAGGATCTTTACAAGTATGACAATTCCGAGTTTGTCCAGGCGTTGGAGCAACGAGGGTTTTATGTTGCGGACAAGAGTAATACAAACTATATGCAAACTCTGATATCGCTCAGCTCCTCACTAAACATGAACTACCTGGATGAATACATCTCCCAAAATGGCGGGAAACAATCTGTCCCTTTCTTAGTCGGGTTAATCAATAACAATCAGCTGTACCGAACTTTGAGAGCTCAAGGGTATAAGGTCGTAGCCTTTCAGACAACGTTTGTGGACTCGTCGAAAGCGGACGTTTTCCTGAAGCCGCCAGCGCAGAGGAATCTTGCGGCCCGCTCCCTTTTGTCGCTTAACGAGTTTGAGGGCATGCTGCTCGACACGACGATAGGAAAAGCATGGCTGGACACTTTCTACAATGAGCAACAAACCAGCGCAATCTCAACGCTCAGGCTGCCCTATTTGCAACACCGGAACGACGTGATCTATACCCTGACCGATCTGGGCAATGTGGCAAAAATGCCGGGGAAGAAGTTTGTATTTGCCCATGTATTATCCCCGCACCCGCCTTTTGTATTTACTCATAGCGGGGACTTTGTTTATCCTCTCCGTCCTTATTCTACAGGGGATGGCAATGATTTCAAGGGAGGACCGGATGATTACATCGCAGGCTACACGGAGCAAATTCAATATATTAACAAGCTGGTCCTGAATGCGGTTGACGCGATTCTCGCCAATTCCTCCAAGCCCCCCATCATTATCATCCAGGGTGATCATGGCCCTGGGGCTTACTTGCACTGGGGGTCGCTTGAACACTCCAATGTCAAGGAACGCATGGGAATGCTCAATGCCTATTATTTCCCGGACAAAGACTATGCCGCTCTCTATCCCTCCATTTCGCCGGTTAACTCCTTCCGCGTGGTCCTGGATAAATTCTTCGGCGCAAATCTTGAATTGCTTCCGGACAACCATTACTTTTCAACCGATTTTGAGTATGGGGTTGATGATTGGACTGTAAATTTTAGGAAGGTCAATGATATCGTGGGCAAGTAGACCATGCCATTGAAAGAACCGGAATGGCGCAGCAAAGATCAAACGCACGAGGCCATCGGTGAATTCAGCCCCGAAGATGGGCGGCGGGCGACCCCGGAAGGGGGTCCCCACACCGTTGAAGGAGGCCGTCGCCGTGAAGGGATTGGGATGGTGAAGCGGGGAAGCGGCGGGCAGCAGTTGGCGGTTGAGAGGCGGAATTGAACTCCTCCTTCGAGGATTGCAGGCCATGAACTATTTCTTGGGCAGATTAAAGGAGCTCCGGGCGGATGAGGATAAATTTATATTTCTCATTTCATTAATCCTTGGTATTTGTGGAGTGTCTGTCATCTATTGGGTGACCCCTCTTGGGCCGTCGGTGGGCAGTGATTCCGTGGAGTACCTGTTGTCTGCCAAGAATCTCGTAGACGTCGGTTATTTCGGAATTCTTTGGGGTCAAGGCTCGTTCGAGCCTCTAGCCATTCACCCTCCGGCTTTACCTCTGTTGATTGCCGGGCTTTATGCACTGGGCTTGGATGTTTTGAGTGCGATGCGTTTCATTTGTGCTGTTTCGTTCGGACTCCTGCTTTTTTTTACCAGTTTTTTGAGTTATAAAATCACCAAAAAATTAAGCCTTTCCTTTCAGTTGAGTATTCTATTCCTGGCGACCCCATTTATTTTTGCAGCGTATACCACCGCGATGTCGGAATGTGTGTTTTACTTTTTCATGGTAACAGGCCTGCTGGCTTTGTTACTATGCCTTGAGACGAACAGCCTAATTGTCCTGATATTTTCAGCTGTTCTCTGCCTGGGTGCCTTTATGTCCCGGTATGTTGGGGTGACCGTGCCCCTTGGTTGCCTGGTTGGGATTCTCTTCTTAAGTCAACAGAAATGGAAAAAACGCATTATCGCTGCCTTTGTTTTTGGAATAATTTCCATAGGGGGATCGCTAGTTTGGTTTTTCTGGAATGTCCACACAACTTCCCAGCTGGGTGGGAGAATGGCGAACGGCAGCTTTGATCTGTTGAAATCAAGCGTCGAATTTCGATTGAAACTTTCATCCATCATTTGGAACTGGCTGACCCTTAACTCGGGTCTGTCGGTTTCTTACGCGATTCAGAAAACGGGCATTGTTCTTTTTTTGCTTGTTCTGGGGATGGCGTGTTTGTATTTGTTTTATAAGGTTTTTCAGAAACCCAATAAAGCGTCATATCTTGCCATGGTTCGATGGATAATTTTATTTGCATTGACTGCTGCTCTCTATATGGTCATTTATTTCATTGCTTTTGCATTGACGGCACCCAGGCCCGACCTGATAGAACGCATCGCCTCCCCGATATACATTGCAATCCTGATGATGATTTTTGGGATGATTGCTCTTGCCATTGCGCTATGGCGGGAGAAGAAATGGTTGGTATGGTTCCCTTGGTTATTCCTGGCGGTTTTGATCTCGTTTTACTTTCCTAAAACGATGACAATTGCCAACACGATGAGGATGGACGGCGGTGGCTATACATCGCGGGAATGGAGAAATTCCCAATTAATTCAAGCGATTGACCATTTGCCACATAATATCCCAATTGTTACCAATGAGCCGGCAGCAGTATTGTTTCTTACCGGGAGAGATGCGATATGGGTTTCTGAAGCTTTGGGAAAATTGGTGGAAAATCCGAAAAATCATTATGGGGAATCTCGGGATGATCTCGGTGAATCGGTTTTTAGAAATGGCGGTGCCCTGGTTTTATTTAAATCCTTTTACTGGAATCTTGAACCTTTTTATGGAAAGCAAACCTGGAATCGAATAAATGCAATGCTGGCCGGCCTGACAGTTTATAAGTCATTTGGTTCAAATTCGGGTATATATTTTTATAAACCGGATTATGTACCTTGAAAGGGTGATCAATGGCAACCATCTTGGATAAATTCGATCTTACGAACCGCGTGGCGGTCATCACCGGCGGAGCAGGGCTGCTCGGCGCGGAGTTTTGCCGCACGCTGGCAGAAGCCGGCGCGGCGGTCGCCGTGGTGGACCTCACCGCAGAGAAGTGTGCCGCTGTGGCCGAGTCGCTCGTCCATGCCGGCCACCGCGCCTTGGCCGTCCCCACCGACATCACCCAGTCCGAAAGCGTGAAGGAACTCGTCGAAAAGGTATCCTCCACTTTCGGGCGGCTGGATATTCTGGTCAACAGTGCCGCGCTCGATCCCAAGTTCGACCCGGAAGCGGTTGCAAAAGGGATGGCTCCCGGCAGGTTCGAAGATTATCCGCTTGATCAGTGGAATGCCGCCCTCAATGTCAACCTGACCGGCATGTTCCTGGTCACGCAGGCTTGTGTCAGGCCCATGCTGGTCCAGGGCGGAAACGGCAGCATTATCAACCTCTGCTCGACCTATGGATTGAACGGACCCGACCAACGCATCTATCGCAAAAAGGATGGCATACAACAAAATTTCAAACCGGTTTATTACACGGTCACCAAGGCGGGCGTGCTGGGATTCACCAAGTACCTGGCCGCCTATTATATGGGCACGGAGATCCGGGTTAATGCGCTCACGCCGGGGGGCGTGTTCAACAATCACGATGAAACCTTTGTGCAGAACTATTCCGCCAAAACAATCCTCGGGCGAATGGCGAAAAAGGATGAGATGAACGGTGCGCTGTTGTTCCTCGCGTCGGGGGCCTCCTCCTACATGACCGGCGGCAACTTGGTGGTGGACGGTGGATGGACATCATGGTAAAGAGACGGTCTGAGATTCTCGCCCTTATCCCGGCGCGCGGCGGCTCGAAAGGCATCCCGCGTAAAAACCTCCGGCCCTTCAGTGGGTACCCGCTGATCGCCTGGTCCATTGCCGCAGCGTTGCAAGCGGAAACGGTCACGCGCACCATCGTCAGCACCGATGACAAGGAGATTGCTGCCGTCGCCCGCGAGTGGGGCGCGGAGACGCCCTTCCCGCGGCCGGCGGAGTTTGCGCAGGACCAATCCACCGACCTGCCGGTCTTTGAGCATGCGCTGGGATGGCTGGCTGAACATGAAGACTACCAGCCGGAGGTGGTGGTACAATTGCGCCCCACCTCGCCCATCCGTCCGCGCGACTGTGTGGATGCCGCCGTGCGAACGCTCCTGGCCCACCCGGATGCGGACAGCGTGCGCGGGGTTGTCCCTGCCGGGCAGAATCCGCACAAGATGTGGCGGCTGCCTCAGGGTGAAAACGGCGCGATGCAGAACCTGCTGGACGTGCCGGGGCTGGCCGAGCCCTATAATGCGCCGCGCCAGATCCTGCCGCCGGTGTACTGGCAGACCGGTCACATCGATGCGATCCGCGCCAGGACCCTCCTCGGCGGCACGATGAGCGGCAGGGCCATCTATCCATTGGTGATCGATCCGCGCTACACAGTGGATCTGGATACCCTGAACGACTGGGCCAAAGCTGAGTGGCTGGTGAACAATGGTGGGCTGGAGTACGTCAGCCCTGGCGGACCCCGCCGTCCCATGCCGGAGAGAATGGATTTGGTGATCCTCGACTTTGACGGCGTGCTGACCGACAACCGCGTGTGGACCGATCAGGACGGGCATGAGATGGTAGCGTCGAACCGGAGCGACAGCCTCGGGCTGGACATGCTCCGCAGCAGCGGGGTGAAGGTCGCGGTCATCTCCAAGGAGGTCAATCCGGTGGTGCAGGCGCGCTGCAAAAAGCTGAAGCTCCCTTATGTGCAGGGGATCGATGACAAGGCCTCCGCGTTGAAAAAATTATTGGCCGATTACAAGGTGAATCCCTCGCGCACCGTTTTTGTAGGCAACGACCTGAATGACCTGCCGTGTTTCCCGCTGGTGGGTTGGTCGGTGGCTGTGGTGGATGCACTGCCCGAGGTCATCCGTCATGCCGATTTTGTGCTGACGCGCAGGGGCGGGCACGGCGCTGTGCGCGAATTGTGCGATCTCATTATCAAAAGGAAAGGGGCTTAATCATGACCCGTGAAATTAAAATTGGGAATCGTCTGGTGGGGGACGGTCATCCGGCTTACATCATCGCAGAGATCGGCATCAACCATAATGGCGATCTGGAGCTTGCCAAAAAGATGATTGATGCTGCCGTCCATGCCGGCGTGGATGCCGTCAAGTTTCAGAAACGGACGCCGGAGATTTCCACGCCGCCCAAACAGCAGAAGCAGATGCGGGAAACACCCTGGGGATATATCTCCTACCTCGACTATCGCCACAAAGTTGAGTTTGGCGAAGCTGAATATCGTGAAATCGACCATTACTGTAAAAAGAAAGGCATCCCGTGGCTCGCCTCGGTGTGGGATGAGCAGTCCGTGGACTTCCTGGCGAAATTTCACACCCCTGCCTATAAAGTCCCTTCCGCTTCGCTGACCGACCATAACCTGCTGCGCCATGTCCGCAAGACCGGCAGGCCGATGGTCATCTCCACCGGCATGTCCACCATGGAGCAGATCAAGGCGGCGGTGGGCATGATCGGGACGGACAACCTGGTGATCATGCATTGCACCAGCACCTATCCCTGCGAGCCGGAGGAATTGAACCTCCGCATGATCCCCACTTTGCGGGAGCTGTTCCCTTGCCCGATCGGTTACTCCGGTCATGAGGTGGGACTGGTCCCCTCGGCGGTGGCGGTGGCTCTGGGTGCCTGCATGGTGGAACGCCACATCACCCTCGACCGCGCCATGTGGGGCAGCGACCAGGCGGCCTCGGTCGAACCGGGCGGCTTTGAACGATTGGTCAAATATATCCGTGTCAGCGAGGCATCGCTGGGCGACGGCGTGAAGCGAGTCTATGATAGCGAACTTGTCTCCCTTAAGAAACTGCGCAAAGTAAACGAGTCATGAACGAGGGAGAAAAGATCGAAATTCCCTCGGTGGAATTGCTGGACCGTCACCGCGATGTGGTCAATGCGCTTTGGGCGGTGTCCCACGGGACGCGCGTGGAACCCGGCTGGCATTATCTGCTCGATCTGGTGTGGATCGCCGAAAACCTGGGTCCGGTGAGCGGCAGGCACATGCTCGATGCCGGCGCAGGGATGGGCTTGATGCAGTGGTATTTGATCGAACAGGGTGCCGCTGAAGTGGTCAGTGCTGACCGTGGCAGCCGTTATGATCTGCCATTGGTCATGCGCTCGCGCTACAAGGTGAGCGGGTTGCGTCCCGGCGACCTGGGCCCGGCGTGGGACGTCGTCGCAGGAAACGTGGAACGTGCTTCCGGGGCCGGGAAATTCATTTATTTCCTGCGCGGCTTGATTGCGATGGCGTTAATCGCCCTCCCCAAGCGTTTTTCGGGGAAGGTGTTGATCTACAACCAGGATCTGACCCACATGCCGGAGGTCCCGGACAACTCGCTGGAGGCTGTCGTGGCGGTTTCTGCGCTGGAGCATAATACGCCTGAAGGCCTGCAAAAGGTGGTGGCTGAGATCATGCGCAAGCTCAAGCCGGGCGGCAAACTGCTTGCCACGCTTTGCGCCGGCAAGGACAGGGATTGGTTCCATCAGCCTTCCCAGGGTTGGTGTTATACCGATGCCACCCTGCGGCGATTGTTTGAGCTGCCTGGGAACACGCCTTCCAATTATGTCCGTTACGATGAATTGTTCAGCTCCCTGCGCAACTGCACCGAGCTGCGGGATAAACTCGCCAAAATATATTTTCAATCCGGTGACAACGGCATGCCCTGGGGGAAGTGGGACCCTCAGTATCAGCCGGTGGGCGTGTGCAAGGTCAAGCCGGTCGCGTCGGAGTCAGCTTGATGGACGTCCTATCCCTGCCGTCCAAGTTCTTCCACCGCATGCAGCGCGGGTATTTGCGTGCGCGGGAAAATCGTGCCATCACCCGAACGGCAGGCCGTATTATGCTGGACATTCCCCGGCCTGAGCCAACTGCCCCGGTGATTTTCTTTCGGGCGTCGACCGGTCCCAACGATTTTTCGCTCAACTCGGGCTTTCATGTGCTCGTCGCCTGGGCGCTGCGCCTGCAAAAAATACCCGTCCTTCACTTCGCCTGTCAGTCAGGGATGAGCCATTGCGTGTTGGGCTCCTCCCGCCTCAAGCCGACTGCCCCTCCGCCGTGCAAAACCTGCGTTTCCCATTCACGCGCCCTCCATACCGGCGCCGATGTTCACTGGTTCCGCTACCAGCGTGACCCCGAATTGGCGGAACGGCTCAATCGCCTTTCGATTTCCGAGTTGCTGGTCTATGCCTATGAGCATCAAGTCCCTGGCATCCCCTGTCCCATGCTGCTGGGCGAACTGGTTGCCCCGGGCTTGAGATGGATCCTGCGCCGTCACAACCTGGTCGATGACGAAGGGACACGGTATCTCTGCCGCGAATTCATGCTTTCGGCCTGGAACATCGCACGGGAGTTCAGTGTCATGCTGGACCAGACTCATCCCCGGGCTGTGGTCGTCTTCAACGGGCAGTTCTATCCTGAGGCGACGGCACGCTGGCTCGCCCGCAGCCGCGGAATCCCTTCCTTTGCGCATGAGGTTGGGCTGCTTCCGTTTTCGGCGTTTTTTACCGAGGGCGATGCCACAGCCTATCCAATAAACATCCCGGCCGATTTTGAATTGAATGACGAACAGAACGCGCGCCTGGATGCCTACCTTGAAAAGCGCTTCCAGGGCAATTTCAGCATGGCCGGGATTGAATTTTGGCCCGAGATGAAAAAGCTGGACGAATCGTTAGTTCAGAAAATCGCTCAGTTCAGGCAAGTGGTGCCAGTGTTTACCAATGTTGTGTTTGACACCAGCCAGCCGCATGCGAACACGATTTTCAGCGATATGTTCGCCTGGCTCGATGAAGTCCTCGCGGCAGCCAAGCGCCATCCTGACACGCTGTTCGTCATCCGCGCCCATCCGGACGAAAGCCGTCCCGGCAAGGAGTCCTTCGAGACGGTGGCGGGCTGGGTGGTGGAGCGCGCCGCGGATTCACTTCCCAATATCGTATTCATCCCGCCACAGGAACGCCTGAGTTCGTATGAATTGATCCGGCGTTCAAAGTTTGTCATGGTCTACAACTCGACCATCGGGTTGGAAGCTGCCATCATGGGCGCGCCGGTGCTTTCAGGAGGCCAGGCCCGCTTTACCAGTTATCCGATCGTGTTCCTTCCTCCGACTGTCGAGAAGTTTCGGGCGCAGGTAAACGAATTCCTCGCAGCGGCCAAGGTTTCTCCTCCGCCTGAATTCAAGCGCAACGCGAGACGGTTCTTGTATTACCAGTTGTTCCGCACCTCCCTTCCTTTTGAGCGCTATCTGGATGCGAGCTATTACCCAGGCTTTACCCACCTCAAGGATTTTTCCAGCGAGGGGTTGCTGCCGGAAAATTCACCGACCATCGATACTATCCTGAAGGGCATCCTGGACAACGGCGACTTCATGTTGAAAGAGCAGGCCTGATGCTCTGCAATCAGGGATGACCAACCATGTCTGAGCATTCCTCCTTCGAAGAATTCAAATACCGTCTGCATTGCCTCAAGCAGGATTTCCTGTATCGCACGACCGGAACTGGGCGTGAGAGCCTGCACGCGTTGAGTTTGCTGAAGGATGCCCACCGGGGCAAGCGCTGCTTCATCCTCGGCAATGGACCCAGCCTGCGACAAACCGACTTGTCCAAATTACGGGGTGAATTCACCTTCGGGCTGAACCGCATATACCTGCTTTTTCCCGAGCTTGGATTTTCAGCCACCTACCTGGTGGCCGTCAACCAATTGGTCATTGACCAATGCGCAGCCGAACTCGCTTCTGAAAATGCAATCAAATTCTTCCCATGGACGGCGCGGAAGGCCTTCCCGGCCCATTCTGACCTCATCTATATCCGCAATCATTGTGCCAGGCCGCACTTCTCCACCGATGCCCGGAAAATATTATGGTCGGGGACCACGGTTACTTATGTGGCCATGCAATTGGCTTATCACATCGGCTTTGCTGAAGTGATTTTGATCGGCGTGGATCACTCCTTCACCACCCAGGGGAAACCGCACTCCA